>Ga0031656_10000491_pt1 | contig 13638 bp, 9 predicted proteins | sample FrelakmetDIP11DI_FD_55080 | JGI IMG/M metagenome (GOLD analysis project Ga0031656, IMG submission 55080) | Freshwater lake sediment microbial communities from the University of Notre Dame, USA, for methane emissions studies - DIP11 DI | ecosystem: Environmental > Aquatic > Freshwater > Lake >... | reverse complement strand
CGGATGGCGGGCATGCAGCCTGCACGCGGGGATCACGAATCGCCCTTCATCGGCGCGGGGCACGCCGCGCGACGGGGACCAGGTCCAAGGTTCCCGCGGCGCGGCTTGGCCGTGCTGTTTCCCATCGCGGGCATGCTGTGCGCGGCGACGACGATCGCCGCTGCCTTCGCCGCCAACGCCAGCGTTGCACCGAATGCCTCCCAGACGACAGCCGTTGCGAGCGCCACAGCGCAAGACGCGGCAGCAGCAACCCCCNCAGAGGCTGGGCAGCCGGATCCTTCTCCATGGGGCTCGCTCGTGCTGGATGCTCGGGAAGGTGGATGGGATCGCCTGTGGGCCTTCAGCCCGGGCGCGGCTGGGCTCGCGCCGCTCGTCTCTGGGGAGTGGAACGATCAGCAGCCAGCTGCGGCTCCAGATGGCAGCGCCATCGCCTTCGCCTCCGACCGGGACGGTGCATGGGACATCTATGTTCTGGACCTGCCAACGGGGGCCGTTCGGCGGGTGACCGAGACGCCGGCTTACGAAGGTTGGCCGTCTTGGTCGCCGGATGGGCGCTGGCTGGCGGTCGAGTCCTATGCTGATGGCGACCTCGACATCTGGGTTCTTTCGGTCGATGGATCTTCCCCTCCGATTCAGCTGACGAACGAGGCGGGCGCTGACACCTCGCCGGCGTGGGATCCACGCGGCCGTCGCATCGCCTTCATCTCCGACCGATCCGGCCAGCCCGATCTGTACCTGGCCGACCTCGACATCCCTGACGAGGATCGTATCCGCAACTTGACCCAGACGACTGAGGCTGCCGAGCGCGATCCGGCTTTCAGTCCGAGCGGCAATTCGCTGGCCTACGCCTCAACTGCAGATGGGATCGACCGGTTGCTGGTGATGGATATCGCTGGCGGAACGGTCGCCGAGATCGGGCAGGGCGTGGCGCCCACCTGGTCACCCGACGGCCGAATGGTGGCAGCCAGCATTCGCGCCGCGAACCGCGCCTGGTCCNCTTTCTACCCGGTAGAGCNGGGAGGGGGAATGCCGCCAGCCCTTCCCTCGATCGCCGCCAGTCAGCGAGCGGCGTGGCTGCCGGATCGAGGCTGGGCTGCGGCTTCCGCAGTGCCGCCGGCGGCTCAGGTCAGCCGCCCTGCCGAGGACCTAGCGCGGGCGGATCTGGAAGTGCTCGGCGGGGTGCAGCCGGGAAATGCGAAACTCTCGGAGCGCGCAGTGCTGGCTTTCTTCGGGCTGAGAGAGCGCGTTGCGNCGCGTGCCGGTTGGGATTTGCTNTCCAAGCTGGCTTACGCCTTTGTGGGTGTCAACGATCCGCTTCCCCCGGGATGGGAAAACCAGAGCTGGCTGCAGACTGGCCGTGCCTTTGCCTTTGCCATTGAACCCTACCGCGCCGGGTGGGTGGAGATTGTGCGCGAGGACGTGGGATCGGAGACNTACTGGCGAGTGTACTTGCGCGCTGCGCGCCAGGACGGGAGNGCCGGGGAGCCGTTGCGCGAGAGCTCGTGGGATCTTGACGCCCGCTACCGGGGCGANGCGCCGCTCTATGATCAGGGCGGNGCACCCAAGCCGGCGATCCCGTCCGGCTACTACTTCGATCTAACTTCGCTGGCCGCGGACTTCGGGTTCGAGCGCCTGCCGGCCCTCTCNAACTGGCGCAGGTACTACCCAGGGGCGCGCTTCAACGAGTTCGCCCTTCGCCAGGGGCTGTCTTGGGAACAGGCGATGCTCGAGTTGTACCCGCCAGCGGCGATGGCCACCCCCACGCCATTCCGCACACCGACCCTGACACCGACGCCGACCCTGCGTCCCACCGGAACGCCTTCGTGGTGGCGGTGGCGCACGCCGACGCCCTCGCCGCTCCCCACGCTCGCACCCACGGCGACGCCACCATGAAGCGGGGCGGCCTGAGGCATCTCCCATGCCTGGCGCTCCTGAGCGGCTTTGCCGCGGCGGGTTGCGCCCCCGCGCCGACCCTGCCGCCAATGGCTCCNACAGCCCAAGCCACGCTTGGGGCCACCCAGGCGCCCCCATCCCCAGCTGTCTGGGAGACGGTGGTCGCCGCAACGCCAAATGCCTCGGCGCCCACGCCGCTGCCGCTCGAGTTCTCCGCCTTCGCCTTGGACCCGATCTCCGCTTGGCGACCTCCGCCGTATCCCGTCCCGCTCGCGATGCGGCCCGAGGATCACTACTATTTCCTGCGGCCGATCCCCTCCGGGTCGGTCAACTGGGCGCACCCCACCTACCGCTACGGGAGCACCTACTTCGGCGAGGAGAGCATCCACACCGGCGTGGACCTGGGCGCCGAGCACGGGACGCCCGTAATGGCCGCCGCCGACGGGGAAGTCGTCTGGGTTGGCTATGGGATCTATCGCGGCGTGGAAGATCCGACCGACCCCTACGGCCTGGCGGTCTCGATCCAGCACGACTTCGGCTACGAAGGGGAAGCGCTCTACACGGTCTATGGACACCTGAGTGAGACCAACGTATGGGTCGGCCAACGCGTGGCGGCGGGGGAAGTGATCGGCGCCGTCGGCCGAACCGGGAGGGCCTCGGGGAACCACCTTCACTTTGAGGTGCGGATCGCCAAGAACCGCTATTTCGAGTCCAGGAATCCCGAGCTGTGGATGGCGCCGCCGGATGGGTGGGGCGTTCTGGCTGGGCGGGTGATGGATTCCTGGGGGAGACCCCTCGCCGAAGTGCGCCTGGAAATCGAATCGCTTGAGACCGGCTTGCGCCGCGAAGTGTACACGTACGCCAACGAGACCATTCATCCTGACGATGTGTACAAGGAAAACTTCGTAATCAGTGACCTGCCGGGCGGACCGTACGAGATCCGTTATGACTACGCCGGCAAACGCCATCGGATGCAGCTCATGGTCGACCCAGGCATGACAAACCTCCTGACGTTTCGGGGATGGCGAGGGTTCCTCGGCGAGACCGAGCCCGCTGCACCGGCGCTCGACCTCTCGTTCTCCGGCCCGTGATCTGCCCCAATCGGCTGTCTTGGCGAGGAGGCGCGGAGGCGATTCACCACGTCGTCGCTCATGGCTCGCACGGTCCGTCGGGCGTTCTGGGACGGAGCTTCCCTTGCGACTGAGCGCGTACTTGCCCGCAACAACTCGAGAGGATCCATCCGGGACCCTGCCGGCGGGCTACCGACGGCTCGTGCGGGCCGGGTACGTCCGGCAGGCCGCCACCGGTGAGGTGCTCTGGCTGCCGCTCGGACTGCGGCTTGTGACGCGCCTCGCGGATCACCTGGCCGACGTCTTGGGGACGCAGGGTTGGGCGCCGGTGCTTGCATTCCCCAGGACACCGCCTGGTGTCGATGGGCTCGAAGCCGGGGAAATGCCGCCGATCGGGGCTCCCAAGGCTCCGCGCCGGCCTCCGCCGGCCGGGCTCACAAGCCTGGTGGGGTCATACAAGCGGCTCCCGCTCAAGGCCTTCCAGATCGCCTGGCGACGTCAACCCCCGCAGGAAGGCGATCCATTCCCCTCACCGGTGCGGCTGGTCCTCGAGGCGTGGGCGGTCACTGACCGGCCCGACGTCCCGGTGATCGGGAGGGAGCTGGCCGCTTGCCTGGGCGATGCACTGCTGGAGCTGGGGCTTGAGGCCATCATCTCGCACTTGTCCCACGAGCCGGGCTCTCCAATGGAGCTCTGCACAGGCGCAAGGGGATCCGGGTCCGAAATGCTTGGATGCAGTGAGTGCGGGTTCGTCGCCCGTCCTGCTTCGACAGCGGTGGCCGACGTACCGCTCGATGGAGCGCCCCTGCTGCCGCTTGAGCGAGTGGCCACCCCAGGCTCGGACAGCATTCTTGCGCTCTGTACATTCCTGGGCATCCCTCCGGAACGTACGGCCAAAGCCATGCTGTTCGCCGGCAAGCCGCCTGGTGAGGAGCGGGACCAAGCCGTGATGGTCATGGTCCGAGGCGACCGGGATGTCAGCTGGCAGAAGCTAGCCTGGGCGAGCGGGTGGAGAGAGTTGCGCCGTGCCTCTCCAGGAGAGGTGGAGGCCATCGGTGCGGTTCCCGGATTTGCCTCGCCGGTTGGGCTGATGCATCCGTGGATCTTGGTCGATCAGGCCGTCGCCAACAGCCGGAACCTGGTGACCGGCGCCAACCAGGCTGGGTTTCACCTGCTCAACACGACCTGCGGACGCGACTATGCGCCGTGGCGCGTGGCTGATCTCGGCGTGGGGAAACCCGGCGATGCATGCCCTGCCTGTGGCGCGGGACTGCGCCGGGAAACTGGCGTGCTGCTGGGCGCTTGCTCCCCGCGGTTGCCGGAGTTGGGGGATCTTCTCGGTAGCTTTGCCGACCGCAACGGCGGCGCAGCGCCGCTGGCTGGGGTGAGTCTGGAAGCCGATCTGACAACTGCTGTGGGAATGTTGGCAGACGAGCAAGCGGACGATCGGGGGTTGGCTTGGCGGCCGCTCGTTGCGCCCTTCGCGACACACGTGATCGCCATGCCCTCCTGCGAAGCTCCGGCGCTTGAACTGCACGCAGCGTTGATCTTGCAAGGGATCGACGTGCTGCTCGATGACCGAGAGGCTTCCCCGGGGGCAAAGCTCAAGGACGCTGACTTGATCGGCCTTCCGGTGCGTGTGGTCGTGAGCCAGAAGTCGATGGCCGCAGGGGGGGCTGAGCTCACCCCGAGAGCCGCGGGGGAACCGCGTATCGTCCCGCTGGAAGACGTCGGCTCCGAGATCCTGCGCTGCATCACATAGTCGTCTTATGTCAACAGTTGTTGACAAGCGCCAGCCGGGCATGCTAGTCTTGCGCCCTGCGTCTGGCCGGGAGGCCGCATGCTCAGAGAGCGCGTGGCAGACAACATCTACGTCTTCACCAGCGAACTGTATGCCCAGGTCAATGCCGGTGCGGTGGTCGGGCCCGACTGGTCGGTCCTGATCGATACGCTGCCCTACCCCGAAGAGACCCTCGAGATCCGTGAGCTGGTCGAGCGGCGGCTGGGCAGCCCGGTTCGCTACATCGTGAACACNCATCACCACCCGGATCATGTTCTGGGCAACTGCTTCTTCCCACAGGCCGTGGTCATTGCGCATGCGCTGTGCCGGGAGCTAATGGACACGGCTACGCGTGCCCGGCTTGAGGCTGCACGTCCCCAGAGTCGGGAGTTGGGAAGCGTGGAGCTGGTGTTGCCCAACATTGTGTTCGACGGCGACGGGTTGACGCTGCGCGTCGGCCGACGAACGCTCGAGCTGATTCCACTGGCNGGACACAGCCCTGACGGCATCGGCGTGCTGATCCCTGAGGACCACGTGCTGTTTTCCGGGGATGCCATGATGCCAATGCCGTACCTGGTTGATGGGAACAGCGAGCAACTGGGTTCCACCCTACGGCGCATCCCGAAGCTCAAGCTGGAGAATCTGGTGCAAGGCCACGGCGAGATCATCCTGCGCGGGGAGATCCCGAATGCCTTGCGTTCAAACCTGAGCTACCTGGCGGCGCTCGAACGGGGCGTCTCGCGCCTGCGGCGGCGCAAGAATCCGCACGAGTTCGTCGGCGAGATCTCCATCGAGGAGTGTGGCAAGCCCCGTATCTTGCTGGGAGGAATCGCCCCCGAGCTTCACAGGCAGAATGTGCTGAGTGTCCTGGAGCAGGGGTCCTGACCGGGGCGTGCCCTTGTCGCCGCAGGCGGAAGCCGAGCTGCTCTTCGACGGTGGTAGTCGGGGCAATCCGGGCCCGTCGTATGGCTCCTATCGGCTGAAGCTGCCTGGCGCGGCGGCCCCCAGGCTATGCCGGCTCACGTTCGGGCGAATGACCAACAACGAAGCGGAATACGCCACGCTGCTCGCCGGCCTGGAGGATCTGGCCCAGGGGCTCAAGCAGGGGAGAATCCCGGCAAGCCAGATCCGCCTGCAAGTGAGCGGTGACAGCCAGCTGGTGCTGGCGCAGCTCGCCGGCGATTGGCGGGTGCGCAACCCGCGCATGCAGGTGTACTGGGCGCGCGCTCGCGACCTGCTTGACGCGTACGATTCGGTGGCGTTCCTGCGCGTGCCGCGCTGGCGCGTGGTCAAAGCCCTCGGTCATTGACGGCGCACACTCCGCATGGGATAATCCAAGCATAAGTACGACGGGCGATGATGGAGACGAGTAGCCCGCCGGCGCTGGCAGCGAACCCGGGTCGGTGGAAGCCGGGTCAGCCACGCGGGCCAAAATCCCTCCGGAGCCGCAACCTGAACCTGATGCTGCAGCAGTAGGGGAGCCGGACCTGTCCGCCGTTATCCGGACACGGGTATCAACCGTCATGGGGCGTACCCGCTAGAGCTGCCTGCACAAGCAGGTATCAGGGTGGTACCGCGGGAGCGTTGTGCCTCTCGTCCCTGAACGGGCGGGAGGCTTTTCGTTGGAGGTCGAGCGTGGTGACGAGACGACTGTATCTGGAAGATGCCTATCTGCGCAGCTTCGAGGCGGAGGTAGTGGAGGCCGCGCCAGACTCCGTGGTGCTCGACATCACCGCTTTCTATCCCGGAGGCGGCGGCCAGCCGTGCGATCAGGGGAACTTGACCCTGCCTGACGGGCGGCGTCTGGCCGTGGCCGGCGCGACGAAGGATGGCGCNGGGATTCGCCACGTGCTGCAGGGCGGCAGCGCCTCTGTCGGGGCCAGGGTCGTCGGCGAGCTCGATTGGCCACGGCGCTATGCGCTGATGCGCACCCACACCGCCATGCACATCCTGTGCGGTGTGATCTGGAAGCAGTATGGCGCCAGCGTCACCGGCGGCAATATGGAGCCGTTGAAGGGACGGATGGATTTCGAGTTCGAGAGCATGCGGCAGGAGTTCGTGCGCGAGATCGAGGCTCTGATCAATGTCGAGGTGGCCAGCGCGCGCACGGTCACAACGGCCGTTCTGCCACGGACGGAGGCCTTTCAAATCCCGGACTTGATCCGCACCAAGATCAACCTGCTTCCGCCGGACATTGCCGAGGTGCGCGTGGTCGAGATCGTCGGGCTTGACCTGCAGGCCGATGGCGGGACGCACGTAGGGAACACGCGCGAGGTCGGGCCGCTCAAGATTACGGACTACAAGAGCAAAGGTGCCATCAACAAACGCCTGGTGGTCAGCCTTGGGGCGGAGGTCGCGCATGTTTAGGCCCGTCCCGGCAAGCATCGACTTTGTGGCGCAGGAGCATGAGGTGCTGCGCTTCTGGCAAGAGACCGGCGCCTTCGAAACACTGCGCAGCCTGCGCAGCGCCGCGCCAAGCTGGTCATTCATCGATGGTCCCATCACGGCCAACAACCCGATGGGCGTCCATCATGGATGGGGGCGGACCTACAAGGACCTGTTCCAGCGCTTCAAGGCNATGCAGGGGTTTCAGACCCGCTACCAGAATGGGTTCGACTGTCAGGGGTTGTGGGTGGAAGTCAACGTCGAGCGCGACATGGGCTTCAAGACCAAACGCGACATCGAGGCCTTTGGGCTCGCTGAGTTTGTCCTGCTGTGCAAGCAGCGGGTGCTTCGCTACGCTGCAGTGCAGACTGAGCAGAGCATCCGTCTGGGGTACTGGATGGACTGGAACGACCCCCTCTTGCTGCGCCTGCTGGCCGAGCAGCTTCAGCAAGACCCGCAGCAAGTCCTTACGCTGCAGGGAAGGCAAGGCATGCTGTCGGACAGCGTGGAAGGGCTGGTGGGCCGCCTGGGGCTGCCCGAGCTGGGCGGCTCCTACTTCACCTTCTCGGACGAGAACAACTACACCATCTGGGCTGCGCTCAAGTCCTGCTATGAGCGAGGGTGGATCTACAAGGGCACCGATGTGATGCCATGGTGTGCACGCTGCGGCACCGGGCTGAGCCAGCACGAGATCGTCACCGAGGGCTACCAGGAAGTCGAGCATGCCAGCATCACGCTGCGCTTCCCGCTGCGTGGGCGGCCTGGAGAGAGCCTGCTGGTCTGGACGACTACGCCCTGGACTCTCACCAGCAATGTTGCCGCCGCCGTGGGCCCCGATCTGACCTACGTGACCGTCCGCCAGGGCGAAGAGACGTTCTACCTCAGCCGGGGCACGCTGCACATGCTGCAAGGGGACTACACGGTGCTGGGTGAGCTGCCCGGCCGCGAGCTTGTGGGTTGGGCGTACGACGGGCCGTTCGATGAGCTTGACGCCCAGCGGGAGCCGGGGGCGCCGAGCGCGCATCGTGTGATCGCGTGGGATGAAGTCGGGGAAGAGGAAGGCACGGGGATCGTGCATATCGCTCCGGGCTGCGGCGCCGAAGACTTCCAGCTCGGCAAGCAATACAGCTTGCCGATCGTCGCGCCGCTCGACGAGGCGGGCGTGTTCCTCGCGGGATTTGGTTGGCTGACGGGCATGCCGGTGGCGAAGGTGGCCGAACCGATCTTCGAGGACTTAACCCGGAAGGGATTGACCTATCGTATCGCCAACTACCGGCATCGCTATCCGGTGTGCTGGCGCTGCCAGGAGCAGTTGGTCTTCCGCCTGGTGGATGAATGGTTCATCTCGATGGGAAGCCAGCTGGACAAGCCTCTGGCTCAGGTGACGGAGCAGGAGCGCAAGCTCAACCTGCGCTACCAGATGATGGAGGTGGTTGAGCAGGAGACCCGCTGGCATGCCTCGTTCGGCTTTGACCGGGAGATGGATTGGCTGCGCAACATGCACGATTGGATGATCTCCAAGAAGCGCTACTGGGGTCTGGCGCTGCCGATCTACGAGTGCCACGCCTGCAGCAGCTTCGAGGTCATCGGCAGCCGGGAAGAGCTCANGCTGCGCGCCGTNGCTGGCTGGGANGAGTTCGAAGGCCACAGCCCGCACCGGCCGTACATCGATGCCGTGCAGATCGCCTGCCGCGGCTGCGGTGCCCCCCTACGCCGCATCCCCGATGTGGGCAATCCGTGGCTGGACGCCGGCGTGGTCGGGATGAGCACGCTGCAATACCGGCAGGACCGTGCCTACTGGCGGCGCTGGTTCCCGGCCGACCTGATCAGCGAGTCCTTCCCCGGGCAGTTCCGCAATTGGTTCTACAGCCTGATCGCCATGAGCACGATCCTCGAGCGGAAGGCGCCCTTCCGCCACGTGTTCACCTACGCCACGCTGCTGGCGGAGGACGGGCGGCCGATGCACAAGTCGTGGGGCAATTCAATCGAGTTCAACGAGGCCGCCGACCGCATGGGCGTAGACGTCATGCGCTGGCTCTATTGCGATCACAAGCCCGAGAAGGACCTGGTTTTCGGCTACCACCGAGCGGATGAAGTCCGGCGCCAGTTCCTGATCCCCTTGTGGAATGTCTACAGCTTCTTCGTGACCTACGCCCGGATCGACGGCTGGACTCCGGGGAGGCGACGCCGAGAGCAGACCAGCCGCATGGACGCCTGGATCCTGGCTCGCTTGGACGAGACCGTGCGCACGGTGACGGCCAGTCTCGAGGCGTTTGAGCCGAACCTGGCCACCGAGTGCGTGGATGGTCTGCTCGACGACCTGAGCAACTGGTATGTGCGCCGCAGCCGCCGACGGTTCTGGGCGCGGCAAGGNGCAAGTGCCGTTTCAGACGCGGACAAGAACGCGGCGTATGCCACGCTGTACGAGGTCTTGGAGACACTCGTGCGCCTGCTGGCTCCGTTCGTCCCGTTTGTCAGCGAGGTCATGTATCAGAACCTGGTGCGAGCAGTCGATTCGCAAGCCCCAGCCAGCGTTCACCACTGCTTGTTCCCTGCAGCGAACGACGCTCACCGCGCTCCGGAGCTCACTGCCGAAATGCGCCTGGTTCAGCGCCTGGTGTCACTCGGCCACGCCGCACGCAACAAGGCCAACCGCAAGCTGCGTCAGCCGCTGGCGGAGGTGGCGTTCGCTCTGGGGACGTCTGCCGAGTGGGAGGTTGTCGCCCGCCACGCGCCGGTCATCGCCGAGGAGCTCAACGTCAAGCGCGTGCGCCTGCTCGAGGCGGCCGGCGAGGTAGTCGACTTCCGCCTCAATCCGCTGCCGAAGCAGCTGGGGCAGAAGTATGGCAGCCGCTATCCGGCCATTCGACAGGCGCTGCTCGCCCTGCCGCCGGCTGTGGCCGCGGCGCGGCTGCTCTCCGGCGAGGGCCTGCAGGTGCGCGTGGACGAGGAGGAGTTCACCATCGCGCCCGATGAGGTCGAGGTGCGGCTGGAGGCGCATGCCGGTTTCGCGGCCGCTGGCGACGGGCCGTATGTGGCCGCTCTCAACACCGAACTGACGGAGCCGCTGATCGCTGAAGGGATGGCGCGTGAAGTCGTGCGCCGGGTACAGGACATGCGCAAGCAGGCGGAATTCCGGGTGGACGACCGGATTGACGTGAGGTACGCCGCCAGCCCACGCCTGGCCGCCGCTATCCAGGAGCATGCAGCGATGCTGGCGGATGATGTCCTGGCCGAGTCGATCCAGGCCATGGAGGCTCCGAGCGGCGAGCGCCTGGAGTCGTTCAGCTTCGACGGCGAGACCCTACAGGTTGGGATCACGCGCAGGGCGGCAACCCGGCCTCCTGCCGGTCGAGGGTAGAATGGATCCACTGCGGAGCGATGGAGGCTGCGTTTGTCTCGGCTAACGAGCTATCTGATCCTGCTGGGGTTCGGAGGGCTGATCGTCGCTCTGGATCAGTGGACTAAGTACCTGGTGCGTTCGTCGTTGGACTACGGCGAAGTCTGGGTGCCGTGGGATTGGCTGGCGCCCTACATGCGCGTCGTTCACTGGAGCAATACGGGCGCGGCCTTTGGCATGTTCCCGGCGGCCGGTGGCCTGATCGCGATGATCTCGGTGCTGGTGGTTTTGGCGATCCTCTACTACTTCCCGCAGGTTCCGTCGGACCAATGGCTCGTCCGCCTGGCGCTCGTGCTCCAGTTCGGGGGAGCGATCGGCAACCTGGTGGATCGAGCCGCCTACGGCCCGGTGACCGATTTCATCTCGGTGGGGACCTTCCCGGTGTTCAACGTCGCCGACTCCTGCATCAGTGTCGGCGTGGCATTGCTCGTGGCAGCGTTGTGGGTGGAGGAGCGCAAGCACCGCATCCCTACGGAGCAGACGGCCGCAGTCGCAGCTGTACGACTCCCGGAAGATGACCCGGCTGGATGACGAAACGCGAGTGAGCCAGGTCTTGGCGGCCGCCGGGCGGCTAGACACCTGGCTGACCGGCGAGTGGCCGGAGTTCTCTCGTTCTCGCTGGCAGGGGCTGATTCGCGACGGCTGGGTTAGCGTTAATGACCAGGTGGCCGACAAGCCCGGAATGCGGCTGGCGGGCGGTGAGCGCGTTGTGGCGCGCGTGCCCCCGGCGCGTCCATCCGAGCTGACGCCGAGCGACATTCCGCTTCAGATTGTGTTCGAGGACGCCGACCTGCTCATCGCCGACAAGCCGGCGGGGGTTGTCGTGCACCCTTCCGCCGGCCATGAGCTCGACACGCTTGTGCAGGCCGTGCTGCGCCATGCTCCCGGTCTGCCCGGTGTCGGGGGAGAGCGCAGGCCGGGGGTCGTGCATCGGCTGGACAAGGACACCTCAGGCTTGGTCGTCTTCGCCAAGAACGACAGGGCCATGGCGGAACTGCAGCGGCAATTCAAGGCGCGGCAAGTCCACAAGACCTATCTTGCCCTCGTGCATGGGTCCCCGCCGACGGATGAGGGACTGATCGATGCCGCGATCGGCAGGGACCTTCGCGAACGCAAACGGATGGCTGTCGTAGCCGAAGAGAAGGGACGGGAGGCGCGCACGCGCTTCCACCTGCTGCGCAGGCTGGGCGACTACTCTCTGCTGGCTGTGGAACCCGAAACGGGTCGCACGCATCAGATACGGGTCCATCTCGCCTACCTGGGTATCCCGGTGGCCGGTGATCGGGTGTACGGTTCCCGCCATCAGCCGGGTTGGCTGTCGCGCCAGATGCTCCACGCCTGGCGTTTGGGGATTCGCCGGCCGAGCGGGACCGAGATGCAGGTGTTCGAGGCGCCCCTGCCGCAGGACTTCCGGGAGGCGCTCGGCCGGTCCGGCGACGGCATGGACGCCGAAGCTGCAATCGCCGCAATGGGGAGGACTGGATGCTGATCGACTTGAGGTCCGACACGGTCACCCAGCCAACACCGGAAATGCGCCGGGCAATGGCCGATGCCGAAGTGGGCGACGACGTGTTCGGTGAGGATCCGACCGTCAACCGGTTGGAGGCAATGGCGGCGGAACGGATGGGCAAGCAGGCCGCCGTCTTCGTGCCGTCGGGGACGATGGCCAACCTGGCTGCGGTGCTGACGCATTGCCAACGCGGTGACGAGATGATCCTGGGCGACCTGTCGCACACCTTCCTCTACGAAGCCGGGGGCGCCGCTGCGCTTGGCGGAGTTCACCCCCGTCCGCTGGCCACTCGGCCCAATGGCACGCTCGACCTGCAGGCCATCGAAGAGGCGATCCGCCCGGATGATGTGCACTTCCCAATCACGCGTCTGGTGTGCCTCGAAAACACCCACAACCGCTGCGGAGGCGCCGTGTTGGACTCCGACTACTTGGGGCGGGTGGGGGNCCTGGTGCGGCGCAATGGATTGAGACTGCACATCGATGGCGCCCGGATCTTCAACGCCGCTGCCGCACTGGGTGTCCCGGCCAGTGCGTTGGTGGCAGCCGCCGACAGCGTTGCCTTCTGCTTGTCAAAAGCGTTGTGCGCACCCGTTGGGTCTTTGCTGTGCGGGAGCTCGGAGTTCATTGCTGGGGCGCGCCGGATCCGCAAGCAGCTGGGAGGCGGCATGCGCCAGGCAGGCATCCTGGCCGCCGCCGGGATCGTCGCCCTGGAGACGATGCCCGGCCGGCTGGCGGACGACCACCGCCGAGCTCGGGCGCTGGCGCAGGGATTGGGCGCGCTACAGGGGCTCGAGGTCGAGACGCCCGAGCCGGCCTCGAATATGGTGTACTTCAGGCTGGCGCCCTCGGCCGCGCTGGACGCTGCCGGGCTGCGCGACCGGCTGCGGGAGCAACATGTGCTCATCCATGAGGTAGTAGGCCCGCGTCGCGTGCGGTTGGTGCTGCACTACTGGATCGACGATGCCGCCGTGCAGGCGGTGCTGGCGGCGTTCGAGCGCGCCCTCGACGGCAAGACCTAGCTCAGCCAGAGACGGATTCTGCGAGACTGGCGTGCCGGGCTACCACCCGTTGCGACGATGCAGACCGTTCGTAGGATCCCCGCGCGGTGATCCTTGGGGTCGAAGGCGCCTCGGGCCGAGGCGCTTGGGGTGGTAAGCGCTTGATTCACACCCGGCGACTGCAATCTGGAATGCGGCGCGCAAAGTGGACGGGGCGTGAAGCGCTCGCCGCCCGCACAGGTTCGGTATCCTGTAGCGACGGCGCGCGGATGCGCCGTCGAATGGAGCCGGCTCACCCTGAGCCGATTGTCCTGAGCGCGCCTGCGATCCCGGCGACCGAGAATGGGCGTCGTGGTGGAGAGGGCCTACCATCGGGACAGCCCTGCTGCGCCAGTCTCTGCCGGCGCGGGACCACCTGAATGGAGCCTGTGCGCGGTGTGCACTACGGTCGAGGGGGAGACAGCGCGCGGGTTTCGCCCTTCGGTGAGGCGGTGCGCTGGGCGAAGGTGAGATTCGTTTCGGTTGCGCGAAGCAGCTTGACGCTGTCTCTGGGGGCTGGTAAGATGCGGCCCGTTGGGGGTGTGGTGTAGCGGCCTAACACG
>Ga0031656_10000488_pt1 | contig 13647 bp, 12 predicted proteins | sample FrelakmetDIP11DI_FD_55080 | JGI IMG/M metagenome (GOLD analysis project Ga0031656, IMG submission 55080) | Freshwater lake sediment microbial communities from the University of Notre Dame, USA, for methane emissions studies - DIP11 DI | ecosystem: Environmental > Aquatic > Freshwater > Lake >... | reverse complement strand
GCGACGGTGAAGCGCGGCTGGGAGATCCCGTTCTTCCAGCGCCACTGGGGCGCCGCCGGCATCCACCCGGGCGACATCCGCGGGCTCGACGACCTGCCGAAGCTGCCGCCGTACGACGTCAGTCACATCCGCGAGAGCCTCGAACGCCATCCGCCGTTCGGCGACTTCATGGGCATCGCGCCGGGCGACGGACTGCCGCTGGTGCTGCAGACGAGCGGCGGCACCACGGGAATGCCGCGGCCGATGCTCTACGCGCCGCAGGATCGCGAAACGATGGCGATCCTCGGCGGCCGGCGCTTCGCGCTGCACGGCGTCCGGCCGGGCGACCTTGTGCTCGTGACGTACTCGCTCGGCCTCGGCAACGGCGGCATGGCGCCGCGCGAGGCGCTGTGGCGCTACACGGGCGCGGTGCCGGTGATGACCGGCAGCGGCGCCAACACGCCGACGCGGCGCCAGGTCGAGATCATCAAGGCGTGGGGCGTCAACGTGATCCTCGGTTTCCCGTCGTACCTGCGGCACATGGCGCTGGTGGCGCGCGACGAACTGGGCATCGACCCGCACTCGCTGAAGATCCGCCTGCTCGGGACGCACCTCGGCGTGGAAGACCGCAAGCCGCTCGAAGACCTGTGGGGCGCGCCCGCGTTCGACATGTACGGCACGCACGAGAGCGGCATGCTCGCCGCCGAGTGCCGCCACCAGTCCGGCATGCACGTGATGGAAGACGCGTTCTTCCTGGAGATCGCCGACCCCGAGACCGGGCGCATCGTGCCCGACGGCGACAAGGGGACGATCTACATCACCACGCTCTACAAGCACGGTGCGCCGCAGATCCGCTTCAATGTCAACGACGTCTCGGCGTGGCACACGACGGGCTGCCCGTGCGGCAACATGCAGCGGCGCCTGCAGGCGATCTTCGGGCGCAACGACAACATGGTGAAGCTGCGTGGCGTCAACGTGTTCCCGGAGGCGATCGGCGCCACGGTGGTGAAGGATGCGCGGTCCAACGGCGAGTACTTCTGCTTCGTCGACCGGGTCGGCGAGGCGAGGGTCGACCAGATGGACGTGCGGGTCGAGGTGCTCGACGCCGTCGATCGCGCGGCATTCCGCGCGGACCTCGAGAGCCGACTGAAGGAAGTGCTCGGGGTGAAAGTGGCCGTCACACCCGTTGGCAAAGGTGAGCTCGATCGATACACCGGGACGTCGCAGTCGTCCAAGGTCAAGCGCGTGCTCGACCGCCGGGGCTGAAGCAAAGCGAGAGAGGAAGCGAAGGATGGGACTGCAGACCGTGGACCGCGCGGTGGCCGTGCTGCACCTGCTGAGCGCCAGCGGGCCGGGCGGCCTGCGGCTGGTCGACGTGCAGGGCAAGTTGCGGCTGTCGAAGCCGACGGCGCACCGGCTGTTGATGTCGCTGGTGTCGCACGGCTTCGTCGACCAGGACGAAACGTCGAAGCGATACCGCCTCGGCACGCGGCTCGCCGTGCTTGCGTGGTCCGTGCCGCAGCGACGGCCGGACATCGGCCGCCTGGCGTCGCCCGCCGCGCAGCGGCTCGCGCAGAGGTCGGGCGACACGGTGTTCGTGATGGCCTGTGACGGACTCGAGTCGGTCTGCGTCGGCCGCGAGACCGGTTCGTTCCCGATCAAGGCGCTCACGATCGAGGTCGGCACGCGGCGGCCGCTGGGGGTCGGCGCCGGCGGGCTCGCGGTGCTCGGCTCGATGCCGACCGACGAGGCGCGGCGCGCGATCGACGCCATCGCGCCGAAGCTGAAGGACTTTCCGCTGACGTCNCCCGAGGTGATGCAGCGCGGCGCCGACCAGGCGCGCCGCCTCGGCTACTCGGTGTCCGACGGGCAGGTCGCCACCGGCGTGCGCGCGATTGCCGTGGCGGTGCGCGACGTGCGCGGCGTGCCGGTCGGATCGATCGGCATCGCCGCCATACGCAGTCGAATGATGCCGGACCGGATCAAGGAACTCGTTCCTTGGATGCTGGAAGAGCGCGCCGAGGTCGAGCGGCTGCTCGCGGCGTGACAGTCAAACACGGGGAGTGGACACCATGGCAGGCGCACGAGCTGCGAAGAAGTCGAAGAAGGACGCCAAGGCGGACGGGTTCATCAACGTCGCCGTGTCGCGCTCCACGCGGCAGGGGTTGCACCTGCTGAAGGAGGCGATGGACGTCCAGGGGCAGGCCGAGGTGATCGAGCGGCTGGTCATGATCGGCATCGCGATCTACATCGCGGCGCGCTGAGGCGCGCGGGGCGCGGGCGCACGGGCGCCGGACAGGCGCAGCTTCGGCACGACGCACGTCGCGCGTTCGATCGCCGCGATTCAGCGGAACGGAAGAGCTCGATCGAAATGCGACGGACCGAACCGCCCGAAACCTCCGCTCAACCGACGTGCTTGCGGAAGAAGGCCAACGTGCGCTCGCGGGCGAGCTTCGCTGCGGCCGCGTTGTACGAAGCGCGCTGGTCGCAGTTGAAGCCGTGACCCGCCGCGTAGAAATGCGTCGTCACGTCCGGATGCGACTTCGCCACCGCGCGCGCCTGGTTGAGCGGGATCGACGCGTCGGTCTCGCCGAAGTGCAGCATCGTCGGGCACTTCGGCCGCTCGCCGTTCAGTGAAGGGATCGCGCCGCCGTAGTAGGGCACGGCGGCGGCCAGTCCCGGGATGCGCGCGGCGGCGAGCCACGTGACCGCGCCGCCCCAGCAGTAGCCGACGATGCCGACCTTGCCTGCGTGCGTCACCGCCTCCACCGCGGCGCTCGCGTCCTTCATCGCGGCGTCCCACGCGATCTTCTGCATCAGCATGATGCCGGCCTGGATCTCGGCCTGCGTGTATCCGCTCTCGTAGCCGCGCTGCGCGCGATCGAACATCGCCGGCGCGATCGCGAGGTAACCGTCCGCCGCGTAGCCGTCGGTGACCGAGCGGATGTGGCTGTTGACGCCGAAGATCTCCTGCACAACGACGATGGCGCCGCGCGGCCGCTCGGACGGCTCCGCGAGGTAGGCCTTGAACGCGTGGCCATCGGCGGCTTTCAGTTCGATCGTCTTGCCCATCATTGCCTCCAGTTTCGTTCGCTGTCGCTCCGGGCGCAAGCGTAACCGCTGCGCCGTCCGCACTGGTCTTCGTGCTGCACGCTCGCGTGATGCCGTCGCAGGTCGAGCGGCCGAAGAGCGAACCGCAGGCGTGCGCGGGGCGGATCGCGATGCGGCCTGCACATGACTGGACTCGATGTCAACGTGCAAACCGCGAATTGCGGTAATCCGTTCCCCCTCATGCATTCGACTTAGCCGTACCGCTCGAATCGAAGCGGGCGCGCACTCGAATCGCGGTCGCGTTCTTTAGTCGGCCGTAAGGACTCCCACAAACGAATAGGGCGGCCGCGCGCGCAGCAGATGTCCGCAAGATAGATTCACCGGCATCTGCAAACACCGGCGACGCGTCACTGCGTCGCAGTCCTGCTCCGTGCCGAACACCGTCGCGCCGTCGTTCCGAATTCCGCGTGTCATCAGCATGCACTCGGCCGCAGTTGCTGCCGCGGGCCCGGAGCGCTCGTGCTAGCCGGCGCCTTGCGTGGACTGATGCAGCGCGGCCCGCACGCCGGCCGCGTCGCGCCACCCTCCGGCCGCTGGTTCAGCCGCGACGCCGCGATCATGGGCACGGCGATCCATGTCGAACTGTGGAGCGACGACCCTGCGGCGGCAACGTGCGCGATCGATGCCGTGATCGACGAGATGCACCGGATCGATGCCCTGATGAGTCCGTACAAGGCATCGTCCGAACTGTCGCTCCTCAACCGGGAGGCCGAACGGCACCCGGTCGCGGTCTGCGCCGAACTGTTCGACCTGATCGAGCGGTCGATCGAGTACTCGGTGCTTTCGGGTGGCGTGTTCGACATCACCTATGCGAGCGTCGGTCACCTCTACGACTACAGGAAGCGGATCCGGCCCAGCGAGGCGCAGCTGGAGGCGGCACGCGGTGCCATCGGCTATCGGAACCTGCATCTCGATCGCAGCGCACGGACGATTCGCTTCGCACGCGACGGCATGCGAATCGACCTGGGCGGCTTCGCCAAGGGCCACGCCGTCGACAATGGCGCATCGATCCTCGCGCGTCACGGCATCCGGCACGCCGTCGTCGGAGCGGGCGGTGACAGCCGGTTGCTGGGCGACCGCTGCGGTCGCCCGTGGACCATCGGGATCCGGGATCCACGCAAGGAGGGCGAGGTGGTGGCGCTCCTGCCGCTCGAGGACGTCGCGGTGTCGACGTCGGGGGACTACGAGCGCTACTTCGACGACGGTGACGAACGCTGCCACCACTTGATCGATCCGCGCACGGGCCGTTCGCCGGACTCGATCCGCAGCGTGACCGTCATCGCGCCCGACGGCCTGACCAGCGAGGCGCTCGCCAAGACCGTCTTCGTGCTCGGCGTCGAGCATGGCGCTTCGATCGTCGAGTCGTTGCCGAACGTCGATGCCGTGATCGTCGATGGCGCCGGGGCACTGCACTACACAACGGGGTTGCTGGGCGGCGGAGAAAGGGCGGTGATGTCATGAACTGCCCGACGCGCCGCGCGATCGATCGAACACGTCCGTGGAAACGCCGTTACATCGGGCCGTCATCCCGGTCCTACGGCGGGACCGTCACTGCGTCCCGCGCCGACTCAATCCCCTGGAGGCAAGCATGAGCAACGTACATCCTGCGCGCATCGCCGTCACCCTCGCGTTTGCGGGGCTTGTCGGCTGCTCGGGCTCCGGCACCGAGTCGGGCAGCACGCTCACCGTGACCGGCGAGGTGCCGATCGCCTACGCCAAGCGGTCGACGACGCTGCGCGTGAACCCCACCAATGGCGCGCCGTTCGCCGCAGGCGGCGACCTGATGATCCGCGAGAAGTCGTCACCGAGCGCGCGAGAGTTCAACGTCACCGCGGCGATCACGCAGGGCAAGGGCGATGTGTCGGACCCGGAGGTGTCGTACGACGGCAGGAAGATCGTGTTCGCGCTGCGCTGCCCGGCCGGCAACACGTCGACGGCCGGCGGGGTCGCTGCCTGCACCGGTCGCTGGAACATCTGGGAATACGACATGACCAGCGGCGGCCTGTCGGGCGGCGCCCTGCGTCGCATCACGAGTTCGTCCGTCGACGACGACGTCGACCCGGCGTACCTGCCGGCCGACCGTGGCTTCGTGTTCGCGTCGAACCGCCAGACCACGACGAAGACCCAGGCGCTCGGTCAGACCTACTACGCCGTCGACGAGTACGAACGCGAACGTGTATTGAACCTGCACACGGCCGACCGCAACGGCGGCGCCATCACGCAGATCTCCGCCAACCAGAGCCACGATCGCAATCCCGTGGTGCGGCCCAACGGCGACATCATGTTCTCGCGCTGGGAGCACGTCGGGCCTCGCAACCGCTTCGCGATCTTCCGCGTGAAGCCCGACGGCACCGACATGTTCGTGCTGTACGGCGCGCACAGCAGCGGGAACAGCTTCCTGCATCCGCGCGACATGGACCCGGGCGGCCCGCACAAGGGCAAGGTGCTTTCTTCGCTCATGCCGCTGTCGGGCACGCAGGAGGGTGGCGCGTTGATGCTGATCGACGCCGCGAACTACTCCGAAGAGAACACGCCGGCCAACGCGCAGGTTGCCGCGCGGGGCGGCCAGGCGCAGTGGACCGAGAAGCAGATCGACCTCGGCCGCGGGCTGTCTGAGTTCGGCCGGGTCACGGCGCCGTTCCCCCTTTGGGACGGCACCAACCGCGTGCTGCTGGCATACCGGCCGTGTGAAGTGACCCGCAACGCCGTGGTCGTCGCCTGCGCGACGCTGACCGACGCCGAGCGCGCGATGCTCGCCGACGACGCGATGTCGCGCACGCAGCGCGCGACGCTGCCGGTGCAGGACAACGCGCCGGCCGCGTACGCGATCTACATGTTCGATCCGTCGAAGCAGACGTTCCTGATCGTGGCCCCGCCGCCGGCGGGCTTCATGTACACGGACCCGGTCGCGATCCAGCCGCGCACCGAGCCGAACGCCACCCAGCCGACCGTGGTCGACGACGCGCTCAAGGCGCAGAACCTCGCGCTGATCGAGGTGCGCAGCGTCTACGACACCGACGGCCTCGACCGCATGGGCAACTCGATGCTCGCGGCCGCCGACCTCGGGGCCGGGTGCACGACCGCCATCCCGAAGACCGCGTCGGCCGACGCCGCGGACACCCGTTCGCAGGTCCCGGACCTCGTGCGCATCAAGAATCCGGGCGACGCCGCCTACCGGTGCTCGCCCGCGTACTTCGTGCGCGCCTTCCGGGCCGTCGCGCCGCAGGCGAACACGACAGGCATGCGGCAGGCGATCGGCGAGACCGACTTCGAACCGCAGCAGATCCTGGGCTATGCGCCGGTCGAACCCGACGGTTCGTTCAAGCTGGTGGTGCCCGCCGACGTGCCACTCGGCCTGGCGATCCTCGATGCGAAGGGCCGTGCGATCCAGACCCATCTGAACTGGATCCAGGTCCGCCCGGGCGAGCGTCGCACGTGCGACGGCTGCCACAGCCCGCGTCGCGGCGGGTCGTTGAATTCCGGTGCGATCGTCAACAACGTGCCCTCGGCGTGGATGCCGGCGATGGCTGCCGCGCACCAGTCGGGCGAGACGATGGCGTCGACGCGCACGCGGCTCGACGCCGCCGCGCTCATCCTGCGCGCGGATCTCGTCCACGCCGACAACTGGGCCGACACGACGAAGCCCGGCGTGACCGCGAGGCCGAACATCACGGTGCGCTACGTCGGCAACGCCGCGCCGGCGGACGACCTCGCCACGTCGGTTCCCGCCGACGGAATCGTCAATTACCCGGATCACATCCAGCCGCTGTGGACGCGCACGCGCGGCGCCAACGGCGTCAACACCTGCACGAACTGCCACAGCGACACGGCCAGGCTCGACCTGCGTGCCACGCTCTCCGGCACCGGACGGCTGGTGTCGTACGAAGAACTGCTGGTCGGCGACCCGGCGATCGATCCGGCGACCGGCCAGCCGGTCACGCGCCTCGAGGACGGCGTTCCGGTCGTGGTGCGCAATGCCCCGCTCGTCGAGAACATGGCCGGCAACGCGCTCGGCATGACGCGCGCGAGCCGCTTCGGCGAGATCATGTTCGGCGAACAACTGAAGGCCTCGGCTGCCGCGCGCACCGCGCACCCGAACCCGCCGGCCGGCGCACCCGATCACTCGACCCTGCTGAACCTCGCGGAGAAGCGCCTGATCACCGAGTGGATGGACCTCGGTGGGCAGTACTTCAACAACGTGTCCGCGAGCAGCAGCCCGGTGCGCACGGCCACCGCGCTGTCGCGCGCCGCGTTCGACGCGGCCGTGTACCCGGTGATCCAGGCCAACTGCCTCGCCTGCCACCAGCCGACCGGCAACGCGGGAGCGGCGCAGGCCGGGCAGTCGTATCTCCGCAACCGCTACATCCTCGGCGGCGACGCCGAGGGTGACTACAACGTCACGCTGACGATGGTTTCGAATGCGTGCGAGCCGCCGTCCAATCCGCTGCTGTTGCGGCCGTCCACGGTCCCGCACCCGGCCGGTGCGGTGGGCCAGGGTGGCGCCGTGCTGGCTGCCGGCTCGGCCGGCTACACGGCGATCGCCAACTGGATCCGTTCGGGATGCACGACGCGGTGAAGCTCGCCGCATCGGCTGCGATCGCGCAGCGCGGGCGGGCCGCCGCGCTCGCGGCGCTGGCCGCCTGCGTCCTCGCCGGCTGCGGCGGCGACGGCAATCCGCTCGACAACCCGCCGACGCTTCAGAACCCCACCACGGCGGGCGGACAGAAGCTGTCCTTCGCGTACTTCCAGAAGTGCATCCAGCCGGTCTTCGTCGCGCCGCTGCAGGTCAACCAGAACGGCGCCATCTCGGTCAACACCTGCGCGGCCGCCGGGTGCCACGACAACGCCACCGGAACGGGCGGCGCGCTGCGGCTGATCGGAAGCGCCCAGCGCGTCGACACGGCGAACCCGGCCAACACGCCGGACGTCATCCGCACGACCGACATGTACAAGAACTTCTACTCGGCACAGGGCGAGGTCGTGTTCGGCGCACCGCTGTCGAGCCGGCTGCTGACGAAGCCGCTGACGCTCAACGTCCTGCACGGCGGCGGCCTGATCTTCCTGAGCGAAAGCGATCCGAACGTGATGCTGATCCGCTACTGGATCAGCCGCCCGATGCCGCAGGGCCAGGACGAGTTCAGTCCGGCGGCCAACAGCATGTTCACTCCGGCTGACCCGAATGTCGGCGCCTGCAACACGCAATGAGCCGCGCCGCCGGCCTGGACCCGTGGCAACGGGCGCTGGCACGCGCGGCGGCCTGCGCCGTGCTGGTCGTGTCGGTCGCCGGCGCCACGATGTCCTCGGCCGCGGCCACGGAGAAGTTGCAGGTCACCGACCCGTACATCGAACTGCGCACCGGCCCGGGACGCGGCTATCCGGTCTTCTTCGTCGCCGGGCGCGCCGAGTGGATCGAGATCGTGCTGCGGCACACCGACTGGTTCAAGGTGCGTGCCGCGAATGGCAGCGAAGGCTGGGTCCACCGCGCGCAGCTCGAAACCACGCTGACCGAAGCCGGAGCGACCAAGGCGTTCCGAGACGTGCTGCTCGACGACTACCTTCAGCGCAAGCTCGAGCTCGGCGGCGCGTGGGGCCAGTTCAAGAGCGAGCCGATGCTGAAGGTCTGGGGCGCCTACCGGTTCGCGGACGCGCTGAGCATCGAGGGCACGATCGGCCAGGTGCAGGGCGTCTTCTCCGGCACCGAGTTCTGGCACGTGAACGTCAACGTGGAGCCGTGGTCGGATCGCCGGCTGTCGCCGTACTTCGGCGTCGGGCTCGGCAAGTTCAAGAACATTCCGAACGCGAGCCTGGTTGGCGCGTTCACCACGAACGCCAACCTCGCCAACGCGGCGGTCGGCCTGCGCTACTACATCGCCGAGCGCTTCGTCGCCAGGCTCGACTACTCGATCTACACCGCCTTCGTCTCGGACATCGACAGCGCCGAGTACAAGGCCGTGACGGCCGGCATCGCCTTCTTCTTCTGAGCGTCGACACGAATCATGCGAAACCTCCTGATCTCCGTTTCCCTGGCTGCGGCCGCGATGGCGCCCGCCGCGTCCGTGCTCGCACAGACTGCGCCGCCGACCGGAACCACGGCAAACCCGCCGCCGAACGAGCAAGTGATCCAGCCCGCGGTGCCGCGGCGTGACATACGCGTGCCGAAGATCCCGAACAACGACTTCATCGTCGGCGCCTTCGTCGGCACGTACTCCAGCGAGAACTTCGGTGCCAGCCTCGTCTACGGCGCGCGCCTCGGCTATCACATCACCGAGGACTTCTTCGTCGAGGGGCTGTACGGCACCACCAAGGTGAGCGACGAGAACTTCCGCCGGATCCTGCCGGGCGGCATCTTCCCCAACCCGGAGGAGAACCTCGATTACTACAACCTCTCCGTCGGCTACAACATCCTTCCCGGCGAGGTCTTCTTCGGCAGCAAGTACGCCAAGGCCTCCGCGCTGTACCTGATTGCCGGTGTCGGCAGCACGAAGTTCCTCGAGCAGACCAAGCAGACGGTGAACTTCGGCCTCGGCCTGCGCGTGTTCTTCAAGGACTGGGCGGCGATCCAGGTCGATTTCCGCGATCACGTGTATTCGCTGGACCTGCTCGGCGAGCGGAAGAGCACGTCGAACCTCGAGCTGACGGCCGGCGCGACTTTCTTCTTCTGACCCTGGCCATGACGACGATCGCACGACTTCTCTTCACGGCGCTGCTGGCTGCGCTGCCCGCCTTCGGCGCGAACGCCGTCGTCACGGCGTCGACCAGTGCGCCGGACTTCACGCTGCCGAGCCTCGGCGGCGAAAACGTGCGGCTGCAGGANCAGCGCGGCCGCGTGGTGATGATCAACTTCTGGGCGAGCTGGTGCGGACCGTGTCGCGAGGANATGCCGCANCTCTCGCGCCTGTACGAGAAGTACCGCGCCTCGGGCTTCACGGTGCTGGCGATCAACATCGACGAGGACCCGCTCAAGGCCGCCCGTCTCGCCCAGCAGCTCGGCATGCGCTTCCCGGTGCTGCTGGACACCGGCAAGCAGGTGAGCCGCACGTACGACCTCAGCGCGATGCCATCGACCGTGCTGGTCGACCGGGAAGGCCGCGTGCGTCACGTGCATCGCGGTTATCGCGACGGTTACGCGGAAACCTACGACAGGCAGATCCGGGACCTGCTGCGCGAATGAGACGCCACTTTCCATTCCTCTGGCCGGCGTTGCGTGGCGCGCTCGCCGGCATCGCCATGACCGCGGCGCTCGGCGGGTGCGCGATGCCGGAGCCGTGGGTGAAGCCCTACGAGCGGGAGCGGCTGGCCGATCCGTTGATGAAGATCCAGCGCGATGCGCTGTCGGCCAAGCATCTGGAGCACGTGCGCGAAGTGCGCGAGGGCGCGCGCGGCGCCACCGGAGTGCAGGGAGGCGGCTGTGGCTGCAATTGAACGCCTGCGGCGCGCCGTGTGGCGAGTGCAGCGCGCGCTGCGCGCACTCGGCCAGCGGCGTGGCGGAGCCCGCGCGCTGCCGTTCGCGGCGACGGCGCATGTCCTCGGCGCGCTCGGCGGGCTGCTCGGCGCAGGCCAGGCGCAGGCGGTCGACCTGCCCGAGGACCGCGCCGAACTGATGTATCACCTGTACGACGGCGGCGGCGTGAGGGCCGTCGGCCCGGCCGTGCTGGTGCGCAAGAGCCTGCTGAACAAGGTCTCGCTGTCCGCGCTCTATTACGCCGACATCGTCAGCAACGCCTCGATCGACGTCGTCACCACGGCCTCTCCCTACAGGGAGACGCGCAACGAGTTCGGAGTCGCCGCCGACTACGCGGTGCGCGACGCCCTGATCACGCTGAGCGCGGCTCGCAGCACGGAGCCGGACTACATCGCCAACACNTACAACCTCGATGTCACGCAGGAGGTCTTCGCCGGAATGACCTCGGTGAGCCTGGGCTTCACCTACGGTTCGGACGAGGTCGGCAGGAAAGACCTGGGGTTCTTCGACAGCGCGAAGCACTGGCGCTATCGGCTCGGGCTGACGCAGATCCTGACGCCACGCTGGCTGGCGACTGCGAACTTCGAGGTGGTGTCGGACGACGGGTACCTCGGCAACCCGTACCGCGTGGCGCTGGTGTTCGGCGCCGCCGTGCCGGAGCGGGTGCCGTCGACGCGCAGCAGCCGCGCGCTGCGGTTCCGCGTGATCGGTGAAGTCGTTCCCGGGATGTCGGTGCGTGGCGCCTACCGCTACTTCTGGGACAACTGGGACATCACCGCGCACACGTTCGACCTCGGCGTGTCGCGCCGCTTCGGCGAAGGCTGGCTGGTCGACGCCTATGCGCGCGCTTACCGGCAGACCGACAGCGCGCTCTTCTTCTCGGACAACGCGACCGCCGAGACGCTGTACGTGAGCCGGAACCGGCAGTTGAGCAAGTTCGACAGCAACGCGATCGGCACGCAGGCGACCTGGACCTGGCTGCGCGTGCCGGGGCGGTACGAAGTGCGCCTGAGCGGCCTCCTCGAGTACGGAAAGACCAGCTTCAGCAACTTCACGGACCTGCGCACGGGCCGCCCGTACTCGTTCAACGCGACCGTGGCGCAGGTCTTCGTGTCCGCAGACTTCTAAGCGAAGGAACGCCGCATGTCGAACCGCACCCTCCGCCTGCTGCTCGCAGGCTTGCTGTCGCTGGCGACGCTCGCGCCAGGGGCGTGGGCCCAGTCGACGCCCGCGTCCGCAGGTCCCGCCGCGCCCGTGTCCGCAGGTCCCGCCGCACCCGCGTCCGCAGGTCCCGCCGCGCCGGCGGCTGCGCCCCCATCGAGCGGAGCGACCGGCCTCGACGATCGCATCCAGGAAGCGAAGTCCGACGTGATCCGGCTCAACCGAGACCTCCTGGTGCTCGAGGAGGAACTGCTGTTCCCGGCCGGCACGCAGGTTGCCATCTTCGTCTCGATGGACGTCGGCAAGCTCTTCTCGCTCGACTCGGTTCGCGTGAAGCTCGACAACAAGGACGTCGCCGCCTACCTGTACACGCCGTCGGAAGTGCAGGCGCTGCACCGCGGCGGCGTGCAGCGCCTGTATGTCGGCAACCTGCGGGCCGGCACGCACGAGCTCGTCGCGTTCTTCACCGGCAAGGGCCCGCACGACCGCGACTACAAGCGCGGGGCGACGATCAGGATCGACAAGGGCACCGAGCCGAAGTACATCGAACTGCAGATCAGGGACTCCACCGGCAAGCTGCAGCCGGAGTTCGAGGTCAAGGTCTGGCAGTGACAGCCGGGTGGTTCGAGTGATCCGCGTGGAACGACAGGCCGGCGGCCGGATGCGGCGTGCTGCCGCAACGGCAGTCGTCGCGTGCGTCGCCACGGTCGCATCGGCGCAAGGCTCGACCGGGTCCAATGCCGCGCCCGCGCCGGCCGCGTCGAGCTGGAGCGACTGGTCGAACCGGGCGAGCTGGTGGCCGTGGGGCGGCGACGGCAAGCCGCCGGCGCCTGCCGGAGTGCAGTCGCCGCATTACGGCGACGGCCTGTTCCACTTCTTCCAGGGCCGCTATTTCACGTCGGTCACCGGCCTGATGGTGTCGCAGCACTTCGCTCGCGTGGCACCGCACGACGACGAGGCTGAGGTCCTGCGCGGAGGCCTGTTCCTGTCGTACGGACTGCATCGCGAGGCCGGCGACGTGTTCGCGCGGCTGATCGAACGCGGTGCAGCGCCGGCGGTGCGCGATCGCGCCTGGTTCTACCTCGCGAAGATCCGCTACCAGCGCGGGCTGCTGGCCGAGGCGGAAGACGCGCTCGGCCGTATCGAGCAGCGCCTGCCTGGCGAGCTCGAGGAAGACCGTGTCCTGCTGCAGGCCAACGTGCAGATGGCGCGCGGCCGGTATGCGGAGGCGATCAGGACTCTCGACACACGGGCGAAGGGCCCTGGCGCGAGCAGTTACGTTCGATACAACCTGGGCATTGCGCTGATCCGCGGCGGCGACCCGGCGGCTGGCACGGCTCAGCTCGACGCAGTGGGCAAGCTGCCGGCGACGAGCGAGGAGTATCGAAACCTGCGGGACAAGGCCAACCTGGCGCTCGGATTCGCCGCCCTGCGGGACGGCCGCGGTGACGCTGCGCGCGGCTATCTCGAGCGCGTGCGGCTGTCTGGCATGCAGTCGAACAAGGCGCTGCTCGGCTTTGGCTGGGCCGCGGCGGCGCAGGGAAACATGAAGTCCGCGCTGGTGCCCTGGAACGAGCTGGCCGGCCGCGAGGAAGCCGACGCCGCGGTGCTCGAGGCCAGGCTGGCGGTGCCCTATGCACTGGCCGAACTCGGCGCCGATGCGCAGGCGCTCGCGCTCTATCAGAAGGCGATCGATGCCTTCGATCGCGAGGGCGCGAACNTGGANNGCTCGGTGGCGGCGATCCGCGAGGGCAAGTTGCTCGATGGCCTGATCGCCCGCAACCCGGGCGAGGAGATGGGCTGGTTCTGGAGCATCGCNGACCTGCCGGANCNGCAGGACGTGCCGCATGGCGGTCGCCTCGCGCCGTTGCTGGCGACGCACGAGTTCCAGGAAGCGTTCAAGAACTACCGTGATCTCCTCTTCCTCGCGCGCA
>Ga0031656_10000487_pt1 | contig 13647 bp, 14 predicted proteins | sample FrelakmetDIP11DI_FD_55080 | JGI IMG/M metagenome (GOLD analysis project Ga0031656, IMG submission 55080) | Freshwater lake sediment microbial communities from the University of Notre Dame, USA, for methane emissions studies - DIP11 DI | ecosystem: Environmental > Aquatic > Freshwater > Lake >... | reverse complement strand
ATGATCAACACCACCAGGCATAATCCCAATAAAAGGGTCATCATGGCAGGCATCTCACCAGCACGGAAGGTACCATAACCTGCTCGATTGGATAAGACAGGCAGGAAAAATGGATAAAGTAAAACCATCATCCCTGATAATGTGGCTGCCAGGTAGATTGCCAGGCTGAATATGCGGGATTTCATTTAATTCTCAAATCTTACATTAAAGTTATCCAGGTTAAATAAGCCATTATTTACGTCGTGAGCGTATCAGGTAGTAAACGAAGAAAGCCAGGACAAGAATGATTGCGCCATATACAAGATAGGAGCTGATACTATTTTCTGGTTCAGCCGGTTGAGAAGTAGTTGTAGCTTGCGTAGCCTGTGCTGCTTGCGTGGGCGGGGGAGTGACAGTTGCAGGTACGGAGGTTGGGATGGTTGTGGGGAGAACGAATGGGACCCCTTCACATATATTTTGATAGGAAATCATTGCTGGCGGATCACCTGCTCCCCAGCTCCAGGCATTTACATCACCATCGATCACCGGGCTTTGATCTGAACCAACGGCAGAATAAGCCCATTCTGCGTCGATATACTGCCAGAACGACCAGTAATCCGGCATATTACAAAAGCAGTCATTGGATTGGCACCCCACGCCTTCGATTGAACACACTGCGGTTCCCTGGCTCGGGTTGGTTGCAGTTTCAATCTTCAGTCCTGAACGCTGCAATAAGTCAAACCCAGTGATGATATCCTCGGTAAAACTTACACACGCGGTATAAACATTGCCATCTCCAGGAAAAACAGCCAGGCCGGCTTGATGGTTGGTCAGAGAGGAATTGATTCCAAAGAGAGACACTCCAGTTAGACCGATAATTGCATCTGCTGTACTGTAAGGGTTCGCATACGTCCCACCAATCGAGCCATCCGGTTTTTGAAGGCTCATTAATGCCTGAACGGGGTTAGCCTGATCAATTGTCCAGCTCACTCCGGCTGGATCCTCACCTGCAGAGACGATTGCCTGGATTATCCAACCCGTGGAATCCGCGTTGATTGGATCAGTATCCCAGGAAGGTTTCCAGCCTCCACTGGGCAGCTGAGTGGCATGGAAAAAATTCAAGGCATTTTGTATGGTTTGATCTTGTGAATATATCGGCTGGCTTGCGAGCAAAGAAGTTACGACCAATGCGGTCGTATCAGGGTCGCTAAAACCCCAGCTGCCATCTTCTGCCTGGGACAAAATCAGGTATTGATTCGCTTCAACTGGCACACTTTCTCCAGCCAGGCTTAAACCCAAGACTGCCCATGCCTGGTTTAAATCACTTGCCTGCCCACTGCTAAAACCTTGTTGAGCGGTCGTGCTGTAAGCACCTGAATCAGTTTGGAAGCTTGCTACCAATTCGGTAACCAGATTCATGTTCCCAAAATCAACAGTATTCTCACCCGCCAAAGCCACTGCAGAAAGCAATAATCCTGCCCTTCCAGGAAACAAAGTTCCTGTAGTGTCATGGGTGAAGGAAATCGCCTGGGTTGCCAGGTAATCCAACATCGTATTGCCGTCTGTGGAGATCACCCCGGTTACAGGTTGCCCGGATAGGAGAAAAGCCAAAACGCTACGTGAAGTGGTATCGGAGTCTGAACTTCCACTAAAACCCAGGATACCCCCATCCGCTGCTTGTTGACTCTGCAGGTACCCTAGCCCGTCATTAATTATCTGAAGTTCTGGTGGTGGAGTATTCGCTAAACCAGGGGAGGGTTGAATTAATAATGACAGACTTATCACCAGAGTCAGCCCGCATAAAATTGAAAGCAGCACATAAAATTTACGGTTCATGATTGTCTCCATCAACATAAATGATTAATAGTCTTACCGACCGTTCAAAATAAAAAAACCCTATCGCGATGACAGGGGTGGAAATCATGGGTTGGGTAACGGCATGTGTTCACACCTCCTTTCTGCGAGGTATTGGTGAACCCAACTTGGGCGGGCGACCTGGCTCGGAATATTATTCCTTACAGTTGCGCAACAGCGCCGGACTATTAACCGGCTTCGCCTTTAAGCCATCCCATCCGGGGGATATGGCACCAAAGTTGGAATGTATTCGGTTGTAATCATATTGTATAACGGGAAAAGATAAGCGTCAAGGTGCTTTTGGGCTTAGGCGGGAGTAAGGCCCATCTCCGCTTATCTCGATCGTATCTGCTTCCGGATCTATCGAAACAACAATTTGCATCGTATCGTCTTTGTAAAGGATGGTTCCCCCGTATTGCCCCTGCAAACTAAATAATTCCAGGGTCAGTTCATTTTCATCTCTATCGGTGATGGTATAGTTGCCTGAGAAATACGCCTCATAAAAGCAGCAAGTGTCCAAGCTAAAATAATTATTATCGAATTCCCAATAAGTCACCTGGGCTGATTCGGCTGGGATATTTGCCAGGTGTGCATCCTTATAATGCCACGCTCCCTGGATAAACTCCACCCGCTCATCTTTTTTACAGGCTGAGGCAGTCAAAGCAATCATCAACATGATCGCAAAGAGAAATGAGGGTTTATTGATANGCCTTAAGGATTGCATCATCTGGGATGCAGACATTGATTGTGCATGTAATTAAACAGTTCCTACACTAATACCCCTCAGGGCTATAGATGGTTCAAACCTATCCAGAAACCTGCAGTAAAAAGTACAGCTGGTTTCTGGAATCTATCAAGCCTTGTGAGAACGCTTTTTACTTACCAGATCTGCGGCTGCGAAACCNGCTAACAGGGCTGCCTTATTCATCTCCTCGGTGCCCTTGGGTGCACGGGCGGCCACCGCCTGGGTGATTGCCTGCCTTGAAACAACCCCCGTCAGCCCCACTAATACGCCCAGGGCAACAACATTTGCGGTGATGCTTTTCCCACTACTCTCCTCAGCCAGGCGCGTGATGGGTACCTTGATTGCCCGGCTTGATGGTACCCGCCCTACTCTTTCTTGATCGACAATAAGAATTCCATCTTTCTTTAAATTTCCGGCATATTTATCGCATGCTTCCTGACTCATCGCAACCAGCACATCAGCCAGGATAACCTCTGGATGGTCAATCTCACCTTGATCGATAACCACTTCAGCCTTACTCGCTCCTCCGCGAGCTTCTGGGCCATAACTCTGGGTTTGGGTGGCGTTCTTGTTATCATATATTGCAGCAGCCTCTGCCAGGATGATGCCCGCCAGAATCATTCCCTGCCCTCCCTCACCAGCCAACCGGATCTCTTTCCTATTACTCTGATTTTTTACCACCAGTTACCTCCTTAAGGTTTCTGCAGGCTGGCTTGTTGTACTTGTTTAACGAGTTGTTCATATAGCTGTGTGTACTCTGGCTTTTCAACATCGTATAAGACCCCGCGCACGATCTTTGTTTCTCGTTCCTCAGGTGATAATTTTTCCACTGCATTTATGGATACAGTGTTATCTTTTAATTGGCGCATCATGTCTGTCGGCGAGCCAAGTTTATTCATCCTTCCATAGGTTGTATGGCAATAGCTGACTGCTTCCACCAGGCTGAATCCATTTTTGCGAATCGCCGCTTCAATATACCGATCCAGTTCTATCGCATGGTAAACCGTGCTACGTGCAACATACGTTGCTCCTGCTGCCTGTGCCAGCTCGCAGATTGGCATGGGGGGTTCAATGTTCCCGTAAGGTGCAGTGGAGGCTCGCCCATTGATGGGCGTGGTTGGGCTATACTGCCCCCCGGTCATGCCATAGATAGCATTATTTACCACAATAGCAGTAATACCAATATTACGCCGGGCAGCATGGATAAAGTGATTTCCACCGATTGCCAATGCATCACCATCACCCATGATGGTGATCACTTTCATGGCAGGTCTGGCGATTTTTAGACCGGTCGCAAATGCCAACGCGCGACCATGCGTGGTGTGTATGGTATTGAAATCCATGTAAACCGGCATCCTGCCAGTGCATCCAATTCCCGATACCAAAGCTACATCGTCTTTTTCCAGGCCAATCCGATCAATAGCGCGGATCAAAGCCCCCATCACGATGCCGATCCCACATCCGGCACACCAAACATTGGGGAATTTTTTAGTGGGACGCAAATATGTATATTCAGAATGTTCATCGCGTGTAGGCATATTTACCTATCCTCAATCGCTTCAAGGATCATCTGTGGGGTGACCATCTCGCCATTTGCCCGATTAACCCGTACAACTTTATTTCGGCCAGCGATCCGTTCNACTTCCAATGCTAATTGACCCAAGTTCATTTCTGGGACAATAATGCGCCTGGCGAACCGCGCAATCCGGGTAATTTCTGCTTCCGCAAATGGCCAAATTGTCAGTAATGTAACCATCCCAACCTTTGTACGCCGCTGGCGGGCAAGCTTTACCGCATGACGGGCACTGCGGGCAGTAGCTCCATAAGCAACAACAATAGTTTTATCGCTTTCCGATAAATCCTCTTCCACTTGAACAATGTCAGCCAGGTTGCGCTCGATCTTACGGTGCACCCGCTCGATCCATGGATCGATCTCGTCCAGGCGGGTTGTCGGGTAACCCAATACATCATGNAATAAGCCAGTGATATGATAACGATAACCCTCGCCGAAGTTCGCCATTGGAGGAACATCACTCATAGAATCTCCATAAGGTTTGTACCACTCAGGGGGGACATCCGTTGCTATCCGCTCTACTCTTTCAACACTATCAAAATCGGGCAGCTCAATTTTCTCCCGCATATGTCCCACAACTTCATCCATCAGCAAGATGACCGGAGTACGGTATTTTTCTGAATAATTAAATGCGCGCACCGTTAGATCGAAGGATTGGCTGACCGAAACCGGGCTAAGCACGATCATTGGATGATCTCCATGCGTACCCCATCGTGATTGCATCACATCACCCTGCGAGGCACTCGTCGGCTGACCGGTGCTTGGTCCCAGGCGCTGCACATCAACAATGACGACAGGTACCTCGGTCATGGCAGCATACCCGATATGCTCCTGCATCAANGAAAAACCTGGNCCCGAGGTTGCGGTCATCGCCTTTAAGCCTCCCACCGATGCTCCGATACAGGCCGCCAGGCTGGCAATTTCGTCTTCCATCTGGATAAATTTTCCACCTACCTTGGGTAGCTCCCAGGATAACAGCTCTGCGATTTCTGTAGAGGGCGTAATCGGGTAGCCTGCGTAAAATTTACATCCAGCAGCGATCGCACCCCAAGCGACAGCTTCATTCCCTTGCATTAATCGGATTGTCAATCTCCGCTCCTTATATTTCGATTTTTTTGACCACGATGGCGAGGTCAGGGCAGTGGGTATCACAAAAATGACATGCTGTGCACTTCTCGGGGTAGACCACCACTGGATGGTCATCATCGTCCAATGCCAGAACAGCTGTTGGGCAGAAAGCTACACAAATGCCACAACCTTTGCACCAGTTCGCAAATACAATGACATGGCCGCGCGGTCCTTTTTTGGACGTAGAATTTTGTTCTGTTTTGGGTTGCATTCCCACAGACGGTTCGCTCATTCTATTTAATCCTTGCCCTGACAAAATATGTGCAGAATTTTGATTCTCTAATCATTATACATTTCGGCTATTCGCTTGGTAACCGATAAACTACCAATATTTAAGGTGAGTAACATCACATTTACTTCCCGGGGTACAATTTTTGAGCAGGTATAATATAGTCTCTATTATATGCGGTGAATGATAACAATTGTTCATGCTAAAATTAGCATAGACATTGCTATTGGGATTTCATGCATGCCTATCGATCCACAAAATGCNATTAATAGCCCACTCGGATTAAGTATTGCCCTCTTGATTGGTAAGATTACACCCAATCGTGTAGGGCACCGATTGGTCAATATTGCAGCTGACCGAATCTCTGCCCGGAAAGATTGGAAGATGGTTCAGGCAGCCCGTCTTAATCAGTGGGTAGTGCGTGGTGAGAAGCTCGATCAGGCTTCCCTCGATGAAGCGGTTCGGGATAATTTCCGCTGCACTGCACGTTCTATTTTTGATCTTTACCATAACATAAACAATCCGAAAGTATTCCGCCAAATCGTCGATGTGCACCCAACAGCAGAACATTTAATCCAACGCCCTGAATTTAGTGAGAGAGGCCTGATTGTGGCGGGAATTCACATGAGTAACTTTGATTTTATCGGCCAGGCAGCAGGCGTTGCGGGTGTGAAGGCGATGTTCTTAGCCCTCCCGGATACACATCCAGGATACCGAAAACAGATTGAGATGCGTAGGGAAAAAGGGATGAATATCATTCCTACTTCCACGGCGGCTATCAAACAAGCGGTGAAATACCTCCGTCAAGGTGGAGTAGTCATGACGGGAATCGATCGACCTGATGAGAGTTTCCCCTACCGCCCATTTTTTTTTGGTCGCCCAGCTCCACTCCCCATCCATCATATATTCATGGCATTAAAGGCTCAGGTGCCCATCCTGGTGGGGTCTGTGATCGGACGGCCAGATGGAAAGTATCACTTCTTGTTTTCAGATCCCATCGAGATGCAGCCGAATCCAGATAGGCACCAGGAAATCATACAAAATGCTGAAAGAGTCCTGCGGATTGTTGAAGAATTCATCCTCGAAGATCCCAGTCAGTGGGCAATGACATTTCCAGTTTGGCCAGATGTTATGCATCAGGTTCCCATATAGCCTATGGGAAAGGAGTTTTACTATGGGTGACATCAAGAACCATAAACGTGTCAATGACATCCTATTGGGACCTTTGGAGCGGCCTGCGTTGCAGTGGTTGGCGGGGCATCTTCCTGCCTGGGTAACACCGGATATAATGACCGTCACCGGGATTGCTGGAGCATTACTCATTGCCCTCAGCTATGCGCTCACCCAGTTTCACCCGGCTTTTTTATGGTTGGCTTCACTGGGTTTCATTATCAATTGGTTCGGTGACAGTTTGGATGGCACCCTGGCGCGCTTTCGCCACATTGAACGCCCCAAGTATGGTTTTTTTATTGACCATATCACAGACGTGCTGACCGAGATAATCATCGTTCTGGGTCTTGGTATGACCCCTTATGTCACCTTCTCGGTCGCATGTTTAGCTTGTATTGCATATATTACCATGTCGGTTTTGGTGTATGTGCGTATGAATGTGATGGGAGAGTTTAAAATCTCATACGGCAAGCTTGGACCTACCGAAATCCGTGTAATTGTGATTATTCTTAATACAGTGATATTTTTTGTTGGATTTGCAACGATCAAATTTTCTCTGGGCTCTGTCCCAATCGCGATCAATGCCTACGATCTGGTAGTTACTGCCATCACTTTATTGCTGCTTTATTTCTTTGGTACAACCAGCTTCAAACAATCCATTGCATTACGTAACCTAAAGGAGTGAGGCTACCGGAAACAGCTGCCCCCGCCTTTGCTCGTATATTTCCCCGGCGAGCAGTATTCGAGCATCAGCCCATTGCTTACTCACAATTTGTAAGCCAATGGGCATTTTTTCGCTGGACCACCCACATGGAACCGAGAGAGCTGGTAATCCTGTCAAATTGAATGGTGCGGTAAAGCGGGTTAACAATCGGGCGCGCTCAACTGCATCTGCTGAGCCTCGTATGGGCGCTGTGATGGGAGTTGTGGGGGTAAGCAGTAAATCATAATCATTGAAGAATTCGTTGAATTTGCAACGCAGGATGGTTTGCATCCGCCGCGCCAGCGAATACTCCGTCGATGTATAGGCTGCGCCGGTTTGCAAACGTTTGAGCACATCACGACCGAATCCCTGTGGGTTATCCGATAATCTTTGGTGATGAAAGGCAGCTGCATCTGCGGGGGTCATCAAACCATTTGCCATGGCGGCATCATGTGCATATGGGAAAGGTACCTGCTCAACTCGCGCCCCCAGATCCTCAAAGACCTGAGCAGCTTTTTGGACTGCCTGCAATACTTCTCCATCCACAAACTCTGCATTTGTAAAATAATCATCCGCTGCCAGGGCAATACGCCAACCCTGCAAACTGCTGATCGGACTGCTTAGGTAATCCTCAACTGGCATGTCCACCGACCAGGCATCTTCGGGGTCATTGCCGGCGATGGCCTGAAGCAGGATGGCCACATCCCGCACACTGCGAGCCATCGGTCCAGCATGATCCAGGTTCCAGCTTAAGGGGATCACTCCGCGCAGGCTCACCCGGCCATAAGTCGGCTTAAAACCCACGATACCGCACAACGCAGATGGGATGCGGATCGAGCCACCGGTATCACTTCCCATGGCTCCCATACACATACCAGCTGCAAGTGCTGCTGCATTCCCACCGGATGAGCCACCACTGATACGTTTTAAATCCCATGGGTTGCAACAATCACCGAAATGTGGGTTTTCATTGGTCACCCCCAGGGCGATCTCGTGCATATTACATTTACCCAAGATCACCGCTCCGGCTTCTTTCAGCTTTTGCACCACAGAAGCATCCATATCAGGGATGTATTCAGCAAAGAATGTTGAACCGGCGGTTGTACGGACACCCTGGGTCTCATAAAGGTCTTTTAAAGCCAGGGGAATGCCATGCAGCCACCCTTTATATTCTCCATGTTGGATCTCGGTTTCTGCCTGGCGGGCTTGCTGGAGGCCAAGCTCCGGCGTGATGGTCAGGTAGGCATTTACACGCTCATTCAGCTTCTCGATACGCTCCAGATGCGCCTGGGTAAGCTCAACTGGAGATATTTCATTTCCTTTTATAAGGCTTGCGGCTTCATGTATAGTGAGTGATGTTAGATCCATTGCCCTCTCCTTGTGCACTTAATTGACCGGAGTTGCATTCGTATAAATTTCCATGGGACATACTCAACGGCAGCTGTAGTTTCTTTCAGATAAACCTGTCACTCAGATCGATTATTATATTAAGCCAGGCATTTCCACCAAACAAAGTTACTACTTTATCGCTACCACTCCAAACGCCCGGGGAGCGCGGTTTATTTGCCTGAAACCTGCCTGTTCCAGTCGACGCATCACCCCAGAAGTAATAATTCGCCCCGATTTGCTTTCCGGATCACCCACATAATGAAACAACCTGGCCTGGTTTCGCATCACCCGCCACAGCTCCCTGTAAAAATCCGTTGAATAAAGCTCGCCTGCCAGGCTGATGACAGGTGGGTCGTGGATCACACGCGTAAAACTTCCCGCATCCATGCCGGCCACCACATCGTAGCTATCTCCAATCAACTGGGTGATTTTTGGATTATCGAACAGCTCCCGTGACCATGGATTTAACCTGCAAACTTGTAATACAGGCGGGTCCAATTCAATGGTCGTGACATGCTCTGCCAAACGGGCAGCCTGGATGGCGGTATACCCCAATCCGGTGGCTGTATCCAATACCTGCCCGACAACCGGCTTGATGGATCGGATCTTCTCTAAGGTATCCTGTTGAGGATCGGTATCCTTGATGCGGTGCATTGGGATACCAGAAACAAGCATGCTGGGTGCGCCTAATGTGGGATACAGGCTGAATAAGCGCTGTGTATCTTCAGAATAAAACTGGATCGACTGCGCCACACCATTCTTTATCACAAAACAGCTCGAGGCTGAATCAGCAATCGATTTTACCCCTTCCCAACTGAATAGTTGATCAGGCATGAGTTGCACCCCATGCGTGGTCAACTGGACCGTAATCGTGCTGATGCCCAGGTCGAGGGAAATCTGCACCCTCTCTAAACCTTTGTGTTTGGCAGTTAGCAGGATTTGGGCTTGAAAATGAGAGAGGATGATCTCATTCATCAGAGTCAATCAACCAGCGATTATGTTTCGCAGATCAGCCAGCGTCTGCTGGGTGTCCAGGAACTGGATCGCTGATAAGCCTTCTCGACGGGCTGCCTCAACATTAACCAACATATCATCGACGAATACGGCTTCTTCAGGTTGCACATGCAGCCTTTCTACAGCGAGCCGGTATATGCGCGGGTCTGGTTTTGCTAAACTTACTTCTGCCGATATGACTAGATCATCAAATAATACATCCATATTCCAGCGTTGGTGCATCGTGCGACGCAGATCATCCCAGGCGTTGCTGAGTAAACCTACCTTATAGTCTGGATGTAATCCTTTTATAAAAGCCAGTAACGGCCAATTTACCTCATCTGCCGACCAATACTCTTCCAGGAAACCTGGCAGATCATCCGGCTGGACGCCCAACGCCTCCCCCACAGCCATCCAATGCTGTTCCACCTTGATCTCCCCCATGGAAGCCTTGCGTGCGGAATCGCTGAAGAAAACCAATTCATCCAACCGAGATATGGGAACTCCTAATTTTTCAGCCAGCTTTAACCGTGGGCGATCATCGACCATCCTTACAAGCACTCCCCCAAAATCAAAAATTACAGCTTTAATTTTCGTCATATCTTAGTCCGAGACACTGCTCAGAAGGTTGTCAAGGTCGTGTCTGATTTGTTCCGGGTTTTGGAAATGGATCCCATGTAAACCCACCCACTTTGCCCCTTCAACATTCCGTTGCATATCATCCACAAAGACTGCTTGCCGGGCTTCCACCCCCAACCGCTCCACTGCCATCTGGTAGATCCTTGCATCCGGTTTGACCAGACCCACCTCAGCCGAGATGACCATATCGTCAAAAGCATCCTCGAAGTGCCAGCGTTCGGTGATAATCTGGCGCAGATCATCGAAGGCATTGCTGAGCAACCCGGTTTTATAGGACGCGTGCAGGCTGCGTACGTAATCTAGCAAGCCAGGATCAAGCTCATCCTTGGCAAAGAATTCCTCCACCAGGGCGATTAGTGCTTCTTCCGAGTAATGGATTTGAGCAGCCAGGTTTGCCCAGTGTTGTTGGACACTGATCTCGCCTCTTTGAGCTCGGTTACCCGACTCTCTCCCAAAGATGAATTCCTCTAATTCATGCCTGCCCATTCCCAAACGGGCGGCCAGCTGTTCACGCGGGGTAAAATCGGTGGTGCGCAACAGCACTCCACCCAAATCAAAGATGATGGCCTTAATGGTCATGCCGATAAGTATAACACTCCCTTCACCTCACAATTCTGCAACCCTGCCCTGCTCACACACGGCACTGCTTGACATCCCCCAAATGCTGGATGTATACTTATCAGCTAATACAATCAACACTAATTTAAGAAAAATCCCTTAGCTCAAGGAGTAAATTATGCCAACTTTCTCACGCATGCCCCGCTACGACCTCCGTAATGATGGCGCTGGTCCTTATGCCATATTTTATTGTGATATATGTGGCCGCGAATTCCGCAGTCAACCGGATTTTGTCAATACCGTGAAGCAGGATCTAGGCAAGACTGCCCTGGGTGGTTTGCTTCGTAAAGTCCCGCTAGTGGGCAGCAGCGTGGCAGACAACGTTGTCGGTGAAGACCCTCGCTACAGCTATAAGATGTCTCCAGCCCAGCTTGAAGCAGCCTGGAAACAGTGTCAGGTTCATTTCGGAGAGTGCTCAACCTGCAATCGCATCGTATGCCTGTCAGATTTCGATACCCAGAGCGGATTCTGCCAGGAAGATAGCCCGCGTAATGAGGAGATCTCCGAAGCGCGAGGTGCCCAGGCTGGGGCAGCGATCAAAGGCTTCGCAGCAGCCTTTGGATTGGGGGGCGCGCTCGATAATGTCGGCAAAGCTGTGGAAGCGGCAGGCAAAGCCACGACTCAGATGGCAAAATGCCCTGTGGATGGCACTCTAGCTGCTGCAGGAACGAAATTTTGCCCGGAATGTGGCTCCCCAATGACCCAGCCTGCTGCCAGCCTGTGCCCAAAATGCGGTACTGACACGCTTGGTGCTAAATTCTGCCCAAATTGCGGTAATAAAATGGAACAGGCCCCAGCCAACTGCCCTAACTGCGGAGCAGAGACGAAGGGCGCTAAGTTCTGCCCGAATTGTGGGACAAAGCTCGGGTAGCATATCGATAAGAGATGAAACACGAAGGGCAGGTGGAATTACTACCTGCCCTTTTTTTTCTATCAAAGTTCTTGTCACTATTATTTATCTTAATCATCTAAAGTATAAATAGGTGATTAATATGAATAGATTGCTAGAATTTCGGAAAATGAAGGATGATTATTTCGCCCATGATGGAGAAAGCCCGTTGACGCCTGAGCAAAAGAAGGTCTTTAAGGGATTAAATTACTTTCCACCCAACCCAGAATTCAACCTTGAAGTCAATGTGCACGAATTTCCCGATAATCAGCAAGTTGAGATGCAAACAACGACGGGGGATATCCAGGTATATCAGCGATATGGCCGTTTCAGTTTCACTGTGGATGGACAATCCGCCGAATTAACCATCTATCAGAGTGACAGCGGTTGGTTTCTGCCATTCGTAGACAGCCTCTCAGGCAAGGAAACCTACCCGGCTGGGCGTTACCTGGAGCCCGAGCCGCTTGGAGGGGATCGTTTCAGGGTGGACTTCAACCTGGCTTATAACCCCTATTGTGCATATAACGACATCTGGTCCTGTCCGCTAACACCCTTTGAAAACCGTTTAAAAGTCCCCATTCGCGCTGGCGAAAAACTCTTTAAATAATACAGTTGGGTTGCGGGTGAAAAGTAATCGCCCACAACCCAATATTCTAACCTTTACCGATGTCTACGCTCAACCGTTTCAATGCGTTTGCGTTTATCTTGACTATCGTCGAAAAAACGTTGTAACGTTTCAAAGATCAAACTTTTAAACGTTCAACGCCTTTCGGTAGATCGTGCTCCGTTTCACCACCCGGTAACCCATCAGCTCATACAGGTGCAGCGCCCCGGATGTATTTTCTGTATCCACACCCAACCCTGCCTCCGTCATCCCACGCTCTTTCAAGGCGAATAAACTTGCCGCAATCAAAGCCTTGGCGAGTCCCTGCCTTCTCCAGGGTCGGCGCACGCAGATATTTTCAGTATATCCACGCTTACGCCCATACATTTCATTTTGGTCTTTATCAATGAAGCACAACACCATCCCAGCAACCTGATCCCCCTGCCAGGCTACTCTCAGCAGGCTCGGGTCATAATCTGGATCGACCATAAAACTTTCAAAATCTTCCCAGGGATCAGGGATATAGCCCCAATGGTCACGGAATGCATCATTGGAAGCCTCCCAGATTAAGCGCATATGCCCTGGCTCAACCGGGCGTATCTCCACACCCGTTGGGAGGGGCAGGTCAGGGATATTTTCGAGATCAGGGCGCACCATATCAAACGCATAGCGTGCGGGAGTGTAACCGTGTCGTTCGAGTAAATGCATCCGGTCCACTTCAGTGTTGCTGGTGAAGGTATCCAACAGGCAGATAGCATCCGTCGGCAGTTCACCGCTCTCTTTTAAATGTGTGGCAGTTTGACGATGGCGGTCCTCATTAAATCTGAGTAACGTACTGCCAATCCCCTTTTTCCGGAATCCTGGCAGTACACTGCCAAGTTGGAAGCCAATCCATTGGCCGCTGCCTTCCAGCGCCCACCACACCCGGCTGTAGCCAACCACTTCACCATTTAATTCTACGAAAAGCATATCCTGATACGGGTCACAGTGAACCAGGTGGGTATAGGTGTTGACGATATCTTCTAGATTCTCTGCGCGTTCCAAACCATCCGCTTCCTTGCTTTCATGAATCACCTTCAGCATCTTCGGATAATCCTCTTCACCGCGAAATCCACGCAAAGACAAACCTGGGAT
>Ga0031656_10000486_pt1 | contig 13657 bp, 9 predicted proteins | sample FrelakmetDIP11DI_FD_55080 | JGI IMG/M metagenome (GOLD analysis project Ga0031656, IMG submission 55080) | Freshwater lake sediment microbial communities from the University of Notre Dame, USA, for methane emissions studies - DIP11 DI | ecosystem: Environmental > Aquatic > Freshwater > Lake >... | reverse complement strand
AACAGCGTGACCTCGATGCGCCCACTGCGGTCGTCGAGCACGCAGCTGTTGCGGTTGCCCCGCTTGCGGATCTCGAGCACCAGCCCCGCGACCGTGACGTTCTTGCCAGGGCCGCGCCAGCTGCCGTCGTTGCCGCCAACCGGCTTGGCGCCCCCGATGTCGGCAATGCGACCGCTGGTGATGGGCCGCAACTCGCGCTCGTATTCCGTGATCGGGTGCCCGGTGAGGTAAAGCCCAAGCGTCTCGCGCTCGCCGGCGAGCCGCACCTTTTCGCTCCACTCGGGCTGCGTCGCAGCGGGCTCGTCCGGGTCCTCGGCGAGCGCGGCGGCGGGCGCGGCCGGTGCCGCGAGCCCGAACAGGTCGTCCTGGCCGGCCGCCTGTGCGCGCGAGTGCTGTTCCGCCGTCTGCATCGCCCCAGGCAGCTGGTGCATCAGCGTGGCGCGGTTGGCACCCAGTGAATCGAGCGCGCCGGCGCGGATCAGTGCCTCGAGCACGCGCCGGTTCGCCTGCTTCAGGTCGATGCGGCGGCAGAAATCGCGCACGCTGCTAAAGCGCCCGCTTGCGGNGCGCTCGGCGATCATGTTCTCGACCGCGCCCTCGCCCACACCCTTGATCGCACCGAGGCCGTAGCGGATCGCCGTCGGCCCCGACACCGTGAACATGAACTGCGACGCATTGACGTCCGGCGGCTCGACCGTGAGCCCCATNCGCGCGCACTCGTCGATCAGGGTCACGACCTTGTCGGTCTTGTCCATGTCCGACGACAGCACCGCGGCCATGAACGCCGCCGGGTGATGCTGCTTGAGCCACGCGGTCTGGTACGAGAGCACCGCGTACGCGGCGGAGTGCGACTTGTTGAAGCCGTAGCCCGCGAACTTCTCCATCAGGTCGAAGATGTGCGCCGCCGTCCGTTCCTCGACGCCGCGCGCCACCGCCCCGTCGACGAACACGGAGCGCTGCTTCGCCATCTCCTCGGGACTCTTCTTGCCCATCGCGCGCCGCAGCAGGTCGGCGCCGCCGAGCGTGTAGCCGGCGAGCACCTGCGCGATCTGCATCACCTGTTCCTGGTACAGGATCACGCCGTAGGTCGGGAACAGCACCGGCTTCAAGTCNGGGTGCAGGTAGTCGGCCGGCCCGGTGCTGCGGCCGTGCTTGCGCGCGATGAAGTCGTCCACCATGCCCGACTGCAGCGGGCCGGGGCGGAACAGCGCGACCAGCGCGATGATGTCCTCGAAGCAATCGGGCTGCAGGCGGCGGATCAGGTCCTTCATGCCGCGCGACTCGAGCTGGAACACCGCGGTGGTCGCGCAGCGCTTGAGCAGCGCGTAGGTCGGCGCGTCGTCCATGGGCATCGCGGCAAGGTCGAGCGGCGGCTCGCCCCGTGCCCTGCGCTCGGCGTCGATCGTGCGCACCGCCCAGTCGATGATGGTCAGCGTGCGCAGGCCCAGGAAATCGAACTTGACGAGGCCCGCGGCCTCGACGTCGTCCTTGTCGAACTGCGTGACCACGCTGTGGCCGTCCGCCTCGCAGTACANCGGCGCGAAGTCGGTCAGCACCGAGGGTGCGATCACCACGCCGCCGGCGTGGGTGCCGGCGTTGCGCACCAGCCCCTCGAGGGAGCGCGCCAGGTCGATCACCTCGCGCACTTCGTCCTCGGTCTTGTAGCGCCGCCGCAGCTCCTCCTCCTTGGCGAGCGCGTCGTCGAGCGTGATGCCGAGCTCGAACGGGATCAGCTTGGCGATGCTGTCGGCGAAGCCGTAGCTGCGGCCGAGCACGCGGGCCACGTCGCGCACCACCGCCTTCGCCGCCATGGTGCCGTAGGTGATGATCTGCGACACGCGCTCGCGGCCGTAGCGCTCGGCCACGTACTCGATCACCCGGTCGCGGCCTTCCATGCAGAAGTCCACGTCGAAGTCCGGCATCGAAACGCGCTCGGGATTGAGGAAGCGCTCGAACAGCAGGTCGTAGCGCAGCGGGTCGAGGTCGGTGATACCGAGCGAATAGGCCACCAGCGACCCCGCGCCCGAGCCGCGCCCGGGCCCCACCGGCACGCCGTTGCTGCGCGCCCAGCGGATGAAGTCCGCGACGATCAGGAAGTAACCGGCGAAACCCATCTGGCAGATCACGTCGAGCTCGGACGCGAGCCGGGCGTCGTACGGCGCACGATCCTTGAGCCCGACCGGCGACGCGGCTAGCTGCACCAGCCGCGACTCGAGTCCGACCCGCGACTCCTCGCGCAGGTGGTCCTCCGTGCTGAGCCCCTTGGGCACCGGGTAGGCCGGCAGCGAAGCCTTGCCGAGCCGTACCTCGAGGTTGAGGCGCTGGGCGAGCTCCACGGTATTGTCGAGCGCCTCGGGCAGGTCGGCGAACAGCTGCGCCATCTCGCCCGGCGATCGCAGGTACTGCTGCTCGCTGTAGCGGCGCGGGCGCGCGGCATCGGCCAGCAAGGCACCCTCTTGTATGCACACGCGGGCCTCGTGCGCCTCGAACTCGTCGCGGCCGACGAAGCGCACGTCGTTGGTAGCGATGACGGGCACGCCGTGCTTCACGGCCAGCAGCAGCGACCCGGCGACGCAATCCTCCTCGCCCGGGCGGCCCGTGCGCGTGAGCTCGAGGTAATAGCGGTCGCCGAAGAGCTTGAGCCAGTCGTCGAGCGCGCGGGCAGCCTCGTCCTCGCGGCCGGACAGCAGCGCGCGGCCGACGTCGCTCTCACGAGCGCCCGACAGCGCCACCAGGCCGTCGGTGGTGCCGCGATCGAGCCAGGCGCGCTGCACGGTCGGCCCGTGGCGGCCCTGTCCCTCGAGGTAGGAGCGGGTCACCAGCCGCGTCAGGTTGGCGTAGCCGCGCGCGTCCTGGCACAGCAGCACCAGCCGCGACGGCTCGGCGCGCTCGCCTTCTTCGTGCAGCAGCAGGTCGACGCCCACCAGCGGCTTGACGCCGCGCGCCATGGCGGCACGGTAGAACTTGACCAGCGCGAACAGGTTGCCCTGGTCGGTGACCGCCACCGCCGGCATTTCGAGCCGCGCGCAGGCGTCGACCAGCCCCTCGCGCACCACCTTGCCGTCATCCGCGTGTTCGCTGTCGATGCGCACCACGCCGTCGACCAGCGAGTACTCGGTGTGCACGTGGAGGTGGACGAAGCGCGGCATCGGGGCCAGGTTCGGGGCGGTCAGCGGGAAAGGCAAAATTGTACCGGGGCGAAGCTGCGGCGGTGCACCGGCGACGGCCCGAGCCGCCGCAATGCCTCGAGGTGGGCGGCGGTGGGGTAGCCCTTGTGGATGGCAAACCCGTAGCCCGGGTGGTCGGCCTCGAGGCCACGCATATAATCGTCGCGGGCGCACTTGGCCAGGATCGACGCTGCGCTCACCGCCGGCACCAGGGCATCACCCCTGACCACGGCCTCGACGGTGCACTCGAAGCCGAGCCCGGCCACGTCCGGGCAGCGATTACCGTCGACGATCACGTGCACCGGCGCGGTACCGAGTGCTGCGAGCGCGCGCCGCATCGCCACGAACGTCGCCTGCAGCACGTTCAGTTCGTCGACCTCGGTCGCCTCGGCGCGGCCCAATGCCCACGCGAGACTGTGCGCGCGGATCTGGGCAGCCAGCGCCTCGCGCCGCGCCGGCGAGAGCACCTTGGAATCAGCGAGTCCGGCGATCGGCCGCCGCTCGTCGAGGATCACGGCGGCCGCCACCACCGGTCCGGCGAGCGGGCCGCGCCCCGCCTCGTCCACCCCGGCCACCAGGCCGGGACGCCGCCAGTCGAATGCCGCCTGTGCAGGCGCTGCGCTTCGTTTCATGCCGACGCCCGCCGCGAGTCCAGCAGTTCCAGCACCGCCTCGGCCGCGCGGGCACTGGCATCGCGGCGCAGCACGCGATGGATCTCCCCGAACGCCGCGACCAGTTCGGCGCGATCCGGGCGGTCGAGCTGCGCGAGCAGCGCGGGTCCGAGCACGTCGGGCCGCACCTGCTCCTGGAAAAACTCAGGCACGAGTTGCCGACCGGCGAGCAGGTTGGGCTGCGAGAAGAACTCGGTCTTCACGAGCTTCAGGTCCCGTACCAGCCACGCCGTGAGTGGCGCAACCCGGTAGGCAACGACCATCGGTCGCTTCACGAGCGCCGTCTCCAGCGTCGCCGTACCCGACGCCACGAGCACCGCATCGCTCGCCGCCACGGCGTCCTGCGCGCGCCCGTCGACGAGCGTCACCGGCACGCCGGGCGCGTGCTCGCGCAGCGCTTGCTCGAATACCGTGCGCGCCGCCGCGTTCGCCATCGGCGCAACGTAGGCGATCTCCGGGCGCTGCGCCGCAAGCCAGGCGAGGGTGGCCGCAAACGGCGGACCGAGCCTGCTCACCTCGCCCCGGCGACTGCCCGGCAGGACCGCGACCAGCGGCCCGGTCGCCGGCAGCCCGAGCGCTGCCCGCGCTGCGTACGGATCCGAATAGACCGGCACACGGTCGGCCAGCGGATGCCCGACGAACACCGCACGCACCGCGTGCGACTCGTAGAACGCTGTTTCGAAGGGCAGCACGCATAGCACCAGGTCAACCGACTCGGCGATCGAGCGCACGCGTCCCTGGCGCCAGGCCCAGACCTGCGGGCTGACGTACTGCACGGTGGGGATGCCTCGCTGGCGCAGCGCGCGCGCCATGCGCAGGTTGAACTCCGGCGAGTCGATGCCGATGAACGCGGCCGGCTGCGCAGCCACCAGTCGCCCCAGCAGCTGACGCCGCAGGCGCAGCAGGCGCGGCAGGTGGCGCACGATCTCGGCGAGTCCCATCACGGCCAGCGCGTCGGCCGGGTACCAGGCCTCGCAGCCGGCGGCCACCATGCGCGGGCCCGCCACGCCGTAGAAGCCCGCGCCGGGCTCGCGCGCCGCCAGCGCCTGGATCAGCGGCCCGCCGAGGTTGTCGCCCGACGCTTCGCCGGCGACGAGGCCGAAGGCCCGGGGTGCGTGCGCAGCCGCCACGGGAGGCGCCNCTCAGCGGACGATGCTGCGGGTGGACTGCGGCAGGAACTCCACGATCAGCCGCACCTCCGGCTGCTCCTGCGCGATCGCCGCGAGTTGCGCCGTGGCGTCGTCGAGCTTGAGCCCGGAGCGATACAGCAGGCGGAACGCGTTGCGCAGGTTACGGATCTGCTCCGGGGTGTAGCCACGCCGCTTCAGCCCCTCGGAATTGATGCTGTGCGCCGCGGCCGGCTGGCCGACCGCCATCACGTACGGCGGCACGTCGCGCGTCACCGCCGCGTTGTTGGCGATGAAGGCGTGCGCGCCGACCTTGCAGAACTGGTGAACGCCCGACAGGCCGCCCATGATCACCCAGTCGCCGAGCTGCACGTGGCCGCCGAGCGTGGCGTTGTTGGCGAGCACGCACTGGTTGCCGACGTGGCAGTCGTGCGCGACGTGCGAGTACGACATGAACAGGTTGTCGTCGCCGATCGTGGTCACGCCGGCCTCCTTGGTCGTGCCGCGATTGAGCGTGACGCACTCGCGGATCACGTTGCGGTTGCCGATCTCGAGGCGCGTCGGCTCGCCGCGGTACTTCTTGTCCTGCGGCGCCGAGCCGACCGAGGCGAACTGGAAGATCTGATTGTCTACGCCAATGCGGGTCGGGCCCTGCACGACCGCGTGCGGGCCGATGCGGGTGTTGGCGCCGACCTGCACGCCCGGGCCGATCACCGCGTAGGCGCCAACCTCGACGCTCGGGTCGAGCTCGGCGTCGGGTGCGACCAGGGCCGTCGGGTGGATGTTGCCTGCCATGTCCGTCTCCGTTGCGCTGCGGGGGCGCGGGCCGCTCAGCCCGGCATCACCATCAGTTCCGCGGTGCAGGCCTCCTCGCCCGCGACCGTCGCGACCGTCGAGTATTTCCAGATGGTGCGGATGCGGCGCTCGAGCGTCGCCGACAGCAACAGCTGGTCGCCGGGCACCACGGGACGGCGGAACCGCACCTTGTCGATGCCGGCGAAGTAGAACTTCACGCTTTCATCCGGGTAGATGCCGGCGGTGACGAACGTGAGGATGCCGGCCGTCTGCGCCAGCGCCTCGAGCATGATCACGCCGGGCATCACCGGCCGCCCGGGAAAGTGCCCGACGAAGTACTGCTCGTTGACCGTGACGTTCTTGAGCGCGACGATGCGCTCGCCGGCCACGCACTCGAGCACGCGGTCCACGTACAGCATGGGATAGCGGTGCGGCAGGCGCCGCATCACTTCGTCGATCCCGAACCCGGTCGGTTCACTCATCGTCGTCTCCCTGCGCCTCNTTGCGGNCGGCGTTGCCCTCGAGTCGACGCACCCGGCGCGCCAGTTCGTCGAGCTTCTGGAACCGCGCACTGTTGCGACGGAAGTGCCGCGCCTCGTCGGCCGGCAGCGCGCCGGAGTACAGGCCTGGCTGGCGGATCGAGGCGGTCACCATTGTCTTGCCCGTGAGCGCGACGTCGTCGCAGATGTCGAGGTGCCCGGCGATGCCGACCATGCCGCCGATCATGCAGCGCTGGCCGATGCTGGTGCTGCCGGAAATACCCACGCAGCCGGCAATCACGGTGTGCGCGCCGATGTGCACGTTGTGGCCGACCTGCACCTGGTTGTCGATCTTCACGCCGTCGTCGATCACCGTGTCGCCGATCGCGCCGCGGTCGATGGTGGTGTTGGCGCCGACCTCGACGTCGTTGCCNAGCTGCACGGAACCGACCTGCGGCACCTTGACGTAGGCACCTGACTCGGGCGCATGGCCGAAGCCATCCGCACCGATCACGCTGCCCGGGTGCAACAGGCAGCGCTCGCCCACCTGCACGCCAGCGCACAGCGTGACGCGGGCCACCAGTCGCGTGTCGGCACCGACACGAACGCCCTCGAGCAGCACCGAGCCGGGCCCGACGACGGCACGCGGGCCGACCGTCGCGCCGGCCGCGATGAAGGCCAGCGCGCCGACGTGTGCACTGGGGTCGACCAAGGCAGCGTCCTCGACGATCGCGGACGCATGCCGCCCCGGCGCGAACTGCTGCTCCGGATACAGCAGCTGGGCGATGCGCGCGTAGGTCGCGTAGGGATTACGGGTCACGAGCGCCGCGACCGGACAGGCGGCCGCCGCTGCTGCATCGACCACGACAGCGCTGGCGCGCGTCGTGGCGAGGAAGCGGCGGTAGTGTGGATTGGCGAGGAACGCAATCGAGCCGGACGCCGCTTCCTGCAGCGTCGCCACACGCTCGATCCGGACGTCGGGATCGCCCCGCAGTTCGCAGCCGAACCGGACGGCCAGCTCGCCCAGCCGCGCCGTCATGCCGGTCCCGCGCCCGCCACCGGGCTCAGGGCTTGGCCGGCGCCGCGCCCTTGCGCGCCTGCAGGGCCGACAGCACCTGGCCGGTGATGTCGACCGAGGGGCTCGCATACAGCGCGTCGGCCACCACGACGTCGAGCCCGGCACTCTTGGCGTAGGCCTGCACTTCCTGCAGCACGCTGCGCTGCAGCTGGCCGAGCGCCTCGTTGCGGCGCACGTTCAGGTCCTCGAGGAACTCGTTCTGCTTGCGGGCCAGCTCGCGCTGGCCGTCGCGCAGCGTCTTCTCGGCGTTGCGACGCTCGGCCTCGGCCATCACCGCGCCGTCCTTCGCCAGCTTGTCCTCGCGGGCCTTGAGGTCTTTCTGCTGGTTCTCGAGGTCGCGACGGCGCGCGGCGAACTCGCTCTCGAGCGCGGCCGAAGCGGCCTGCGCCTGCGGCGCCTCCTGCAGCAGCCGGGCGATGTTGACGACGCCGATCTTCGCCTGCGCCTGCGCCGCGCCGGCTGGCAGCGAGGTTACGGCGAGTGCCAGGAGGGCCAGGGAAACGGTCTTGATGCGCATGGAGCGGGATACCTCAGAAAGCCTGTCCGATGGAAAACTGGAAACCTTCGGTTTCATCGCCGTACTCGACGCCATTCGCGTCGACGGCATTGAGCGGTACGGCGTAGCTGAACCGGAACACGCCGAGCGGCGCGAGCCACTGCACCGCCACGCCGGTCGAATAGCGGATCTTATCAAATGNGAACTCGTAATCGACGGGCGTGATGCCGTCGCGGCCGACGTAGGTCGTGCTGTCGGTGGAGAACGTGTTGCCCGCGTCGAGGAAGATGCTGAAGCGCGCGCTGTTGCGGAACTTTTGCGGCATCGGCAGCAGCAGCTCGGTCTGCATGACCGTGCGCAGGTTGCCGCCGTAGGGGTTGCCGAAGGAGTCCTTCGGGCCCAGCCGGCTCTCCTGGAAGCCGCGCACGCTTTCCGGGCCGCCCGCGTAGAAGCGCCGGTACGGCGGGATCGACGTCGTGTCGCCGATGTCGAGGCCGTAGCCGACATCGGCGCTGAACAGCAGCGTGAACCACTTCGTCAGCGGCACGAACTGCATGTAGTCGTAGTTGAGCGTGTAGAACTCGACGCCGCTGCCCGGCAGCGTGTAGCTCAGGTTGAAGCGGTGGCGCGAGCCACGGTCGGCGAACAGCGCGCGGTTGCGCGAGTCGTAGCCCCAGCCGAGAGTCAGCGAGTAGGTATCGAACTTCGTGCCGTAGTACTCGTACGACAGCGGCGGCACGCCGAACCGCGCGTTCTCGGTGTAGGTATTGCCGTTGTTGCGCACCCAGTCCACGGCTTCCTGCGGGCTGCCGTTCGGGTCGGTGAGCAGGTCGGAGCGCGACAGCGCGAGACCCGCCCGCACCGACTGGAACTCGGAAATCGGCCAGCCGTAGTCGACCGACAGCGTGCCGGTGTCGGTCGAGAAATCCGACGACGCGCTGGTGAACTGCGTGGCGCTGCGGTAGATGGCCTGCACCGTGCGCGACACGCCATCGATGGTCGTGTACGGGTCGGTGTGGGACAGGCTGTACACCTGCGCGTACTGGCCAGCATTGATCTCCGCCGCGACCCGGTTGCCGGTGCCCATGAAATTGCTGTGCACGAAGCTGCCGTTCAGCAGCACCGACTGCGACTCGGAGTAGCCGATGCCGCCGCTGAACTGGCCAGGCAGGCCTTCCTTGATCTCGAAGTTGACGTCGACCAGGTCGGCCGAGCCCGGCACGGGCGTGGTCTCGACCTTGACGTCCTCGATGTACGGCAGCCGCTGCAGGCGCAACTTGGAGCGGTCGACCGCGGCATTTGACAGGTAGCCACCCTCCATCTGGCGCATCTCGCGACGCAGCACGTCGTCGTTGATGCTCGAGGTGTTGTTGAAGTTGATACGCCGCACGTAGGCCCGGTTGCCGGGGTCGACCAGGAACGTGATGGCGATCTCCTTGGTGGCCTCGTCCTCCTGCGGCACCGGATCGATCTTGGCGAATGCGTAGCCGTCGGCGCCGAGACGCAGCGCCATCAGCTCGGTGGTCGCCGTGAGCATGCGCTGCGAGTAGATGTCGCCGCGGCGCACCTGCACCAGCCCGCGCAGCTCCGACTCCGGCACCACCAGGTCGCCGGCGATCTTCACCTCGGAGATGCGGTAGACCTCGCCCTCCTTCACGTTCATGGTGATGAACATGTCCTCGCGGTCCGGGGCGATGGTGACCTGCGTCGACTCGACGTCGAANTTGGCGTAGCCGCGGTCGAGGTAGTAGGAACGCAGCTTCTCGAGGTCGCCCGACAGCTCCTCGCGCGAGTAACGGTCGTCCTGGCGGTACCAGGACAGCAGGTTGGGCGTGCGCAGCTTGAACTGGTCGGCCAGCTCTTCGTCGCTGAAAGCCTCGTTGCCGACCACGTTGATCTGGCGGATCTTGGAGCGCTTGCCCTCGACGATGTCCACCGCGATCTTGACGCGGTTGTCGGGCAGCTCGGTGACGTTGGTTTCGACCTTCACGCCGTACTTGCCGCGCGAGTAGTACTGGTCGGTGAGAAAGCGCTTCACCTCGTCGAGGGTCGACTCGTCGTAGGTCTTGCCGCGGGCCAGCCCGACGTTGCGCAGCGACTTCTCGAGGTCCTCGGTCTTGATGTCCTTGTTGCCGTCGAGCGTGAAGCTCTCGATCGACGGGCGCTCGAGCACCACGATCACCAGCGTGCCGCCGTCGCGGCGCAGCTCGACGTCGCGGAAGAAGCCCGTGGCGTACAGCGAGCGCAGCGCCTCCTCGGCCCGGCGCGCGTCGATCCGGTCGCCGATGTTGACCGGCAGGTAGTTGAACACCGTGCCTTCGCTGATGCGCTGCAGGCCTTCGATCTTGATGTCGCCGACGGTGAACGCCGCGGGGTCGGTTGGGGCCTGGACGAGCGGGGCCTGGAAGAGCGGTGCCTGGGCGAGCACGGCAGGAACGGCGAGCAGTGCCGGCAGCGCGGCCATGAACTTCAGTCGCATGGGGCGCTCAGCTGAACAACCGCGACAGGTCGTTGTAGAAGGCGAAGCTCATGAGCANGAGCAGCAGGAACAGTCCGATCTGCTGGCCCACGGCCTGGGCGCGGTCCGAGAGCGGGCTGCCCTTGGCGAGTTCCGCGAGCTGGTAGACGATCTGGCCGCCGTCGAGGATGGGAATGGGGAGGAGGTTCAGCACGAAGAGGCTCACGCTCACGATGGCCAGGAACGACAGGAACGCAAGTATGCCCTGCCGCGCAGAAAAGCCGGCGTATTCCGCAATGTTGATCGGGCCGCTCAGGTTCTTCACCGAGACGTCACCGGTGGCGACGTTCCACAACATGCGCACCGTGAGCACCGACATGTCCCAGGTCTTGGCGGTGGCGTGCCCGAGCGCCGTGAGCGGCCCGTAGCGCTCCAGCGTGCGCATGCCCGCAGGCAGCGCCCCGGGCGCGGCCGGCTGCACGCCGATGCGGCCGACCAGCCGCTCACCCTCGCGCTGCGCCTCGACCGCGACCGGCACCTCGAGCCGCGCGCCGTCGCGCTCGATCGTGAGCTGCAGGTCGGCGCCCGGCCTCGACTGCACGACCTTCACCAGTGCCAGGAAGTCCGCCACCGGTTCGCCCGCGACCGCCACGATCGAGTCGCCCTCGCGCAGGCCGGCGCGCTCGGCCGGGCTGCCCTGCAGAATCTTGCCGACCTGCGCCGGCACGGTCGGATACCAGAAATCGAAACCCAGGCCCGGCAGCAATGCACCCGGCTCGGTGAGTGCCCGGCGGTCGGCCGGCAGTTCCAGGCTGGTGGTGCGGGTGTCGCCGGCCGCGCCGCGCACGCGCAGCTCGATCGCCTTGCCGTTCATCAGTTCGTCGAGCATCGCGAGCACGACCGTTTCGCGCGTGGCGGTGCCTTTGGCACCAACACCGACGATCTCGTCGCCCTGCTGCAGTCCGGCTTGCGCCGCGGGCGTGTCGGCCGCGACGTCGCCGAGCACCGGCTTCAGCGCCGGCACCCCGGCGACGAACAGCACCCAGTAGGCCGCCACGGCAAACAGGAAATTGGCCAGCGGGCCGGCCAGCAGCACCAGGATGCGCGCCCAGACGGGCTTGCGGTTGTAGGCCTCGCTCGCGAGCGACGGGTCGACCGGGCCTTCGCGCTCGTCGAGCAGCTTGACGTAGCCGCCGAGCGGGATCGCCGCCAATGCGTATTCGGTGCCGTCCGCGCCGCGCCGCGACCACAACGACTTGCCGAAGCCGATCGAGAAGCGCAGCACGCGAATCCCTAAACGCCGGGCCATCCAGAAATGGCCGTACTCGTGCACAGCGACCAGCACGCCGATCGCCACGAGGAACGCGAGTACGTAGCTCAGTATGGTCATGCCCTTGCCATCGCCGGTTCGGCCAACATCCTCTCCGCCATGTCACGTGCCCAGCGATCGGCCTCGAGCACCACCGGCAACTCGTGCGCCGGACGGCGCGCGTGGCGTTCGAGCACCGCCTCGATCACGCGCGCGATGCCCGGGAAGCCGAGCCGGCCCGCCAGGAACGCCGCCACGGCGATCTCGTTGGCGGCGTTGAGCACCGCCGGTGCCGTGCCGCCCGCCTCCGCCGCCGCACGCGCCAGCCCGAGCGCCGGAAAGCGCCCGTGATCCGGCGCCTCGAAGTCGAGTCGCGCTGCCGCCACCAAATCCAGCGATTGTACACCGGAGACGATGCGCTCCGGCCAGCCGAGGGCGTGGGCGATGGGAGTCCGCATGTCCGGGTTGCCCAGCTGGGCGAGGATCGAACCGTCCACGTACTCCACCAGCGAATGCACGATGCTCTGTGGATGTACGACCACTTCCACCTGCGCCGGTTCCATGCCGAACAGCAGGCAGGCCTCGATCAGCTCGAGCCCCTTGTTCATCAGGGTCGCCGAGTCCACCGAGATCTTGCGGCCCATGTTCCAGCGCGGATGGGCGCAGGCCTGCTCCGGCGTGACCTCGGCCATCGCCGCCGCCGGGGTGCGCAGGAACGGCCCACCTGAGGCAGTGAGCAGCACGCGGCGCACGCCCTGGCCCGGGACCCCGGTCTGCGCGCCCGGTGGCAGGCACTGGAAGATCGCGTTGTGCTCGCTGTCGATCGGGATCAGGGTGGCACCGCCGCCGCGCGCCGCCTCGATCAGCAGCGGCCCGGCCAGCACCAGCGATTCCTTGTTGGCGAGCAGCACGCGCTTGCCGGCTCGCGCCGCCGCCAGCGTCGACGGCAGGCCGGCCGCGCCGACGATGGCCGCCATCACGGCGTCTACCGACGGCAGTGCCACACAAGCCTCGAGTGCGGCTGCGCCCACCTGCACCTCGGTGGTCGAGCCGGCTGAACGCAGGCCCGCCGCGAGGCGCGTGGCCGCGTCAGCGGATTGCAGCACCGCCAGGCGCGGCCGGTGCCGCAGGCATTGCTCGAGCAGGCGCGCGTCGTTGTTCGCCGCNGCCAGCACCTCGACCGTGAAGCGNTCGGGATGGCGGCCNAGCACGTCGAGCGTACTCACGCCGATGCTGCCGGTGCTGCCGAGGACCGCGACGCGCATCGTCAGTGCACCCCGAGCAGCAGCAGGCCGAGCAGGAACATCGGGCCCGCGGCGGCCAGGCTGTCGAGGCGATCGAGCACNCCACCGTGGCCCGGCAGCAGCGAGCTGCTGTCCTTGAGGCCGACCTGCCGCTTGAACATGCTCTCGACCAGGTCGCCCACCACCGACGACAGCGCGACCGCGACGCACAGCGCCGTCCAGGGCCACAACGGCTCACCCAGCGCCAGCCCGCCGCCCACGGCCGCCGCGGCGGCCGCCAGCATGCCGCTCCAGAAGCCTTCCCAGGTCTTGTTCGGACTGACGCGCGGCGCCAGCTTGCGGCTGCCCAGCAGGCGCCCACCGACGTAGGCCCCGATGTCCGCCGCAGCGATCAGCACCAGCAGGAACAGCAGCAGCTCTTGCCCGCGCGGCTCCAGTGCCACCAGCCGACCAAGGCCGACCGCGGCCGGCACGAGGACCGCGAACCCCGCGGCCGCGGCCACGCGCGGACTACCCGTCGCGGGCGCCAGCACCAGCCACGCCAGCGCCGCGAGCCACCACGCGGCCGAAACGGCGAGAAACAGCAACTGGGCCGGCACGTCAGCGGTGGCGAACCACGCCAGCGCGATGCCGAGCAGCACCGCCGCCATGTAGCCGCCGCGCCAGGCCGGAGCGGTGATGCCCGCGAACCCGGCCCATTCCCAGGCACCGGCCGCCACCACCACCATGACTGCTGCCACGGCGACTGCCGGCGGCAGCCAGCACAGGATGGCGATCACCAGCCCCGCCAGCGGCAGGCCAGTGGCCACGCGCTGGCGCAGGCCGCTAGCCAC
>Ga0031656_10000485_pt1 | contig 13657 bp, 15 predicted proteins | sample FrelakmetDIP11DI_FD_55080 | JGI IMG/M metagenome (GOLD analysis project Ga0031656, IMG submission 55080) | Freshwater lake sediment microbial communities from the University of Notre Dame, USA, for methane emissions studies - DIP11 DI | ecosystem: Environmental > Aquatic > Freshwater > Lake >... | reverse complement strand
GGAGTTCGTTCGGATTCAGCCCGTCCTGACGCAGTATCACAAGTTTCACCCCGTCCAGATCAAATGCTTCTTTCAGGGCGTCAGAAATCGTATCCTTTGCAGAGCCTGTTTTCAGCTTCTGTATCTCTTTTTCCATGACCTTTATTTCATTTATCATCTTTTCAATTTTCTCAACAGGATTTTCTGTCTTCAAACTCCCTTTTATTTCATCGAGTTCAGCTTTCTTCTGTCTGAAATAGTCAAAGGAGTTTTTTCCGGTCAGGGCCTCGACCCTCCTGATTCCCGATGCGACACTCCCCTCCGAAACGATGACGAAAGGTCCTATTTCACCGGTTGCCCTGCAATGCGTCCCCCCACATAACTCTTTGCTGAAATCGCCTGCTGAAACAACCCGCACGGTTTCGCCGTATTTTTCATCGAATAATGCAACTGCACCTGTTTTTACGGCTTCGTCAACGCCCATGATATCGGTCCTGACCGGCAGATCATCGAGGATTTTATCGTTGACGATGTCTTCGATTGTTCTCACCTCGTCGGGCTGCACTGCGGTGAAATGGGTGAAATCAAATCTCAGTCTCTCAGTGTCAACCACGGAGCCAGACTGCTTCACATGATCTCCGAGCACCATTTTCAACGCCTTATGAAGAAGGTGGGTTGCGGTATGATTTTTCATGGTAGCCTTTCTCGTTTCCTCGTCAACGCTGCAGGCAACATCCTCACCTTTTGTTATCGATCCCTTCTCGACCTTTACATGATGAAGAAAGAGATCAGCGGCAGGTTTTTTGGTATCGATAACACGGATCAAAGAACCAGGTCCTTTTATTATTCCTGTGTCGCCGGACTGTCCGCCGGATTCACCATAGAAAGGTGTCTTGTCCAGAAAAATAATGCCTTCCTCGCCTTTTTCTAATGATTCAACTGATTTGCCGTCTTTTCTAAGCGTTACCACGACAGCCTCAGACTTTAACGTGTCGTAACCTACAAAGGATGTCCCAACGACGCCATCGCCTTGGCTTACTATTTCTATGGCAGTTTTTCCTTTCCCTATAATAAGCCCCTTTGATCTCTCTCTCTGAGCTTCCATTGCGCTGCAAAAGGATTCTTCATCAATACTGAGCCCTGCATCCATTGCGATATCGCGTGCAAAGTCGATGGGAAAGCCAAAGGTATCATACAGTTTGAATATTTCTTCTCCCGGTATCGTCTTTTGCCCGTCTTTCCTGACTGACGAGATGATCTNATCGAGGATATTCATGCCTGTTTCGATTGTTCTGAGGAAATTCTCCTCCTCTATTTTTAACAGCTTTTCGGTCCTTTTCTGTTCGCTGACGATTTCCGGATAGACAGGGCCCATCACCTCAATGACGGAGCCGATCAGGCGGTAAAGCGACGGTTCATGCATATTGAGAAGGCGTGCATGTCTCGATGCCCTGCGGATGATTCTCCTAAGGACATACTCCCTCCCTTCGTTAGAAGGAACGAGTCCTTCGGAGAGAAGAAAAACCGTTGCGCGTATATGATCCGCAATTACCCTCAGAGAGGCATCGGTTTCATGTGATGAGCCATAGGGGACGTGCACAAGCGCTGAGATGTCGTGGATGATCGGCATGAAAAGGTCTGAATCGAAATTGCTCGTCTTCCCCTGGAGAACCGCGCTGATACGTTCGAGGCCCATTCCTGTATCAATGCTCGGTTTCGGTAGTGGAGTAAGTGTCCCTTTTTCGTCCCTGTTGAATTGCATGAATACGAGGTTCCAGAGTTCGAGGAATCTGTCACAATCGCAGCCGACCGAACATTCCGGTTTCCCGCAGCCGATAGGGGTTCCCTGATCGATTATTACTTCCGAACATGGTCCGCAGGGGCCTGTATCTCCCATCTGCCAGAAGTTGTCTTTTGCGCCGAGCCTTACGATTCTGTCATCCGGGAGTCCCACGAGCGAAGACCAGAGGCCTGCAGCTTCATCATCCTGCTCATAGACCGTTGCATAGAGTTTTTCCTTTGGAAGGTTGAATAGACCGGTGAGAAGCTCCCAGCAGAACGTGATTGCATTTTCTTTAAAATAATCGCCGAATGAAAAATTACCGAGCATCTCGAAAAAGGTATGATGCCGGGAGGTATGGCCGACGTTTTCAAGGTCGCTGTGCTTGCCTCCGGCCCGCATGCATTTCTGGCACGAAACGACGCGGTTAAAAGAACTTTTTTCTTCTCCGAGAAAGGTCCTTTTGAACTGGACCATGCCCGCGTTCACAAAAAGGAGCGAAGGATCATTCCATGGAATGAGCGGCGAGCTCGGAACAATGGTATGCTCTCTAGACGCGAAGTAATCCAGAAAGGCCGCCCGTATCTCAGGACTTTTCATTGCCTTTGTTCCCGGTATGCATGCATTTTTTGGTCCATCACCTTATTTGATATAGATAAGCTTTCCGTCAAAGAATAACAGCACCTTGCTGCCGACTACGCCGAGCGTTGCTTCCTGCGTGTAGAGCCATTCTTCGCGGGGTTTTCCGTCATATGGTTCAAGGAACTTTATCGCATCCGGAGACCCCCAGGCGTACCGGACCTGCTCCGGGGACATCCCGAGATCGATACTGCCTTTCCTGATGTTTTCCTGTACGTTTTGCGGGAAGCTTTTTATCTCCTCCTCTGTGTAACGCACAGCCTTTGTGCAGCCGGCCTGAAAAAGAAACAGTGCCGCAATGATTACGAGTAATACCTTTTTCATGCTCCGTCCTCCTTGTATAAATTTTTCTCTTTTAACAGTTCAACGATTAATCCGGAAGGGTAACCCTTTCGCGCGAGAAGATTATACATTCTTCTCCTCACTGTTGCAAAAGGGTAATTTTTCAATACCCTGAGCTTCTTTTCGACCAAACGTCTTGCATTCTCTTTATCTCTTTCCTCATCATAGGCAAAAGCCGTTTCAGCAATATCGCGGGGGATGCCCCTTCCGAGCACATACCGCTTTGCTCCTTCAGTGCTGAGCAGTTTTGCAGTAAAAGCCTCCCATTTCAATGTTTCAGCCAGATTCGCATCATCGACTAATCCTGATTGCTTCAGATCGTGGACCGTGGCAATGGTTTCTGTTTGTGAAAACCCCTTTTTTTTAAGTCGATCCCGCAGTTCCTGTTCGCTTCTTCCCCTGTAGCTCAGGAGTTTCAGCGCGTAGGCCCGTGCCTTATTTTGCAAACCGGTCAATTTTCATCTGGTCTTTCTCTTCAGGTTTTTCGGGCCGCATCGTAAACTGTTCTTCAAGAGATAACTCACTTGTTGACTGAATGCCTTTAACCTTAAGGACAAAGTCGTCAGGGTTGGTGGCCCTTCTCAATGCCTCCTCGTATGTTATGAGTCCGGATTTATAAAGACCGAGAATGGACTGGTCAAAGGTCTGCATCCCGTAATGGAGCGCTCCCTGTTCGATCACGTCTGGAATTGACTTAGTCTTGTCTGGATCGAGGACGCAGTCTTTTATCATTGCAGTCGCAACCAATACCTCGACCGCAGGCACTCTTCCCTTGCCGTCAGCCCTCGGAATCAGCCTCATGGAAATGACTCCCTTCAGCACCGATGAAAGCTGCATGCGGACCTGCTTGTGCTGATACGGGGGAAAGACCGCTATGATTCTGTTGATCGTTTCGGTAGAGTCGATGGTATGGAGAGTGCTGAGAACGAGATGGCCGGTTTCTGCCGCAACAAGGGATGTTTGAATAGTTTCGAAATCACGCATCTCGCCGACAAGGATAATGTCGGGGTCCTGTCTGAGGGCCTGGCGCAAAGCCTTGCTGAAGGATTCCGTGTCACTTCCGATCTCCCTCTGGTTTACGATGCTCTTTTTATCTCTGTGAAGGTACTCGATGGGGTCCTCGATCGTCATGATATGTTCGGTCCTGCTTGTATTTATCAAATCTATCATCGAGGCAAGGGTCGTCGACTTGCCGCTGCCGGTCGTTCCGGTCACGAGGATTAATCCCCTTTGTTCCATCGACAGTTTCTTGATGACTTCAGGGAGGTTCAATTCATCGACTGTGGGGATCCTCATCTGAATGACCCTGAAGACAATCCCGATCGTACCCCTCTGCATGAAGATATTGCACCTGAATCTTCCGAGGCCGGGAACGCTGTAGGCGAGGTCGATATCGTTTTTCCGTTTGAAGGTCTCAGTCTGCGAGGCGCTCATAACAGTGGTCGCTATCTTCACGGCGTCTTCATTGGTGACCCTTTTTTCCGATGTCAGAGGGGCAAGTTCCCCATAGATCCTCAGTATAGGAGGGGAGCCGACCTTAATATGAAGATCAGAGGCATCAAGAGTATTTGCTTTTTTCAGCAGATCATTGATATCCATCGTTACCTCCTTAAGCCGTATACCTCGATGATTTTACTTTCGATTTCTTTGGCGATATCGGCATTGTTCTTTAAGTATTCCTTAACGTTTTCCCGTCCCTGGCCGATCCTGTTCCCTCCATAACTATACCAGGCGCCGGATTTTTCGATAATGCCCTTTTCAGAGCCAAGATCGACAATCTCACCAACCTTCGAAATGCCTTCATTAAAGTAAATATCGAATTCAGCCTGCCTGAACGGCGGAGCCACTTTATTTTTGACCACTTTTACCCGGACCCTTCCGCCGATGACTTCCTGGTTCTCCTTCAGGCTTTCTATCCTTCTGATGTCGAGCCTCATGGACGAGTAGAATTTGAGCGCATTGCCCCCCGTCGTTGTCTCGGGGCTGCCGAACATCACGCCAATCTTCATGCGTATCTGATTGATAAAGACAACAGTAGTCATCGACTTTGAAATTGCAGCGGTAAGCTTCCGTAGCGCCTGGCTCATGAGCCTTGCCTGAAGCCCGGGGAGGGAATCCCCCATGTCGCCTTCGATTTCCGCCCTGGGGACGAGTGCTGCAACGGAATCGATGGTGACGATATCGACCGCGCCGCTTCTCACCAGCATCTCGGCAACTTCAAGCGCCTGTTCGCCCGTATCGGGTTGGGATATAAGGAGATCTTCTATCTTTACTCCGAGCCTTTGGGCATAACTCACGTCAAGGGCATGTTCAGCATCAATAAAGGCCGCAGCCCCGCCGGTGAGCTGTGCCTGCGCAATGGCGTTCAGTGCGAGCGTTGTTTTCCCCGATGACTCGGGGCCGAATATTTCGATGACCCTGCCTCTCGGGAACCCGCCGATTCCTGTGGCGATATCGAGTGACAGCGAACCGGTTGGGATAACCTGAATCCCTTCGGCAACTCCTTCCGCGCCAAGGCGCATAATCGCTCCCTTGCCGAAGCTTTTTTCGATCTGTGTGATAGCCATTTCGAGAGCCTTAACTTTATCCTTGTTTATCATCACCCCTCCAAAGAAAACATCGTTTATTTGCGGTTACGAAACAACATTACTGCCGAACGGAATAGTATGTACACAGGCATATTCCGGTCCTTTTGGCGTTAAATCGCTCTTCATAAGAAGAATTTGTTCAACGGGCACAGATCCAAACTCTTTTTCTTTAAACGTATCGAGTTCGTCGACGAGCATAATCATTCCTCTCTGCGAGCGAACCCTTCCAAGGGTAAGATGAGGGTTGAACTCCCTGTTTTCCTTTTTAAACCCGAGCAATGACATGGAACCCTCGATCCCGTCCTGCAGAGGTTTCATTCTGCCTGAATCATGCACTCCCGCCCAAATTACCCTGGGATATTTTTTATTCGGAAACAGACCCGTACCATATAGTTTAATATAAAACGGTCCATAAGTTGATACAACCTTTGTAAGAGACTCATGGATTTTCGGGAGTAGGACATCGGGGGTGTTGCCGAGAAACTTAATAGTAAGGTGGAGGTTTTCGGGCCTTACCCACTTGATGTCGGCATCATGTTTTTTCAGAATTTCGATACATTCGCCGATTTCTCGCTGCAACAGCCCAGGGATTCCTATTGCGATAAAGCACCTCAGGTTCATACGTTCTATTCCTAAAAGACGGCTCTCCCTATCTGCAGGATGACATTCGTATAGAGGGCGGCTGCTACGTCGTCTGCCATGATGCCTATCCCGCCGGAGAAACTGTATTCGATTTTGCGAATCGGAAACGGTTTTAGTATATCGAAAACCCTAAATAAAAAAAAGGCTGCGAGAGCAGAGACAAAACTGAAAGGCATAAAAAGAACGGAGAGGAGATAGCCGCAGAATTCGTCAATGACGATATGTTTACTGTCGTTCACCTTCAGCGCACGCTCTGCATGGTGAGAAGAGATGATGCCGAGGGGAATGAAGAGCGCCAGAAGAGCGAGATGAAAAAACAACGAAGGTTTCACAATGACGAANAGCACGAATGCACAGAGCGTTCCGAACGTTCCCGGTGCAAAGGGGACATATCCGATAATCCCGAGCGTAGCGACGTATTTGAGGAGGGTATCCATTGAGTACGGCTATTCCGCTGTTGTCCGATAGGAAAAAGTAATGGTTGCAGAGCCATCGAGAACAATTGCATGGTGCGATGAACCCTCTCCGATAAATTGAAGACCATTCACATATGTTACCTTCGCGGACAACATTCTTTACCCCTCCTCTCTTTTCCGTTACTTTATTCGAGATGCCTCTGTTTGTCAAGAAACCCTGTTATTTGCTAACGTTCCGGTCTTGTATTAAAAGTAAATATTGAATAAACTATCACAATCAGTTAATTTTAAAAATGAAATGACCTAAAGCAGCGAATGGATGCCCTGATTTTGGCTGGAGGAGAAAACAGGCGGATTCCTCTCTTAAAGGGGTTCATCGACATACGCGACGGAAGGATTCTTGAAGTATCAATCCAGCGTCTCAGAAAAGTATTCAACAGGATTATCCTCAGTACGAATACGCCTGAACACTATTATTACCTCGGTCTTCCGATGGTGGGAGATANCATACAGGTGAGGGGTCCGATGACAGGNATTTTTTCAGCGTTATCCCTTCCCGATGTCTCAGATGTGTTCGTGACAGCGTGCGATATGCCAGACATAAATGGTATACTTATTAGGTATATTGCAGGCAGATGGCGGCGTGAATATGATGCCGTTATCCCTGTTTTCAATAACGAGCCGCAACCTTTGCTTGGAGTATATGCCAAAAGTCTTGTGCGAAGGATGGAGGAGGCGCTCCATCACGAAAAAAGGAGCCTGAAGTGCTTCCTCCGGGACTGTAATGTTTTGTACATTCAGGAAGCGGATGTAAGGAAAATAGACCCTGAGGGAAGGTCTTTTGTTAATATAAATACCATGCAGGATTTTGAAAACGAGACAGGAGGAAAGACATGTTTGGTTTAGGAACACAGGAGTTGATTATTATACTGGTCATCATCGTGGTACTCTTCGGTGCTACAAAGCTTCCTCAAATCGGAAGCGGCATCGGGCAGGCGATCAAAAACTTTAAGAAGAGCGTACGCGAGGGTGACGAAATCGACGTTACGCCCGATAAAGAGACAAAGGAAGCGAAGAAGGAAAAAATAGACAAAGAAGGTGAATAGAGGCGCTATTGCAGAGATCAATCTATCGGCGATAGCACACAACCTTAACGTAGTCAGAAAGACCGCCAACAATCGACCGGTCATTGCCGTTGTAAAGGCTGATGCCTACGGTCATGGAGCTGTGGGGGTATCCAGGAAGCTTCTTCAGGAAGGCGTACCCTATCTCGCAGTCGCCTATGTCGGCGAAGCAAAAAAATTGCGGGACGAGGGAATTACTGCTCCCATCATTGTACTCTTTGACGGAGATGACACGAAGGCTTTTTTTGATCTCGCCCTTATTCCCGTTGTCTATAGCAAAGAGACGGCGGCCTCACTGTCCTCAGAGGCATTGAAAAGGAAGACGGTAAAAAAAATTCATGTAAAGATCGATACCGGCATGGGAAGATTGGGATTGCATGGCGATACTATCATCGAAGATATCATGGCCATATCCGAAATGCCCGGCATCGAAATAGAAGGACTCTTAAGTCATTTTTCCGAAGCCGACCTCTCTGACAGATCGTACGCTCGTCTCCAGCTTGAAAGGTTTACTACAATACAGATAGCTATCTCCAGGAAAGTGAAGAAGAAGTTTTTCTCGCATATGGCAAACAGCGCAGCAGTACTGACATTCAAAGAAGCATACCTCGATGCGGTAAGGCCGGGGATAATGTTGTATGGATACTCACCATTGAGCCGGAACCCCGAATGCAAAATCCCTGCTCCGAAATTGCTGCCGGCAATGACGATAAAATCAAAGCTCCTCTGTATCAGAAACGTTCCGCCCGGTACGCCGATCAGTTATGGAAGAACATTTATCGCAAAAAGACCGAGCAGAATCGGCGTGGTTCCCATTGGGTACGCAGACGGCTACAGCAGGTTGTTTTCGAACAACGGGGAAATGCTGGTGAGGGGGAAGCGGGTCCCTGTTGCCGGACGGGTCTGTATGGATCTCACCATGCTTGACCTGACGGATGCAAAAAATGCAAAGAAGAATGACGAGGTCGTCATCCTCGGCAGGCAGGCCGGGGAAACAATAACTGCAGAGGAACTCGCATTAAAAGCAAATACCATATCGTATGAAATCCTCACTTCGCTCGGAAGCAGGGCACGAAGAACGTATGTTGAGACTGATTGAGCTTGCCGGAAAAACAGTCATCCGGTTTTCTGAAGAACTAGGCAGGATTCTGCTTCTTCTTTTTGCCGCAGTGAAGCAATTATTTCGTCCGCCGTTCGAAGCGAAAAATACCTTTAAACAGATGCTCGAGATAGGCATACGCTCATTGCCCGTCGTGCTGATAACCGCCCTATTTACCGGCATGGTCTTTGCCCTGCAAACGTTCACGGGTTTTAAGAGATTCGGTGCCGAATCATTGGTGGGAACCGTTGTCGCGCTCTCTATGACAAGAGAACTCGGCCCCGTGCTGACCGGTCTTATCGTAGCCGGCAGGGCCGGAGCTGCCATAGCTGCCGAGTTGGGCACTATGAGGGTCACGGAGCAGATAGATGCGCTCGAGACGCTCGCTACCAATCCGGTAAAATATCTCGTTGTACCGAGATTCATCGCAGGGGTATTTATGCTCCCCGCACTTGCTGTTATTGCGGCTATTACAGGGATCATAGGTGGATATATTGTAACGGTGGGTCTTTTCGAAACGAGCTCCATCGCGTACTGGAAAAGAACATGGGATTATCTTGAGGTAAGCGATATTCTGAACGGTCTTATAAAATCAGGCTTCTTCGGCGCGAGCATCTCTTTAATAAGCTGCTATAAGGGGTTCTATACGAGAGGAGGCGCAGAAGGGGTGGGAAAGGCCACGACAGGGGCTGTTGTGTTATCATCTATGACGATATTAATATCAGATTACTTTCTTTCTGTGTGGCTTTTCAAATGATAGAGATTGTCGATTTACATAAGTCGTTTGGGAAAAAACAGGTCCTTACGGGTGTGAACCTCACCGTCGAAAAAGGCGAGAGCATGGTCGTCATCGGTGGAAGCGGATCCGGGAAAAGTGTTCTTGTAAAACATATCATCGGGATATTGGCGCCTGATTCCGGGACGATACGCATAGATGGTATTGATATCACNACATTACACGAGAACGCACTCTATGAAATAAGAAAAAAATTCGGCATGCTTTTTCAGATGGCAGCGCTGTTTGATTCGATGACCGTATGGGAAAATGTGGGGTTTTCCCTTTTAAGGAGCAAAAAAATGACGCCGAANGAAGTGAGGGCCATCGCGTCTGAGAAATTGCGTTTGGTCGGACTTGTNGGGGTTGAAGAGGTAATGCCGTCGGATTTATCCGGCGGGATGAGAAAAAGGGTAGGACTTGCAAGGGCAATCGCACATGAGCCGGAAATACTTTTATACGATGAACCGACCACAGGGCTTGATCCCATCATGGCAGATGCGATCAATGATCTCATTATCGAAATGAAGCAGCGTCTTAAAGTAACGAGCATCGCCATAACGCACGATATGAACAGTGCGTATAAAATAGCTGACAGAATCGCCATGCTGTATGAGGGGAAGATTGTGGAGACAGGAACCCCTGAAGAGATTAAGAACACGCAGAACGCTTTGGTCAGGCAGTTTGTTACCGGAAGCGCAGTAGGCCCAATAACAATAGAAGGAGTCCAGTATGAGAAGTCTTTCAACAGAGCTTAAGGTCGGTTTTTTTGCGCTTTTCGTATTGGCGGTGCTGGCGTTTATGACNTTCAGGGTAGGCGGCCTCGAATGGATGAGAACAGAAGGAACGCCTTATTATGTCTCTTTTAAAAACATTGCTGGTCTCGATGTGAAGACGAAAGTAAAAATTGCCGGTGTTGACGCGGGGACTATAGAAAAAATAGAGCTGAAACAGGGAGAAGCGTATTTAGTGCTGCGCTTGAATAAAGAAGTTAGGCTCTACAGCGATGCAACCGCTTCCATAAAAGCATCAGGGCTTCTTGGAGATAAATATCTCGATATAAAAATAGGCGCACAACCGCCGCTCCTTGCGAAGGGAGATGCCATAAAGAACGTGCTGGAAGTTGTTGATATAGACGATATGCTCCGTAAGCTATCAAAGGTATCGGAGAATATCAGCTTGCTCGCAGAATCTTTGAATGAATCGTTCGGCACGGAAGAAGCAAGGCGATCCCTTAAGGCAGCAGTGCTTAATATAGGGGAAATGACTGAGAGTCTCAACCGGTCAATCGCCGCGAATGATCAGAAAGTGCAGATGGTGCTTCAGAATGTCAACGATCTCACCGCATCCCTTAAGGATTTCGTTGAGAAGAATAAAGANCCCCTGACTGCAACNGTTGGAAATCTGAAAGATTTTTCTGNCCAGATGAAGAAAGAAGGCCCGGATCTTTTTGCAAACTTGAATAAGGCGACAAATGATTTAAAGGCCATGGTTGAAGAAAACAGACCTGCGGTAAAAAGCACTGTGGAGTCGTTTCAGAGCATTGCCAAAAAAATTGATAGGGGCGAGGGATCACTCGGCAAGCTTGTAAAAGACGACCGCCTCTACGAATCGGTGAATAAGGCGGCAGAAGGAGTCGAGAGAACGATATCAGCGGTAGAACGCTTCAGGACTTTCGTTACATTCCAGACAGAGTATCTCACAAAGCCGCAAGAGGGGAAAGGATATTTTTACGTCACCTTTCAGCCAAGGCCTGACAAGTATTACATCCTGGGTGTTGTCGGGGACCCGCTGGGAAGAGTAACAGAAACGGAAACGATCAAGACTACCTCTTCGGGGACCACCTATACAAATGAGGAGGAGATCGAAAAGAAGATTGAGTTTACCGCTCAGTTCGCGAAAAGATTCGATAATCTCGCGTTAAGGATAGGAGTGACTGAAAATACTTTTGGGGTTGGCGGCGATTATTTCTTTCATAACGACAGGGGCAAGATAACGGCTGATGCATGGGATTTCTCGAATGACGAAGAAGATGCCAAAAATCCGCATATAAAAGTCGGAATCGATTATTTTCTCTTTAAGAATATCTTCATATCCGCTGGCGCTGACAATATTTTGAGTGATAAGTGGCGCGGCGGATACGCGGGAGTCGGTATGAGATTTGAGGACGAAGACCTGAAGTACCTGTTTGGAACACTGCCGAGGATATCAGCGCAGTAGCAGTAACGTGCATCAGGCATTGGAACGCCATTTGGCATTATTGTGCGGCACTATAGACGAAAGGAGGTGACTACAATGAACATTCCATTTATGAAATATATTGCATGGTATCTCGTTGCAGCCATGTTCATCATCGGTATCGCGCCGAGAGTCGATGCAGGGTTGGCGCCGTCTGAGATAATAGCAATAGCCCGGGGAGAGAGAACTGCCGATCTCGATAAAATCCGTCAGACGCTGGAAGTCAAGGCGGTAAGCGAAAGGCTGGACCAGTTAGGATTTTCACGGGAAGATATACAGAACAGGATCGTTCAACTCAACGATCAGCAGATCCATCAGATTGCCCTGCAACTGGACGATCTCAAGGTCGGTCAGAGCGATGCCCTTGGTCTCGTTATCGGAGTCCTCGTTATCGCGATTCTCGTGGTCGTGCTGTTAAAACTGACAGGGCACAGGGTTTTTGTTACACGATAGGAAAAATGAATATGTATGCAATGGATAGGAAAGGCTGTGCTGCAGTTTTCCTCAGAACCTGAATTTTTTTCGCGGGGCATTGTGTCAAAAATTCTTCGGCAGCCTTTTCTATCAGAGTTCTTTGTCCTTTTTTTGTTGTTATCACAAGTGACATCCTGTATTACTGCGAAAGAAATTCCGGAATCTTCTCATACGCGTAAGATAGAAAATCTCCCGTTCTATCAGCAGGAATCATACCAGTGCGGTCCTGCCTCGCTTGCCGGTGTTCTCAATTATTGGGGGGTTGCGGTGACACCTGATGAGATCGCGCGGAATATATTCAGCTTAGCGGCCAGGGGAACCCTGACGATCGACATGGTCCTTTATGCGCAGCAAAAAGGATTGTCTGCAGAGCAGTATAAAGGCAGCATCGAAAACCTCAAACAGAATATTGACTCAGGATTGCCTGTTGTCGTTCTCGTCGACTATGGGGCGATATTGTACCAGATGAACCACTTTATGGTTATTATCGGATATAACGAATACGGTATCCTTGCGAATTCCGGAAAGGACAATGAGAAGTTCATACCGGAAGATGATTTCCTGAAGTCATGGGAAAAGACAAACTTCTGGACGCTGCGTATAAGAAAGTAGGTAGTTGATAGCAGGTAGTAGGTAGGGGAGAGAAAAATTAACACCTTCAGGAATAAAAAAGCAATGAATAATACTATTCGCGCACTATTTCTGATCACTTGCTGTCTACTATCTACTATCTACTATCTGCTTTTATCCGGTTGCGCGTTTCCGAGGATAATTGTTCTCGATGATCCATTGACTCCCGAAGAACATCTTAATTTGGGCGTTACCTATGAGAGCAAGGGAGAACTTGACAGTGCGCTGAAAGAATACCATACTGCGTCAAAAAAACTTCCGATTTCATATCTTTACATCGGGAATATCCATTTCCAGAGGAATGAATTCGGAGAAGCAGAATCCTATTATAAAAAAGCGATCAGGAAAGACCCGGATAACGCCGACGCCTGTAATAACCTTGCGTGGCTTTACTATAAAAAGGAAGAAAATCTTGAAGAGGCAGAAAGTCTTGCCGTGAAGGCGATCGAACTCAACCCTTCAAAGAAAAATATCTATGAGGATACCCTGAATAAAATCAGAGAATTAATAGCGCGTTTAATGGTAAAGTAAAACTTAATAAAATAGGCATAACTTATTTATATGAAAAATAAAATTAACATTAAAAATCTCTCCAAAGACGAAATTGACCGCTTTATAGGGGAAAGGGGCTTGCCGCAATACAGGGCTGAGCAGCTATTCCATTGGATATACAAAAAATATGTGTCTTCAATAGNCGGGATTACCGAATTTTCAAAAGAACTGAGAGAAGTGTTGGATAAAAACGCCTATATCAGTGATCTTACGCTTGTGCATATGAAAAAGTCCTCCGATGGTACGAAGAAGTTCCTGTTCTCTCTGGAGGACGGCAATACTATTGAGAGTGTCTTGATTCCTGACGAGGGTCGACTGACACTATGTATTTCTTCCCAGGTCGGCTGTGCCATGGGCTGCCGCTTCTGTCTGACAGGGC
>Ga0031656_10000483_pt1 | contig 13680 bp, 13 predicted proteins | sample FrelakmetDIP11DI_FD_55080 | JGI IMG/M metagenome (GOLD analysis project Ga0031656, IMG submission 55080) | Freshwater lake sediment microbial communities from the University of Notre Dame, USA, for methane emissions studies - DIP11 DI | ecosystem: Environmental > Aquatic > Freshwater > Lake >... | reverse complement strand
CCGCCATAAATAAGAAAGAACCCGCCTTCGAGTTGAAGACGGGTTCCAGGGAGTTTTGTGTGTTCGGGTGTGAAGCTTATGCAACCTTAGCCTGTGCGACCACCGCAGTAAAAGCCTGCGGGTCGCGCACTGCCAGGTCAGCCAACATCTTGCGATTGATGGCGATTTGGTTGATTTTCATGCCGTGCATCAGGCGGCTGTAGGACAAGCCATTCAGCCGGGCAGCGGCGTTGATTCGGGCAATCCAAAGGTGGCGCAAATCGCGTTTGCGTTGGCGTCGATCACGATAGGAATACCATAATGACTTGAGCATGGCCTCATTGGCACGCCGATATAGACGGTGGCGTGTGCCAAATTGACCTGCGTTCTGCTTAAGGGTTTTCTTGTGGTGCCGGTGTCGATACGGACCAGTTTTTACACGAGTCATTGTTTTACCTCCTGCGAACCCCTGGGCGCCGGCGGCTTTCGCTGCCAGTTATGTGCACCCAACGGCCGCACCAAAAGGGTGGATAGGATATGCTACTTTGCCTTCTTCAGGTAAGGAGCAAGGCGATGGACACGCGCGGTGATGCCGCGTCCTTTGACCGGGATCATCTCGCTGAATTGCTGCTTGACGCGTTTGGGGGTGCGGCGGCGAAGGTGGCTTTTACCACCCTTGGTGCGCACCAAAATCCCCGTCCCGGTAACGCGGAAGCGTTTCGAGGTCGCCTTATGGGTCTTGAGCTTATATTTCGTAGTTGTTTGCTTGCGAGGCACTTGATTTACTCCTTCTCACACAAAACCCCGTGAGGGGGGCAGAGGCAACAGCCTGGTGAGGCTGTCTTGCTCATCCCTGCGGGGAAATTTAATAAAAATAAACTGGGCTTACTTCTTCTTCGTGGTCTTGGAGGGAGCCAGGACCATAACGACGCTGCGGCCTTCCATGACAGGGGCTTGTTCGATGACGGAGATATCTGCCAGTTCTTCAGCCACTTTCTTCAGGTCGATTAAAGCCAGATCCCTATAATCTATCTCGCGACCCCGAAAGCGGATGCGCACCCTGACTTTGTTGCCTTCATCCAGCCAGCCCCGGGCATCCTTGACCTTGAAACCCTGGTGGTAAATGTTGGTCTTGGGTCTCAGGCGGATCTCTTTAACTTCGATCTTGGTTTGAGCTCGGCGCGCCTCACGTTCTTTCTTGGTTTTTTCGTAGAGGAACTTCCCAAAGTCCATCACACGGCAAACAGGTGGCTCGGAATTGGGGGCTACCTCCACCAGGTCCAGGTCGGCTTCGTCGGCCAGGCGGATTGCCTCCTGAATGGAGACCACGCCCACATTCTCGTTATTGGCGCCGATCAAGCGGACTTCTTTGACTCGAATAGCCTCGTTTATTCTATATTGGGTCGCGCTGATATGTCACTCCTTCCAAGACAGACAGTTAATAGTGCTGAATGCCAATTTTATGGCATTTAGCGTGTCCGATAATACCATAGTTTAGGCATTATCGTCAACAATTTGGGGAAAATGGTAGGGACGGGTCGCGACCCGCCCCTACAGGATAGATATTTATAATTCCCGCGAGCGCTGGTCGATGCGGTCCTTGGCCAATTTGATGAACTCATCTACCGGCATGCCATCGAGCCGGGAGCCGTCGCGCTTGCGCAGCGAGACCGTGCCTTCAGCCATTTCGCGGTCACCCACCACCAGCATATAAGGCACCTTGAAGAGCTGTGCCTGGCGGATCTTGGCATTCATGCGATCGTTGCCCAGGTCGGCTTCCACCCGGATGCCCCCCTGCTTCATCTGGCTGACCAGGCGCAAGGCATAGTCATTGTGGGTATCGGTGATGGGGACCACTCTCACCTGGTCGGGTGAGAGCCAGACGGGGAAGTTGCCGGCGAAGTGCTCGATGAGGAAGCCGATCATGCGCTCGTGGGTGCTGAGCGGGGCACGGTGGATACACAGAGGTGTTTCCTCCTGCCCGTCGCGGTTGATAAAGTTCAGGTTGAAGCGCCCAGGTTGGGCGAAATCGACCTGGTTGGTAGCCAGGGTGAATTCCTTGCCGATGACCGACCAGATCTGCACATCGATCTTGGGACCATAGAAAGCCGCTTCATCNGGCACCTCTTCGTAGGGTACGTTGCCATTATCCATCGCCCGGCGCACCATGTCCTCGGTTTTGAGCCACAGGCGCTCATTATCNATGTACTTCAAGCCCAGNCCGCTTTTATGGTGGGTGCTCANGCGCATCATGTACTTATCGATGCCGAAAATTTCAAAGTATTGGTGGTACAGNTCGATGACNCCCATGAATTCCTGCTCGAACTGGTCTTCAGCNCAGTACATGTGGGCATCGTTCATCTGCATCGAGCGCACACGCATCAGCCCAAACAGCTCACCGCTCTTCTCGTAGCGGTAGCAGGAGCCATATTCCGCCAGGCGGATGGGCATCTCGCGGTAGGAGCGTGGCTTCGAGCCGAAGATCTTGTGGTGCATGGGGCAGTTCATCGGTTTGACATAATACTTTGTACCCTCCAGCTCCATGGGCGGGTACATGCTATCGGCATAATAGGGCAGGTGACCCGAATGCAGAAACAGGTCTTCCTTGGCCAGGTGTGGGGTGCGCACGCGCAGGTAACCAGCTTGGTCTTCCTTCTCTTTGGCCAGCTTCTCGAGCTCATCGATAATGAGACCACCGCGGGGCAACCACAGCGGAAGCCCTGGACCCACTTCCTCATCAAAGGTGAAAATCTCGAGCTCCTTGCCCAGCTTGCGGTGGTCGCGCTTCTTGGCTTCCTCCACCTGCCACAGGTACTCCTCCAGTTCCTTGGAGGTCTTCCAGGCGGTGCCATAGACGCGCTGCAGCATGGGATTGTGTTCATCGCCACGCCAGTAGGCTCCGGAGGAGCTGAGCAGCTTGAGAGCGGAGGGGTTGATTTGCCCGGTATGTTCCACGTGCGGGCCACGGCACAGGTCGGTGAAGGTGTCGGAAATATAGATGGATATGTCCGGCTTTTCCGCCAGCGGGTTGCCATATTCGTCGAAGCCGCCCTGCTCGAGCCCATCGATCAGCTCCAGCTTGTAGGGTTGTTCCTTGAAGAGCTGGCGCGCTTCATCGGCGGAAATGACCTGCCTGACGAACTTGTGCCTCCCAGCGATGATCTGGCGCATGCGTTTTTCGATCTTCTCCAGGTCTTCGGGGGTGAGGGTACGCGGCAGGTCAAAGTCGTAGTAGAAGCCATTATCGATGGGTGGACCGATGGTGTACTTGGCGTCCGGGAAAAGCTCAATTACCGCTTCCGCCATGACGTGTGCCGCCGAGTGGCGGATGCGGTAAAGCTCGGTATCTTCGTAGCGTTCTTTCATATGTTCAGCCATATATGCCTCCGTAAATATTTGGTCATTGCGAGGGGTGAACTCTCCGGTAGGGGCACGATCATTCTCAAGGTCAATACGCCCTTTCGGATGTTCAATATTGTGCCCCTACAATCACGTAAATCACCTGCTTGCAATGACAAAAAATCCCTCGCCCGACTGGGGCGAGAGATATCTCACGCGGTTCCACCCAGATTATATCCAAAGTTAGGATATGTCTCTTCGGACCAATAACGGGGTCAACCGTTCACCTTACTTGGGAGGATTTGGGCTGGTCTGAGACCTGCCCCTACAGGTTAAATCCTACCTTTGGGGGTCTCGCTCACGGGTGGTTTTTGCTGGTTACACTCCGAAGGAGACTCTCAGCCGTTGATCTCCTCTCTCTTGCGGACATATTCCAGTTACTCGTCCCGGTCTACGCGGTATTAAGATGGGCNGAATTATACTACGCTTTTTCCGGTTTACAAGATGCGGTCAGTTAAGGTCATTACCGATTCCAATTTNCCTCCCTTCTGCGCGNAAATCCATGCTCGCAGGTACATGCATGCAACCCCCTTCTCAAACCTGCGTTCCCATGTTAAACTCAATGCGCTTCACATCATCCCGGCGCTCTCGCACGAGGGCGTCTTTTTATGCAGGAAGAATCGATGAATATCATTCTTACAGGATCGGTTGCTTTTGACTATTTAATGACCTTCCCGGGTTATTTCCGGGATCATATCCTACCGGAAAAGCTGGATACGATCAGCCTATCCTTCCTGGTCGATTCTTTTCGAAAACGCCAGGGCGGTATTGCACCAAACATCGCCTACACGCTGGCTTTACTGGGGGAGAAACCCCACGTTATGGCGACCGTGGGTGAGGATTTTGCAGAATACCGCAGCTGGTTGGAAAGCAAGGGGGTCGACACCTCAATGATGAAAGTGATACCTGGGGTGGTAACGGCATCCTTCTTTTGCAACACCGACCGCTCCAACAACCAGATCGCCAGCTTCTTCCCGGGCGCGATGGGGTATGCCTGCCAGCTTTCTTTCAGGGATTGGAAAGGTGAGAAACCCGACCTGGTGGTGATCTCCCCCAATGATCCTGANGCGATGAAGCAGCACGTAACCGAATGCCACGAGCTGGGTATAACTTACCTGTANGACCCCAGCCAGCAGATTGTGCGCCTGACCGGGGAGGAATTACGCATGGGCATTGAAGGCAGCCTNGCTCTTTTCGTGAATGACTATGAATTTGGATTGGTCCAGAAAATGACGGGCATGAACCCACAGGAGATACTTCAGCATCTAAAGTTCATGGTGGTGACACGCGGGAGACATGGATCAACCGTGTATTCCAGGGAGAAGGAATTTATCGTCCCGGTGGTAAGACCTGAGGGGATGATTGAACCCACGGGCGTGGGAGACGCCTACCGAGGAGGCTTTCTGGCTGGCTACAGCCACAAGCTTGACCTGGAAACATGCGCACAGATGGGCGCGCTTGCGGCGACCTACTGCCTGGAACAGGAAGGTACCCAGGGACATTCTTATACCCTGGATGAATTTATCATGCGTTTCAGGCAGAATTTCGATGACCATGGGCAGCTCGACAAATTATTAAATAAATAAACCTGATCAAGGAATTGGGAGAACGATATGAATAATTTTGACATTAAAGACAGTACGCTGGCAGAAGGCGGGCGCCGGCGAATCGATTGGGCGGAACGCGAGATGCCCGTCCTGAGGCTGATCCGCGAGCGCTTTGCCAAGGAACGCCCATTAAATGGCGTGCGCATGTCAGCCTGTTTGCACGTCACCACGGAGACCGCCAACCTGGCACAGACCCTCCACCTGGGAGGGGCTGACCTGGTGCTAACAGCTTCCAATCCACTCTCCACGCAGGATGATGTGGCNGCGGCGTTGGTTAATATCTACGAAATACCCACCTTTGCCATCAAAGGGGAGAATAACGTCACTTACTACAAGCACATCCAGGCTGCCCTGGACCATGCCCCACACGTCACCATGGACGATGGGGCTGACCTGGTGAGTACGTTGCACAAGGAACGCCGTGACTTATTAAAGAACGTGATGGGCGGGACAGAAGAGACCACCACTGGTGTGATCCGTCTGCGTGCCATGGCTGCGGATGGAGCGTTGACTTTTCCGGTCATTGCGGTGAATGATGCCCAGACCAAGCATCTCTTCGACAACCGTTACGGCACCGGGCAATCCACCATCGATGGCATCGTACGTGCCACCAACGTCCTGCTGGCTGGCAAAGTCTTCGTCATTGCTGGTTATGGCTGGTGCGGTCGAGGCCTGGCCATGCGCGCCCGGGGGATGGGTGCCAACGTGGTCGTCACTGAAGTCGACCCACTGCCTGCCCTGGAGGCGGTGATGGATGGCTTCAGAATAATGACGATGGAAGAAGCTGCAAAAATTGGCGATATCTTCGTCACGGTGACCGGAGACCTGAACGTGATCGACCAGCATCATTTCGAGGTGATGAAAGATGGAGTTTTAATCGCCAACTCAGGCCACTTCAACGTGGAGATCAACATCCCTGCCCTCGAGAAAATGAGCAAGGAAAAACGCCTGGTGCGCCAATTCGTGGAACAATATATATTGGAAGACGATCGCAGGATCAACCTGCTGGGAGAAGGACGCCTGATCAACCTGGCTGCCGCAGAAGGGCATCCCGCCAGTGTGATGGATATGTCGTTTGCCAACCAGGCGCTCAGCGTCGAATACATGGTCAAAAACGCCGATAAGTTGGAAAAGCGGGTCTACAGTGTTCCTGGTGAGATCGACCGTGAGATCGCCCGTTTAAAACTGGATGCCATGGGCGTGATGATCGATGTGCTGACACCCGAGCAGGAGAAATATCTCAACTCGTGGGAAGAAGGCACGTAATTCCAACCACGATATCCAATAACCTGGAAATTATCCGGAGAGCAGAATAGCCGCATGAAGCCTGAAGCAGTTACGTTGATGGGAAAATTCGTGCGGCTTGAGCCACTTTCGGAAGTACATGTGCCCAGCCTGGCGGAGGTGGGCCTGGAGCCGGAGATCTGGCGCTACATGCGCTATGGGAAAGTGGAAACTTCGGAACAGTTAGGCGTTTGGGTGCAAGAGCTGCTCGAACGACAAGCCCAGGGGACCGACCTGCCATTTACGGTGATCCAACTGGCTTCGGGGAGCGCCATCGGGTGCACACGCTACCTGAATATTGACATACCCAACCGCTCGCTTGAGATCGGAGGCACCTGGTACGGATTGGCACATCAAGGCACAATGGTCAACACGGAGTGTAAATATTTACTGCTCATGCATGCCTTCGAGGCATTGTCGTGCGTCCGGGTGTGGTTCAAAGCGGATCGACGAAACCTCCATTCCATACATGCCCTGGAACGCCTCGGCGCACAAAAAGAAGGTGTGCTGCGCAACCATATGATCCTGCCAGATGGCTACATTCGTGATTCGGTGGTGTTCAGCATCCTTCCGGATGAATGGCCTGCGGTNAAGCTGAAACTGGAAGNAAAATTNTTGGCAAGCTAATTCCTGGCGCTTTCAATGGCTGTGACAACACCCCGGCTGCAGCCTTGCTTTACAGAATCCTTGCCCGCATGCTAAAATGAAAATGCAATGATTGATTAAACATTTTGGTGGGATTCCACCCATATAAAATTCATAAGAGAAAAATTATAACTATGAGCGATAAAAAACTTCGCATTGTTCCCCTGGGCGGCCTGGGAGAAGTCGGTAAAAACATGATGGCGGTCGAATATGGAGAGGATATCCTCGTCATTGACGCTGGTTTAATGTTCCCCGAAAACGATATGCTGGGAATCGACTATATCATCCCAGATTTCCAATATCTACTCAAAAAACCACAGAATGTGTGCGGTATCATCATCACCCACGGACATGAGGACCATACGGGTGCAATACACCACCTGATGGAACAAATAAAAGCACCCATCTTCGCCACACCACTGACACGCGGCCTGGTTGATCTCAAGCTCTCGCGTGGAGGGTTGCTGAGCCAGGTAGACCTGACCACCGTCAAGGCCGGTGAGATGGTCCAGACTGGACCCTTCAAGGTCGAATTCTTCCATGTATGTCACTCCATCCCGGATGGGGTTGGGTTGGGGATTGGCACGCCAGAAGGCTTGATCCTGCATTCCGGAGACTTTAAATTCGATCACACCCCGGTGGACAACTGGCCAACCGATTACGCTAAACTTGGGGAGTTTTCAGGGCGGGGTGTGCTGTTGCTGATGTCAGATTCAACCAACGCAGATAAACGCGGCTGGACGCCATCTGAACGGGTGATCGAACCGGCGCTGGATCAGGTTTTCAGGACTGCTCCAGGACGCATCATTGTCGCCACATTCGCCTCGGTCATCTCGCGTATGCAGCAGGTGGCGAATATTGCCAACAACCACGGGCGTAAAATGGCATTCGTTGGCACCAGCATGAATGAGAACGCCCGCATCTCAAGAAAGCTGGGTTATCTAGACATCCCGGATAACCTGATGGTAAGTGTTGAACAAGCATTAAAAATGAAACCTAACGAAGTCGTGCTGATGTGCACGGGCTCTCAAGGCGAGCCTTCCTCCATCCTGGGCAGGCTTTCAACCGGTACCAACCGCCAATTCGACTTACAAGCAGGGGATACGGTGGTGCTTTCTTCCCATCCAATTCCCGGCAACGAGGAGAGCGTCCACCGCACGATCAACCGCCTGTTCAGGCGGGGAGCCAGTGTGATTTATGACGCCATCGCCCCGGTGCATGTATCCGGACATGCCAGCCAGGAAGAAGAGAAGCTGCTGATCAACCTGGTCAAGCCCAAGCATTTCATCCCCATCCACGGAGAACTACGCCACCTTCACCAGCATGCAGCCCTGGCACGTGAGCTGGGAATCCCTGCTGACCGCGTGGCAATAATCGAAAATGGTAATGCCATCGAGTTTATCCATGGAAACATGAACCTTGGCGAGCGCGTCCCGGGTGGATATGTATTTGTGGATGGCACCGGGGTGGGGGATATCGGCCCCAGCGTAGTGCGGGAGCGGGAAGCATTGGCACGTGATGGAATCCTGCTGGTTAACCTGGTAATCGACCGCAATACTGCCCAACTGCGGGATGAACCAGAATTCATCTCCCGAGGTTTTATCTTCATCCGCGATGCCGATGAGCTGATGGCCGGGATGAGCAAGCTGATCCGCGAGACGGTCCGGCGCAGTAATGGAGAATTGAAGGAAGACCTGCGGAATGCATTNATGAGTTACATATACAATGAGACCAAGCGTCGACCGATGATTTTCGTCAACACCAGCCGGGAGTAAATCGACGAATTATAGTAATTACTGGATAAACTCTTCTAAAATCGCCACTGGTGATACAGTAAAATCTATCCGTGAGTAGTTACAAATTATATCCATTTATCTTGGGAAAGTTCCACTATGGATTCCTCCAAAAGGGCGATGCCATGGTGTTTTTATTAATAATTGCTGAAAAAATTGGCCAGTTGGAACTTTCTAGCAGGATCCATCGTCTTTATAAAACAAAACAAGTTACATGGAGGTAACAATGCGTACAAAACTAGTAATACCCACAATTCTTCTTATTGCAGCCGTAGCCTTAAGCGCCTGCAGTGCTTCATTGCAATTGGGACAGACCCAACCACGAACGATCAGCGTCACGGGAAATGCAGAAGTTATCCTGGAGCCCGATATCGCGTATGTGTCCATTGGTGTTCACAGCGAAGCAAAGACTGCAAAAGCCGCAGTTGCAACCAATAATTCCCAGACCCAGGCAGTGATTGATGCCATCAAAGCCCAAGGCGTTGACGAAAAGGATATTAAAACCACCAACTTCAGTGTCTATCAATCGGAGAAATATGCCCCAACTGGTGAATCGCTCGGTATATACTTTATGGCCGATAACACGGTAAATGTGACCGTCCGGGATATTACGACAATTGGAGATATCCTTGATGCATCCATCAATGCAGGGGCCAATAATATCTACGGCATCACATTCGATGTAGAGGATAAGGAAACGGCATTGGCATCAGGTCGGGACAAAGCTATGGTGAATGCTCGTGTGCAGGCGGAATTGCTTGCCAGCTCTGCGGGTGTCGAACTTGGTGAAGTCCAATCGATCAGTTATTACAGCAGCGCTCCGGTCCCTGTCTATTACGACAGTAAAATGGCGGCTGGTGTGGGCGGTGGTGGACAGAGTGTGCCCATCTCACCCGGGCAATTGACCTTATCTGCCTCCGTCAGCGTGGTATATAGTATCAAGTAAATACGCCACATCCATACCCTGCGAGCCTCAAACTTGCGGATGACAAACTCGACTATAATACCTCTCGTGAGAGAGGTATTTTCTTTTCGTCCACCCCGCCGGTCTGGAATATATGTGCATGGTATAGCAGCACTCTNCCTTACCATGATTGGAGTATTTGGGTTATGGCAGGCAACCCTGGCGGAAAGTGGGCCACCTTTCCTGTTGTATTTATTAATTGCCCTGTTCGCCGTCGCTCTCATACCTGTGCTGATATACCGTATATATGCTCTTCAAAGAGCAAGGTATACTCTGGCGCGGGATGGGATCAGCTTGTATTGGGGACTTCGGCGAGAAGATATCCCAATCGACCATGTCAACTGGGTTGGGTCGGTTGACCAAAATGGGATGGTGCTTCGGAAACCATTCCTACGAATCCCTGGAGCAGTCCTTGGCGTTCAAGCTCAGGCTGATGGCACACCCGTGGAATTCATCGCCGGGCGCGATACCAACCTGGTAATGATTGTCACCCCTGAGAAAACGTTTGCGATATCACCGGCTGACCCCGATGAATTCCTGCAAACCTACCGCAGGCTATCTGAATATGGCGCTCTGGTGCCGATCCAATCTGTATCTGATTATCCAAGCTTCCTGCTTTCACGCTCTTGGGCTGACCGTCCAGCACGAGTTTTGTTGATCACCAGCGCAGTGTTGGCGTTGGGATTGATCATATGGGTAAGCCTGAGTATTCCCACGCACCCACAAATTTCATTAAGGCTAACCACAAGTAACGAACCTGTTGAGCTTGTTCCTGGGATTCGCCTTTTTTTGCTCCCTGTATTGAACACCTTTTTCTTCATTACCGATTTACTGCTGGGGTTATTCTTTTATCGGAGAGAAGACACAAAATCATTGGCATACCTGATGTGGGCTGCCAGCGTGCTTACCAGCATTTTATTTTTTGGAGCGGTATACTTTATCCTTCAGGCGGCATAATTCATCATGGTTTCCCCTATACAATTACTCATTGGATTCGGGCTTGCCGTACTCATCGCAGGTCTTGCGTGGAAGGCTGGTTCTCTCTCCCGGAGTGGAGCCTGGGCTGCGATAATCACCGGTGGTTTAATCTTCGGTATCGGTGGACTGCCGTGGGCAATCTTGTTGCTCACATTTTTTATCTCATCCAGCGCTCTTTCGCGGGCATTCAGTAAACGCAAGGTTGGACTGGCAGAGAAATTCTCGAAAGGCAACCAGCGTGATTGGGGGCAGGTGCTGGCAAATGGAGGCCTGGGAGCACTGCTCGCAGTTGGATTTGCCATCCAACCTCAATACGGATGGCTGTGGCTGGCATATGCCGGTGCGATGGCCGCGGTGAATGCAGATACGTGGTCAACTGAACTGGGTGTATTGAGCCCAAAATCTCCACGCATGATCACTTCTGGTCGAACCGTCGAGCGGGGGACATCTGGAGGTATAACACTGGCGGGTACGTTGGCTGCGGTGGGTGGGGCAGCCCTGATTGGTGTAGCAGCGGTGATATTTTCACCCACAACGGATTGGTTCTCACACCTGGTGATTATTATCATTGCCGGTTTGATAGGTTCATTATTCGACTCTGTCCTTGGTGCCACCATCCAGGCAATCTACTGGTGCCCGTCTTGCAATAAGGAGACTGAACGTCATCCTCTACATTCGTGTGGAACCCAAACAAGCCAGGTGCGTGGCTGGTCCTGGATCAATAATGATGTCGTGAATTTTGCCTGTTCGCTGATGGGGGCGCTTCTTGCATATATTATTTTGTTGTATATAAGATAATGGCTATTGCTTAACCGCCAATCTCACTCATCTCACGATTGAGGGGGACAATGCCATCTTCTAATCCATGTCCCCATGGCTTATTCCAGAGCCCGTCCAGGACGAGCTGTCTTAACTCGCTGAGGGTGGCACCAGCGCGCAAAGGACCCAGCAAGTCCACTTCCCCTTCCTGCAGCAGGCATAAACGCAAGCGCCCATCCGAAGTCAGGCGTGCCCGAGCGCAGGAATGGCAAAAAGGGGCACTGACAGAGGAAATAAAACCGATGTCCCCAGGAGCATCTGGTAAACGAAAGATACGCGCTTCCCCATCCAACTCTCCCCCGTTAACTTGTTCGAGAGGACCGAGGTTTGATTCAATGTTACGATGCATTTCACCGGCAGTCACAAGCTGACCCAATTGGAAACCATTCGTTTTGCCAAATGGCATCAGCTCAATAAAGCGAACCTGCCAGGGGTGATCCAGGGTGAGACGAGCCAGGTCTGCCATATCCGGCTCATTGTAACCACGCACCACCACGGCATTTATTTTGATTGGGGTCAATCCCGCCTTTTCAGCTGCCTGGATACCGGACCAGACATCTTCTACAGAACCCCAGCGGGTAAGGGTTTGAAATTTCTTCGGATCCAGTGTATCCAGGCTGATATTCACCCTTTGCAGACCGGCCTGTGCCAATGAGCTTGCCATTTTTGAGAGCAGAACTCCGTTGGTGGTCATGGTCAGGGCATTCACGCCGGGTGTGCTGGCAATCTGCCGCACCAGCTGGACTACATTTGCACGGATGGTTGGCTCACCACCGGTCAGGCGGATTTTATCAAAACCAATCCCGGTGAATAACTCTACCAGCGTGAGGATTTCGTCATCCTGCATCAGCTCTGCTGAGGGCTGGAAGACCATTTCATCTGGCATACAATACAAACAACGTAAATTGCAGTGATCAGTCAGGCTGATACGTAGATAGTGAAGTTTTCGACCGTAACGATCAATAGCCATATTTCATCCATTCCTACCAGTAAAGAAAAATATTATAGCATTAATCCTGCCCAGATCAGGGTTGAGCGTTCTGACCCGCCTCAATTTCTGGGTGGTTTATCCATTTCCCGTCCACCAGTACCTGCTTATCCCATGGGAAGATTATAAATTCATCGCTCACCAGGGCAGATACATGGGGAGCCGGATCAGCCCAACTATGCGTAACCAGGCTGGCAGTAACTACTTGACTCGCCCCTAACTCTGAGGCGCGACATGCCACCATGGCTAATGTCTGGCCAGTATCCGCTATTTCATCCACGATTGATACGATTTTTCCTTGCACATCTCCTGGGATAGGGGTTTTCCAGACGGGTTTTTCGTAAGTAACCACATCATTTACACGCCGGGTTAACCGGATCGGAAAAAACTCGCAGCGTAAACTACATGCCACCGCAGTGGCCGGGAACAATCCTGCCCGGGCAACCCCGAGGATCACTTGAGGCTGATACGGTTCTAATAATTCAGCCAAATGCTTTGCCAAGCCAGCAAAATCATCCCAGGATAACTGTCTTACACCAAACCGATGAGCATACTGGTAAGGTTTCATAACAGCTTTTGAATATGGGCGATGTGGTCATATTCATGCCACACAGCCCGGCGTAACAGCTTGCGTGGGCTCCAAAACTCACCATCGATGCCATTCACCTGGTTAGAGCCAACCAGATCAGGTAGAACTTCAACCAACTTTTCGCGCACTTTCTCCAAGCGCTGGAGTGGCTCTTCAGGTACTTCTTGCCTTGGGAATGCCAGCCCAAGGCGGTCCAGGTACCACCATTCCGCTCCGCCAATATGCTTGAGAATACCAGCAATACTCCATCGCTCCTCGGGGTAGGTTCGATGCAGGGTTTCTGTGCTTAAATCACGGATGGTTTTTAAGAGTTCTTCACGACCCCAGTTGAGGAGCAATAAGCCGCGTTGAAAATCAGTCGAGTTTAATGGCTTCCAATCATGCCGAAACCATGCATTGACCTCGTATCCATCCTGGGTTAATTCATAATCCGAATTGATCGAGTAACATTCCCAGGTTTCGTCCACTTGATAATCCGGGTCGTTATCAGCTAACCAGCTCTCGGAGGTGTGGACTGAAATCCAATTCCGATAATCCTGAATAGCCGCATTCACTGCAGCTAAAGCTGATCGACCATCCACACCATAGGCGAAGCATCCCGGGTGCCCCAATACCCAGGCCTGCGACCGAGCCTG
>Ga0031656_10000480_pt1 | contig 13694 bp, 11 predicted proteins | sample FrelakmetDIP11DI_FD_55080 | JGI IMG/M metagenome (GOLD analysis project Ga0031656, IMG submission 55080) | Freshwater lake sediment microbial communities from the University of Notre Dame, USA, for methane emissions studies - DIP11 DI | ecosystem: Environmental > Aquatic > Freshwater > Lake >... | reverse complement strand
GATGCGAGCGGCCAGGGCGGTGAGGGACTCCTGCGCCTGTCCCAGGCGCGCCTGGGCTGCGGCGAGTTCGCCGAAGCTTCGTTCGAGCCGCCCGCGCAGGTCCTCGGCGCGGGCATGCGCCGCCAGCCCGGCATCCTCCGGCCAAGCGTCCGGGCGACTCAGGCGCTCAATCTCAGCCTGAACGGCCTGCAGGGCCTGTGCGCGTTCGCTGACCTCTCCCTCGACCGCAACCAGGCGCGCCGCCGCCTCTCGCTGCTCCTCGAGGGCGGCTTCAACCTCGATGGTCACGGCCTGCTCGCGTTCTCCCGTCCAGCGCAGCCGTTCGCCGGCCACGGCCAGGCGACGCCCCAACGCCTCACGACGCGCGAACAGCGCCGTGAGCTCTTCGGAGGCGCGGTGCAACTCCGCCCGAAGGCGGTCGATCTCGAGGCGGGCTTCGGCCAGGCGCTGGTCCGTCTCCTCCTGGCGCTGGCGTACCTGCTCGCGGGCGACAGCCTGCGCCGCAGCCTCATGGCGGCTGGCGGTCGCGATGCGCTGCGCCACAGACCAGTGGTAGCCATACCACAAGCGCAGCGATTCCCGCAGATCCTTGCGGACCTGTTCGAATTCCTCGGCGCGCTTGGCCTGCTTCTCCAGGCTGCGCAGACGCGGCTTGAGCTCGGCCAGGATGTCTTGAACGCGGTCGAGGTTGCGCTCGGTCGTTTCCAGCCGCCGCAAGGCTTCCTCGCGGCGCGCCCGATACAGACCGATTCCGGCGGCTTCCTCGAACAGCCGCCGTCGATCCTCCGCCCGCAGCGAGAGCACGGCATCGACCAATCCCTGGCCGATGATGGTGTAGGTGCGCTGCGCCAGCCCGACTTCGGACAACAGTTCGTGTACCTGGCGCAGCCGCACGCGCTGCCCATTGAGCAAGTACTCATTCTGCCCATCGCGGTAGGCTCGGCGGGCGATGGTCACCTCGCCGAAGTCAATGGGCAGCCAGCCCTCGCTGTTGTCGAAGGTGATCGCCGCGCTCGCCATGCTGGCGCGGGCGCGGGACTCCGATCCCTGATAGATCATGTCCTCGGTCTTCTTGCCGCGCAGCAGGGCGTAGGATTGCTCACCCAACACCCAGCGCATGGCGTCGGCGATGTTCGATTTTCCCGATCCGTTCGGGCCGACAATCGCGGTGATCGCCGACGAGAACTCAAAGTCCACCCGGCTGGCAAAGGTCTTGTACCCTTGCAGCTCGAGGGATTTCAGCCGGGCTTGACCGTCGGTCTTATCCACTCGCTCTGTCCTAGGCAGGGGACCCTTGTCCCAGGTCGCGCAAGGCGAGCATCGCAGCCTGGCGCGCGGCTTCCTGCTTGCTCTTGCCGGTTCCTTCCGCCATCACGTTGTCTCCGACTAGCACCTGCACGGTGAATTGTCGATCGTGGTCCGGTCCGCTGCTCCCCACGGTCCGATAGCGTGGAGTTTCCCGGTGCTCCGCCTGGGCCCAGATCTGCAGCTGGCTGCGCGGATCGAGCTCGGACTCATCTTCGACGATGGCCGTGATCGCCCGCTCGAGCCGAGGCTCGAGGAACGATTGGACCGCTGGCAGGCCGGCGTCAAGGTACAGCGCCCCGAGAACGGCCTCGAACGCACCGCATAGCAGGGCCGGGCGCTGACGGCCTCCCGATGCCTCCTCGCCCTTCCCCAGCAACAGCTCCTCCCCCAGGCCGATTTCTTGGGCGAAGACCGCAAGCTGCTCGGTGCACACCAGCGCCGAACGGATGCGAGTGAGCTTGCCCTCATCGGTTCCCGGAAANCGGCGGAATAGGATGGCNGCGCTCAGGAAATCCAATGCGGCATCGCCGAGGAACTCNAGGCGCTCGTTGTCCTCCACCGAATCGCTGTGCTCGTTCACAAACGAGCGATGNGTCAGCGCCGACTGCAGCAGGGCAAGATCGCGCATCGGCAGCCCGGCCCGCCGGGCAAACGCTTCGGAAGACACTTCAGCTCTCCATGAACTTGGGGGGCGCCGCTAACCCAGAGCTGCCTGCGTTGTCCGCGCCCCACCCGTTCCTACGGGATGGATAGGATTCTACCCAGCGAACCGCCGGATGGCCAGCACCGAATTATGCCCTCCAAACCCGAAGGCGTTGCTCAGCGCCACCTCGACCTTGGCCGCCCGGGCCACATTGGGCACATAGTCCAGGTCGCACGCCGGGTCCGGCGTCTCGTAGTGGATGGTTGGAGGGATGCGCTCGGTCCGAATGGCCTGCACGCACACGATCGCCTCCAGTGCACCGGTCGCGCCCATCATGTGGCCGGTCATCGACTTGGTCGAACTGACCGGGATCCGGTAGGCCGCCTCACCCAAGGCAGCCTTGATCGCTTCCGTCTCCGCCAGGTCGTTAAGCTCTGTCCCGGTCCCATGGGCGTTGATGTAGTCGACCTCCTCCGCCGCCAAGCCGGCATCGGCCAGNGCCAGGCGAATGGCAGCGGCACCCCCTTCNCCGTGCTCCGCCGGAGCAGTAATGTGAAAGGCGTCGGCCGTGGAGCCGTGTCCGACAAGCTCCGCCAGCAGCGGCGCGCCGCGGGCCTGGGCATGCTCCAAGCGTTCAAGGACCACGATCCCAGCCCCCTCGGCCATCACCAGCCCGTGCCGGTTCTTGTCGAACGGCGCCGGGGTCATGCTGTAGTCCTCGTTGCGCCGCGAGAGAGCTCCTGTGCGATCAAAGGGAAGCACACCGAAGAGGGAAAGCGTCGCTTCGGACGCCCCGGCGACGGCCGCGTCCGCCAGGCCATTGCGGATCAGCAACCGGGCGAGTCCGATGGCATCCGACCCGGAAGCGCAGGCGGAGGCAACCGAGAAGGTCGGACCGCGGAATCCGTAGTCGATCCCAATCAGGCCGGCGGCGCCGTTGGACATCATCATCGGGATGTAGAACGGGCTGATCTTGCGCGGCCCCTGCTCGATCAAGGTGCGGAAGCCGGTCTCAATGGTGTTCAGCCCGCCGATTGCCGACGAGATGACGACCGCCACCCGGGCGTCATCGACCTGACCGTGGAGGCCAGCTTGATGGAGAGCCTCTTTGGCGGCGGCGCTAGCCAGCTGCTGGAATCGATCCCTGCGGCGCGCATCCTTCGGGTCCATGTAATGCTCGGGCGCCCAATTCTTCACCTCGGCCGCGATCCGCACCTGCAGCTCGCTGGCATCGAACAGCGTGATCGGTCCCACCCCGGACCTTCCGGCGCACAGGCTCTCCCAGGTCTCCGCCACCGACTGTCCGACGGGGTTGACCGTGCCCATCCCGGTGATGACCACCCGATGCGTCACTGACCTGCCTCCATCTGCTAGGTATGCAACTTCTCCCGATCCCCGCCTTGCTCAGCGGCGCGCCTTCCACCCGGCGCCGGTGAGCACGGCCACGACCGGGGGCTCGAGCGCTGCCGCCAGATCGTCAAGCGCCGGCCAGACCACGGCCGAGGTCGGCTCGAGGTCGATGCCAGCGGCAGCCAACTGCTGTTGCGCCGCCTCGATCCGGTCGTCCTCGACGATGGTCATGGCGCCCTGCGACCGCTCGATGGCTCTGAGCACCTCATCGCCTCGCAACGGGGTGCGGACACGGATCCCCTCAGCCAGTGTCTCCCCCTCCGCCACGAGCGTCAGAGCCGCTGCGCCGCCATGGAACACCGCCCACACGGGCGCGCAGGCGGCGGCCTGCACACCAAAGAGCCGCGGCAAGTGCTCGATCCTGCCGTGGCGCATCAGGGCCTCGAAGCCGAGCGACAGTCCGAGCAGCAGCGAGCCATGGCCGACCGGTGCGATGATCGATCCCGGCCGACGCCCAAGCTGCTCGAAGATCTCGTAGGCGATCGTGGCGTATCCCCCGAGGGCATGCGGCTGGTAGACATGGCTGGCGTATACCGCACCCTGCTCCACCGCTGCCAGCACGGCTGCGGCAGCCTGTGAACGCGGTCCGGCCACGGCTACCACTTCCGCCCCGTATGCCGCGATCTGCTGCCGCTTGGGACCAGAGGCTGAAGCCGGCACGAAGATCCTGGCGGCGATCCCCAGCCGGGCGGCATATCCTGCCAGCGACGCACCGGCATTGCCCGAGGAGTCCTCGACCACCTGGCGGACGCCGGCGTGAGCCAGCGCACTGGCCAGCACCACGGTGCCGCGATCTTTGTAGGACCCCGTCGGATTCAGGTACTCAAGTTTGCAGTGCACCGGCTGACGGGCGTGGTCGACGGTCACCAACGGCGTGTTGCCTTCACCCAGGGTGGTCAGAGGGATGTTTGCGGCGAGGGGGAGCGCCGCCCGGTAGCGCTGCAGCCCCCCGGCGCCAGTGGGTCCCCAAGAATCCGGCAAAGCGATCGCTGCGTCCGGGAGGGTGAATATGCCGCCGCACGCTGGGCACTGATGAGGGAAGCCAGTTGCTGGATGGGCCTTACCGCACCCAAGACAGCAGAAAGCGGAAGCGGGGTCGGCAGTCATCGCCGCCGATCGTCCGAGGTCGGCGTGTAGGCACCCTCGACCCAAGTCGCGGTTCCCGGGCCGACCTCTCGCTTCCACACCGGCACGATCTGCTTCAGCCGGTCGATGCCGTAGCGGGCGGCTTCGAAGACCCCGGTATCGCGGTGGGCCGCAGTGCAGGCGATCAGGACGGTGGGTGTCCCCGGCAGCAGGCGGCCGATGCGCTGCACCAGCCCGATGCCCTCGATGGCCGGCCACTGACGGCGGATCTCCTCGGCGACCTGCGCCATCTTCTCGCGCGCCATCTCGGGGTACGCTTCGTAGTCAAGGTGGAGCGTGTGATGCGGCGCCTCGCCGCGGGTCTCTTGGCGCACCACGCCGCTGAAGACGCAGGCCGCCCCGGTGGTCGGCAGGGTAAGGGCGGCCAGCAGTGAGTCGATGTCCAGCGCTTCTTCGGTCAGCAGGACCACGGTCGGGGAATCTGAGCCGCCGCTGACCGGCGGGAAGATTGCGACTTCGTCTCCGGGCTGGAGGCGGCGGCTGCGATCGGTGAACTCGCGGTTGACAGCCAGCACGGCTGAGGGAAGCGAGGCCTCGATCGCCGGGTGCAAGGCGGTAAGCGCCGAGAGCAGATCGTCCAGCGAGGCATCCTGCGCCACCGACACGAGCTCACTGGCCACGCCGGCCTGCTGCTTTAGGGTGGCGAAATACAGCACCTTGATCTGCAGCACGCGCTACTCCAGACGGATGTCGCCGCTGCGTCCGCCGCGCTTGGCCACCAGNCGCACATCCGTGATGCGCGCCGTGCGATCGATGCCCTTGATCATGTCGTAGACGGTCAGGCAGGCGACGGTGACCGCGGTCAGTGCTTCCATCTCTACCCCGGTCCGCCCGAAGGACTGGACCGTCGCTTCGACCTGCATTCCGCTGGGGGACTCGCTCGGCTCCACCTGGACGTCGACGTGCGTCAGGCTGATGGGGTGACACAAGGGAATCAATTCGGACGTGCGCTTGGCGGCCTGGATTCCCGCCAGGCGTGCCACCGCCCGCACGTCCCCCTTCTTCGTGTCGCCCGCNAGCACGGCGGCCAGGGTTGTGTCCGAGAAGATCACCCTGCCGCGCGCCACGGCGGCGCGCTCGGTCTCGCTCTTGCCGCCGACGTCCACCATGCGCGCCTGGCCGGACGGGTCGAGGTGGGAAAGCGGGGACTGGCTCATGGCCGCGATTATATCCCGGCGGATGGCCAGCGCACCCTCGCCGGCCGGCCGCCTTGACAGTCCCCTGCGCGTGCTATAATCCTTCAGCCTGCCATTCGGCAGGCTCTCTTATGAAGACACACTACGAGGAGTTGGACGATGCCGCCTCTGCCCAAGCGAAAAATCTCCAAAGGACGCCGGGATCGCCGCCGGGCACATGACGCCATCAGCCCTCCGGCCTTGGTGACCTGCNCCAACTGCGGCGAGAAGCGCCAGCCCCACCACATGTGCCCGAACTGCGGGCACTATGCGGGCAAGGAAGTCGTCGAGATCAAGCGCGACTAGCGCATGGCGCCAAGCCAGCCTGAGCGGGCGCGAGCAGGCAACCGCATGGCCATCGATCTCAACAAGTCGGCTTTCCTCTTCCCCGGTCAAGGCTCACAGTACGTTGGCATGGGCCAGGCGTTGGCCCAGCNGGAACCGCTAGCGGCCNAGGTGTTCGCCCAGGCGGACTCGATNCTGGGCTTCAGCCTGAGNCAGCTGTGCTGGCACGGCCCCGCCGACGACCTCAACGATACGGCCTTCACGCAGCCAGCGATCTTCACCCATTCGATCGCCCTGCTGCGCGTGCTACAGGCCCGCCTGCCGGGCGTAGCCCCGGCGGCGGCGGCCGGACATTCGATGGGGGAGATCAGCGCCCTCGTCGCCGGGGANTCACTGTCCTTCGAAGATGGGCTGGCTCTGGTNCGTGAGCGCGGACTGGCGATGAAGCAGGCCGGAGAGCGACTTCCGGGCGGCATGGCCGCGGTGCTCGGGTTGGACCTCGAACGCGTGGAGCAGGTCTGCGCGCTTGCCTCCCAGAACACCCGTTCCGACATCGGCGTGGCGAACGACAACTCCCCTGGCCAGGTGGTGATCTCGGGTGATGAGGCAGGGCTGCTGCAGGCCATGGACTTGCTCAAGCAGGCCGGGGCGCGCAAGGTAGTCCGGCTGGCCGTCAGCATCGCTGCCCACTCCCCGCTGATGGCCTCGGCACAGGAACGATTCGGCCAGGCCGTCGAACGGGCCCAGCTCCGCCCGGCGAGGATTCCGGTGTATGGCAACGTCGACGCCGCCCCGCTGCAGAGTGCAGCCTCGATCGAGCAGGATCTGCGCAATCAACTGACCATGCGGGTTCGCTGGACGGAGACCATCCGCCGTCTGCCCACGGCCGGTGTGACCAGCCTGCTGGAAGTTGGCCCCGGGAATGTGCTCACCAGCCTGGCGAAGCGCATCGAACCCGGGCTGCAGGCGCTGGCTCTGGATGGAGTGGATCCGGCAGCCGCGCTGGGCTGACCGGGGACACGCGCCGGCGCATCCGATGAAGACGTTCTTCTTCGCCCTGGTCTTGCTGCTTGGCTTCTACTTCTTCCTCACTCGCGCCGCCGATGTTGAGCAGGTGGTGCTCACCTTGCAGCGGGGCAACTGGGTGTGGATCACCCTGGCGCTGGTTGTGCATGCCGCCTGGATCCTCAACATCGGCTCGCACCTGCGCTCGCTCTACAACTTGGTGGGCATTGACGAGAAGACCACGCGTCTGTCGATGCTGGGCACAAGCGCCGCCTTCGTGAACACTGTCGCCCCGTCGGCCGGCATGAGCGGGATGGTGGTCTTCATCACCGACAGCCGACAGCGGAACCTCCCCACCAGCCGGGTGACTGCCGCCGGTGCCCTCTACGTGATGTACGACTACCTGGCGTTCATGGCCGTGCTCGGGCTAGGGATCGCCGTCCTCATCCGACGCAACCGCCTCGGGCCGACGGAGATTTCAGCCTCAGTCATCCTGGTTCTGATCGCCTTCGCCCTGGCGATGGTGCTGCTGACCGCCACGCGCTCGGCAGATCGCCTCGGCCGCGCCCTGGCTTGGATCGCCACCCACATCAACACCGTGCTGCGCCCGTTCATCCGGCGCGAGTACCTCAGCCCGGCGCGTGCCCACGAATTCGCCCACGACATCGGGGAGGGCCTGAGTCAGATCCAAGAGCGGCCCTCCGGCCTGCTGCTGCCCTTCGCGCTCGCCCTGAGCAAGCAAGCCCTCCTCATTACGATCTTCTTCCTGATGTTCCTTGCCTTTCGCCAGCCGTTTTCCGTGGGGACACTGATCGCCGGCTACAGCATCGGCTACCTGTTCCTGATCGTCTCGCCCACACCGTCTGGGATCGGGTTTGTGGAAGGCTCGATGACGCTGGCCCTGGCCTCGTTCCGCATTCCATTGGCCGCGGCGGGCCTGATCACGCTGGCGTACCGAGGCATCACCCTCTGGTTGACCGTCTTGTANGGGCTGATTTGCTTCCGCCTGCTCAACCGCAAGCCAAGCCCATCGTCCGGTGCCGAGCCGCCCTCCTAAGGAATTGCGGAGATTCAGTCCCACCGACGCTTGCCCCCCTCCTTCTTCTCGCACTGCTCCGGGGCGATCCCCAGCATGCACCATAAGGAATTCGCGAAGGGTGCCCGCCGCATGCGGATCGGCTGGCCGCGTTGGGCGGGGCCGAAGGCATGCTTCCGAGGGCTCCCCTGCTAGCGTTTCCGCGACTCAGATGCCTACGCCAGGCCGGGTGCAACGGCGATGCTATAATCCCGGCGGCATAGGGTTTCCCCGCATGGGATTTCCGTCCGCGTTATCGGCAAGCGCTGCAGCAGGCGGTGTGTGGATCGGCGCCGTCCTGCTCTTGCTTTCGATCCTGCTCACCATTGGCCTGCGCCAGCGCAGCGGCACCGATCCGTCTGCAACGGCGCGCACCTGGCTCCTCGCCGGCGTCGTGGTCATCGTGTTGCAGGGGGTCGCACTTGCCTACCCGCTGCTCGCGCTTGGCATGGACGCCCAGCCGGTATTGCTCCCTGCCGTGCGCTGGAGCGCCGACACGCTCTCCTGGATTGCGTTGCTTGGCGCGGCGTGTCTCTCGACCCTGCCGCCGCGCGGCCGGCTCGCCCTCCCGATCTCCGCCGCAGTCGTCTTGCTCGCCGGCCTCGGGTACGCCTGGGGGAGCGGGCGCGCCGAATCGACCGGCTGCCAGCCGGCGCTCTGGCCGGCGGCCGCTTGCCCTCCACCTGCGGGGCTGCTCCTGCTGGCACTGATCGCCGGCCTGACGATCTCGGCCTCCGCCTGCGCCTGGCTGATCGTGCGCCGACCTACGGGGTGGCGATGGTTCGCGATGGCCGCCGGCAGCCTCGGTATCGCGGTCTTCCTCGATCTGGCGCTGGCCCGCACCGCCTGGCCGCCGGGACCTTTCGCCTTACTCGCAACCGTCCTGGTCTTCGCCCAATACCTGCTCGCCGACTTCGGGCCTGAACCGACTGCGGCTCAGCCGCCGGCGGCCCTGCCCCCGAGCACCTCGCCGGCCCACTCGCTCAGGGCGGCGGTGGACTTTGCGCATCTGATGCAGGCAGGCTCCGTGAGCGAGTTGGCCGACGCCGCCGTCAAGGCCACTGCCTTGGCAACGCGCGTGGAGTTCGTCCTGCTGCTATCTCCGCCGGACGATCGGGGGCGTTTCTCCGCCGCCAAAGGCTATGACCACATCCGCGAGCGGCCGCTTTCAGGCTTCGCGATGCACGGGCGGGCATACCCCGCCATCCAGGAAGCCCTGGTCGAGCGCCGCGTGCTCGAAGTGACGGACGACCCCAAGCCTCCCGATCTCGAGGGACTGATGGACGAGATGGAGGCCTACGAGTCCGGCACGCTGCTCTTGCTGCCGATCCTATCCGGCGAGGCGCTGCGCGCCGGGCTGCTCCTGTTCTCGCCGTTCGCCCAGCACCGATGGTCGATAGAAGAGAAGGCGCAGTTGGGGCGGCTGTGCAGCCTCTTGGCGGAGCGCTTCACCCAACTTGACCAGCGCTCACCATCGGCAGACGTTGCCGCTGACGGGATCTCACGCCCCGCCGTAGTAGTTGGGGGCGCGGCATCGCCTGCGCGCGCTTGGAGTGAGCCGCAACCCTCGGCCGGGCAACCATCCGACGAGATGTTGTTGGTGCTTCAGGAACTGGCCGAGGCCCGTTCGCAGCTGGCGCTGCTCGCCGCGGATCAGCAGGCCCATGCCTCGACGCTCGACCAGGCGGCTGCGCTTCGGGCGCTTTCCGCCCGGCTGGAGCAGGGACTGCGCTCGGTCTCGAGCTATAGCAGCCTATTGCTCGACGACATCGCTGGCGCCCTGACGACGGTTCAGCGCAAGTACCTCGAGCGGCTGCACGCCGGTCTGGCACGCTCCCAGGACCTCGCCCAGGACCTGCGCGACCGTCTGGCGCCGGGATCGGAGCTCCTGGAGGATGAGGGTGAGTGGGCCGAGCTGGACGCCTGCTTGCAGCAGGTCATGGCACGCTATACTGTTGCCCTGCGCGAACATCAGCTGCGCCTTCAGCTGGATCTGCCCGAGCGCAGCCCCGTGTTGCGGGCTGAGCCCGGCGTGCTGGAGCAGGTGCTCGACAACCTGCTGGCCAACGCAGTGGCCGTCACACCCGATGGCGAGGATGTGACCATCACGGCGCATGTGATCCGGGACGCCGGAAGCAGCTACATGCTGCTGGATGTGGCCGATCGCGGCCCGGGGATCGCCACCGAGCACCTGGGCATGGTGTTCGAGCCGCAGGTCTCCGCCGAAGCACACCGGCCAGCCGGGATCCAGGACGGAGGCGCCGGGCTGCCCCTGGTCAAACGCCTGTGTGAAGCGGTCGGCGGGCGGGTTTGGGTTGACAGCCGGCCGGGTTACGGGACGACGTATACTGCCCTCCTGCCTCTGGCGCCAGGCGAGGCGGGAACCCCGGGCCGCCCGATGACGTCGGACGGCTGACCGGGTGCGAGGGGCCGGAGTGACGCATTCCACAGAAGGTACCGCACGCCGCCTGCATGCCCTCACTCGCCGTGGGCGGCCAGCGCTGACGCTTGTCGCCGCAAGCCTGCTGATGGCAGGCATCGCCTGCAGCTCTCCGGCGCTGCCCCTGGCCGCGCTTTTCGATGGCGGACTGCTGGAGGGGCTGGCCGGCAGACCCACTCCCTTCCATCCGCTGGCGCCTTCGAGCACGCCCGACACAACGGCGACACCTGCACCATCGCCACCTGCCGCTACGCCCGTCAATCCGTGGGGTTCGTTCGCCGGTCCCATTGAGGCTTCGGCGATCGAGATCCCACCCCCGATGCCGGCATTCGCCCTGCCGCCGGGGACGGAGATCATGTTGCTGCTTGGCTCCGACGCCCGCCCCGGCGAGACCTTCGGCCGGAACGACACGATCATGCTCGCCCTGGTCGACCGAGAAGCCGGTGATGTCACTTTGATCTCGGTGCCGCGCGACCTGTACGTGTACATCCCCGGCTGGCGGGTTGACCGGGTCAACACCGCCGAGGTTCGGGGCGGGCTTCCGATGCTGTACGACACGATCGAGTACAACTTCGGAATCCGTCCGACCCATGTCGCGCGCGGCAGCTTCACTGGCTTCATGCAGGGAGTCGACCTGCTGGGCGGGATCGACGTCCTCTCCGGCGGCTACATGGCGGACGAGTGCGGCCACAGGTATCGCAACTACGCGCCGGGCACCTATCACATGGACGGCTTCGAGGCGCTGTGCTACGTGCGCGTGCGGAAGGCCTCCAGCGATTTCGATCGACTGCGCCGCCAGCAAGAGGTGATGATCGCCCTGTTCCAGCGGATCGTCAGCCTGAATGGCCTGACCCGGCTGCCCGAGCTGTACGCTCAGTTTTCCTCGCTGGTTCAGACGGACCTGGCTTTGAATGACCTCCTGGGCCTGCTCCCGGTGGCAACCGCGGTCGCCTCCGATCCGGGCCGCATTCACAGGTTCGAGATCGACACCAGCATGGCCACGGGTTGGCGTGTGCCGGTGAGCGGCGCCTCGGTCTTGCTCCCCAACCGGGACGCCATCCAAGCCATGCTGGAGACGGCCCTGTCGAGGTGAGGCGCCAGGCTCGCCACCGGGCAGCGCTGCTCGGGGTGGCGTTGATCGCCGTCGGTTGTGCGCCGCCGGCTACCCCTCCGCCTGGGCCGGCGATCTTGTCGCCGGCACCTGCCTCCCCAGGAGTTGTCGCTCCGCCCTTTCGCACACCGTTCCTCCCTTCGGACCGAACANCGACACCGGCGGATTCCCCCATCTCGACGCCCGCGCCGATGGCCGATCCGAGGTCCACANGTGACACCNGCGAACTCACGCCCCCGCCCGCCGAGCCGATCACCTTCGGTCCGCAGGTCACCAACATCTTGCTGCTGGGCTCCGACCGCCGCAGCGGAAGCGCATTCCGAGATGATGTGCTGATCCTGGTATCCCTCGATCCCGACGAGCAGCGCNCCGTCGTGCTTTCCATCCCGCGCGATCTCTGGGTCTACCTCCCCGATCAGGGCATGCAGCGCATCAACTCCGCCTTCCTCATCGGCGAGCAGCGTGCANACCCGGGCGGAGGGATGGGTCTGCTTCGGGAAGCGCTGCTGTACAACCTGGGGATCCCGGTGCACCGCTTCGTTCGAGTCGAGATGCAGGGTTTCGAGGCGTTGGTAGACACGTTGGGCGGGATCGAAGTGCTGGTCGCCTGCTCGTATACCGACTGGCGCCTCGAGTCTCCCGAGGCGCCTCCACAAGATCGCGACAGCTGGGAGCTGTTCACGGTGTCTCCCGGTCGGGTGGCGATGGACGGCGAACTTGCACTCTGGTATGCGCGCGCTCGCGCCCGCTCATCGGACTTCGATCGGTCGCGCCGACAGCAGGAGGTGTTGCGCGCATTCTACCGGATCGCGCAGCAGCCCAGCATGCTGGCACGCATCCCTGGGATGTACCAAGCCCTGGCGCCCAATGTTGTGACCGACCTCACCCTGCCCGATCTGCTGGACCTGGCGCCGCTGGCGACGGCGATCGGCCCGGCCTCGGTGCATAGCCGATTCATCGGCCGCGATCAGGTGGAGAACTACCGCGTGCCCGCCTCAGGCGCTGCGGTGCTGGTCGCCAAGCCCGAAGCGCTGCTCGCCTTGCTGCAGGAGGCCTACTCCCCCGGCTCGGCGGCGGATGGAGGTCCGCTGGCCGGGCTTGAGATCGAGGTGGTCGACGCCAGCCGCCGGCCGGGATGGGCTCAGCTCGCCGCTGAGCGCCTGGCGTACGCCGGCGTCACGACGCTTGGCGCTCCGCCTACCGGGTCGCCCGCCGATCAGACCGTGCTCATCGACACTCAGCCTGACGACGATCCTGTCCGACGTGCCCTGCTTGAGGTGCTGGGCCTTGGCACTTCCAGCCTGCAGGAAGAGCCCAATCCGGCGGCGGCCGTCCGCTTCCGGCTGGTCGTTGCCGAGGACTACAACCCCTGCTTTGACCCCACCCGAGGCCGCCAGAGGTCTGGCGGTTGACATTTGGCCACGTCCCGCATACGATGTGCGGGATATGACTACACGCAAGGGAGAGGGTCGAGCCGCCCCACCCGAGCGCAGCGAGGAGCTGCCGCTGTTCTCCCGGCCCTCGGGCCCGGCAACGGCTTCCCCGCCNTCAGGCCCTGTGCGGCGCGATACCGCCATCAGCGCCGCGGTCAATGCCTGGGGNGAAGCACTGGAGGCAGCCGGACGGTCGATCCACACCGTCAAGGCTTTCACGGCCGACCTGCGTNTGCTGGCNAAATTCGTCGGNGCCGGNACTCCGGTCGGCGCNATCGCCACCCACGACATCCGCAACTTCCTGGACTGGATGCTTCATCGCCGGAAGGCCCCTTGCAGCCCCAAGACCTATGCCCGCCGAGTGACGTCGGTCAAGGCCTTCTTCCGCTGGCTGGTCGAATCGGGTGTGCTCGACGACGACCCGGCCGCGCCCATTCCCCAGCAGACCGTGCTCAGCCCGCTCCCCGAGGTGCTCACCCCGGAGGAGGCCCAGGCCGTTCTCGACGCGGCCGACATCTGGCGCCGCGCCGACAAACCGGATGCACGGCCCTTCACCTTGATCAGCCTGCTCCTGCAAACCGGCATCAAGAAGACCGAATGCCTGACGATCCACCTCAACCATATTGATGTGACCGATCGCGAGGGGCCCACGCTGTTCGTGCG
>Ga0031656_10000479_pt1 | contig 13702 bp, 12 predicted proteins | sample FrelakmetDIP11DI_FD_55080 | JGI IMG/M metagenome (GOLD analysis project Ga0031656, IMG submission 55080) | Freshwater lake sediment microbial communities from the University of Notre Dame, USA, for methane emissions studies - DIP11 DI | ecosystem: Environmental > Aquatic > Freshwater > Lake >... | reverse complement strand
CCGGCCGCTCCCTCCGCTGCCAATGCTTTCGGTCATGCACGTACTCGGGTCGATGCTGATGATGTTCAGCGTCACCTACGTGCTGCCGCTAGCAACGTCGATCATCTATCAGGACGGCCAGATCCTCGATTTCGCCATGGCGGCGATCGTGTGCCTCNCGGCCGGCGGGGTCGTCTGGTTCGCGACCCGGCGCCACAAGCGCGAGCTGCGCGCACGCGACGGATTCCTGCTGGTGACGCTGGCATGGGTGCTGATGTCGGCGATCGCCACGGTGCCGCTCCTGATCGCGATACCCGGCCTCAGCTTCACCGACGCGTTCTTCGAGACGATGTCCGGGTTGAGCACGACAGGCGCCACGGTGCTCGTGGGCCTGGAGTACCTCCCGCCGTCCATAAACCTATGGCGTCACGCCCTCAACTGGTACGGCGGCATGGGTATCATCGTGCTGGTGGTGGCGATCCTGCCGCTGCTGGGCGTCGGCGGCATGCAGGTCTACAAGGCAGAGACGCCTGGCCCGATGAAGAACGACAAGCTCACGCCGCGGATCACGCAGACGGCGCGGGCGCTGTGGTTCGTCTACTTCCTGATCACNATCGCCTGCGTCCTGTCGCTGCGGGCGGCCGGCATGGGCTGGTTCGACGCGGTCTGTCACGCTTTCGCGGCCCTGGCACTCGGCGGCTTCTCGACGTACGACGCGAGCGTCGGACATTTCGACTCCCCGGCGATCGAGGCGGTGCTGATCGTGTTCATGCTGATCGCCGCGATGAACTTCAGCCGCCACTTCATCGCCTGGCANCAGAAGAGCCTGCGTACCTACCTCGAGGACGCCGAGGCGCGCGCGCTGCTACTGATCGTCGGCCTGAGCACGGTGGGCCTGGCGGGCTACATCTGGCTCGAAGGCGTCTATCCGAGCTTCGGGACCTCGTTCCGCCACGTCGCATTCAACCTGGTCTCCATCGCGACGGACTGCGGTTTCGTGAGCCAGGACTACGCGGTGTGGCCGGTGCTGGCGCCGATGTGGATCCTGATGCTGTCCTGCTACTGCGCCAATACGGGTTCCACCGGTGGCGGCATCAAGATGTTTCGCACGCTGGTGCTGTTCGAACAGGCCGGCCGCGAGCTCGCGAGGTTGGTGCACCCGCAGGCGGTGGCGCCGGTGCGCGTCGGCGGCCAGGTCGTGGCCAATCAGATCGTCTTTGCCGTGCTGGCCTTCGTGGTGCTCTACTTCGGAACCGTGGTCGCACTGACGTTCGCTCTGCTCGCAAGCGGTCTCGATTTCGTGAGTTCCTTCTCCGCAATCATCGCCTGCATCAACAATGCCGGCCCGGGGCTCGGGGTCGTGGGCCCGGCCAGCAATTTCCAGGTCCTCACCGACTTCCAGACCTGGGTCTGCTCGCTCGCGATGCTGCTCGGCCGACTCGAGATCTTCAGCGTCCTCGTGCTCCTGACGCCCACTTACTGGCGGAAATAGGCCCGCGCTCTACCGCTCGGAGTGCTCGTCAGGCTTCCGCCTGGCCGCAAACGGATAGGCGGCCTGCACCTTGCCCTTCGGCGCGATCGCAAGCGACAGGACCATCGTCGCCACCAGCACCGTGAGCGTGATGCCGAGCGACCACGCCACCGGGATCTTGTAGACGTCGATCAGCAGCATCTTCGTGCCGATGAACAGCAGCACCATCGCAAGCCCGTAGGACAGCAAGTGGAAGCGCTCGTGCATGCCGGCGAGCAGGAAGTACATCGCGCGCAGGCCGAGGATCGCGAAGACGTTCGAGGTGAGCACGATGAAGGGGTCCATCGTGATGGCGAAGATCGCCGGGATCGAGTCCACCGCGAACACGACGTCCACGATGCCGATCAGCAGGATCACGACGAACAGCGGCGTCGCCGTCTTCACGCCGTCCTGGACGGTGAAGAACTTCTCACCGTCGTAGCCCCGCGAGATACGGATGTGCCCGCGGATCCACTTGAGCGCCGGATTGGCCTCGAGGTCGGGTTCCTTTCCCGCCGCGATCCACATCTTGATGCCGGTGAACACCAGGAAGGCGCCGAACAGGTAGAGCACCCAGTGGAACTTCGCAATCAGCCAGGCACCGACCAGGATCATCACCGCGCGCAGCACGAGCGCGCCGAGGATGCCGATCATGAGCACGCGCTTCTGGTACTCGGCCGGCACCGCGAAGTAGGTGAATAACATCAGGAACACGAAGATGTTGTCGACCGCGAGCGCCTTCTCGACGAGGTAGCCCGTGATGAACTCGAGCGCCTTGCTGTCGGCGACCTCGCTGCCGTCCGGACCGCCGAGGTGCCACCACATCCAGCCGACGAAGACGAAGGAGACGACTACCCATACCAGCGACCAGACGGCCGCCTCCTTCATCGTGACCTTGTGGGCGCCCTGTTTCTCCATCGCGAGAAAATCCACCAGCAGCGCGATCACGACGAACGCCGCGAACAGCATCCACATGAGGGGAGTTCCTGTCGTCATCATTGCGCCTCGGCGTGTGGGGGTCGCGGCCTGACTCTCAGCCGCGCGATCCGGGGTCCATCCATCAACAGCACCTCGATGTCGAAGTCCGGATAGGCTACACGATCACCGGCCACCGGAATTCGCGCGAGTCGGTCGATCACGAGTCCGCCGACGCTGTTGGCATCGACCTCGGGCGCGATCACCCCGAGCGTTTCCTCGAGGCTCAGGATGGACAGGCTGCCCGGGCCCGTCAGGCTGCCATCGGCTTCCCGTTGCCAGGAGGGGCTCGTCTTCGAGAATTCGTCCTCGACCGGTCCGAACAGAGCCTCCACGATGTGCTCGAACGAGAGGAACCCGATCTCGGTGCCGAGCGGGTCGGTGACAATAGCGAAGTGCGGGTCCCCTCGCCGGAACGCGGTCAGGATGTCCTGTACGCGGTCGGCCTCCTCAACGTGCGGCAGCCTGCGCAGGTACGGCCGCAGGTCGCGGATGTCCCGCAGTCGCTGCGGCGTCGTGAGCAGGTCCTTGATGTGCAGCAGACCGACGAACCGCTCGGTCTGCGGGTCGCGCACCGGATAGCGGGTAAAGCGTGTGCGGCGGATCTCCTCGAGCACGTCCTCGATCGGTGCGTCGAGCGCGATCCACACGAGTTCCGACAGCGGTCGGAGCACGTCGCCCACCGTGAGTTCGCCCAGGTCGAGGCCGCGGGTGAGGATCTGGGTCTCGACCACCCCGAGCTCGCCGTGGTGGTGGCTCGCACGCAGCACCGTGCGCAGCTCGTCGATCGAGTGGGCCGCGTCTCCTTCACCGGTCAGCTCGACGCCCAGGCGTCGCAGGATGACATTGGCGGCACCGTTCAGCAGACGGATGAACGGATACATCGCCCAGTAGAAGAAGTACAGCGGCAACGCAGTGTTGAGCGACACCGGCTCCGCGCGGCGGATGGCGAGCGACTTCGGCGCGAGTTCCCCGATGACGATGTGCAGGAACGAGATCAGGCCGAACGCGAACGCAAACGCGATGGAATGGACGAGCCTGGGCTCCGTGATTCCGGCGAACTCGAGCGCGGGCTCGATGAGCCGCGCGAAGGCCGGCTCGCCGATCCANCCGAGCCCCAGCGAAGCGAGCGTGATGCCGAGCTGACAGGCCGAGAGGTATGCATCGAGATTGCTTCGCACCGTCCGGAGCACCCGTCCGCGGAGTCCATGGGTCTTCGCCAGCTCGTCGGCCTGGGTGCGCCGNAGCTTGACGATCGCAAACTCGGCGGCCACGAAGAACCCATTCAGCAGGACCAGCAGCAGTGCGGTCGCCGTGAACAGCAGATTATTGCGCATCGATCGACTTCAACCTCCGACGGCTCTCCGACCGCACGCCAACCGCGGCGCGTCAGTCCGGGCCGCCCTGCCCGTTTCGCCCCTGCTCGCGCCGGGTGGCCCACAGCGAGGCAACGACGCCACCCGCGAGCGTGCCGACGATGATCCCGAGCGAGACGAGGTTCGGCACGTGGTGCTCGAACGGAGCGAGCAGCATCTTGACCCCTACGAACGCGAGGATCAGCACGAGGCTNTACTTGAGGTAGCGAAACATNGCCATCAGGCCCGCCACCGCGAAATAGAGCGACCGCAGGCCCAGGATGGCGAAGGCGTTCGAAGTGAACACGATGAACGGGTCGCGCGTCACGGCCAGGATCGCCGGGATCGAGTCGACGGCGAACACCACATCNGTGAGCTCGACCATCACGAGCGCGACGAACAGCGGCGTGGCGTGCAGTTGCCCTTCGCGCCGCACGAAGAAGCGGGCGCGCTCGAGCTCCGGAGTGACCGGCATGAAACGACGCACGAGACGCGCCGGGAAACTCGAGCCGAAGTCGCGCGCCTCGTCTTCCTCGCGCAGCATTCGCAGCGCGGAGACGAGCAGGATCGCCCCGAACACGTAGAACATCCAGTCGAACTGCCGCAACAGCGCGGCGCCCGCGATGATCATCACGCCGCGCAGCACGATCGCACCCACGATGCCCCAGAACAGTACGCGGTACTGGTACAGCGGCGGGATCCTGAGGTACGCGAAAATCAGCGCGATGACGAAGATGTTGTCGACCGACAGCGACCACTCGAGGAGATAGCCGGTGACGAACAGCACGACGGCATCCTTGCCGCTGGCGACTTCGGCACTGGGGTGGAAGCCCACCCAGCGGTGCTCGTACAGGCCGTAGACGACCAGGGTGAACGACATCGCGACGCTCACCCACACCCCGGTCCAGAACAGCGCCTGCTTGACCGAGAGCTCGGCGGACTCCCGGTGCAGGACACTCAGGTCGAGGAACAGCAGCGTGAGGAACAGAGCGAGGAATGCGCCCCAGACCAGCTCGTTCACGCGCCGACTCCTGGGTCACCCATCGTCGGTGTCCGACCGTGTCTCAAGGCATGTCGTCGACGGCGCCCTTCTCGCGCTGGACCGGCATCAGGTCGCGAGCCGTCAGCTTGAGATCGAGCGCGATGGAGCTCGCCACGAAGATCGACGAGTAAGTACCCACAAATACGCCGATCGCCAGCGCGACCGAGAATCCCTTCAGCACGTCTCCCGCGAAAATCATCAGCGAGAACACCGCGATCAGCGTCGTGACGCTGGTCATCAAGGTACGCGAAAGGGTGTCGTTGATCGCCAGGTCGATGGTCTCCGCTGGCGTTCCCTTGCGGGTCATCACGAAGCGTTCGCGAATGCGGTCGAAGACGACGACCGTGTCGTTCAGGGAATAGCCGACGACGGCCAGGATCGCGGCCAGCGTCGGCAGGTCGAAGGTCATCTGCGTCGCCGAGAAGAAGCCGAGCACCAGGATCGGGTCGTGCAGCGCCGCGAGAATCGACCCGATGCCGAGCTTCCATTGGAAGCGGAACGCCACATAGGCGAGGATCAGCAGAAACGCGAACAGCGCGGCGAGCGCACCCTGTTCGGCGAGCTCCTTGCCGATCTGCGCGCCAACGACCTCGGTGCGGCGCAATTGGACCGCCGGCTCGTCGGACCTGAGCGCAGCGAGCACGTCCTGGCCCACCTGGTTCACGTCGGCCCCCTCCTTGGGGAGCAGTCGCACCAGCACGTCGCGCGCGGTGCCGAAGCTCTGCACCGAGGCGTCGCCGTGGCCGGCCTCGGCCAGCGTGGCCCGTACCCGGTCCAGGTCGACCGCCTGCGGGAACGAGAGCTCCAGTACCACGCCGCCCGTGAAGTCGATGCCGAGGTTGAGTCCCCGGATCGCGAGCAGCGCCAGCGAGACCAGGATCAGGACCCCGGAAATCGCATACCACCGCGATCGCAGCGGCATGAACCGGAAGTTCGTCCTCTTCTTGAAGAATTCCATGTTGGTTGCGCCTCAGACCGGGAGGGCCTCGAGCCTGCGGCGGCGATCCCACACCAGGTGGATGATCGCCCGGCTGCCCAGGATGGCCGTGAACAGGGAGGTCAGAATGCCGAGGCACAGCGTAACGGCAAAGCCGCGCACCGGCCCGGTACCGAAGGTGAACAGGACGATGCCGGCGATCAGGGTCGTTATGTTCGAGTCGGCAATCGCCGAAAAGGCCTTCTCGAAGCCCGCGCTGATGGCGGCGTGCGGGCTCATCCCGTTGCGCAGCTCCTCGCGGATGCGCTCGAAGATGAGCACGTTGGCGTCGGCCGCCATGCCGACCGTCAGCACGATGCCCGCGATGCCGGGCAGCGACAGCGTCGCCTGGAGCAGCGACATGACTGCGACCAGGCACACCATGTTCATCAGCAGCACGGCGCTGGCCGCAACGCCGAACCAGCGGTAGTAGACCGCCAGGAAGACGAACATGCCGGCGAGGCCAATCAGCAGCGCGCGGAAGCCGCGGTCCACGTTGTCCTGCCCGAGGCTCGGACCGACCGTACGCTGCTCGACGATGTACAGCGGTGCGGCGAGCGATCCTGCGCGCAGCAGCAGCGCCAGCTCGCGGGCCTCGCCGGCCAGCAGGCCGGTGATCTGGAAGTTCGAGCTGAACACGCCCCGGATCGTGGCGACGCTGATCACCTCTTCCTCAGTGCAGTCGTTGCCGCTCCGCACACCGGAACACGGCTCGGACGCGGCGACGCGCTTCTTCTCGATGAATACCACCGCCATCGGGCGCCCGAGGTGCTCCTTCGTCGTCTGGAGCATTTCCGACGCGCCGCGCGCGTCGAGCTTCACGAACACGGCCGGCTGGCCCTCGGAGAAGCCCGAGCTCGCGTCCACCAGCTGCTCGCCTGAAGCGATCACCTCGCGCTTCAGGAGCACGGGGCCGCCCGAGCGCATCTTGTAGAGCCGCGCGCCGAGCGGTGCGCGGCCGAGGCGCTCGGCCTCCATCGCGTCGTTCTGGTCGTCGACGAGCCGGAACTCCAGGGTCGCGGTCGCGCCCAGAACCCGCAGCGCCTCGTTCGGATCCTGCACGCCCGGCAACTGCACGGTGATGCGATCGACGCCCTGCCGCGCCACGATCGGCTCGGTCACGCCCAGCTCGTCGACGCGATTTCGCAGCGTCGTGATGTTCTGCTGGATGGCGAAGTCCTGCCGCTGCTTGATCTGGTCCGGCGTGAGCCGCACCGTCACTGCCCCGCCCTCGCCGAGGCGGTCGCTCTCGAGATTCACGTTGGGGTCCTGCTTGCGCAGCGCCGCGGTCACGCGCTCCACGTCCGCTCCGCTGCGCAGGCCGATGCGCACGCCGTCGGCCCCATCGGCCTGGATAGCCGTGAACGGGATGCGTTCGTCGCGCAGCAGCGTACGGTAGTCGCGCTCCATGCTGGCAATGAGCTGCTTCACCGCTCCGGCGACGTCGACCTCATAGAGGAAATACACGCCGCCCCGCAGGTCGAGGCCGAGGCTCATGGGCTTCAAACCCGTGGCGCGCAGCCAGCCGGGCATGCGCGGCGCCTGCGACAGCGCGATCAGGTACTCGCGCGGGGCGGCCTGCTGGATCGCCTCACGCGCAGCGCGCTGCTGCTGCAGGTCGTCGAATCGAAGCACGAGACGGTCGCCTTCGATCCACGAAGCATCGACCGGGATGCCCTTGGACTGGAGGATGCCGGTGATGGCGCCCGCCGACTGGTCCGTGAAGGCAGCGCGGTCGTCGCGAGACACCTGCAGCGCAGGCCCCTCCCCGAAGACGTTCGGCAGGGCGAGGATGAGTGCCGCCAGCAAGACGATGGCGACCAGCCAAATCCTCCAGGCCGGGTAGGTATGCATGCGGAGGATCCCCGGCCGGTCAGGCGTTCTTGTAGGTGCCCTTGGGGAGCAGGCCGCTGACCGTGTGTCGCTGCACCTTGACGCGTACGCCTTCGGCAACCTCGACAGTCAGGAACTGGTCGCTCACCTCGGCGACCCTGCCCAGGATGCCGCCGCTGGTGACGACCTCGTCGCCAACGGCCAGCGCGGAGACCATCGCCTTGTGTTCCTTGGCCCGCTTGGCCTGCGGCCGGATCAGCAGGAAGTAGAACACCACGAAGATCAGGATCAGCGGCAGCAGCTGCATGATTACATTGGGCTGCGCGGCGCCTGCGGCCTGCGCATAGGCGCTCGGGATCAACCACTCCATCGAGGACTCCTGTGAACGGACCCGGGAGTCGGGTCGCAAAAAGGGGCGGGATTATAACCGAGAGGGGCCGCCGCTGCCGGACGGCCCGGCACCCCCCTCCGGACCAGCGAGGAAGGCGGCGGCAAATCGGCCGAACTCGCCCGCCTCGACCGCGGCACGGATGCGACGCATCAGGTCGAGGTAGTGGTAGAGGTTATGTATGGTACTGAGCCGCGCGCCGAGGATCTCGTTGCAGCGATTGAGGTGGCGCAGATACGCACGGGAGTAGTTCCGGCAGGTGTAGCAGCCGCAGTCCGGGTCGAGCGGACCGGTGTCGGACTGGTGGACCGCGTTGCGGATCTTCACGACGCCCTGGCTGGTGAACAGGTGCCCGTTGCGTGCATTGCGCGTCGGCATCACGCAGTCGAACATGTCGATTCCGCGCAGCACCGCAGCCACGATGTCCGCGGGCGTGCCCACACCCATCAGGTAGCGCGGGCGATTCGCCGGCAGGTGCGGATCGAGCCCGTCGAGCACGGCGTTGCGCTCCTCGGCGGGCTCCCCGACCGCCAGCCCGCCCACCGCGTAGCCGTCGAAGCCGATCCCACTGAGCGCCTCGAGCGACTCGAGCCGCAGCCCGAGATGCGTGCCGCCCTGCACGATGCCGAAGATCGCGTTGGGATTGCCAAGCGCCAGATGCGCATCGCGACTGCGGTGGGCCCAGCGCATCGAGAGCTCCATGGACGCGCGCGCCTCGGCCTCGGTCGCGGGATACGGCGGGCACTCGTCGAAGGCCATCACGATGTCAGAGTCGAGCGCGGCCTGGACTTCCATCGAGATCTCGGGGCTCAGGAACACGGGGTCGCCGTTCACCGGCGACCGGAAGCGAACGCCGTCCTCGGTGAGCTTGCGCAGCTCGGCGAGGCTCCACACCTGGAAGCCGCCGGAGTCGGTGAGTATCGGGCCGCTCCAGTGCATGAAACCGTGCAGGCCGCCGTGGGCACGGATCACCTCCGTGCCCGGCCGGAGCATCAGGTGAAAGGTGTTTCCAAGCACGATCTCCGCGCCAAGGTCGGTGAGTTCCTCCGGTGCCATCGCCTTGACGGTGCCGTAGGTACCCACGGGCATGAACACCGGGGTCTCGACGGTACCGCGGAGCAGTCGCATCCGGCCGCGGCGCGCGCGGCCATCCGTCGCAAGCAGTTCGAAACTCATGCTGCCCCCCGGGAAGCGAGCGCCGCGGACTCCGGCTCGACGAACATCGCGTCGCCGTAGCTGAAGAAGCGATAGCGCTGCGCGATCGCGTGGCGATACGCCGCGAGCACCTGCGCGCGCCCCGCGAACGCCGAGACCAGCATCAGCAGCGTGGACTCCGGCAGGTGAAAGTTCGTGACCATCGCGTCCACCACCCGGAAGCGGAAGCCCGGGGTGATGAAGAGCTGCGTGTCGCCGGAGAAAGGCTCGAGGCGACCGCCCAGGGCCGCCGACTCCAGGGCACGCACGGCGGTCGTGCCGACCGCGACGACCCGCCCGCCTCGCGCCCGACAGTCGCGCACCGCCTCGCAGGTCGCCGGCGGGACCACGGCCAGCTCGACGTGCATGCGGTGCTCGCGCAGGTCCGTGACACGCACGGGCTGGAACGTGCCCGCACCCACGTGCAGCGTCACTCGAGCCTGGTGAATGCCCGCACGCTCGCAGGCCGCGAGCAGCGCCTCGTCGAAGTGCAGTCCTGCGGTCGGGGCGGCCACGGCACCCGGCTCGCGCGCGAAGACAGTCTGGTAACGCTCGCGGTCGTAGTCCTCGGGGGCACGAAGCAGGTAAGGCGGCAACGGCACCTCACCGTGGCGCTCGAACACCGCGGTCGGCGGTCCGCCGAAATCGAGCACCCAGAAGTCATCGTCGCGGCCAAGCACCGTGGCATACGCGCCGCCGGGCAGCTCGATGCGCGAACCGACCGCCGCCGGCTTGCTCGACCGCAGCTGCACGAGTGCCCGATGGCTGTCGATGACGCGTTCCAAGAGGATCTCGATGCGGCCGCCGGTCTGCTTGCGCCCGCGCAGTCGGGCCGGGATCACCCGAGTATCGTTGAACACCAGCAGGTCCCCGCTGTGCAGCAGCGAAGGCAAGTCGGTGAATCGCCGGTCGGCCACGGCACCACTTGCGCCGTCGAGATGCAGCAGCCTGCTGTCGCTGCGGCGCACCGTCGGGTGGCGCGCGATCAGTTCCTCCGGCAGGTCGTAGGCAAAGTCGCAGCGCAGCATGGGCCGCGCATGCTAGCAGAGGCGTTCACCCCAGCCGCCCGAGCGGCGCGGAACGGCGGCCACGCGGGCCACCGCCGCAGGGCCTGCACTCAGGCCGGTCCCGAGTCGTCGCGGGACGGCGCCGCGGGTGACTTGGGCGGTACCGGCGCTGCCGGAGGCGGGCGCATGTGGCGACGATTCTCGTGCGCCGCCCCGCTCGACGGCATGGTCGCCTCGAGCAACAGCGACTTGCGCTCGCGCAGCACGCCGAGCTTCACCTTCTCTCCCGGCTCATAGGAACGCAGGATTCGAAACGCCTGGCCTGGACTGTCGGGCGTCCGGCCGTCGATGGACTGCAGGACGTCGCCTTCCTCGAGCGGCAGCTGCTTCGACTCCGGCGCTCGCACCACGAGCAGCCCGCGGTCAGTCCCGAAATAGCGACCGAGCTTCGGCGTCACCGGCACCAGCTCGAGCGAGCCGAAGCTGCCCTCGGGGAACAGCAGCCCCTCGAGGCCCGCCATCGGCAGCGCACCGTCGGGAAGTCCCGCGAATCGCTCCCTGAATACCCGGACGATCGGCGGCTCGGCGGGTGCGGTGGTGAGCGTTGCCGTGAGGCGCCGGCCGTCGCGGAGGTAGTCCACCTTCATCTTGCTGCCGGGCGCCGTGGCGCGCATGGTCTCGACGAGTTGCGCGCTGGCGCTGCGCTCCGGCGTGCGCTTCAGGGCCTTGCCGTCGACCGCCACGATCACGTCGCCGGCCTTGAGGCCAGCCTGCCCGGCGGGTCCTCCCGGGCTCACGCCGGCCACCGCGACGCCCTCCTCGCGCGCCTCGCCGGTGCCGAGGTTGATGCCGAGCATCGAGCCGTGCGGCCCGCCCTGAACGAACTTCAGCACGTCGCCACCCTCGCCGTAGAGCTGGCGGCTCAACTCCGCGACCTCGCGGGCCGCGGCCTCGAGATCGGCACGTGCCTCCTGCAGCTGCTGCTCCAGCGTGTCGCGGTCCGGCGGCGCCGGGCTCGCAGGTGCGGCGTGCGCGCCAGCGCCGATCAGCGCGGCCACGCAGGCCGCGACTGCGATGCGTGGCATGCCGGACAATCTGTGGAATCGCATGATCAACCTCCGGATCAGTTCGCGATGTGCTGCGCCTCGACGTATCGCAGCTGCACCAGGGAATTCATTACTTCGACACGGTCGCGCCACAGCTGCTGCGCCTGCGGGACGCGACCGTCGGCATCGGCCACCGTCAGCTGATGATCGAGCCACTGCACCTGCGCCTCGAGCGACTCGATCGGCACGCTCGTCGCGGCGCGCTCGACCGCAGGCCGCGCGGGCATGGCCGCGAGCAACGCCTCGAGCGCCTGCGAGCGCGCCTGCAGGACGGCGAGCTGCTCGTCACTTGCGGGTGATGCGGTGGAAGCGACGGTCGCGGCGGATTGCGGCGCGGACGTGCCCGGCTCGACCCAGCGCATCGCCGCGAACGCCGCCAGCGCCGCGACCGAGGCTGCAGCCGCCAGCGGCGCGAGACCTGCCATGCGCCGGCGCCGTCGGTGGATGCTGGCCACAAGCGCCTCGATCGATGTCCAGGCGTCATCGGGGGGCTCAGGCGCAACGGGCAACGCGCGCAGGCGCTCGCGCATCCGCGTCGCGTCTGCGAGCCGGGTGGAACAGTGGGGGCAGTCGCGCACGTGCTCACGGATCCCGGCCCCCACGGGGGCGCCGTCACGCAGACTCAGCAGCTGGTCGACACTGGCATGCATGAGATTTTCGCTCCGTCATTCTCGAGCAGCTCGCGCAGGCGCGCATGTGCGCGCGCAAGTTGCGACTTGGACAGGCTGGCAGTACCGCCGAGCAGCGCACCGATCTCGACGTGCGTGTAACCCTCGACGTCGTGCAGCCACACGACCACGCGGGCCGTGTCACCGAGCTGCCCCAGGGCGCGTTCGAGGTCGAGTGCCTCGCCGCTCGACGGCGCGCGGGACTCGCCCGGCTCGAACGACTGCTCGCCGTCGAGCGACTCGATCCACTGCCGGCCCCGGCGCCACGGCGAGCGCAGGTGCATGAGGCACTTGCGGACCGTGATACTTCGCACCCAGCCGGCGAAAGATCCGCGGCCGTCGTACTGGCCGAGGCTCGTCAGGACCTCGACGAACACGTCCTGCGCAAGGTCCTCGGCGACGGCCGCTCGCGACACGAGACGGCGCGCGAGGGTGCGTACAGGCCGCTCGAGCAGCCGGTAGATGTCGGCGTAGGCACGGCGCTCGCCCGCCCGGGCTCGCCTCAGGGCATCGAAGAGCAACTCGCTGTCGGCAAAGCCGGTCATTGCGGGCTTAGATGCGCCAGCCGTCGGAAAGGTCGCAGAGCCTGTACGCCCGGCATTCACCCGATGCGCGACCGCGCGCCGCGGCAGGAGCGTCGGGCCCATCAGGCCCGTGGCAGGGGCGGCGGATCAGCCGCTGGGAGTCACGCGGGCGAGGTTCGAACCCTGCGCATCCGCGGAGCGCGTCTCGCCGCAGCGAAGCATCGGCGACTCGTTGAGCCACTTGCGATCCGGGTAGTAGGCGAACAGAAGCGCCCCGCCCTTCAGCGTATCGATCACTGTGCGAGCCACCTCCGGACGCACCGCCGGGCAACCCCAGCTGCGGCCGAGGCGGCCGAGGCGCTCAGCGATGGCCTCGCTGACATATGGCGCCGTGCATGACGATTGCGCGCGCCATCGCGTTGTCGTTGAAACCCGCGTCGAGGCCGCGCAGCCGCAGCGAGTAGCCGTTGCTGCCATGGTAGGTGTCGGCCGCCTGGAACAGGCCGAGGCTCGACATCTTGCTGCCCTCGACGTTCGAGAAACGCTGCGCGTGATGCTCGCCCGTGTTGCGGCCATGCGCGACGAGTTCCTGGAACAGGAGACGGCCAGTGGCCACGTCGAACACCCACAGGCGGGGCTCGGTCGAAGGTTTCGAGTAATCGATGACGGCGAGGTGACGGAAGCCGTCCAGCAGGCCCTGCCGGCGTGCGCAGTCGGCAGCGCGGGTGGCGAGCTTGAGCACATGGGGACTGGCGGCCGGGGCGGCCTTGGACAGTTGTCCGACGAGGTCCCCATCGGCATGGGCCTGTACGGAAATCACCATTCCGGCCAGCGCGGCCAGCCACCACCGTCGTCGCATGCGAGCACTCTCCGTGCAATGAACGCAGGCCGCCCGCAGGCGACGTCAGGCTCCTCAGACCGCAACCTGCCGCGGAAGTTCCCGCAGGCCGGTCAACAGGCGCGGGATGCAGTCTGCTGCCTGCGCAGTCGACATTCAATAGCACCGGTAAACATATGATAAAAAATGAGATTCATTCCGCTCGCGCTCGATCGGTTAAGCTTCCCGCCCCCTGCCGGGATGGCGGAACTGGTAGACGCACCGGACTCAAAATCCGGCGGTGGCGACATCGTGAGGGTTCGATTCC
>Ga0031656_10000478_pt1 | contig 13708 bp, 17 predicted proteins | sample FrelakmetDIP11DI_FD_55080 | JGI IMG/M metagenome (GOLD analysis project Ga0031656, IMG submission 55080) | Freshwater lake sediment microbial communities from the University of Notre Dame, USA, for methane emissions studies - DIP11 DI | ecosystem: Environmental > Aquatic > Freshwater > Lake >... | reverse complement strand
TGCTGGTTGTGTGCAGAGGGAGCCTCATTCGCAGCCTGAAGCAACAGATGAATCTGCTCATCAGATACGTCCTGCTCAGTAAATCTCCTTACGCTATGCCGATTGCGAATGGTTTTTAACGTATCATTATGAGGGAAACCAGACAAGGTTTGAATCGATTACAAACTTTTTAGAACCCTTTGATAGCTGCCTTTGCAAACTCAACAAGGGCTGTCGGGAAAACGCCGATAATGAGCACTGCTGCAGTCGTCACCGCAAGCGCAACCCCATTCGAAAATGATGTTGTAAGGCTGACTGTTATCTTTGGATCTTTCATGTACATGTACATAACGATCCTGAGGTAGAAGTATGCTGATATTGCGCTAAAGAGAACAGCAACGACAACAAGCCATGTATATCCTGCATTAATCGCCGCCATGAAGATATATAATTTACCGATAAATCCGGCTGTTGGCGGAATACCGGTAGAGAAAACATGAAAATGAGCATAAGAGCCGCAGCCAATGGATGGGTCTTCGCGAGACCTTCATAATCGGATATGCTATCTCCCTTGAATCCTTCACTCCTGAGCATAATAATGACCGCAAACGCCCCGATGTTCATGAATGCATAGATCATCAGGTAATTCATCATACTGGCAAGCCCCTCATTGTTTGCAACGATAATTCCGAGCAATGCATATCCGGCATGAGCAATAGACGAGTATGCAAGCATTCTCTTGATATTCGTTTGGGAGAGCGCAACAATATTGCCGACCGCCATCGTAAGAATCGAGAGCGGAATCAGAATAGCTGCCCAATCGACCTTAACNGCAGCAAATGCCACAAGGAAAACCCTTCCGAANACCGCAAACCCTGCCGCCTTNGGACCTACCGACATGAAGGCAGTGATTGAAGTCGGCGCCCCCTCATAGACATCAGGCGCCCACATATGGAANGGTGCCGCTGCAATTTTGAAACTGAATGCCACAATCAGAAATATGACGGAGAGGAGAAGCGAAAAATTGTCAGACAGTCCTCTCTCATTGATAAAAGAGGCGATTGCCTTGAGGTCCGTAGTTCCGGTNAGNCCGTAGATGATTGAAATGCCATAGAGCAGGAAGCCCGATGAAAATGCCCCGAGCAGAAAATATTTCAGGGCTGCCTCATTCGATTTTATATCGTGCCTGATAAAACCGGCAAGGATATAGGTGCTGAGCGCCATCAACTCGAGACCGAGATAAAGAACGATCAGATCCCCGGCTGACGCCATGATCATCATCCCGATCGTTGAAAAGAGAATCAGGCTGTAATATTCACCGTAATTTACCCGTTCGACTGCAATATATTTAATGGATATCAGAATGGTCAGAATAACATTGATAACGAAAATCAGTTTAAAAAACGAACTGTAGCCGTCAGAAATAAACATTGTCCCGAAGGTCTCACCGCGAGGCCCCAGAAGTGATAATCCCACCAGAGCAACACCGGCCATGCTGATAAGGGCGATAACTTCCTTCTTCCTCACGAAAAGGTCGACCAGCATGACAATAAGTGCCAGGGCTGTCATCAACAGTTCGGGTCTCATTGGAGTAAGATCAGGGAACTGGAAATTCATCGGATTACCTCCATGATAGCTTTCGCTGCAGCAGCCTCCTGCATACCGGCCGTGGAAACCCTTTCGAGGAGGTGCCCGACAGACGCATGCATAAAGCCAAGGAAGATGTTCGGATATATCCCGATCCAGAAAACCAGGATGATCAGCGGGATGAGGGTGATGGTTTCCCTGATACCCATGTCAGACAAGCCGGCCACTTTTGGATTGACTTCCACGAAGAATATCCGCTGGTAGAGCCAGAGCATGTACGCTGCACCAATAATAATTCCTGTGCTTGCAAGCACACCGGCAAGCTTGCTCTTGGTAAATCCACCCAGGAGGATCAGGAATTCGCCGACAAACCCGTTTGTAGCCGGGAGCCCTATGGATGCAAGGGTAAATACCATAAAGAACGCGGCATAGATCGGCATGACAGTTGCCAGCCCTCCATAGTCCGCAATCTTTCTCGTATGAGTCCTGTCATAGACAATACCCACAGACAAGAAGAGCGCGCCGGTAACAATACCGTGATTGATCATCTGGAGGAGTCCGCCCTCAACTCCCTGGATGTTCAGGGCAAAAATACCGAGGGTTACGAATCCCATGTGACTTACGGAACTGTACGCGATAAGTCTCTTGAGGTCGGTTTGGGCAAGGCATATGACTGCGCCGTAAATTATTCCTATCACCGAGAGCGTTAACATGACAGGGGTCATTGCCTTCGACGCCTCAGGGAAGAGCGGGAGAGAAAATCGCAGNAAACCGTAAGCACCCATCTTNATNAGAACTGCCGCAAGGATGACACTGCCTGCTGTAGGGGCTTCGGTATGTGCATCAGGAAGCCATGTGTGGACAGGCCACATGGGAACCTTCACAGCAAATGCTGCAAAGAAGGCCCAGAAGAGCCATAATTGCATGGTATAGGGATATGTCTTCGTCATTAANTCAAGGATATTAAAGGTATTGCCGGCGTAAAGATACAGGAAGATGATACCGACAAGCATNAGAACGCTTCCGACCAGNGTATAGAGNAAGAACTTGATCGCTGCATATATCCTGTTCGGACCTCCCCAGACACCGATAATAAGGAACATGGGAATCAGCATTGCNTCCCAGAAAAGGTAGAAGAGGAAAAAGTCTAAAGAACAGAACACGCCGATCATGAATGAGGTCGTAAGAAGTATCGAGATATAAAACTCTTTGACCTTTTTGGTTATCGATTCCCACGATATGAGGACACACAGGATCGAGGTCAGCGTTGAGAGGAGGACAAGCAGGATGCTGATCCCGTCCACTCCGAGGAAATAATGGATATTCCAGTTTGGTATCCAGCTGTGCAGCTCGGCGAACTGCATTTTATGCGTCGTCTTGTCAAACTCCGTGAAAAGGGGGATCGACAAAAGGAATGTTGCGATGCTCGTTCCGAGGGCAATGCATTTGGTAAGCAGTTCCCATGACCTTCTGGTAATAAGTATGAGAAGGGCACCAAGCATGGGCAGGAATATGAGTCCGCTCAGAATCGGATAACTCAACTGATTCATGATTACCTGCTGTTCCATGGTTCTCCTATCTCAACAAAAGTACCAGCGCGATGATAAAAACCGCACCGGCAGCCATAAAGATTCCATAATGCTCTACCAGACCCGTCTGAATCTTCCGCAAGCTCTGGCTGAACCTTCCAATCGCCCCTGGCACTCCGTTTACAATCCCTTCGATGATCTTCGCATCGGTTATTGCAACAAGAATATTACTCGCAATCCACATGGTCGGCTTGATGATGGTATAGTTATACAGCTCGTCAATATAGTACTTATGGTAGAGGATGTTGTACAAGCCCTTGAATGTCTTTGCTATCCGGTCAGGCAGGTCTGTTTTCCTGAGATACAGGAATGCCGCAAGTGCTATTCCAACAAGCGCTATAGTTGTTGACAACCCCATAACAGCCCACTCTTCAGCATGAGTTCCGTGGAATTCAGGATGTCCGACTACCGGCTTCAGAAATTCAGCAAAGTGCGCACCTCCACCCAGAATAGGCGGAATGCCGATCCACCCGGCTGCAACTGCCCCGGCCGCAAGGAACATCAGCGGCACAGTCATAATCTTCGGTGATTCATGAAAGTGGTGTTCTCCGTGATGGGTGTCATGGCCGGAACCATGACTTGCACCATGTCCATGCTGTTCAGCATGATGGACAGCGCGGTTTGTTCCATGGAATGTCAGGAAGATCAGCCTGAACGTATAAAATGGCGTAAAGAAAGCAACCGCTGTACCCATGAGCCACACCAGCTTTCCGACGCTGGAATGGGAAGCATAGGCAGACCAGATAATTTCGTCCTTACTGAAAAATCCGGAGAANCCGGGGACGCCTGCNGCACTNAATGCCGCGAGGATAAATACGGCATACGTAATTGGCATATATTTTTTCAGCCCGCCCATTTCCTGGATATCATTCGTGTGGACAGCATGGATGACACTACCTGCCGCGAGGAAGAGAAGGGCCTTAAAGAACGCGTGAGTGTAAAGATGGAAAATACCCGCTGCATACGCACCGACACCNCAGGCGAGGAACATAAGTCCNAGGTGACTGCAGGTAGAATAAGCAATAATTCTCTTTATGTCATTCTGNGTAATCGCAATCGTGGCAGCAAAGAGAGATGTTGTTGCGCCGACAATCGCGACGGTATTCATTGCAACTTCGGAAAGATTAAAAATAGGGCTGCACCGGGCGACCAGGAATACTCCGGCTGTAACCATCGTGGCAGCGTGGATCAATGCGCTGACCGGTGTCGGGCCTTCCATTGCATCAGGCAGCCAGACATGGAGCGGAATCTGCGCTGACTTCCCGATCGAGCCGCAGAAAAGAAGGAGCGCAACGAGGGTTGGGAGGTCAACATTCCATCCCAGGAAATTCACCCTTTGGCCTATCATCACAGAAACATTGGAGAAGACATCCGTGTAATGGAGGGTGCCAAAGGTAAGGAAGATCATGAAAACGCCGATGCCAAATCCGAAATCTCCGAACCGGTTCACGATAAATGCCTTTTTACCGGCATCCGCAGCTGATTTCTTATTAAAGTAATATCCGATGAGGAAGTAGGAGCAGAGACCGACCCCCTCCCACCCGAAGTAAAGCTGGAGGAAGTTATTGCCTATGACCAGCATGAGCATGCAGAAGGTAAAGAGATTCATATACGCAAAGAACCGGTAGTAACCTGTGTCTCCGTGCATATATCCAATTGCGTAGATATGGATAAGGGTAGCGCACGTGGTGACAACAATGAGCATGACNGCGGTCAGCGGATCGATGAGGAAGCCGACAGAAACTTTAAAAGTCCCGGATACGATCCATGAATACAGGTCCGCATTAATGATCTTCCCTGCCATGACATCCCGCAGGGCAAAGAGTGAGCACACCCATGAACCTGCAACAGAAAGAACCGCAGGCCAGTGCGCCTTGTATCGGGTTACCTCTTTCCCGAGCAGGAGATTGATGATAAATCCCGCCAGCGGCAGAAACGGAATCAATATATGGTAAAATTGCAGTTCCATGCTATTGCATCCCTGTACAGTTTTTCATTGCTAATGCTTCTTGTTTCCTGTGCATCATCCCTGCATCTCCTTCATGTCATCCACGTGGGCCGTCGCCTTGTTTCTGAATAGGGCTATGACGATCGCAAGACCAATCGCAGCTTCGGCGGCTGCCACAGCAATCACGAAGAAAGCCAGGATCTGGCCTCTCATGTCCTGGAGGTAATGACTCATTGCTATGAGATTGATGTTGACTGCGTTCAGCATCAACTCTATCGACATGAACATAAGGATGATATTCCTCCTCGACAGGAATCCGAAGACTCCGATCGAAAAAACAACTATGCTGAGCACCATATACCAGCTTAACGGAACCATTACCCTTTCAGCCTCCTTTTGGCGAGGACTATCGCTCCAATGATTGCGACAAGCAGTATCAATGACGCCACTTCAAAGGGATAGAGAAATTCGGTATACAATATCTTCCCCAAGACAACAGTATGGGTTTCCTGCTTTATAAGATCGACGGTGTAAATGCCCGGCGGCGCAGCGATGAACGACCGTATTGACATGAGAACAACCACGAGAAGCGCTGCTGCAAATGCAAAGCCTGTTGCCCCGGCGCCGATAAATCTGCCTATTTTCATTTCTTCCCGGACATTCACAAGGAGCACAGCGAAGAGGAACAATACCAGGATAGCCCCTGCATACACAATCACCTGAACAGCAGCCAGGAACTCGGCATTGAGAAAGAGGTACAAGCTTGCGATGTGGAAAAACAGCAGGAGCATCCAGGCAACGCTGTGGATCGGGTTCTTCCTCGTGATGACGAGGAGAGAGAGAACCGTTATCGCGAACGCAAAATATCCGAAGAATGCCTGTTGAATCATGGCTTTTTCCCTCGGGACACTGCCTGGCCTGATGGAGTACCGAAATCCTCAGACATCGGCCGCCAGAATTTCTTTAGATATTCATCCCCTTTTGTGCCGGGCATAAATTTATCCCAGTCTGATAGGAGCCTGTCCTTTTTCAGAAGAAGGTCTTCCTTTTTGTATGCAGAATATTCATAATTTTCCGTGAGAACGATGGCACCGTACGGGCATGCCTCCACACAGAATCCGCAATAGATGCACCGCAGAATGTCGACCTCGTATTTCTCTACCTGTCCTTTGGATCGAGTTATGCTTATACACTGTGACGGACAGATCGTTGCGCAGAGTCCGCAGCCGACACACTTGGCCTGACCCTGACTTTTTGCAAGGGCATGCTGTCCCCTGAAGCCGGGAGCTATATGCCTTCTTTCCTTGGGATACTGAATCGTGACGGCATGGGAGAACATTTTCCGGAGAGTCAGGGCCATGCCCTGGAATATCTCGATGAAGGTAAATCTTTTTACGATCTCCCGAACTGTCACTTTCCACTCCCTTTTGCTAAAGCATGCATACGGAAGACATCATTATTGGAAAATCTCCCCTTGCCCCTCTTTACCAAAGAGGGGTACATTCCCTCCCTTTGGCAAAGGGAGGTTAGGAGGGATTTTATAATCAATGTCTTCATATTTACGACCAAATGCTTATACGATGAGTTTTATCAAAGCTGTTATTACAATATTCGCCAGTGCTATCGGAATGAGTATCTTCCAGCCGATTTTCATGAGCTGGTCATACCTGTATCTCGGCACTGTTGCCCTGATCCAGTAATAGAAAAAGATGAATGCATAGACTTTTATCAGATACCAGACGATACCGGGCACGAGGTTCAGGAACGGCAGTACTTTTGTCACATACCACGGCAGCGTCCATCCTCCGAGGAAACAAACTGCTGCGATTGAGGCCATAATGAACATTGCGATATATTCACCGAGGAAAAATAATGCAAACCTGAATCCGCTGTATTCAGTAAAGTATCCTGCAACCAGCTCGCTTTCCGCCTCGGGCATGTCAAAAGGTGTCCTGTTCGTTTCGGCAATTGCTGAAATCGAAAAGACAATAAAGGCCACGAACTGAGGGATCGCATACATGCCGAAAACAGACTCATGCTGCGCCTTAACAATATCAGACAGGCTCAATGAGCCGGACATGATCATTACGCCGACAAGGCTGAGGCCCATGGCAATTTCATAGCTGAGCACCTGCGCAGTTGAACGCAACCCCCCGATAAATGCATATTTTGAATTGGAAGCCCAGCCGGCAAGGAATATCCCGTAAACCCCGATGCCGGCAATGGCGAAAATAAACAGGAGCCCGACATTCAGGTCTGCGATCACAAAATTCTCAGAATACGGAATCACCGATAAATTCACCATGGCAGATGCCATGAAAATGACAGGAGCTAGGTAGAACATGGCCTTATCCGCCTGAGCCGGGATAATATCTTCTTTGAAGAATAATTTCAGACCGTCGGCAAAGGGCTGTAAAAGTCCGTGCCAACCTACCCTCATGGGGCCGAGTCTTACCTGCATATGTCCGATGACTTTTCGCTCAAAATACGTTGCGTATGCAACATGGAGCAATCCGACAGCAAGGACGACCACAATCTTAATAATAATGATAAGTACGTTGATCCCGAATTTTATCAATCCATCAAGTAATTCAGGGGATATGATATTCGCACCATTCATGGTTATCTGTCACACTCTCCAAGCACGATATCGATCGTACCAATTGCTGCGATAACGTCGGCAACCAGATGCCCTACACAAAGCCTCGGCAGACAGCCTGCATGAATAAATGATGGTGCCCTGAGTCTCATCCGGTAAGGCTTCCCTGTCCCATCGCTCACGAAATAAAAACCGAGTTCCCCTTTCGGAACCTCGGTAGCGACATAAATCTCTCCTTCGGGGGCTTTCGGCCCTTTTTTAATTAAATCGAACTGTCTGGTCAGATTCTGCTGGGCTTCTTTGATATCTTCCGGCAATTCATCGGGAGAAACCGCTAATTCAGCGAGCTTATCTTCGCTCAGTCCTTTTCCACCCGTCACAACTGTCAAAGATTTAAACTTGCAGGTTGTGAAACAGGTCGAGCATTGCAGGCAAAGCGACTGGTCGATTTTGTGCGGCTTCTTCTTTTCTCCGGTGATCGCCTTCGCCGGACATGCCCTCAAACACATACCGCAGCCCTTGCAGGCTTTTTCGATAATGAAATAAGCCATATCTGTCGGATGGGTTATCGGCATCATCTTATCTTTGGGCGGGAGAACGAATTTCGGTTCATCAGCCATCACCGGACCTGCCGGTAACTTTTCGATACACTGCCTGATGATGTTGTTCGACTGCCTCATCTCCAGCATTCTGCACCGGTATCTGTCATAGGTATCGCCCTCTGTCCCGATAGGCACATCGAATTCAACCTTGTCATACGCATCATAGGGCATGTGTTTTCTTATATCATAGGAGACACCGGACCCTCTCAGGGTCGGGCCTGTCATTCCCCAGCTTACCGCCTCTTCATCCGAGATAACACCTATTCCCACAGTCCTCAGGAGCCAGATCCTGTTCTGGTCAATCAGGGTCTCATACTCCAGAATCCTGGACGGGAATTCATCGGTGAATTTCCACAGGCTGTCGAGAAATTCCCGGGGTACATCGTTGCGAACTCCGCCTACCCTGGGATAGGTGACAGTAAGCCGCGCGCCGCAGATCATTTCGAAGAGATCAAGGATCCACTCCCTCTCTCTGAAGCAATAGAGGAATACGGTCATTGCACCGATATCAAGGGCATGGGTTGCAAGCCAGAGCAGGTGGTTTGATAACCTCGACATCTCCCCAACGATGGTTCTGATGAATTTTGCCCTCTCAGGAGCCTCTATTCCGAACAGCTTTTCGACCGCAACACAATAGCCGATATTATTTGACATTGCAGAGACATAATCCATTCTGTCTGTAAGGGGAAGCGCCTGGAAATAGCTCAGACTTTCACCAAGCTTCTCAATGCCCCTGTGCAGATATCCGACATACGGGGTAACATTTACAATCGTTTCACCGTCAATATCAAGGACAAGCCGCAGGACACCGTGGGTTGCCGGATGCTGCGGTCCCATATTGACATTGAGTTCCCTTGTTTCGAATATTTTCTCTGCTTCCTTCTGGATCATCCTATCCTTCCCACTCAAACTCTCTCAGCTCTTTCGAGCGCTTTATTACGTCAGTGAATCCGGGCCAATCCTTATCGAACTCCGGTCCTTTCAACGGATAATCTTTTCTGAGCGGAAAACCTTCCCAGTCCTCAGGCATAAGAATCCTTCTGAGATCGGGATGCCCGGTAAAGAGGATGCCGAACATATCGTAACATTCCCGTTCATGCCAGTTTGCACCGGCCCAGATGGGTACAACAGAATCGATCTTCGGGTCGTTTTCAGGAACCTGAGCCCGGATCCGGATTATATGACGGTATCTGATCGAATAGAGGTTATAAACGACTTCGAACCGTATCTCTTTTTTCTTTATGTAATCGACTGCAGTGAGGTCCTGAAGATGATCGAAACTGAGAAGCGGGTCATCATGAAGGAATCTGAGGATAGCGACAATCAGACCCCTTTTTACGATAACTGAGACCTGATCTCTGAATTCAACAATTTCAATGAGCTGGTCAGGAAATTTTTCCTTTATTTTTTCAGCGATATCTTTCGGTGCAAGTCCTGCAGTGTGTAATGAAAGTCTTACTTCTGTTACCGCCATGGACTCCACCGTGCGCTTTCTTTCCGAATCTTCTCCTGGAGCATCATCATGCCCTCGAGCAGGGTTTCCGGTCTCGGGGGGCACCCCGGCACATAGACATCAACCGGCAGGAAGGTNTCGCACCCCTGAACAGTGCTGTATGTTTTGAAAACGCCGCCGGTGCATGCACAGCTTCCCATCGCCACCACATANCGNGGTTCCGGGATCTGGTCATACACCCTTCTTACAACAGGTACCATCTTTTTTGTAACGGTGCCGGCAACGATCACACAGTCTGCCTGTCTCGGTGAACCTCTGAAAATAATGCCAAACCTGTCGAAGTCATAATGTGATGCGCCCACGGCCATCATCTCAATGGCGCATCAGGCGAGTCCGAAGGTCGTTGGCCAGAGCGAGGATAATCTTCCCCAGTTCACAATCTTGTCGAAGGTCGCAACGATGATGTTGGGAGGTAATATCTTTACGCCTTTTTCAACTTCGACGAGACCGACTGCTGATGTATCGATCAACATCTTTTTCCCCCTGTTGTTAGTTTAATCCCATTCGAATGCCTCTTTTTTCCAGGCATAGATGTATCCAACCAAGAGTATGGCGATAAAGAGAACCATTTCGATAAATGCGTACATACCAATTTTATCAAAAACAAGAGCCCAGGGATAAATGAATATCGCTTCAACATCGAACACCACAAAAAGCATGGCGATGATGTAAAAGCGGATGGAAAATCTGGAGCGTGGCTCCCCTTTTGGTGTGATGCCTGATTCATAGGGCATGAGCTTCTCATAATATGGCTTCCTGGGCCTGAAGATGAAACCTATAAGGAGAGCGCCAAGACCGAAGGCCGAGGCGATAAGGATGAAGATGAGAACCGGCAAATATTCTGATGGTAAATACGTTCCAGGCATAAGCGGTTATGTTATACTGAAAAGCGTTGATACTTGTCAAGAAAAAAAAACTGATAATCTTTTTTGGAAAATTAATTGGGATTCATATATATATATGAGGGGAGATTCTGATGTATAGGATCCTGAGGAAAGAAGTGTTGTCGGATTTCGTGATCTTATTCGAGATAGAGGCACGGGAGATCGCAAAAAAGGCAAAAGCGGGGAATTTCTTTGTGCTCAGGATACATGAACAGGGAGAGAGGATCCCTTTAACGATCGCGGACTTCGACAGGGACAAAGGGACTATAACGACGGTCTTTCAGAAGGTTGGCAAGACAACACACCATTTGGCNACCTTGAAGGAAGGCGATTCCATTACTGATGTGGTCGGCCCCCTTGGCATGCACTCGCATATCGAAAATTTCGGGAAGGTTATCTGTGTCGGCGGCGGTGTTGGTATAGCGCCTGTGTATCCGATAGCTCGTTCATTAAAAGAGGCGGGCAATACCGTTATTTCGATCATCGGAGCACGGATGAAGGATCTGATTTTCTGGGAAGACAAAATGCGCAGCGTATCAGATGAACTCATCATCACGACAGATGACGGCTCCTGTGGACGCAAGGCTGTGGTAACTGTTCCATTGGATGAACACCTCACGGAAAATAAAGATATAAACCTTGTATACGCTATCGGTCCGGCTATCATGATGAAATTCGTCTGTGTTACGACAGAAAAGCATAAGGTGAAAACGATCGTCAGCCTGAATTCCATCATGGTCGATGCAACCGGAATGTGTGGTGCCTGCAGGGTTGAAGTCGGCAAAGAGACAAAATTTGCCTGTGTTGATGGACCGGAATTCGACGGGCATAAGGTCGACTTTGACCTGCTCATGTCACGGCAGAGGATGTACACGGGAGAAGAGAAAGAAGCAATGGAGCTCTATAAGATAAAGACCGGGGGCGGATAATGGAAGAAACCCAGGACAGCGGGAAGCCGAAAAACAGAGTTAAGATGAGGGAACAGCTCGCCGTGGAGCGGGCACGGAATTTCATGGAAGTTCCCTACGGATATACTCCTGAAGAGACGATGGAAGAAGCATCGAGATGCCTGAACTGCCTGAAACCAACGTGCAGGACCGGCTGCCCTGTTTCAATAGACATCCCTTCATTTATCAAATTGATTAAGGAAGGCAGGTTCATTGAAGCAGCGTGGAAAATCAAGGAGGACAATGCGCTTCCTGCTGTATGCGGCAGGGTATGCCCTCAGGAGATACAGTGCGAATCCATGTGCATACTTGGGAAGAAAGGTGATCCCGTTGCGATCGGGAATCTGGAACGCTTTGTTTCGGATTACGAGAGAGAATCAGGAGATATCCGGGTTCCTGATAAGCCGGCCCCCTCGGGCAGAAAAGTTGCGATTATCGGTTCAGGCCCTGCAGGGCTCTCCTGCGCGGCTGACCTCGCGAAATCAGGACATCAGGTTACGTTGTTCGAAGCCCTGCATAAGCCCGGCGGCGTGCTGATATACGGCATACCGGAATTCAGGCTTCCCAAGGTTATTGTCGAAAAGGAAGTTGACTATATCAGGAAGCTCGGCGTGGAGCTTGTCGTCAATGCAGTGATCGGAAAACTTTATTCTATAGATGAATTGTTGACTGCATATCACTATGATGCTTGCTTCATTGCAACAGGAGCAGGGCTTCCGTTATTCCTCGGAATACCCGGTGAAAATCTCAATGGTATCTATTCCGCAAATGAATTTTTAACGCGGGCGAATCTTATGAAATCATATCTTTTCCCTGAATATGACACACCCATAAAGGTGGGGAAGCGGGTTGCAGTAATCGGTGGCGGGAATGTTGCGATGGATTCAGCACGGGTTGCCCTGCGATTGGGATCAGAGAAGGTTCATCTCATCTACAGACGTTCAGAGGATGAGATGCCTGCACGAAAGGCGGAAATCCATCATGCCCATGAAGAAGGGATAGAATTCAATGTGCTGACAAACCCTGTCCGGTTTATCGATGACGGGAAAGGAAATGTCGCCGCTGTTGAATGCATCAGGATGGAATTGGGGGAACCGGATGCATCAGGCAGGAGAAGGCCTGTTCCTGTTCAAGGCAGTGAATTTCAGATCGAAATCGACGTGGCCATACCGGCTCTCGGGACCAGGTCAAATCCACTCCTCACCAGGAATGTGCCACAGCTGTCTCTCAACAAGAGAGGCTATATCATAGCGGATGAAGAGACCGGGATGACCTCAAAATTAGGAGTGTTTGCTGGTGGAGATATCCTTACCGGGTCTGCAACAGTTATCCTTGCATTAGGGGCCGGAAGAAAAGCAGCACAGGGAATTAATGATTACCTGAAGTGGAAATTCTGGGACACAAAAAAATTCATTCAATAACAGGTTGCTGAAAAAAAGTCCCAACCAAGACACATTGTCATGCTGAACTTGTTTCAGCATCTCATAGAATCGGCAGGGTAGAGATCCCGAAACAATACTGAAACAAGTTCAGTACAAGGTTCGGGATGACAGCCTTTCTCACCAACCTGCTAATACCTTATTTTTTCTTTCCCTTGCGCAATCCCAAAAAGAGCAAGGTCGCAGCCCCCATCCCGATAACCATTCGTACAACCGCACCGGAAACTTTTATAATCTTTTCGATAGTCTCTTTCTTCCCCATCTTTTCTCGTCCTTCATTATTATACTATCGATATCGGGAACTATCTTACATGATGCATAAAACAGACGGCAGATATTGTATTTGAGCGGATTTGAAGACTGTCGAAGACAGAATTCACCTCGGAGGTCCCGATGTATATCGGGACCGAGAATGAGAGAAAATACTGTATCTGCCGGCTTACAGAAAATTTATGAATAAAACATGATGGCATTGATCGTAAAAAAAATTATTGTTCCGTGTTTGCATCTGAATTTTTTATGATATACTGTAACCAATATGTTATTTCTCAAAATCTAAGGAGGGGACATGGCAACAGTAAAAAAAGTAAAGTGTGCTGCAAAGACCAAGGAAGGAAAAGC
>Ga0031656_10000477_pt1 | contig 13710 bp, 10 predicted proteins | sample FrelakmetDIP11DI_FD_55080 | JGI IMG/M metagenome (GOLD analysis project Ga0031656, IMG submission 55080) | Freshwater lake sediment microbial communities from the University of Notre Dame, USA, for methane emissions studies - DIP11 DI | ecosystem: Environmental > Aquatic > Freshwater > Lake >... | reverse complement strand
GGCTGTTCGCGCGCTGGATGCAGCGATCATCGGAACCGGCCCCGGCCCCAGAGCGCGACGAAGAAGCTGGCTAGCAGAGTTCCATGGCCGGCTCGGCCTTGAACCGACGGCTCCGCCTGACGCGGTCCCGATAGCGTCCGGCGACGGCGTGCCCCACAAGCTTAACCGGACGTTCACCTTCGCGTAACAGCCTGCATGCCATAAAGCGCGAGGGCCTCTTCGAGGCTGCGCTGGCAACAACATCCGGGGACCCGATGATGGCTCGCACCAGACTTGCCGCTTCAATGCCAGCGATGGTGTGCCTGTCGCTGATGGCCGCTCCGACATTGGCGGATCAGGATGACGGAAAGCGTTCCGGGCACGGACGGACAGACCCGCCGGGCCAGCTCATCGAGGTCCAGTTGCTCGGCTTCAACGACTACCACGGGCACGTGCTTCCGGACGCCGCAGGCGACGTGGACGGCGTAGCTGCCGGCGGCGGAGCGTATCTGGCGACGAAGCTCAAGGAACTGCGGAAGGGCAAGAAGTACAGCCTGACGGTTGCCGCTGGCGACCTCATCGGCGGTTCGCCCGCCTTTTCCGGCCTCTTCCACGATGAGCCGTCGGTCGAGTCGCTCAATGCGATGGGCCTGGCCGTATCGAGCGTCGGCAACCACGAGTTCGACGAAGGCGTGTACGAGCTGACCCGCATGCAATACGGCGGCTGTCACCCCGTAGATGGCTGCTATTTCCCCGAATCGCCGTACCAGGGCGCCCGCTTCCAGTGGCTCGCGGCCAATGTCGTCAACGAGTACGGCGAGACCCCGCTGCCTCCTTTCTGGATCAAGAAATTCGAGGGCGTGAAGATCGCGTTCATCGGCATGACGCTGGAGGCCACCGACACGCTCGTTGCCGCCGCCGGAATCGAGGGCTGGGATTTCCGCGATGAGGCGAAGACGGCCAACGCGCTGGTCCCGATCCTCAGGAAGAATTACGGCGTGGACGCCATCGTCGTGCTGCTGCACGAGGGCGGGTCGCAGACGCCGCCTCCAGGCACCATCGACGCCTGCGAGGGCATCTCCGGTCCGATCGTGGCGATCAACAACGCGCTGCATCCTGCCATCGACGTCGTGATCACCGGCCATACGCACCTGCCCTACAACTGCGTGCTTCGCGATCCTGTCGGCCGGCCCCGGATCGTCACCAGCGCCTACTCGTATGGTCGCGTCGTCACGGAGGTGAACCTGGTGCTCGACAAGCGCACGGACGATGTTCGTCGCGACCTGAGCGAGGCCACGAACCACTTGGTCGACCGTACTGCACTGACACCCGATCCGGCGATCACCGCGGTGATCGACAAGTGGCAGCCCTTGTACCAGGCAGCCGGCAGCACTCCGATCGGCACGATTACCGAGACCATTGTCCGCGGTGGCACGAACGGTTCGGACCGTGGCGTCGAATCGCCTGCCGGCAACCTCGTTGCTGATGCTCAGCGGTGGGCCACTTCGGCCAATGGCTCGCAGATTGCCTTCATGAATCCTGGCGGCGTTCGTTCCGACCTGACGTATCCGGAATCTTCCGGTGAAGGCGACGGAGTGGTGACCTACGGCGAGGCGTTCACCTTCCAGCCCTTCGGCAATACGCTCATCACTTTCCCGATGACCGGCGCCCAGATCGTCGCGGTGCTCGAGGAACAGTGCCAGCCGGCTGGCAGCAGTCGTCCGTTCCTGCACCTCGGTGTATCGTCGGGCTTCACCTACGACCTGTCGAAGACGATCGCCGGCGGCGTCTGCACGTCGGTAACGATCTCGAACGCGGCGCTGGACGGCGTTGCGCTCGATCCCGCGGCGACCTACTACGTGACGGTGAACAGCTTCCTCGCCGACGGTGGCGACAACTTCGGAACGTTTGCGACGGTCACGGGGCCGCGGATTGACGGCGGCAACGACCTCGAGGCGCTGGTCAACTACCTCGGCACGTTCAGTCCGGTTGCGCCGCCGGACACCGATCGCGTGAACGAGTTGAACTGACCTGGAGACGCGGCCCTGCGCAGGGCCGCGTCGACGACGAAGCCCGCCACGGCCATAGCCTGGAACGTGGCCACGGCGACGTCGATATCGCCGCGAAATTCGCGCACCATACCCTGGAAATCGCGCAAGGCGAGGGCCGCTGGCTCGAGGACGGATCCGCCCAGTGCCGGACCGTCGTAGTTCCCATGGACCAGCGACGCCTGCGGACACTGGCCGCGGCGGCCTGCTGGTGGGCTCGCAGACAGCTGCGTCCTCGGTGGCCGAGCCGCGCCGCGGCGACATGCAGCGCCGGGTCGGTGCAATGGCGTCACCCGCCGTCAGGAAAGCCAAGCATACTGGCCACAAGGCGAGTAGAAAGGAAACATGATCACACACCCTATTCCATCGGACCTTGCGGCAGCGGCCCGGTCGTATCTGGATACGTTCGGCCACCCCGTGCCCGACGCAGTGCTCGAGAGGGCCGCGACGCGCCCTGGACCCCTGCTGCTAGAGGTCCGACAAGCGATTGCGATGCAGCGCCCAATCAAGTCCTGGCTCGAAGGGGCGCGAGGCGGACCGGCCTGAACTGCGCCGGGAGGGCCTGGGGCCGGAGCCGCGTCGGGGTGGCTCGTCACAAAAGCTGAACGTTTCCTTCGTATGGTGTCCCGCGGTCGGCAGTTTCCGACCGCGAACAACAACCCGAGGATCGTTCAACCATGTCGACCTTCAATGCACGCTCCGCCGTGGCGCTGGCGCTCGGTATCCTGGCCTGTGGTGCTGCCGCTGCGACCGGCAGTGGCGAGGCTGACGGCGATCGCGGCAAGACCCAGTCGTTTCATCGCATCGCGACCGTTGCGAACTATCTGAACAACACGCCGGAGCAGTTCGCGGACGAGACCGTCGCAGAGATCGTCGCAGCCTCGAAAGACGGCAGCACGCTGGTTTACACCGACAGCCCGCTTGAGCAGATCGGGTTCGTCGACATCCGCGACCCTGCGAGTCCGATCCCGACCGGAACACTTCCGGTGGGTGGTGAGCCGACGTCTGTCGATGTGCTCGGTAACGAGTACGTGCTGGCGGCTGTCAACACCAGCGAGAGCTTCTCGAACCCGAGCGGCAAGCTCGTTGTCATCGACCTCGCGAGACGCGTGATTGTCCGCGAGATCGATCTGGGTGGTCAGCCGGATTCGCTGAAGATCAGCCCCGATCGGCGCTACGCGGCGATCGCGATCGAGAACGAGCGGGACGAAGACCTGGGCAACGGCGAGCCGCCGCAGCTGCCAGCGGGCTATCTCGCGATCGTCGATCTCATGGGCGCAACGCCTGCGTCCTGGACGCGTCGCGACGTCGCATTGACGGGCCTCGCGGAGTTTGCGCCGGAGGATCCGGAGCCGGAGTTCGTCGACATCAACGACCGCAATGAAGCGGTCGTCACGCTGCAGGAAAACAATCACATTGCAGTCGTCGGCCTGAAGCATGGCGTGGTGCTGCGGCACTTCTCGGCGGGCAGCGTATCGCTCGAGCACGTCGATGCGAACGAAGACGGCCGGATCTCTCTGACCGATTCGCTGGCGGATGTTCCGCGCGAGCCGGACGCCGCAGTCTGGCTGCCGGGGCCCTTCGGCAAGTCAGGCATCTTCGCGACAGCCAATGAGGGTGATCTTTTTGGCGGCAGTCGCGGCTTCACCGTGTTCAGCAGCTTCGGTCCGGTGCTGCTCGACAGCGGCAATAGCTTCGAGCGGATCGCGGTCCGTCACGGCCACTATCCCGAAGACCGCTCCGAAAACAAGGGCAGCGAACCTGAAGCGATCGAGTACGGCCGGTTCGGCGCCGAGGACTACCTGTTCGTCGGTAGCGAGCGTGGCAGCTTCGTGGCGGTCTACAACCTGAAGTTCGGCGTCTACCCGGAGTTCAAGCAGCTACTGCCGGCGCCGTTGGGTCCGGAGGGTCTGCTCGCGATCCCGTCGCGCAACCTGCTGGTGGTTTCCGGAGAGGTGGACGACGGCCCGCTGGGCGTGCGTTCGACGATCTCGATCTACCGTCTTGAGCGCCGCGCGCCGTCGTACCCGCAGATCCTCTCGGCCAATGACTCGAGCGGCAAGCCGATCGGCTGGTCGGCTTTGTCGGGCATGGTTGCACTGCCGAAGTCGGGCGCGAAGATGCTGGCGGTCTGGGATTCCTATTACAGCGAAAGCCGCATCTTCAGGATCGACGCCGGCCGCAAGCCGGCGCTGATCACGGGCTCGACGCTGATTCAGGGCGGCCGCGGTGACTACGATCCGGAAGGCATTGCGATTGCGCCCGACGGCACGTACTGGATTGCAAGCGAGGGCAACGCGTCGGACTCGCGGCCGAACCTGCTGATCCAGACCGACTCGAACGGCAACGTCCTCGCCGAGATCGGCCTGCCCGATGAGATCCTGGCCTGCCGCCGCGCGTCGACACGCCGCGGCACGCTGGGCTCGGGCTTCGAGGGGCTGGCCGTGCTGCCGGCCGCGAAGGGTGCGGAGCATGGCTACAAGCTGTTGGTCGCGCAGCAGCGCGGCTGGGACTACACGACGCCTGAATGCGAGGCACTCGACGACGACGGTGGCGGCTTCAATGCGTCGAACGAGCCGAACCGCTCGCGTATCTGGATCTACGACACCGTCGCGCAAGGCTGGTCGTACGTCGGCTGGGAGCTCGCGCCGAAGCCGGCCAACGCGGCGTGGGTGGGCCTGTCCGAGATCACGGCGGCGCCCGATGGCTCGTACATCGTGCTCGAGCGCGACAACCGCACCGGCAACTTCGCCGAGATCAAGACACTGGCGCGATTGCTGCCCGAGGCCTGGAGGGATGGCCTCGTCTCTGCGGACGAGAAGCGCGTCTACGATTTCAAGCCGGCGCTGGAGGCGACCAACGGCTGGATCACCGACAAGCCCGAAGGCGTCGCCATCCTCGACGATGGCCGCGCGTTCGTCGTGACCGACAACGACGGTGTCGACGACTGGAACGGCGAGACGTGGTTCCTCGAGCTGGGCGAGATCAGGAAGCTGTTCCGCTAGTCGGGGTTCGCGCCTGGCCCNCGAGNNCGGGGCCTCNTTCGAGAAGCCAAGGGGCGCTGCCTGAGTCAGCGCCCCTTTCTACGTAAGCACGCGCCGAACTTGACCGGCANCCGCCGTCCAGAGNCGACGGACGCGCTCACGGACACGGCAGGCGCTCTTGAGAAGTACCGCTTGAACCCGGGCCAGCCGTCGAGGCCTGTAAGACCCGATTCCCGATCAAACCTCAACGCCCGTTCACACCGCCCGGGCGCCTGACCCTGCCGGGGGCGCTGACGAGGAGGTCCGGCGACGGGATTCGTGCTGCGCTGCCAGATGGTCAAAGACCGCCAGTGCGGATATATTCGAATCTGCTCATATGATCCGACATCGGATACGTACTCTCCGAACCTGGAGGAATGCCCGCATGACCGAAGACACGCGCAGGGAACGTGGCCTGTGTGAACTCTATGCCGAGGACCCGGAGCGCGCCGACGCGCTCGTGTTCGGGCGCGTGGCGAACCCGGATCGCCGGGGCTTCCTCAAGGGTGCCGGCCTCGCCGCCATGGCGGCCGTGGTCGGAGCGCAGATCCCGTTCCATCGCAACTACCCGGCCGGGCTCATCCCCTCGGCGCTCGCCGAGACGACTGAGCCGCTGGTCCTCACGGGCAAGGACGGCCTCACCGTGCTGGGCGATCGGCCGCTGAACGCCGAAACACCGGCGCACCTGCTCGACGACGACGTCACGCCGAACAACCGCCATTTCGTGCGCGACAATGGCCTGCGGCCGGAAATGGCCGAGAAGATGGACGCTACGGGCTGGACGCTCACGGTGGACGGCGAGGTGGACAAGCCGCTGACGCTGACGCTCGACGACCTGAAGCGCGACTTCAAGCCGGTCAAGCTCAAGCTGCAGGTCGAGTGCGGTGGTAACGGCCGCGCGTCTTTCAACCCGCCGGCCAAGGGCAACCAGTGGACCGTGGGCGCGATCGGCAATGCGGAGTGGACCGGCGTGCGCTACCGCGACGTGCTGGCTGCGGCCGGCGCGCGCGGGAGCGCCGTCTACACCGGGCACTACGGCCACGACCTGCACCTGTCGCGCGACCCGAAGCGCACGCCGATCTCGCGCGGCGTGCCGATGGCCAAGGCCATGGAGCCGCACTCGATCATCGCCTACGAGATGAACGGCGAACCGATCCCGAAGTACCACGGCTTCCCGGTGCGCATCGTGTGCCCGGGATGGGCGGCCTCGACCTCGCACAAGTGGCTGCAGCGCATCTGGGTGCGCGACGTGGTGCACGACGGCGAGAAGATGCTCGGCGATTCCTATCGCGTGCCTCGCTACCCGGTGGCGCCTGGCGCCACCGTACCGGCGGAAGACTTCGTCATCATGGAGTCGATGCTGGTGAAGTCCGTCATCACGTCACCGCAGGCGGGTACTGCGGTGGCAGGCCGGACCCTGGCGGTGCGCGGTCACGCCTGGGCCGGCGATCATTCGGTGAGCGCGGTGGATGTGAGCACCGACTTCGGCGCCACCTGGCAGAAGGCGAAGCTGCAGCGGCCACCCAACCGGTACTCGTGGCAGACGTGGAGCGCGGAACTGAAGTTCCCGAGCCAGGGTTACTACGAGATCTGGTCGCGCGCGACGGACGACCGCGGAGTGGCGCAGCCATTCGTGGTCCAGTGGAACCCCCACGGCTACCATGGCAACGCCATGCACCGCATCGCCGTCACGGTCGCATGATGCGGCGACCTTGGTCTGCGCTGCTGCTCGCACTGGCGGTCGCAAGCGCGCCGGCGCGGGCGGAGACCGGGCCGGGTGAGGTGGACGCGGGCGCCAAGGCGTTCCTCCCCTGCAGCGCCTGCCATTCGGTGGCGCCCGGCGGCGCCGCCCTGATCGGCCCGAACCTGAATGGCGTCGTCGGGCGCGAGGTGGGCAGTTTGCCGCAGTTCGACTATTCACCCGAGTTGAAGGCCGTAGGCGGCACCTGGACGCCCGAGCAACTGGATCGCTTCCTGACCAGCCCGAGCGACTTCGCGCCAGGGACGCGCATGGGCTACGTCGGCGTGNCCGATCCCGCGGAGCGNCGTGCGCTGATCGCATACCTCTCGAGTTTGCGTGCCGGGAGCGGTGCNNCCGCGGCGGCGCCGGCCGTGGATTTCGGCCCTGGCTGGCCGGCGGGTCCCGGCCAGGCGGAAACGGGCGAATTGTGCAACTCGTGCCACTCGCTTGCGATCGTCAAGCAGCAGCGGCTGTCCCGTGAGACCTGGGACAAGCTGCTGACCTGGATGGTCGAGAAGCAGGGAATGGCCGCGCAGTCGCCCGAGCGGCGCGCACTGATGCTCGAGTATCTCGTGCAGCACTTCGGCCCGCCGTAGTCGCTCGTCGGAAGCCAGTTGACGAACGTCAGAGCGGCCGGGGCACTACGCCTGGGCGCTTCCTCGTTGCAAGGCTCGCGAGGCCCGGAAATACGGGAATCGCCAGGCGTCGTCGACGATCGGCTCGAATTCGACGTCCTTGCGGTCCCGGAGCATCTTGTACACGTTCTCGGTCACCAGGGTCTCGGTGCCGCGCGCCGTGTCTTCGCCCAGCTTCGAGGCACGGTTCATCTCGTCACCCATCGCGAGATTCGGCCCGATTGCATAGACGTCGCCGTAACCGATACCGATGCAGCAGCGTGGCGGATTGTCTCCGGCGAGAGCGCGTTCGCAGGACAACTGCACGCAGCGGTGCATCTCGAAGGCGGCGTCGAGCGCACGACCGACATCGTCGAACAGGGCTACGAGATCGTCCGCGAAGGCTCGAATCAGGTCCGCATCGTGCTCCCGCAGCACCGGCACGCAGATCTTCTGCGCATCGAGGATCCGCAGAAAGGCCTGGATCTCGCGGCCGTTGAAGCAACTCGACGTGAAATCCGTAAGGTCCATCACGAGGATGGCCTTGCGATACAGGTACTTCGCGTCGAATTCGGCCTTGTCGAGACGACCAGACTGGTACGCGAGCATGTCGCGGTACACCTCTGGCGTCCAGCCGCCGCAGCGTGCGAGCTCCTCGGGCAGGTCGCGTGGCGGAAATTGGGATCGCTGGTTCATGGACCGAAGTCTAACCGGTTGCGTCGCGCGGCACTGGTTGCGCCGCCGAGCAGCACGGACCTAGGATGGCGAATGCACCGTCGCACGATTTTCCCGGCCGACCTATGCGGCCCATCCGGGTCGCCCGCACTGCGTTGAGCACAGCATGACCATGTTCGACCGTTCCGCGGGGGCTGGTGGAGTCTCCGCCGGGACCATGGAGCGGGCGCTTTCGCCCGGGGAGGCGACCGCGGTACTCAGGCGCTGCGATTTCTTTGCTGCCACGTCCGATTCTGCCGTGAGTGCGTTGTCGGCCGTGGCGGAGCTGGTGCACCTTTCGGGCGGCAGCAGGCTCTTCGAAAAGGGCGACGCCGGCACGGCCATCTACTTCGTGCTGGACGGCACCGTCCGCGTACACCAGGGCGAGGTGGTAGTCGGGTACCTGACAGCCGGGGAGGTCTTCGGGGAAGTCGCTGGTCTCTCGAACGAGCCGCGCAGCGCCTCGGTGACCGCAGAGAGCGACGCGAGACTGCTCAAGCTCGAGCAGGCTGCCGTCTATTCCGTTCTGGCGGCCCACCCGGGNGCGGCGAGATCGCTGATCCAGGCATTGTGCGTGCGTGAACGCCAGATCATCGACGAGAAGTTCGACAGAATCGTGCGCGCCCGNCTCCTCGAGCACGAGCTCGAGATCGGCCAGAAGATCCAGCGTTACTTCCTGCCGGAGGTACTGCCGGAGATCGCGGGCTGGAGCATCGAAGGTCTNCTGAAACCCGCGCGCCAGGTCGCCGGAGATTTCTACGACTTCTTCACCCTGCCCGGACTGCACAGAGTCGGAGTCGTCATCGGCGATGTCTGCGACAAGGGCGTAGGCGCAGCGCTTTTCATGACGCTGTTCCGCAGCCTGCTGCGCTCGGCAGCGTTGCGACGGTGCCCGGCCGGCGGCGAGGATCGCCCTCCTGACCCGGCTGAGGTGCTGCGACACGCGCTGGATTCCACCAACAGTTACATCGTCACCACCCATTCCAACAGCAGCATGTTTGCNTCGGTGTTCTTCGGGCTGCTGGATCCACGGACAGGCGAGCTGCACTACGCCAACGCCGGCCACGAGGCTCCGGTGATCGTCGGCGGCGACGGGATCCGCTGCCGTCTGGAATCGACCGGCCCGGTAGTCGGACTGTTCGAAGGCGCCAGGCATGGAGTCGACGTGGCCAGCATCCTCCCGGGCGAAATGCTGTATGGCTATACTGACGGCGCAACGGACGCGAAGAACGCGTTGGCGGAGCAGTTTTCGGAAGAGCGGCTTCTGGAGACCGTCGGTCGGNAAGCAGATGTTGGTGCGGAGGTATTGCCGCAGGTGCTCGCAGAGATCGAGGCCTTCGTTGGCAGTGCCGATCAGTACGACGACATCACGATGATCTGTGCCCGCCGGCAATCGACTCCGAGCCCGTCTGGACCGCTCGAGGGCTGACAGGCGGCTGGGCCGTCGGCATGGCAATGCATGACTAAGGAGAGCGACGTCATGAGCAACCCACTACGTATTGCGGTTTCCGAAGAGAGAGGCGACGTCCCGGTCACGATCCTGCACCTGACGGGAGACCTGGATTCGAAGACCTATACNGACCTCGAGTCGAAGGCCGACGAGGCGCTCACGAAGGGATCCAGCAGGATCCTGCTCGACCTGAAGGGCGTCACCTTCATGGGCAGCGCAGGACTGCGCGCCATGCACAGCATCTCGAAAAAGCTGAAGTCCGGAGGCGGCGGGGCGACGCTGAAGCTGGCCAGCCCGTCTGATGCTGTTTCCCGGGTCCTGAAGACGCTTGGCTTCGACCAGGTCTTCGACGTCTACGGCACCCTGGACGAGGCCCTCAAGAGCTACTAGGCGACGGTCGTACCGTGTCGCGCGGGGCCTGCGGCGCCTGGCGCCTCAAGGTGAAGTCGCNGCTCGACAATCTCGGGCGCGTGCGGGACTTCGTCAGCGGGCAAGTTCTGCCGGATGACCTCCCGGGGGACGGCGCCGGCGAGTTCCTGCTGGCCGTCGATGAGGCCGTATCGAATGTCATGATGCACGGCGCCCCGTCGGGAGATGCCGACATCGAGGTGCAGTTCACCCGGGACCCCGCCGCATTGAGCGTGTTCATCCGCGACGACGCGCCGCTCTACGATCCGACGAAGGTCGAGGAACCGGGTGCGATCGACTCGCCGCTGGAGCGCAGCGAGCCCGGCGGGTTCGGCCTGGTCCTGATCAGACGACTGGTGGACGAACTGAGTTACAGAGTCACCGAAGACGGGCGTAACGAACTGGTACTTGTGAAGAAGCGGGCCTAGCTCTGGGACGACAGCCCTTAATCTGACGCGGTTACACAGGAACTACACCGGCGATCGACCTGGACCGAGGAACTGCCGGTCGAGCCATGACCCCGCCGCTGTTCGTCGACCATTCTTGCCGAATAGGGGCGACTGGACCGGTTCCTGAAGTCGGTTTCACGCGACGCGAACCCTTAAGATCCATTAGTACTGGATCCGAGACGGTACTGGCTGGCCGTGGTCGACATCTTGATCTCCGATGCGGTGACCGGTCGCGACAAGGACCGTGCGTACCGCCTGCGTGCCGTCGCCGCACTGGCGCTGGGCTGTCTCGTCGCGGCCTGCAGTGCGCCGCTCCGACCCGATTTCGGTCGGCTTTACGGCGCCGCAGCGGAGTCGCCGGACGACACGCCGGTGATCCTGATCCCGGGACTTTTCGGCTCGAAGCTGCGTGACCGCAGCACCGGGGTCGAGGTCTGGCCCGGCGCGTGGAACCGCGTGCTCTTCAGTGACTATGCCGACCTCGCGCTCGCGTTCGACCCGACAACCCTCGAGGTTCGGCGCGACGACCTCGAAGCCTTCGACATCGCCGAAGCCGTGCTCGGCAAGGATTTCTACGGTCCCATCGTCCGTACGCTGGTGCATTACGGCGGCTACGTGCGCGCGACGCCGGGCACGCCTGCGCGAAGAGGCGAGCGGCGCCTTTACGTGTTCCCCTACGACTGGCGGCAGGACAACGTCGAGCAGGCGCGGGGTCTGCACACGCTGATCGACGCAATCCGTGCGGACTACGGCGATGCCGGGCTGCGCGTCGACATCGTCGCCCACAGCATGGGCGGCCTGATTGCGCGCTACTACCTGCGCTACGGCCCACACGACGTGCTCGACGGGATGCCGTCGCTGATCTCGCTGTACGGCACGAACCGGGTCCGCAAGCTGATACTGCTCGGCACGCCGAACTTCGGCGCCGTGTCCGCGCTGCACGGCTATCTCGCGGGCGAGCCGGTCGGACTCGAGCGTATTCGGCCGGAGACACTGGCGACGCTGCCGAGCGGCTACCAGCTCTTTCCGCACCCGCTCGCGCCGTGGCTGATCGACCCGAGCGGCCGGGCGCTGCCCGACGAGTTGTTCGACCCGGCGACCTGGCAGCGCTACGAATGGAACGTTTACGACCCGGCCGTGGCTGCACGTGTACGTGCCGCGCGCGGCGGCGAGGAGCAGTCCGTCGTCGAGCTGCGCCGGTTCTTCGATCATCGGCTGGAGCGCGCGCGTCGCTTCGCGTGGATGCTCTCGACTCCCGAGCCTGCGACGCCGATCCGCTACGTCCTGTTTGGTGGGGACTGCACGCTGACGCCTTCGCGCATCGTCGTCGAGGACGATGCGGGCGTGACGCATACCCGTCTTTCGCCGCAGGCGGTACGCTCCGGCGCAGCACGGGAGGCTCTCGAGAAGGCGATGCTCGAACCCGGCGACGGCCGCGTGACCAAGCCGTCTCTGCTCGCCCGCGAGACCATCGACCCGGCGGCCGCGCAGCACGAGGAGAGCTTCCTGCCGGTCGCATACTATTTCTTCCTGTGCGAACGGCACGACCAGTTGACCGGAAACGTCAGCTTCCAGAACAACCTGCTGAACGTGCTTCTGACGCCGGACCTGCCGTGGATGGAGCCCGCTCGTCGCTAGTGCGGATGTCCGGCGCTGGCAGTCCTTGCCCGACAATGTCCGGTCGCCCGAACACCCGGTTCAGCCGCTAGGGCCGGGCGCTCCGATCGCGTACTCGCTGCCAGGCGCCGAGAGCGCACCCCATGACTTCGGTCAGTCGCGCTCGCCGCCAAGCTGCCGTACGAGGCTCTCCTCGCACACCTTCGCCACGAGATAGGCCGCCATGCTGGCGTAACCGGTCAGCAGGAGCTCGGCGAGCTGGCGCAGCCCGCCGTCCATCGCGGCCTGCCAGCCATGCTCCGCAATCAGCGCAGCATTGGCGCGCAGCAACATGAACAGGTTCAGCGTGCCGACGCCGAAGGCGAAGAACGCGAGCCCGAGCACCACGAAACTGGCCCAGCGGCGGGACAGAATGGCGGTGCGGAGCTCTGGCAGGTTGGGTATCCGCCAGGATCGGTAAAGAGTGGGCATGTTCGCTGGCACCTACGCAGAATCGATTTCCAGGAGACCGGTGTTTTGGCAGGGCGGCGCGCTCTAAGCAATCTCCGGCGCTACACTCTGCGGCAACAGCAAGGCCTGTCATCCGTACCATGCGCTCTCGATATCGGCATAAGCGCTGCCGACCAGAGCATGGCAGCCGATCGATTGCCAACGAAACACGGGGCGCCTTGCATCGTCGGACTCAGACTTCGACTCGACGGGCCCCAGGCCCAGTGTCGACGCCGAACTCGAACGTCGTAACGGAGGCAGCCGATGAGCGGCGAACTACCCACCCACGCCCACGTCGTCATCATCGGCGGGGGGTCGATCGGCTGCAACATCGCCTACCAACTGAACCTCCTCGGCTGGACCGACGTCGTGGTGGTCGAACGCAATAAGCTGACCTCGGGCACCACTTGGCACGCAGCGGGAGAGATCGTCCCCGGCCTGCTCGGCGCCGAGTGGGCGTGCGAGCTCTACACCTACGGACGCGACCTGATCGCCGATCTCGAAGCACGAACCGGTCATGCCACCGGGTGGCGCCAGGTGGGCTACATCCAGCCGGCCGACACCGAGGAGCGCGTCGAGGAATGCCGGCGCGCAGCCGCGTTCATGAACCGTATGGGCATCGAGGTGCACGAGATCTCCCCGGCCGAGGCGACGAAGTTGTTCCCGGTCGGCGACTTCTCCACGACGCTCGCCGCCTACTGGTTGCCCCAGGAGGGACGCGTCAATCCGGTCGACATGACGATGGCGCTCGCACGCGGCGCCCGCGACCACGGGACACGGATCCTGCAGGACACCCGCGTCGAGCAGATCCTGACGGCGCACGGTCGCGCCGTCGGGGTCCGCACCGACCACGGTGACATCGCCGCCGAGCACGTCGTGATCGCGGCAGGTATGTGGTCGCGTCAGATCGGTGCGGCAGCGGGGATCAACCTTCCACTGCAAGCGGCCGAGCATTACTACCTGATCACCGAGGCGATCGAAGGCGTCCACCGTGATCTGCCGCTGCTCGAGGACGCGCACGCATGGGCGTACTTCCGCGAAGAGATCGGCGGGATGATGATCGGGCTGTTCGAGCCCGACGCCGCACCGTGGAACATCGACCGGATCCCCGACGGCTTCTCGTTCGGCGAGATCGAACCCGACTGGGATCGTGTCGGACCGCATCTGGAGCGAGCATT
>Ga0031656_10000476_pt1 | contig 13713 bp, 15 predicted proteins | sample FrelakmetDIP11DI_FD_55080 | JGI IMG/M metagenome (GOLD analysis project Ga0031656, IMG submission 55080) | Freshwater lake sediment microbial communities from the University of Notre Dame, USA, for methane emissions studies - DIP11 DI | ecosystem: Environmental > Aquatic > Freshwater > Lake >... | reverse complement strand
GTGGATCGAGTGGATTTCGCGATGATGGAGCAGACCCTTGCGGTCAACACGCTCGGGCCGCTGCGCGTCACCCAGGCGCTGCTGCCGAACCTGCGCGCGGGNNAGCGCAGGACCNTCGTCAACATGTCNTCCCAGCTCGGCAGCATCGAGCAGTCCAATGGCACCTGGTACGCCTACCGTGCCAGCAAGGCGGCGCTGAACCAGATCAACAAGACCTTGAGCGCAGAACTGGCAGCGGAAGGGTTCACCTGCGTCGTGCTGCATCCCGGCTGGGTCCGGACCGACATGGGTGGCGCCGGCGCCACCTATACACCGCAGGAAAGCGTCCGCGGACTGATCACCGTGATCGAGAAGCTGGCACCGGCGGACAACGGCCGCTTCTACGACTTCAAGGGCAACCCCATTCCCTGGTAGCACCCCTTGGCTTTGGCAGGTCATTCGCCTACCGTGCTGGAGCGGCTGGAATCCGCCGGCCGTGAATTCACCCACTTACGAGGTCTAACGTACCCCGATGGCAAAAGCCAAGAAGCCCGCTCGCAAATCAGCCAGGAAGCCCGCCCCGAAGGCCGTCGCCAAGCCGATCAAGGGAGTGCTCAGCAAGTCCGCCCTGATCAAGCATCTCGCCGGCACCACGGGCGCCGCCGCAAAGGACGTACGCGCAATCCTCGCGGCACTCGAGTCCACGATCCAAGGCGCGGTTGGCAAGAGGGGCGGCCGCACGTTCGTGCTGCCTGGTCTCTTCAAGATCACCGTGGTGAACGTGCCCGCGAAGCCGAAGCGCAAGGGCATCAACCCGTTCACCGGTGAGGAGACCGTCTTCAAGGCAAAGCCCGCGACCGTGAAGGTCAAGGTGCGCCCGATGAAGAGGCTCAAGGACGCCGCGACGTCCTGACGCTGGTTCGCCTGATCCGGGCCAGGGCGACCCTGACGAGTCGCCCTGCGCCCCACTGTCTCGACTACAGCATTCCCGCGAACTCGCCGCGAGCACTACGCCGTGGCAGATGGCGCCCACGGGCCGGTGTGCGGTAGATGAGCGTAGGATTGTTGCGGGGTCGAACGCGAGAGTCCATCGAGACTCGCCCGTGCGCGACCCCAACCATCAATAACCAGTCAACTCGGGGAGAGATCGTCGATGAAAACCCTGCTGCAGACTCTTGGTCTTGCCGCCATGCTTGCCTTCACCACCGTCGCCAGCGCCGCCAACCCGGTGGTGGGCACCTGGCAACTCAATCTCACCAAATCAAAGTTCAGCCCGGGACCGGCACCCAAGTCCGAAACCCGCACCTACACCGAATCCGCCGACGGCATCAACATGACCTGGACGAGCGTTGCGGCCGACGGCAAGTCGGTCAACGTCAAGTCGACCTTCAAGACCGATGGCAAGGACTATCCAGTCACCGGATCATCGAATTTCGACACCCTGACGTTGAAGCAGGTTGACAGCCACACCGTCCACAGCGTCCAGAAGAAGGGTGGCAANGTGGTCGGCGAGACCACGCGAACCGTTTCCAAGGACGGCANGGTGCTGACGCTGGCCAGCAAAGGCACNTCGGCCGACGGAGTCGCGTACGACAACGTGCTGGTCTACGACAGGAAGTGATTGATTCGGACGGGTCGTCGACGATCAGGCGTCGCCGGCGGCCCGGCCGGAGTCCGTTGCAGGAGCGAATAGATGCGCCATGAATTGGTCACGGCTACCGCTGTCGTGGTGGGCGTCGTCAACATGGCTCACAGTGAAACCATTCGCTGCGGCTCATGGCTCGTTGATGGCTCTGTCACCATCGACTTGAACTCAAATACAAGGAAGATCGGCACGACTGTTACGGAGTACTGGACCTATGATCGGGGCACCCAGGCAGCGCCCGTGCTGGTGACCATCGTAGACGGAAGAATCCGCTCCATCGAGCGCATTAAGTAACGGCCGCTGAGCACGACCCAATGTGCGCCGGATGGTCTGCATCTCGCATGCTACGGACCGCCGTCACCGGCCGCCGCCAGCCGGACCTCGGCCTCGGCGATCATCGTCTTGAAGCGCGGATCTTCGCGCAGCGGATCGAGGTCCGGGTCGACCTTGGCGTGATTCAGGCGGTTGATGTACGCGGTCTGGAACACCGGGCCGAGGATCTCGATCGCGGCTTCCGTGTCCTTCAGTCCTGTCAGCGCACAGGCGAAGTTGTAGCGCATGTTCATGTTGTCGGGATCGATCAGCAGGGCGCGACCGATCCACTCCTTCGCGCGGTCCCCCTCCCCGAGGGCGGCCAGGGCCGTGACGCCATAGCCCATCGCCGATCCGTTGTTTTCGTCCTGCGCCAGTATTTTCTCGGCACGATCGAGGGCCACTCGCGCGACGCGGCGCGCGTCGTCGACCCGGCCGAGGGCTGCATGACACGTGATCAGCATCCCCGCTGAATTGACGTCGGTTTCCATGAGTGCCATCGCTTTCTCGTAGTAGCGAATGGCGTCCTCCATGCGGCGCTGCCTCACCCGCAGGTACGCCGCCGACTTGTTGACCTCGTACGACTCGGGGTCAAGGCGCAACGCGACCTCGAGTTCGGCGGACGCTTCGTCGTGGCGCCCGTACTGGGACAGGATGCGGGCCTTTACCGCGTGTGCCTCCGCCAGGTTCGCATCCAGCGCCAGCGCCCGTTCGGCGGCCGACATGCCGTCATCCCCGCGGCGGCCGTGGCTGAATCGCAGCAGCATCTGGCCGAGCGCCATGAGTGCCCACGCGCGCGGGTAGTTCGGATCAATCTGGGTCGCGCGACTGCACAAGCGGATGCTGGCCTCCGCCCGCCGCGGATCACTTTCAATGCCTGTGGCGTAGTTGCGGCGCGCCATCAGGTAGAGGTTATATGCATCGACGTTGTCGGTGCCGCGCTGCTCGATCGCCTGCTTCTCCTCGGGCAGCAGCTTCAACTTCAGTGCCTTGACGATGGCCTGCGAGATTTCGTCCTGCAGCGCGAAGATGTCGTTCAGGTCGCGATCGTAGCGCTCGGCCCAGACGCTGTCGTTGCTGGCTCCGTGCACCAGCTGTGCCGTGATGCGCACGCGGCCGCCGGCCTTGCGCACGCTTCCCTCCAGAACGTGACTCACGTTGAGTTCACGTGCGACCTTCGCCACGTCGATCTTGACACCCTTGTACAAGAACGCGCTGTTGCGCGAGGCCACCACCAGTGCCGAGACCTTGCTCAGGTCCGTGATGATGTCCTCGCTGATGCCGTCACTGAAGTACTCCTGCTCGGAGTCGCCACTCATGTTGGCGAACGGCAGCACGCAAATACCGATGCGCGTTGCAGCGACGCTGCCTGCAGCGGCGGCCGGGGTAGGGCTCGCTGCCAGCGAGGCCTGGGCTCCGCCCTGGCGAGCGATCATGGCCGTCAGCGAACGCAACAATGCCCGGAACGGCGGGCTCTGGGCGTCGCCCCCCCAGCCATCGAGCTCGGTCGTGTGTATGGCCCGCACGTCCATCGGCAGGCTGGCCCCGTCGAAGCGCGCCGGCACCAGGGTCCCGCGGTCAGCCGCCTCGCGGGCCTCACCGCGGACCCAGCGTGATGCCACCGAGGTCGGAGTCCAGACGACCAGCACCGCTTTGGCGGCCTTGAGTTCCGCCTCGATCTGATCGTCAAACTGCTGTCCGGCGTCGATCTCCGGGTCCCACCAAACCGACCAGGCCTGCGCCTCGATGGCCGCGACGAGGGGTGCCACGAGTGCCTTGTCGCTTCGGGCGTAGGAAACGAAGACGTCAGCCATGCCTGTCGGACCTCAACGGGGTGTTCGTCGCACTGGACGCGCGGCGCCGTAGCTTAACCCGGCTTGGCTCCCCGGCGCTGTGCCTTGAGCCGCGCCTTCACCCGCGCACCCTTGGCCTCGAGCATCGGCCGCAGCAACTCCTGCAATGCGGGGAAGGCTCGCGACAGCTTTGCGAGCAGCAGCGTCGAGCGTGGCATCGCCCGTTCGCGCCGCCGATCGATGGCACAGGCCACCACCGCATCTGCAACCTGCTCGGCCGTCAGGATCGGCTGCGAGAACACCAGGTCGGGCACGTGGTCGAGGTCGTCGAGCACGAACGGTGTGGCGATCGGTCCGGGCGATACGACGCAGAGCGCGACCCCCGCGTCGCGCAGCTCCTCGCGGACCGCAAACGTGAATCCGCGCAGCCCCCATTTGGACGCACAGTACGGTCCCTCGTGCGGCAGCGGCACGTGCCCGGCGATCGACGCCACGTTCACCACCACGCCCCGCGACTNTCGCAGGTGGGGGAGGGCGAGGCGGGTGAGCAGCAGTGGTGCCGTCAGGTTGGTGTTGATCACGGCCGCGATCGCCGCCGGATCCAGCGTATCGAACGTGCCACGCGCATTCGCGGCGGCGTTGTTCACCAGCACGTCGAGCCGACCGTAGTTTACAAGGGTGCGGTCGATCAGCGCCGCGAGGTCCTCGAACCGAGTGACGTCGGTGGGCACCGCGAGCCCCTCGAGTTCTCGCGCGAGTGCCGCGATGGTCTCCGCACGCCGTGCCGCCAGCACCACCCGGGCGCCAGCCTGCGCAAAGGCGCGCGCTGCGGCCGCACCCACACCTGACGAGGCGCCGGTCACGATCACGACTTTGCCCGAAAGTGCCTGGGTCATCGATTTCTCCGGAGTATTGACGCCGAGATTGAAGCATTTGTCGCCACCCGGGCAAGACAGCGCGAGCACGTCACCGCGGTCGAACTGCTCGAGGTACGGCGACCCCGGCCGTGACCGTGACCGTGACCGTGACCATTTTGTGACCTGGCTCAAGTTCCACACGGACTGGATCACTACACTCCACGTATCGTCTGGGCACGCCGCGTCCTGAATGCGGCGTGCCCGGCGTCCTTAGCCGGAGTGCGTCTTGGCCGCGAACAAGTTGGACCCCGAAGGAAAAGCCACAGCGCCCGGGATCACGCGCCTGCGGCCTGCCACGGCAGGCGCGCCGCGCAGCGTATTCGTGGTGCTCACACACAGCGACGAACTGCTCGAGCAGATCGGCCAGGTGCTGGACGAAGACAGCGAAGTACGCCACGCGGACAACGAGGAGGAAGCACGGCAGTTCGCGGATCCGCGGCACGCCACCGTGATGCTGGTCGATGCGCGCGAGCAGGTCGATCCGGCCCTGGTCGTCGAACGGCTGCATGCGACCGACGGCTCAACGGTGATCGTCGTATTCGCGCCCGCGGGGTCGGTTACCGACGTTGCGCGGGCCATCCGCGGTTCGGCGGCTTTCGCGGTCCTGCCAATCCCGGTGGAGACGGAGAAGACCCGTGCGGTCCTGCAGGGCGCCGGCGAGGAAGCCCTGGCTCGTTGCGCTCTGGTCACACCGGTAGTGGAGGCTGCGCCGGAACGACCGGCCGTGGTGCCGCCGCTGCACGAGGCGAGGGTCGAGCCTGTGGCGGAGATCGAGCCCGTTGCGCTGCCCGTGGCTGGCGGCGCCGCGTCGCGCTCGGGAGGTGTTCCGCGCGCCGCTCTGGCCGTCGCAGCCGTCCTGCTGGTCGCGGCCACCGCAGCGTGGTTCTATCTGCGCGACGCCGGTGAACCGACAGTGCCGCCGGAGGCCGCGATCGCCGTGAACCGCCCGCAGCAGCAGCAGCTGTCGACGGCATCCAAGGAAGAACTGCTCGACCGCGCGCGGGTCGCGTTCCACGAGCGGCGCTACACCGATCCGGATGGCGACAGCGCCCTGTATTACTACCGCTCGGTGCTCGCGCAGGACCCGCAGGATGCCGAGGCCCGCGAGGGGCTGGACCGCGTCGGCTCCGTGCTCGACGGCCGGCTCAAGTCGGCGCTGGCGGAGCAGCGGCCTCAGGACGCCGAGCGCACGCTCGAGCAGTTACGCCTGATCCGTCCCGATGATCCGGCACTGGCCGCGACCGAAGCTCGAATGGTCGAGAGCCGCATCGGCGCGGCACTTGCGCGCGGCGATCTCGCGCAGGCCGACACCCTGCTGCGTGCGGCAGCCGCATCGGGCGTGGCCCCGGAACGGCTGGCGCCGCAGCGCGAGCAGCTGGCGCGCCTCGAGTCGGCGCAGCGCGCGGAGCAGCTTGCGCGGCTCGTGAACGCCCGCATCCGCGACGGACAGTTGCTGGAACCGGCGGATGACAGTGCAAAGTACCACCTCGGACAATTGCTCCGGCTGCCGAACGGCAAGCGGCTCGGTACCAATGCCTCCGCCGAACTGGCCCGGGCATACGCAGAGCGCGGACGTCTCGCTGCGGACCAGGGTCAGGGCAGGGAAGCGGACCTCTGGTTCGCCGAGGCACGAGCCCTCGGCTACACCCCGGAGCAAACCGTTGCCGCACCCGCGGCCGCCATGGGCACGACGCCGATCGTGTCGGCGCCGCCCGCCGCACCGGAGCCCACGGAACCCCCGGTTGACGCGCGCCCGGCCCAGGTCCCCGCCCAGGCGCCGCGCAGCGATCCGCCCGTGGCGGCACCCGCGCCGCCCCAGGCGTCGCCCGCGGACTTCAAGCGTACCCGCTTCGTACCGCCGACATACCCCCCGCAGGCGCTGGCACGCCGGCAGGAAGGCGAGGTGCGCGTCCGGATCACCGTGGACACGACTGGCCGCGTCGTTGATGCAAGCGTCGAGTCCGGCACTCCTCCGGGAGTGTTCGACCAGGCGGCGCTCAATGCCGTGCGCAAGTGGCGCTTCGAGCCCATCGTGAAGGGCGGACGACCGATCGAGGCCAGCGTCGTGACGACGATCCGCTTCAGGCCCGAAGAGGCTCAGCGCTGAGCTGGCGCGCCCGCCATCGAATCCCGAGGAAACGACGACATGCGAAAGCTCATCGACCGCCTGCGCAGCAACGCCGCCACGGCCGGATTCGTGCTGCTGCTGGTGGCGTTCATCGGCGCCGTGCTCGTGCCGTCGTACCGCCTGGCGACCGAGCTCGCCGACAAGACCGCGGCGCTGCGGCTCGTGAGCATGCAGGCGTCGCATGCGGAGCTTCTGCTGCGGTCCATTGCTGCGGTGCGGGACCGCCTCGAGGCGGGTGGCTACGTCGGCCAGCCCATCAAGGAAGTGGCCGCCCGGGCGACCAACTTCGACGCGGGCCTCAAGCGCATGGCCGAATCGCGACTGCTGGAGCCCGCCGAGGTGTCGGCGGTGCAGCGCACCTGGACGGACTACCGTGCCGGATTCGCGGCCATCGAGGGGTTCGACGGGATTCCCTACTCCGACTCCGACTCCGGCACTCAGCTCAACGCAGACGGACGCAGGCTGCTCGAGGACACGCGTCAGGCCCTGAGCCTCGGGCGCGTGGCTACGCCCCAGCTCGCCAAGTCGATGGCCACGGCCGGCGCCCGCCTCGAGCAGGGCGCGGTCGAGGGCGCGGCACGGCTGCGTCAGCTGATGATGATCGGCGTGGCGTTCGCGGTGGTACTGGTCATGCTGGTCGCCTACTTCCAGTGGCTCAGGGCGCGCGAGGAACAACGCGCCCGTGCAGTGCGCGAGCAGATGGGCGACATCCTCGACACCGTGAAGGACGGCCTGTTCCTGCTCGACTCGGATCTGCGGGTCGGTGCGGTCCGATCGCGGGCGCTTGGCGCACTGCTGCGTCGCGACAACTTCGACGGCGCCTACTTCGAGGACCTGCTGCGCGGCCTCGTCCAGCCAAAGACCCTCGACACGGCGGTCAAGTACGTCAAGCTGCTGTGGGGCGAGCGCGCCAACGAGAAGCTGATCAGGAGCATCAACCCGCTCGCCGAGGTCGAGTTGAGCTTCGACCGCCGCAACGGGGGTCAAGACACCCGCTACCTGGAGTTCGAGTTCCACCGGGTGCGGGGCGCGGAGGGCGTGCGGCAGGTGCTGGTGTCGGTGAACGACGTGACCTCGCGCGTCCTGCTCGCCCGCGAGGCAGCCGATGCCCAGGCCAGCGCCCACGCACACACCGAGATGCTGCTCGGCATCCTCAAGCTCGACCCCACCCAGCTCGGATCGTTCCTCTCCAACTGCAAGGCGAGCCTCAGCCAGGTGAACGCCATCCTCAGGGTGCCGGCGCGCGACACCCACGCCTATCGCGACAAGGTCGAGCAGTTGTTCCGCGAGATGCACCGCCTGAAGGGCGAGGCGGCCACCGTCGGCGTCGCCACCGTCGAGTCGCGAGTGCACGATTTCGAGGACCTGCTGTCCGGGCTGCGCCAGCGCGAGAAATTCGACGGCAACGACTTCCTGCCGCTGGTGGTGCGGCTCGACGACCTGCTGGCGCACGTGGCGTCGATCCGCGAGCTGCTCGAGCGGCTTGCCGAGATGCGCACTGCCGCGCAGATGTGCGCAACGCAGGCGATGCCGATCGTGGCGACCGCGGATGCGCCGCAGGACCTGGGCACGACGCTGGTGAACCTGGCCTACCGCATCGGCACGGATCATGGCAAACGGGTCCGCCTGCTGGCCGAGGGCCTCGACGACGTTCCAGCGCGCTATCGGCGCGCCGTGCAGGACGTGGCGGTGCAACTTCTGCGCAATGCGATCGCGCACGGCATCGAGTCGCCGGAGCAGCGCCGCGAGGCAGGCAAGGACGAGATCGGGAGCATCAAGCTGCAGTTCGCGGCCGGTTCCGACGGCTGTCGCTTGACGATCGAAGACGACGGCGCCGGCATCCTCCCGGACGTCGTGCGCGCCGCGGCCGTGCGTCGTGGTCTGATCACCGAGGCTGAGGCCGCCGGCCTCGACGCGCGATCGACGCTGTCACTGATCTTCCGGCCGGGCTTCTCGACCCGCGACACCGCGGACCGGGATGCTGGTCGGGGCGTCGGGCTCGACCTCGTGCGCCGCAGCGTCGAGGAACTCGGCGGCCGGGTCGGATTGGCGACCACGGCCGGACGCTCGACGCGCTTCCGCATCACACTGCCGGCCGAGTCGGTCCGGCAGGGCGCCGTGGCCTGAGCAGCCGCAAGGGAGTGCGATCCATGGTCGTGCGTGCACTCGACGTGACCAGATCGATCCGCATGATGATCGTGGACGACTCCAACGTGATCCGCCGGCGCATCGAGCGCTGCCAGCACGTCGATGGCGTCGAGGTGGTGGGCACCGCGTCGAACGGCGTGGAAGCACTGTCCCTGTTCGTCGACCTCGACCCGGACGTGGTCACCATGGACCTCACCATGCCGCAGATGGACGGCATCGAGTGCGTCGAGCGCATGGTGAATCTCAAGCCGGGGGTGCTGATCCTGGTGATCTCGGCCCTGGCCGACAAGGCCACCGCCGTGGAAGCGATGGAGAAGGGCGCCAACGGCTTCCTCAACAAGCCCTTCAGCGACCGGCAGCTCAACGACGCGCTGATCGAACTACTGGACGGGGCCTGAGCCATGCTCGACGAACGCGAGGTGTCGAGCTTCGTGGCGGGCACGACCCAGTACTTCGAGGTCGCGGCCGGGCAGCCGGCCTCCGTCGGCTCGCCGTTCCTCGTGACGCAGGGCACGCCGGACATCAACGAGTACACAGGCGTGATTACCGTGTCCGGCCGGCGCCAGGGCATCGTCTACTTCACGGCTCCGCGCGGCATGCTGGTCGTGATGCTCATGAAGATGCAGGAAAGCAACGTCGGCCACGAGAACCTCTGCGATCTTGTGGGCGAGGTTGCCAACACCATTGCCGGCAACGTGCGCCGCGAGTTCGGCCGCGAGTTCGGTATCTCGCCGCCGAGCGTCGTCAGCGACGGGCAGGCCATGCCTCTGCCCACCGGCTGCCACCCGATCGTGATCCCGATCAACTGGCGCAGCCACACGGCCAAGGTCGTCGTCTGCCTGAAGTAGCCGGGGTCGGTCTCGGCGCCGGGGTCCTGGCCCGTGCTCACCGGCCGCGCCGCCGCTGACCGTCCGAGGGCTCCCTCGCGACGTCTGCTGCTATCGCGACGTTCAGCCGGTCACGTCCGATACCCCGGATCCATCCGCTCGAGCTTTCTGAGCAGCGCCGGCCACGCCACGCCCGCCCCCAGCCCGGCCGTCGCTGTCTTCATAACCTCCTGCATGCCCTGCAGGATCGCCGGATTCACGTGCACCAGCTCGCCGCCGGCCTGCGCATCGATCTGGATGCGACAGGTGCTCTCAAAGACGTACATGTTCAGGAACGCATCCGGAATCGTCCGTCCGACCACGAGCAACCCGTGATTGCGCAGCATCAGGAAACTGGCGGTCCCGAGGTCGGCCTGCAGGCGCGTTCGCTCGTCCTCGCGCAACGCCACGCCCTCGTAGTCGTGGTAGGCGAGCGAACTCAGTACGAAGGTCGACTGCTGACTGATCGGCAGCACCCCGCATTCCTGCGCACTCACGCCAACACCCGCGCGCGAATGCGTGTGCAGCACACAGCCCGCGTCCTCCCGCACCTGATGAATCGCGCTGTGAATGAGAAAGCCCGCCGGATTCACCGGAAACGGCGACTCGCTCAGCTTGCGACACTCCTGGTCCACCTTCACCAGCGACGAGGCCGTGATCTCCTCGAACAGCAACCCGTACGGATTGATCAGGAAGTGATGCTCCGGCCCCGGGATGCGCGCACTGATGTGCGTGAACACCAGATCGCTCCAGCCGTATGCGGCCACCAGCCGGTACGCCGCCGCGAGGTCGCATCGCAACTGCCACTCCTCGGCACTGACCCGGTCCTTGAGCGAAGCGATCTGCATGGTCATCTCCTGAATCGGGGCCAACCCCCGGGCGTCTGCGGCAGTGTAGGCCCGCCCGCCGAACAGATCACCCGCGGCACCAACGCGCCCCCCTGCAAGACCCATCCGAGGTGCGATCAGCGATCGCGCCCACCGTCTCCCACCCGCATTTCCGGAGTCGGCTCATTGACCCTGCAACCGCCGCATGGTCTATTCGATCGTCGAATCCCCGGACGGCGAAGTGCATTCCACGCTGCGACCCACGCTGATCGCTGCCTCAGTGCTGCTGCTGACACTCGCTGTCAGCCGCGCGGACGTCCCGACCGCCGAGCAGGACTGTCGGAATCGAAACTCTGCCCTTTGCGAGACCGCCGGCGTTGAGTTCGTGGTCGACGGTCCCTGCCCACCCACGGCACGGACGATCCGTCCGCAGGGTCTGGAGAACTGCGACACCGTCGCCGCGCAAATCACGGGAGAACCGGCCCCCTCACCATCGACCATTCCTGCGGCGAAACCTCCTCCAACCCTGCGTGACGACCTGGCGAGCTGGGGACGGGTCGAACGTTGGCTGCTGCCTGCCGTGGTGCTGGTGGGCGGAGTGCTGGCCATCGGCATCGCCGCCTGGGCGCTCCGCCGGCTCTTCAGGAAGCGCAACGCCGGTAATGCGGCCCGCAGCGCCGGCCGGTCCGTCCTGCAGCTCATCGCCGCGGCGACGATCGCCGTACTGCTCGCCTGGCANGCCGCGGGGGCAGCCTTCAATCGCATCTTCGGCAGCTACGACAATCACGACACGGCAGCCCCGCTGCTGATCGCGGCTCCCGCCGCATTCGCGGTCTTTATTCTGGTGTTGCCGGCCGCCTTTGCAGCCAGCGCGTGGCTTCTGCGCCTGCTGGCGAGGGCGCTCGGCAACCGGTCGTGACACCACGATCGCCGCACGCCTGACGGGGAGCACACGCGGACAAAACCCTTGGCATTTGAGCACGGTTGCTCTACTTTGCCCCCGCCGCGATCACACCCGATCGCATCATTCGAAAACTCAAGAGGTCATCGTTCACCCATGGCAAAGGCCAAGAAAGNCGCTCGCAAGCCCGCGAAGAAGTCCGCCCGGAAGGCCGCCCCGAAGGCCCCGCCATCGATCAAGACCGTGCTCACCAAGTCCCAACTGGTGGCTCACCTCGGAGATGCAGCGAAGGTCGCCGGCAAGGACGTGCGCGCCTTGCTCGCCGCGCTCGAAGAGACGATCCGCGCCTCGATCAGCCGCAAGGGCCCGCGCACCTTCGTGCTGCCCGGCTTGCTCAAGATCACCGCCGTGGCCGTGCCCGCCAAGAAGGCACGCAAGGGCATCAACCCGTTCACCGGCGAAGAAACCGTCTTCAAGGCCAAACCGGCGACCGTGAAGGTCAAGGTGCGCCCGATGAAGAGGCTCAAGGACGCAGCCACCCGCTGAGTCCTCACCCGGGCGGCCGACCGCGGCCGCCCCGTTCCAGCCATACCGGCGGAACCCTGACGACGCGCCTCGGGAACCTCGGCCGTGCGGCGCGGTCTATCCGGCCCGACGGCGGACCGCCGCCGCAGATCCTTGCCGCGACCACCCCGGGGAGTTCCTCGATGCCGAAGCCGACGCTTGTATTCGCCGCGCTGCTGATCGCCCTCGGCGTCGGCGCGTTCCTCTCGTCCGGCAGCCGGACCGCGCTGCTGCCGGCCTACGCCGGCCTCGTGCTCGCAATCCTCGCCGGTCTCGCGCTCGCCTTCGAGGGCGGGCGGCGGCATCTGATGCACGTCGCCGCCGTCGTCGCGCTGCTGGGCGCGCTGGCCCCGGCCGCGACGCTCGGCATCCGGGCGGCGCAGATGAGTCCGCTCGCGCTGACGGTGAACGTCGGCATGCTCGTACTCTGCGGCGGGCTGCTCGCGCTGATGGTGCGGTCTTTCGTCGCCGCGCGCCGGGCGGCCTGACGCCGCGGCCGCGTCGCAACGCCAGGCCACGACGGGTGCTAGCATTCCGCGCGCGAGAACCCCGCCTGCTCCCTGGAGTCGAGACGATGAGCGAACCCGCGATTGCTGCCAAAGTGCCGATCGGCGTGGACGTCGACGCCGGCAAGACCTACTGGTGGTGCGCCTGCGGCAAGAGTGCCACGCAGCCGTTCTGCGACGGTTCGCACAAGGGCTCGGAGTTCACCCCGGTGAAGTTCGAGGCCTCGGAGTCGAAGAAGCTGTGGTTCTGCGCCTGCAAGCACTCGGCACACAAGCCGATGTGCGACGGCACCCACAAGAAGCTCTGACCGTTCGCCGGATGCAGCGCGGCCGGCCCGCGCTGTCGATCTGCTTATGCCGCCAGCACCCCCCGCAACCACTGGGCCGTCTCAGCGAGCTCCGCTGCGCACACCTCGTGCTCCATCGGGTACTCGTGCCACTCGACCGCATAGCCCTGTGCGCTGAGCACCTCGCGCGCCTCGATCCCCATCGCGACCGGCACCACCGGATCCATCCGTCCGTGACACATCAGGATCGGCACCTCCGCATTGGCGCCTGACTTCTCCGCCGCGAGCCGGGCAGGGAAGGGGAGGTAGGTGGACAGCGCCAGCAGGCCTGCCAGCCGCTCACCAAACCGCAGTCCCGCCGACAGCGCCACCGCACCACCCTGCGAAAACCCCGCGAGCACGACGCGCGAGGCCGGCACGCCCCGCTCGATCTCCTGCCCGAGGTACCCGTTCACCCGCTCCACGGACTCCGCGAGCCCCGCCGCATCCGCCCGCCCCTCCGGCGTGAACGCCTTGATGTCGTACCAGGCCCGCATCACGTAACCCGCGTTCACCGTCACCGATCGCAGCGGCGCATGAGGGAACACGAAACGAACGGGAAGCGCCTCCGGCAGCTGCAGCTCCTCCACGATCGGTACGAAGTCGAAGCCGTCCGCACCCAGCCCATGCAGCAGCACCACCGTCGCGGTCGCCGGCACATCGGGTTCGAGCGTGATTTCGAACTCGCTTTCGAGTGAGGTGTATTGCATGTGTGGTGGACGCCGGGCAGGGCAGAAAAGATCGCCCCGCCACACCCTTGAACTGAACCCGACGAAGGTTAGTGGAAGACGCGGCAGGGCG
>Ga0031656_10000475_pt1 | contig 13713 bp, 15 predicted proteins | sample FrelakmetDIP11DI_FD_55080 | JGI IMG/M metagenome (GOLD analysis project Ga0031656, IMG submission 55080) | Freshwater lake sediment microbial communities from the University of Notre Dame, USA, for methane emissions studies - DIP11 DI | ecosystem: Environmental > Aquatic > Freshwater > Lake >... | reverse complement strand
TACGAATAAAAAAAAGCGGAGATTCACTCCGCTGAGGATATTTCTGAAGGTATTTTATGATTCAATTATTGGGGTAAGTCACTGCCCAGAACTTTGGCACCGGTTGGAGCTGGGCTGCCCCCTTTTGGTTCAATCGTGATACCAATCGAATCATATTGGATCAGCGGATCGGGTGCCAGTAATTCCAGAGATCCATATCCCTCATAATTCACCGAGAATATACCAGAACTTATCTGGGTTCCGTCTCGGTTCAGCCAAACCTGGTACTGGTGTTGTTCATCCAGGATTGGCAATTGGTCCACAACCAGTGTGCCGTATTCGCCATGCTGGTCCATGATCAATGTACCAGAAGCCATAGGCGCATCTGTGGTGTTTGCCAGGGCGATCACAAGCATGGGTGCCCTGTTGATCGGGTTATTCGATGGGTTATATTGTCGCCACAGTAGCAAGTTACCCAGTGCTAAAACCAGGATGAGCGCCACGCTCCATGCGGGTAGACGCATTCGGAAGATTTGGCTCAGATTTTGCCAGAATGTCGGTGGGTTGGAGGCATTGGTATTTAATTGGCGTGCGTGAATTGATTTCATTAAACTGGTTTTAACTCCAGGGGGAGGTGAAGTCTGGACCAACGCCATGGGCAACTCATCCGCAATTTGTTGTAGACGCGTGAATTCCGCCTTACAGGTCACGCAGGTAGTCAGATGTTCGGCCACGTAGCTTGCTTCAACATCCATCAAAATACCCAGNACATAGTCTGGAAGTATATCGATGACGTGATTTTCAACCTCCATAGACATTATCTATTTCTCCTAATACAAGATACGTAAAATCCAATCAAATGGATTTCTAAACGAATTATTCATCCTGTAAAAGTACACGCAATTTACCCATCGCCAGGCGAATGCGGGTCTTGACGGTACCAATCGGCTCGCCCAGGGCAGCGGCAATCTCAGAGTGTGAGCGACCCTGGAAGAATGCCATCCCCAGAGCCTGTTTCTGTTCTGGAGGGAGTTGAGCCACCGCCCGGCGGATGCGGTGTTGGCGTTGAGTGAGATCCAGCTCCCATTCGACATTTTGGTCGTCGGGGATATCTATGGCTTCCATATCCTGCCAGGTAACTTGCAGGTCTTCATGGCGGGAGTGGGATTGCCGGTAGATGTCAATGGAACGGTGACGGGCAATGCTGGACAACCAGGTGGCCATCCGACCATGCTCAGCATTGTAGGTATGGGCTTTTCCCCACACCCGTTCAAAAACATCCTGGGTCACCTCCTCAGCCCGCCCGGTATCTGAGAGCGTATTCAATGCCACGCTAAAAACCAGCCGGCTATAACGGTCGTAAAGCTCACTCAGTGCATTTTCGTCAGCTTGACCGATGAGGCGGAGAAGGGTTTCGTCGTTTAAGCGGGTGTAGTCCATGGATTTAGGGAGAGCAAGTAAACTTCAAGATTAGTTTAGTGCCAGGAGGGGGAAAAGTCAAGAGATGAGGAAAATAACCGCCTGGAGATACATTTCTTGAAAACTGATCACTAATTTGGATAAATAGGCTTACCGGAATTTACAACCTATATTAGATTTCATCAAGCTCTTTATGCCCAGGTCCAATCTGATCCATTCTTCGATAAATCAATCGAAAACTGGTAATCCAACGTTCTATTAATAACCGTAATTTGCCTCGCCTCGACGGTAAGGTATCAACCCTGGTTCGCAGCAAAATGCTCTCTCAATAAGCTATAATTAATCCTGTGCAAACAGCCATTTCGCTCGATGCCCATGCCCATATCGACCCTTCCTGCTCCTCCGCTGAGCTCTCGGAGGCTGGTGCGGTGCTCGCCATGACCCTTTCGCTGGATGAAGCTGAAAAAGTGCTGCCNCGCCAGGANCCATTGATCGCCTGGGGGGTGGGCNGCCATCCACGTAAGCTGGTAGCCCAGAATAACTTCGATCCAGATCACTTTGCTGGACTGGCTTTNCGAAGCCCCATGATTGGCGAGATCGGCCTGGATGTGGCTTATCATGTACCTACTACCCGGATAGAATCCTTAGGATGACCCATGGAAAACATGATTCGTACCATAGATCCATCCAACCTCGATCGATACGGCTTCTTCTGTTACAAGAGCAAGCCGAAGACCGAGGGTTTCCGCCAAAAGCGCCAGTGGTTGGCTGGCTGCCTGGCGGAGGGTGTACGGTTAAAGATTATTAATGAGGGGGAGCGCTCAGCCGGTTTCATTGAATATGCAACCGGTGAATCGACCTGGCGAGTCGTGCATGCCCCGGGGTATATGGTCATCCACTGCGTTTGGGTGGTAGGCAGCGGACAGGGTAAAGGGTACGGCGGCCGCCTGCTCGAGCAAGTTATCGATGATGCAGAGCGCTTAGGGATGTTTGGTGTGGTAGCTGTTACGAGTGGCAGCACCTGGTTGGCAAAAAAAGAGTTTTTCCTGCATCATGGCTTTCAGGTCATTGACCAGGCTCCTCCCACCTTTGAGCTTTTAGTGAAGAAATTTGGCACATCAAGCTTGCCTGCCTTCCCTCAGGATTGGCAGGCTCGTCTTCAGCGCATCCCAGATGGATTGGTGGTTTATTACTCCGGTCAATGTCCTTACCATGCCATGTTCGTCACCTCCCTGCTCAATGCTGCCAATGCAATGGGTATCCCAGCCCACTCGGTGGAATTAAAGTCCAGCTGGGAGGCTCGCAGTCTATCGCCCTCAGCATATGGGGTGTTCGGTGTGGTTTATAATGGACATCTGCTGTCTTACCGCCCAATGGGTGGTAACACGCTGCGTGAAATTCTGGAGAACTCCGATGAAAAACTACTACCATAAAGTCCCACCAGACCAATTGCAGCAATTCAAAAACTTCAGAGAGCAACACCCGCTCAAATCGCTTGAGATGAACGGCATTACCTGGGAGTTTCTCACTTCCGGTGAGCCTTATAGTCAAACTTTGCTGCTTCTGCCAGGAGCGCTCAGTACTGCCGAATCCGCCTGGCGTACGATCAGCCTGCTGGAGCAGGGGAAATACCACTTGCTCAGTCCAAACTATCCTGCCGAAACGAACAGCATGAGCGTTCTGGCGGATGGAATTGCTGCCCTATTGATCCGCGAAGGTATCACGTCAGTATATACCGTGGGAGGTTCCTACGGAGGCATGCTTGCCCAGGTGTTTGTACATCGCCATCCAGAGCTGGTGACTAAGCTGGTGCTGTCGCATACCTACCCACCGGTGAGCACGCGTGCCCGAAGTGTGGAGCCTGCCTTGCGAATGTTCCGTGTGCTTCCCATGTTCCTGGTGAAAAAGATGCTGCGCGACCGGATGATCGGCATCCTGCCCCCCAAACCTTCACCGGAGCTGCTGTTGATTGAGGCACAAATTCGCGAAACGGTTGACACACGGCTCACACGCCAGGCTGCCATCAACACCTTCCTGCGCATGATTGATTTTGACCAGCAGGTTTTCTCTCCATCCGACCTGGTAGACTGGTCGGGTAAGGCGCTCATCATGCTGGCGGAAAATGACCCTACCACACCCGAGCCTCTGCGCAAGCAGCTGCTTGAACTATACCCCGGGGCAACCGTGCACCTGTTCAAGGGCAGCGGTCACGCCACCGCCATCCTGGAATCGAAAGAATACATCCAGGTGATCGAGGCATTCCTGGCTGAGCAAACTTCTATAGCATCATAAATTTCCCTGGCTAAGAAATAGTCTGTTTGCTGTTCGCTTAATTAGCCTGGTAAGGACAAGTTTCATCAATCACAAACTAATATACTTCTCAAGAAGTTGCGTGAAATGCCAGTGAAGAAGCAGATTCCATTTAAGTTACGGGATTTCGTGGGGGTTGATCTGGAGTATATCTCCAAACTGGAAGCAGTCAGAATCAGGCACACTGGTCAAATGTTGTCGGCTGGAAAAACACCACAAAGCCGGGCAGACTTATCTGCNCGGGTAGGGATACCGGAACAGGCAGTGCTCGAGCTGGTGAAACTCTCGGACCTGGCACGTTTACCTGGTGTAAAGGGGATTCGCGCCCGGTTGTATTACGCTGCAGGCGTAGATTCAGTGGAAAAACTTGCCTCCTTCGAGCCTCAAGCGTTGCTCGATTTAACGGCAGAGTTCGTACAGAAGAGCGGTTTCGAAGGCATTGCACCCCTGCCCAAGGAGGTAAGCTCCACAATTTCGAATGCCAGGTTACTTCCCACGGTAGTGGAATGGTGATATGAAACTGGTTGGGATTGCACTGCTATGCAAGGNCTGCTCAGGCTAATTACCCCGCACGCGTTCCCAGGCTATATCGAGGATCTTGTTTACAAAGGCAGCATAATTTAGGTTGGCTACCTCAGCGGAACGGGGCAGCCAGTAACCGGGGGCAATCCCTGCAATGGGATTTAATTCCAGGATATAAAGAACATCATCGCCACCCAACCGGAAATCGATCCGGCACCAATCCCTGCATTCTAATACTTCATATGCTTTGAGCGCCATTTGGTTGATTCGTTCAGCCAATCGCGGGGTGATATCGGCCGGACAGATGGTTTTTTTGGGGATGATCTGCTCCATGAAATCTTTCACGAACTGCTCGCCTTTTACCCGCTTAACGAACGGAAGCACTTCATCATCCGGGTAAAAAAGGACGATCCCAAAAGGATCTTGAAAAGCTATTTCTGTGATAGGTAAGGTAAACAGCTCCAGGTTGCCCAAAACACCCACATTGAACTCGCGGCCGATGATAAATTTTTGCACCAATACAGGTTCTTGATAAGTACTGATTAAAAAGTCCACCTGGTCTCGCAAGGCCTTCTCGTCATGTACAACCGATTTTCTAGAAAGACCCATGGAGGAACCTTCATGGAGAAGTTTTACAATCAATGGAAATTCAGAGTTTAGCTGCAGCACATCTTCAGGAGCATAAAATACCTGGAATGGTGGAACCATCACTCCATTGCTCAACAGCACCTCATTTGTACGAGCCTTGTTCAGGCAAATGGATAAAGTTAAAACCCCCGACCCAGTGTATGGGATACCAAAAAACTCGCATATGGCGGGAACCTGCGATTCGCGCGAGTCACCATGCATGCCTTCTGCAATATTAAAGACAATCTCTGGTTGAAAGAATCTCAATTTATCAGCAAAATCCTGATTGGCTTCCAGAAGGATTACTTCATGTCTACCAGCTTTAAGCGCATTTGCAACTGCTTGAATCGTTTCCTCTGAATCAAACTCAGCGATCCGGTCCAAAGGGGACTCATTCAAACAGTCCAGCCTGATCAAATCATACGCTAATCCTACCTTTGTCATTTTACAGATTCTCCACGAGATTCCCGAATTTTTTCAAACTTAAGCTTCAATCTCCCGTCAACCATTACTTAACCATCTCTATGGAACCACGCCTTCAGATGATATTCTTTCACCTTATAGTATCCCAGCTTGCGTGCCAGTGCAATGCCTGCTTAGATATGGCTTACCGGATTACCAGCGGGAGTAGGAATCTTTGGATGGCTATCTCCACTTGCACCACCAGCTCCAATGTCACCTGCTCGCAGGCATTCTCAACCTTCAGCGCTGCAACATGAATACCTGGGTTTTCAAACATTGATATTTTCAGTTAGAACAGTAAATAAGAGAATCGTGACTAAGTCAGAAAACCTGAGCAGGAGGAATTATACATCGAAAAAAATGGCATTGCCTCTCTGCTCAATTCAGGCTATGATAATGGTATGGACGATAACACTTTCGAATGTGCCAATTGCGGATCAATGATTTATCCTGAGATGATGCGCTGCCCGCAATGCGGCCAGAGCGTCTATCCGGTGGACGATGAAATTACCGATATCGAAGAAGAAACCAGTGCAATAAGGCTGGGGAAAACGCTTGGGATTGTGTTGATCGGTTGGCTTGTTGCTTCTGGAATTACCACGCTGATTCATTTTATTATTGCTGAGTTTGTCGCCCCGCCGTTTATTCCTGATCTTGCAAAGTTTTTTCTTTACCTGGCGGGTCCGCTCGGATCTTTGGTGGGTGGTTACATATGCGCCGGCTTAGCCAGGCAAAATNTAAAATTACTGGGTGGATTGGTTGGAATTTTATCTCTCCCCGTCTCAGTTTTGCTTGCGACCCATTGGGTAAAAGTTAAACTCGCCATACTACTCAACCCTGGGCTTATCGGCATCGGTTTATTGATCATCATTGCAGGTGTGTGTGGTGCCTGGATCTACGAGATATTCTCCAATAAAGAAGCCTGGCAAGAAAAGTGGAAGGTCAGAGGATGGGAGGACATACTCTACCAGGATTTATTGCGCAAAGTGCGTTTCAACGGCTCCGCTGCCGATCGTTTGATTGATTATGAACGCAAATTAGATCCACAGGCGAGCAGGTTAAAGTTGATCCAGAATGCCATCGAGCGCTGGGAAAGCGATAACCGTTAGTCATCCGAGCTGCTGAAAGNAAAGCTTTTGGATGCATTCTGAGACCAATCCTGAAATTCGCCCTCCGGGGTNTTCCCCGTAATGAAAAATAAACCGTAATCACTCACTGATCGATTTTACTGTGTCTCAAGCGGTCATTTTAGATGAGCATATCCAGATAGGTGAGTAATTACATAAAATCTAATCAAACAAGGGGTTATTATAAACTGGCTAAAAATTCCAGGCAGATTAGCTAATTATTTCACTCAACAATCATCAGCCTGGTCGGTTTCAATAAATTGCTCACCAACCATGCCACATCCACTACCCCACCCAATAAAATGATCAGCAGCAGGTTGGATCTTCCCACGGAGGTAACAAATGCTTGCAGGCTGAGAATAATTGTCTCAAGAAATCCAAGGTCGGAACCGTTTAAACTGCTTAGCAGAGGCAGCCCACCAAATATAATCCACACAAGGAAGATTAGAAATATCAGCACAGTTAGTGGTGGTACTATTTTATCCACCAGCCTGAAAATTTGAACGGTCGCTTTCATATATGTTCCAGGTTGCAATCGAATGGATGTTATTACTTCGTCGCGCGCTTGGGGGCTCGAAAAGGTCAACTTATGGTCGCTTCTTTTTTCATCCTGGTTCTTATATTCAATGGTTAAATTCGCCTTGTTTGGATCTGCCAGGAGACGGCGTATCCGATCAAGCATGATTACCCCGGCGTTATCACCTANCAAGTCGCGAAGCATTTTTTTCTCAGCGAATAACCCCATGATATGAGGAATATCTGACTCCTTGGGGCTGGCATGAATGAGTGATGTGCTGGTGAGGATTACCATCCGGTCTTTTTTTGCTTTAGGATTGTCCCACAGGGCAAGCGGAGAGCCAGTCGAATCGGAGGGCTTTTCGATGGAGATGAATGCTTCTAGTCCTAGTTCTGGTTCAGAGCTGACAGCAAAGTCATCCAAATTGCTGGAATCTTGTTCCGGGAGAGGCTCCACCTCAGTTTCCACCAGCTCATCGACCCCGATGGGGTCAATTCTTATATAATTTAGTTGGGTGGCTGTTGGGGGTACGTCTGAGGGGATCTCGTCCAACCAGCTTAAATCGTTATCCTGAATGGATTGAGATACCGAATCTGGATCACTGATCGCAGTAAATAACTGATTAATAGTTTTATCGGGTTCAGCAGAATCATTTGCCCAATCGAAAGTAGGTATTGTTTCAGAGACAGTCTCTGGCGGATCTGTCGGCGGGTCGGTGTAGGGGAGGCTGCTGAGCGCAAGGTATTGCTCCTGATCATTCCCCCAGGTAGAAGGTGGTGTAAAGGGTGGCACGCTTTCATATATGACCGGGTAGATAGGTTTATCTCGTTCACCCCGGGTGACTGGCGAGAGTGGTGAAGTGTCCAGCTTGGCCAGGGCTTTACTGGCTACAATATTCCCCGGATTGATAGCCAGCACTCTTTCAAGGCAATTTCTCCGCAACCTGACATCGCTCACCACCTCAGACATCAATAGCCAGGCATCCTGGTTGTTCGGATCTTGAATCAAGGCTTGTGATAGCAGTTGCTTAGCAAGTGAAGTATCACCGCTCTGTTTCGCTATCATGGCTTCTTGAAGTAAATCTAACATTTTGTTCTCCCAGGAATGATATTATTATAATCCAAGTATATATCCAGGTTTTAATATCCTATGGTCAACTTTGGTATTGTAATTACTCACCCATCCCCCCTTTCTATGGATATACTCATCGGAAATAACCGCTTGTGGTACTGTAAAATCGGTCAGTCAGTAGTTCCTTGTTCATAAATACGTCCAATGCCAGAAAACCGTCGTGTATAATCAGCGTGGGTTAAAGAGGTGGCCTGCATGAGTAAATTACTAACCGTTCATTTCACCCCGCAAAAGCAGGATTATGCACGCGTATTGCGGTTATTTAATTGGCAGCGGACCAGTACAAAAATCAGCCTGGTTCTCCTTGCCATTGCGTTTGCATTGGTCTTGTTTGCTTTACTAATGAAAGGGCCGCCATTTACCTTATTTGAGCTGCTTTGGCTCCTCTTTCCACCATTGTTCGTGATTTTCTCCTTTTATTTTCAGCCTTCACGGATTGCTAATAAAGCTGCCCAAAACGAACAGCTAATGTCTGAAGCTACCTGGGAGGTGAGTAAATCGGGCATACAGATTACTAACAGCTCTGGCTCGAATTCCTTGGAGTGGGAATCGCTTGGTAGGCTGGTGATCACCAAGGATTATCTCCTGTTAAACAGTAAGCAAAATAAGAATGCTTTCCGTTTTCTCCCTCGAAGGGCATTTGCTTCCCCTCAGGAGGAAGAGATCTTTATTGAGCTGGCTAGGCAAAAGATCCCAAAGGCTTGAAGGCCAGGTATTAATCCTCAAACTATCCATTCATGCTGAATACCGCCGCGCTTGATTTGCTGAACGACCTGGCAGGCTACCGCGCTCATTTCATGGACCTTGCCTTGTGGGAGCCGTTGGTGAGGCAGGTATGCACATGGCAAGGCTTTAAGTGCAATAAGGTCATCCCTGGTGTGCCTGGTACATATCCGACTTTCATCGTTGAGCTGGTTGATGAGTCTGACTATCCGGGGAGGGTAATCGTGGTAAAATTTTTTGGACCACTTTTTGATGGGGCAGGCTCTTATACGATCGAACGGGATATCGGGTGCTGGCTTGAGAAGCAAGTCCTGCCCATTCCATCGCCAGGAATTCTTGCGCATGGAAGATTAAACCGGAATTGGCAATACCTGGTTTTTGAACACATCCATGGGGTCAGCATTGGTCAGGCAAGAGAAAAACTCACCCAAAAAGACTGGGCTGTGGTTGCCTGCCAGGTTGGAGAATATTTAAACTGTTTACATGTTCTGACAAGTGATCAGCGGGCAGGGATTCCTTTCTCTCGTCAAACATCTTTGAACAACTTTGCTGGCTTTTTAGAGCAGCAGCGGCTCAAGTGTGCCAGCCACCACCGGTCATGGAATGACCTCCCCGAGCACCTGCTTGCCAAGCTGGATGATTTTATCTTGCCGGTGGACCAGCTGATTGATCGGTACACGCCTTTACACCTGATCCATGCAGATCTAACTTCTGACCATCTGCTGGGAAACCTGCAGAACACTGTCTGGCATACCCATGCAATCATCGACTGGGGAGATGCGATGATGGGTAACATTCTTTATGAGCTTGTTGCCATACATGTAGACCTGTTTGCTTTGGATAAAACTTTGCTACGTTTGTGCCTGGATGCATATGATTTGCCTACATTTTACCGGCAGGATTTCCCGCACAAACTTCTCAGCATGCTGCTGCTGCACCAATTCCCGATGCCAGGGCAGATTTACATGCCGTACAGGGATGTGCAATCGCTTGGGGAGTTGGCAGAATGCATGTTTGCTGTATAAAATCGACCCCTGGATCAAATCTCTGACATTAAAATGCATCATCAAAACTACTTTCCCATGGGCACTATCCATATTGTAAATACTCACTGATCGATTTTGCTAGGCCACCTGCGGCTAATTTTTATGAGAAAGGGGGGATGAGTGAGTAATTACTCCATATTGTTAGAATATTAGTGCAAAATCATCGAGACAACTGGCCTCTTGCATGGAAGCGTTTATTGGTATATTATTTCCCTATAAGATCCTGACTCATATTGAAACTTCATGCTTTTTGACATTCACTATTCCCTATGAACCGCCCAATATTACCAAAACGTGTAATCGGAACCCCGAAGGTGGGGGATAAAGTCGCTTTTACCCGTACACTGACGGAAGCCGATGTTGCCCTGTTTATTGGGACAACCTGGGATGTCAATCCGCTGCATTCAGACGATATTTACTGCCGCGCAACCCCCTTTAAGCGCCGGATTGTCCCTGGTTTGCTGACTGCCAGCTTGCTCACGCACCTGGGCGGACTTTGGGCGTTCCTGGCAACCGAGATGGATTTCCACTTCCTCTCCCCGGTATACATAAACGATAGCATTACTGCTGAGGCGGAGGTGACTGATATCGATGAACAAAATGGAGCGGTGCTCCTGCACTGCTTATGCACAAATCAGGAAGGCATAGAAGTCCTGCGCGGCGATGTGCATGGATTTCCCGGGAGATTTGAATAACCTCAGATAATGATGGATCCATATTGGATCGATATTGAAAACATCAGAAAATCATATTGAAACCGAGCAGTCATGACACGTTCAGGTATTACAACAGATGCAGATGATCCATAGAGTGAAACAGCATGCAATTCTGAAAACCCTGCCATGGGTCACCCTGTTATTTCTGCCATTCTTGATGATTGGGTGTGGACCAGTGGGCTCTGATAATGTACCTGTTGCGGATCTGCCGGATCCGGCAATTTATGCCTTACAAATCTCTGAACTCCCTGAAGTTGGTTTTCCCTGGCAGCAAACATATAATCAAACCGACATTAAAGAAGGCTACAAGTGGGCTTATCAAGCGTATCAGGCATACATGCCTGGTAATTTTGGCGTCGAGCTGGAATCCGGTTTTGCCGTGAATAATGATGTGGTTTTATACGAAAATACCGTGAGCCGGGAGGATTTACCTCAGCCACCTGATACTTTGGGTGATATCCAGGGTATTTCATGGAAAAGTGTACCTCAATCACGCCGCTTGGGTGATAAATCTGCGCTCTGGAAAACGACCATTGGCGATATGCTGACCCCCGCCTGGTGGCTTGAATTTTACCAGGGTCATGCATACGTCCGCATCTCGCTGTTTGGCTTCCCCGATCAGATAGCTCCCGCCATCATCTACGGATTGGGTGATATCGTGGCTGAACGTTTACCCCGCAACTCGGATACATTACGCTCAGATTCAGCCACCCAGGTTGCCACACAGCCTCCCCACCCGCCAACTGCCACCCCGCAAACATCTCCTGCCCCTGGATTGACCCCCACACCCCAATCCACGAATGAGGATGAGCCACAGTCAGGATTGATTCCGCTTGCTTACACCGCGCCAGCGGGAGAGACCGGGATGGTTGCCTTTATCGATGAAACGGGGAATCAAATCACCGATGGGGTTAAAGGTTCCGATGATATCCTGGAAGATCATGGTTCCGGCACGGCTTATGAGTGGGTGGGATGGACGGAGTTGACTGACCCGCTCACGCTGACCTTTACTTTTGAGGGAGATCCCGGTATAGCCTCTGTTGAGATCGGAATTAATCACCGCGAAGGTTTAGGAATCTTTGTACCGACCCTGGTAACGATCAACGGTGTGGATTTCGAGCTATCTGCAGATGAAGTACCGAACAATCAGCGCAAAGATATTGTTTTCAAAGGTCCTTTCAATGGACCTGTGGTGCAGGTAGTCCTGCACCATCGGGGCCGTGGTTGGATCCTGGTTGACGAGATACGCTTCAATCCTTAGATTAAAAACATGCAAGTACAGTTTTCCCATAAAACCAGCCAGTAGCCGGATCAATATTCACGCCACCAAACCGTAGCATAACCCCCAGCACCGATCGCTAAGTAAAGTCCGGTGGAGAAGTTGACAAAATAACTCTCAGGAAGTAACAGGACAAGCACCTGTGATGTTGAGACCGATACTTCAAAGATCTTGGTCCCACTGCCGGCCGTATTATCATAAAAAGTGAACAGCACTGATCCACTGCCGGCAGATAGGACCATCCCCATTAGACGGCCTGTACCGGTTCGAAAAAGTTTGCTTGAAGTGACGGTATCTTTCTTGTCAGCCATGTTAATAAACTCGATCGAACTTATCAACGGTCACATTGGGGGTAATACGGCTGTCAGGCAGGCGCTGAGCAGCTGCAGCTGCCATCTCTGCGTAATGCTCTTCTGCATGTTGGACCATCTCAGTCATTTGCATGATCTGCGAGGTGTGAGCGGTGGGATCCTGCATGTATTTGCTCAGCCGTTCACGATAACCTTTGGCGAGCACATAAGCAATGATGATCCCTTCGTACTGATCGGGAATACTCCACGTGTCGACACTATCATCAGTGATGGTGGTGTCATGGTTGGCAAGATACTGCATCTTGATGTGAGCTACTGCTGCAACCCCTCCGGAAACATAGATGGTCCAACCGGTGCCTGTGGAATAGTCGTGATCAATGTCGTAAAAGCCGGCAGCATCCCAGAAGTCCTCGTCCAGACGGTTCTTTCTGCCGAGAAGGACAGGTGGCTGCTGAGCGATGGGATACTCGACACTGATCACCTCCCTAAAATCTGTGGGAGCTGCATAACTATAAACGATCGCTGCTCCGTTCGTATGATCATCGAGCATGGGGCGCAGGATGGGGAAATTCAACACGGCTTCTTGAACCCATGGCCAGATCGTCAATGTGCGTGACCAGGATGCGCCGGCAGTATCGCCCATGGCGATCAAACAGTGGTCTAGTACTTTGGTCCACGTGTAAGCCATAATTTCAACTCCTTATATTCTTTCTTTACAACACCAGAGGTGTTGTGGTTTTTCTTATCCTTAATATAACGACAGAATTTCAGCTGGTGTTAGAACTCTGTTCCATAATGCAGCATGGGCTAGATAACCATTCCAACGACCAGAAGCTGGTACTACCATTGACCCATCTCCAAGCAAGGTATATCCAACAGTCGGTGGAGAAGCCCAGGCTGTTACCGTGTCGGTGGCTACTTCTACAGCTCCATTGAGATAGCACAAATGTTCATCAGCTGCCACGCTCCAGGTCTGCACCCAACACAACCATCCATCGATCGCCTCCAGGTGCTGCACCTGGGGATAGCCGGCAGTGGATACTCCGCTGCCGATCCAGTAGTAATTCACATGACCACCCTTAGTTAAGTCACCTGGGAGTTGATAGATATCACGGCAAAGAGTTATCGTGTTACTGGCATCAAAACATATCTTAAAGAAAACGCCTGAATTAGATTCATTGAGCCACTCTGACAACACGCCAACCTTAGTCCAGATCATCAACGTGCCGAGCTGATCATCGAAGATACTCTCAAAATAGGGCGTGAAGATGTCGATAAAGTCTGGTGTGGATGCTCCGACCCTGATACACGTGCTGCCTTTAACACCTGGCTGGCCGAACTGAACGCCTGAGCTGGCAACGCCATCGGAGGTTGAGACTGAATAAGAGAAATCATCGAAGAAACAGAAATTACCTGAGACACTTGGACAAACTAGACGGATATAAGCCCCGACCGTTCCTGCAGGGATCGGGTTACACGTGAAGGTTTTTAATTCCCAGGTCAACCCTGTAACACCCGTGGTAGTTGAAGCGAGAATATCATTT
>Ga0031656_10000474_pt1 | contig 13715 bp, 12 predicted proteins | sample FrelakmetDIP11DI_FD_55080 | JGI IMG/M metagenome (GOLD analysis project Ga0031656, IMG submission 55080) | Freshwater lake sediment microbial communities from the University of Notre Dame, USA, for methane emissions studies - DIP11 DI | ecosystem: Environmental > Aquatic > Freshwater > Lake >... | reverse complement strand
GAGAGAAAGGAGAGTTTCGCAGAGGAATTGCAATGGTGGGCACCCCTCTCTTTCAAGAGAGGGGTCGGGGGTGAGTTACATTAACCGCGAAGAAAATAAGGACGCGGAGTTTCGCAGCGGATTGTATTTTACTTTCGACTTTCGATTTTCGATTTCTTTTTACTCAGGTTGTAATAAATAAAATGAGTACGGCTCGATGATCAGGTACTCATGGTCCGGGCCCATGGTAACTTCTTTTTCCCGCCAGTGATCATACATTTTCGAAGGTATATTGCCATGCTGCTTGAAAGCAAACCAGGTGAGATATGCTGTTTCCTTACTGAAATTAAACAAACAGAATAATCGCTGGTTTTCAAAGGTCCGAACATAGCCGGCAACATGTATATTATGCGGCGTGAGCCAGGTAAGGTTTTTATAATCCCCCAGCAGTTCCAGTTTTTTCCGGATGCTGATGAGTTTTTGTGTGGATGAAAAAACACGGTGTTCCGTTGTGCCTTCTTTTTTCCTGAGTTCATTTTTTTGCCAGTCGATCACCGGCCGGTGCATCCACCGGTTATCATAACTCTTACCTGGATCATTGAGATAGGAATAATCGTTGGTATATCCTGCTTCATCTCCATAAAATAACATCGGTACGCCGCCGAGGAAAAAACTATGTGCCTGCATGAGTACGATCTTACGGAGGGATAATTCAATATCATGGCCGCTGCCTTCCTCCAATGCTTTTTCAAGCCCGCAAAGGGAAGCCAGTGAACCGCTGATGCGCGCATCCTGTGTTTTAGGATTAACGGAAAACAAGGCGCCTTTTGCCGGCGAACCCTCATGCGTACCCGAATAATATTCCTTGATGAATTTCCGGTGCCCATAGGGTTCATAGCCGGCCTGAACGATCATATAATCATCATAGCCCAGCCCTATATCATCATGACATCGGGTATACGTGATCCAGGACGTGCCATAGGGTTTCTGCAATAGCTCGTGCTGCGCGGCCAGCATCACTTTGGTATCGCCTGTGGCCATTGCATCCCATTGCAGCGCCATATGTGTGGCATTATAGGCGAAGTCGCACTCCCGTGCAGTATACAGGCCTGTGCCAAAATATTTCATAATGGCAGCCGGTGCAACAATGGCCTCCCCCAGTATGGCCATACCCGGTGTGGCGGCCACCACACATTGCTTGATCAGTTTCAATAAGGTATGCGCCTGCGGCAGGTTCTGGCAGGTGGTGCCCAGTTCTTTCCAGATGAATGCCGGTGCATCGATCCTGATGATATCAACACCGAGGTTGGCATAGAAAAAAATGGTATCGATCATTTCCACAAATACGCGCGGATTGGTAAAGTTCAGGTCCCACTGGTAATCATGGAACACGGTCATCACCCATTTTTTGCAGGCTTCATTGTAAGTGAAATTTCCGGGTGAGCTTTCCGGAAAAATCTCGGGCATATAGCGGTCATACTGATCCGGCAATTCCCGGCTGTCATACATATAAAAATAATCCTGGTAAACCGGGTTACCGGCCTTTGCCTTTTCGGCCCACTCATGTTTGTGCGAAGTATGGTTGAGCACGATGTCGAGCATGAGGTACATCTTCTCCGCCATCATCTGCTCCTGCAATTTCTTAAGATCTTCCAGTGTACCAAAGCGGCTATCCACTTCCCGGAAATTTGATACTGCATAACCACCGTCACTTTCCCCTGCCGGACTTTCAAACACAGGCATCAGGTGCATAAAGTTCACGCCCAGTTCACCAAAATAATCCAGCTTGCCGGAAAGGTTTTTTAAATTTCCGCAAAAGCGATCAACATACAAACTCATACCCGTGATCTCATTGCGGAGGAACCAATGTCCTTTTTCCAGCTTTTCATCATCACGTTCTATGAGCGCTTCAGGCCTTGCCTTATGAGCCGCCACAAGGGTTTCGATGAGTTTTAAAAACTGGTCATCGCCAGCAGGGTGTCCGCCATAGAGTTCTTTATACAGATCATGAATAGATGCCGCACTGGCTACGAGCCTGGTATAAAATGAACTGTCCCTGCCGGCAATATCAATATCAGTGGCAGCTAAAATGGTATGGATCTTTGTATGTAATGAATGCCTGTACACGTTAATTATTGCTTATTTAAAAATCTGGTTACTTAAATGTTTGAATGCTTCCATAGCGCCAAGGTACTCACAGGTACGCGCACCTGCTTTATTGGCATTGATGACGATCTTTCGCCATTCTTCCAGGGAAAGTGCGTGAATGGTATATGGGTCGAGCAGACTTAGCTGGTATAATACTGCGCCTACAAATGCATCACCCGCACCGGTAGTATCCACGGGTGTGATCGGGATGCTGGGGATTATTTCAGTGTGTTCGCCATGCCTCAATAAAGTGCCGTCCTTCCCCAGGGTGATGGCAAATACTGCTTTGGTGTGAGAAACTAATGCAGCCTTGGCCTGGTCGAGCGAGGTTGTTTCAGTCAGCAACATGGCTTCTTCATCACTCAGTTTGAAAAAATGGCTCTGCTCCAGGAAAGCCCATGACTGATCAATGAATGATTTCAGGTTATGCTGAAAAAGGAGGTGCCGGTAATTAGGATCGAAACTGATAAATGTTTTAGTAGTAGAAACCTTGTCCAGCAGGCCCTTATAGGCATCCTGTAACGGGCCGTGCAAAAATCCTGTTGCCGAACCAAAATGGATGATGGCAAACTCTTCCTGTGCCATGCCATTTAAGTCATCGAGGCTGAGCTGACCGTCGGCACCGCGATTGAAATAAAAATCCCGCTCGCCGTTTTCCATCAGTGATACAAAAGCGAGCGTGGTGAAATAATTTTCATCCTGCAGCATCCATTCTGTATCCACACCAAAGGAGTGCATAACATCAACCAAATGTTTGCCAAATGGATCATTACCAACTTTAGCAGCCAAAGACACTTTACCGCCGAGAGCCGCAATGGCCGCAGCAACATTCGTTGGCGCACCGCCGGGTTTTTTCAGGAAGTTTAATCCTTCTGATAGCGACTTGCCTTTATCCGTGCAAATCATATCAATCAATGCTTCTCCGATACATAATATTTTCATGAAACGTAATATTTAGTTTACTTTTTTGCCTTGATGCAAAAAAGTAACAAAAAAAATCAAGGCTGAAAAAAAATGGCTAAAAATTGATGCGTAAGCCTAAACCCGCCGAACTCGCCGGAGAGAGGTTTATATTTAAAGAACCTCCCGGCTCAGACAGCGGCGGGTTTTTAACGGCTTACTACTCAATTTTTTTAACGCCATTTTTTTAAGGCCTTATTAAATACAACAGTACTATTATTAAAAAAGATAAAAAGTTTTAATGCCCACCCCCGGCCGGCAACTCAATATCATCGGCAACGGTGGTTTGTTTGATCCTCAGGGTGGCCAGTGATGCCAGCAGTAACAATGCCCCGGCAAAAAGCATCACATTACCCGGGTTCTTGCCCAGGAAATTTTCATAAATATATCCAAAGGATAAGGTCTGCAGGATCATCGGAATAACGATCATCATATTCACAATGCCCATATACACACCGTATCTTTCTTTAGGGATCCCGCTTACCACCATGATATAAGGCACACCCATCATACTGGCCCAGGCAATGCCAAAGCCGATCATCGGTGCAAAGAGAAAATACTTATTGCTGATATTGGGTATCAAAAACAACGAGATCGCGGCGAGCANAAGGCAGGTAACGTGCACATATTTGGCGGAATATTTCCGGGCAAGTCCCACCAGGGCAAAAGCGGATAAAAAGGTTACAATATTATAGAAACCATTTACAAGACCCGTCCACCCTACCGCTTCCTGGTATAAATGCGGATTGGCTTCGGAGGTTGTTTTCCATACCGATTTTGCAATGCTGTGCGAAATGAATTGCCAGTAGCAAAACATGGCATACCACTGGAACAAATAAACAAGCGCCAGTTGCCAGAGCATCGGCGGCATGTCTTTTATGGCTGATGCTATTTCTTTAAAGGGCGCGAATATTCCACCAGGATGTGCCCTTAGGGCTGCGAGCTCTTCCGGTGTGGGTGGTATCTCCGGCGTTTTAGATGTTGACCACAATACCGTACCGATCGAGCAAATGGCCCCTACAAAAAAAGAACCAAATACCCAGTATGGAATGCCTGACTGTCCGTCGGAAGTCATCGTTTCTCCCGTGATCACCTTCTGAAAAAAGAAGAGGGAAAGGTTTGCTAATGTAATACCCAGCCCGGTAAAAAAACTTTGGGTAAGAAAACCCATCGCACGCTGACCCGGTGGTAATTTATCGGCTATGAATGCCCGGTAGGGTTCCATGGCGGTGTTGTTACCGGCATCCAGAATCCATAACAATCCCACGGCCATCCACAAAGCCTTACTGAAAGGAAAGGCAAACAGCGCCAGGCTGCACATAATGGCACCTATCAGAAAATAGGGCTTGCGCCTTCCCCATCTGGGATGCCAGGTCTTATCACTCAGGGCACCAATGATTGGCTGGATCAGCAACCCGGTCATGGGGCCGGCCAGGTTGAGCAGGGGCAATTCCTCCGGCTTGGCATGTAAAAAAGTATAGAGCGGGTTGATGGCTGTTTGCTGTAATCCGAAACTGTACTGGATCCCGAAGAACCCGACATTCATATTAATGATCTGCCAGAATGAAAGCTGGGGTTTGGGAATGGTCATACGCAGTCGTTGGTTTGATTGAGAAAATTAGCATATTTTCTGAATGTATCTTACTTATCATAAGGGTATTTATAGCCAACGGTGTTTGCAAACGTTTGCAATCTGAAGAAAACCGGTGTATCACTCGGATTCGTATTTTTGTACCACTATGGCAGAGGATATTACAATTATTACGGGCTCCAAAGAAGAACAATACGAACATATCATTCCACTGATCAAAGGGGTGCTTGAAGGTGAAACCGACCTTGTTGCCAACCTGGGCAATGTATCCGCTATCTTAAAGGAACAGTTCAAATGGTGGTGGATAGGGTTCTACCTGGTGAAAGAAGGCGAACTGGTACTCGGCCCGTTCCAGGGACCGCTGGCCTGCACGCGTATCCGTAAGGGTAAGGGCGTTTGCGGCAGCTCCTGGGAAAAAGCCGCTACCCTGATCGTACCGGATGTTGACGAGTTCCCGGGTCATATCGCCTGCAGCAGTTTATCCAAAAGCGAGATCGTAGTTCCGGTTATCCGTAACGGTGAGGTTGTAGCAGTGCTGGATGCAGACAGTGAGTTCTATGCCCATTACGATGAAACGGATCAGAAGTACCTGGAAGAGATTGTTTCCATGATTCCTTTTCCTTTGTAGTTTCTTCGCGGATAAATACATTTAACCGCCAGAACACTAAGCATCCTTGCGGTTAATGTTTTATTGTTTTAAAAGATCAATAATCGTTTCTTCAAACTCTTTCTTAAACACATCAAAATAACCTCCTGAACCCGGCCCGTAAAACCCGGTATGAAACTTTTTCACCTTCCCGTCTTTACCAATAAAGATCGTTGAAGGGAATGCCTTGATCGGCGTTATTTGAGGCAGCGTTTTCTCTGTCTTCAAAGAATCNANACTGCTTACTCCAGTNATCAGCATGGGATATTCAACCGCATATTTCTGCTGAAACTTAGACAGGCTTTTCCGGGCCCTTTGAAAATCGGTGGTATACTCATACGCGAGCGACAGCATCTCCACTCCCCTGTTCTTATTCTTTTTATAATATTCACTCAGGAAGGCTGTTTCATCCATACAGTTCGGGCACCAGGATCCCATGATCTGTATCACCACCACTTTATTTTTAAACCGTTCGTCCGTCAGCGATACCATATTACTGTCGAGGTCGGGAAAACGGAATCCGATCTTTTCTTCACCGGGTTTCAATGATATCGCTGCAATGCTTTCATCGAGTGTTACAGTGGCATCTTTTACAGCAGACCATTTTTCAATGTAAGTTGCCCCGGCAGCCCATACGCCATTGGTAATTGTATTCTTGTTGCTGATCCTGGCGCCGAAATAATAGGCATGGCTTCCATCAAAACAGGAAAGTTCAAGCGAATCACCACTTACGATGCCCTCCAGATAACGATAGTCACCGCTTGGTGTAAGAAAAGTACCCGTAAGTTTTTCACCCGCCTGCTTAAATTCGGCTATGGCTGGCCGTGATGTTCCTGCCGGCCGGATAAAGGTCACCCGCCATCTACCGGAAATATTTTGCTTTGCCTTACCCCTTGTCACCGGCAACCTTACCGAACCGGGCTTTATGACCACCTCCATTTCCTGGTCCTTGCTGGTAGTGCCTTTTATCCACTGTCCGGTATAGATATTTCCTGGTTGCTTCTTCAACCTGAAGTAAGATTCAAAAGTGGGCATGCTCACTGTTAACGAATCCCCTGATTGCCGGATATCGGTAACCCTTATCCTTTCCGTATCATTGCGGATGATCCAGGCTGGTTTGCCTTTTTCATTAATAGCCTCCATATTAAAAATAATCGGCAGGCTGTCGCTGCGCATAAGCAGGGCAAGGTATTGTAATGGTTTATTATTTTGTGCTGTCACTGTTCCAAAAGGAAACAAACAAAAGAGCAGGAAATATTTGTACATAGAAAAATCCGGAATAAGGGTCAAAATTACCTTATTTCCGGATTTAAAATTGTCGTTTTAAAGACAAATACCAGAATGCCATGCTATCATCCCTACATACGATTATTTAAAACAACTATTTTGAATAGTTTGGCACATAACGTTCTTTACGTACAATGCTCAACATATCCCTTTCCAGGCTTACAACAGGGTATTCAACAATACGCCCCATCTCCTTTTTTTTCTCTTCTATGATCAGAGTGGGCACCCGGAGAATATTCTTTCCCAATTCTTCGTGCTGAGGGCTTTGCTTATATGCATCCGGCTGGTTACTGACCATTATAAGGGTCAGGCTTTCTTTGGGAAAATTACAGCAATCAAGCATTTTCAGGATCGCAGGTACTTGCCGCCTGCTGTCTCCACACCAGGTGCCCAGGTAAATGGTGATTTTTTTATCTTTTAACAAAGGTGATAAATAAACACAGGTGGCTGTATCCACTACATAACTGTCGTAATTTTTCCTATACCAATTTATATAAGGCTCCGCCAATAAAGCATCGACCGTGCACTTCCCCACAAGTACGGGATTGCCACCGGCATCAGTGATTTGTTGATTGATGGCTGTTCTATCCTGGGCCTGGGAAACAAGGAAAGCTGACATTAAAAGCACGACAAGTGCCATGAAAAGATGTTTCATATAAAAAAGATTTTTATGTAAAGAATAAGATGAACAAATGCAAGGCTGATTAAAACACATGTACTTAATAAACAGCCTCTATGGCAGCACTGTTATATAAAAACATGCAATTCAAATTCACCTTACAAGATTGAGTAATATGCATTATCAGCCACTGATAATGCAAGATGGAAATCCGGGATCATTTAAGCGCAGGGAGGATGAAACGATGCTGATAAAAAAGGTTCGAGAATGGAAGCAGTATATGCGGCATAGCACCTGGTATCCAACGAAACATTTATTGCTGGTTGAAAACTAACCAGTCGAACATGGAATTCTACGGAAATCTGCTTTAAGCCTTCTTTATCAAAGGAACCGGGAGAACCTTCATCCCCAAAATGATCAACAAGTATCTGATCGCATCCGCAATCAGGTTGTATCCAGGCCGTCTGCCATTTACAATGAATATAATTGGCCATTTTCCCGAACTGGAAGTTCAGGAAAACAAGTAGCACAAATATAGATATGAGAACTCTCTTCATTTTGCTCACTCAAAATATAACAAAAAATGTAGAAATAAAAATGGGTAGGATTTAAAACTCACCCCCCGCCACGCCGGGCGTGGCTCCGCCCTCTCTTTAAAAAAGAGTGGGCATGAACAGCCCTTTGGTAAAGTTATTCTTCTCTAAAATTTGCCATTTCCTATGTACGCCTTTCACCAAAGGGCTGTTGGCAGCTCCCCCCTCTGTTTTACAGAGAGGGGTCCGACTGCGGAGCAGGCGGGGGTGAGTATTCTTGCAGAACTTCGGTGGAACAAAAAAATCACTTCTCCAGGTTCTCAAACATATCTTTCGTCATCCGCGTAAGGTCGTACTCATGATTCCAGCCCCAGTCGGCTCGCGCTACCGAATCATCAATGCTCTGCGGCCAACTATCGGCTATGGATTGACGATAGTCCGGTTTATAGCTTATCTCAAATTCCGGGATATGCTTTTTTATCTCTGCCGCGATTTCCTTCGGCGAAAAACTCATGGATGATAAATTATAAGAAGTACGCACCCTGATCTTTTCGGCCGGCGCCTCCATCAACTCCAGCGTTGCCCTGATGGCATCAGGCATATACATCATGGGCAGATAGGTATCGGGCTTCAGGAATGACTCATACTTTTTCTCTTCCAGCGCTTCGTGAAAAATTTCCACGGCATAATCGGTTGTGCCGCCGCCGGGTTCCGACTTATACGATATCAGCCCAGGGTAACGTAGGCTGCGCACATCCACGCCAAATCTTTGGAAATAATAATTACACCAGAATTCGCCGGCATATTTACTGATCCCGTAAACGGTAATGGGTTCAATCACGGTTTGCTGTGGGCAGTTCACCCTCGGCGATGTTGGTCCAAATACAGCAATGGAAGATGGCCAGTAAACTTTATGCAGCTTCTCTTCCCTGGCGATGTCCAGCACATTCAGCAAACCCTGCATGTTCAGGTTCCAGGCCAGGTTAGGGTTCTTTTCCCCGGTTGCTGAAAGAATGGCCGCAAGCAGGTATATCTGCGTGATATTTTGCCTGATAACCTGCACATGGAGCATTTCCTTATTCATCACATCCAGGCTCACATAAGGTCCGGTACCTTCCAGTAAAGCATTCTGCTCCCGCAGATCTGATGCGATCACATTGGCATTGCCATAAATTTTACGCAGGGCTAAAGTGAGTTCCACACCTATCTGTCCGGAAGCGCCTATAACCAGTATCTTTTCCTTTACCATATTTCAATCGTTGAATCCACAAACCTAAGGAAAATCGCTTGACGAACTTAGCGTTCTTTGCTGCCTTGCGGTAAAGTTTTCTAAATCTATATATTTGCAATATGCAATCATTTTTACAAGACCTTTTTCGTAATCAACAATACGACAAAAATAATTTCTTCCTCATCGCCGGCCCCTGTGTGATCGAAAGCGAAGAACTGATCATGGAAGTAGCTGAAAAAGTTTCCGGCATTTGCCGCAAAATGGGCATCCCCTTTATCTTCAAAGCTTCCTACAGAAAAGCAAACCGCACAAGCGCTTCCTCATTCACAGGCCTGGGTGATGAAACCGCTTTGCAAATGCTCAAAAAAACCGGCGATCAATTTTCATTGCCGGTTACCACAGATATTCATGCCCACGACGAGGCTGCTCCTGCCGCTAAATACGCCGACATCCTGCAGATTCCGGCATTCTTATGCCGGCAAACCGACCTGCTGGTTGCCGCTGCGGAAACAGGTAAAATCGTGAATGTAAAAAAAGGACAGTTCCTGAGCGGAGAGTCTATGCGCTTTGCCGTGGAAAAGATCCGCAATGCAGGAAACGATAAAATCATTTTAACCGAAAGAGGCAACACCTTTGGTTACCAGGACCTGGTGGTTGATTTCAGGAATATACCGATCATGAAAGCGCATGGTGTTCCGGTTGTGATGGACTGCACCCACTCCCTGCAACAGCCCAATCAAACCAGTGGTGTAACGGGCGGTAACCCGAATATGATCGGAACCATTGCCCGCGCTGCCATAGCTACCGGTGCCGACGGGCTGTTCATTGAAACGCATCCCAATCCTTCCGTTGCCAAAAGCGATGGCGCCAATATGTTACGTCTTGATCTGCTGGAAACCCTCCTCGCGGATTTGGTCAAACTGAGAAAGGCCTCCATCTAGCATTCTTCGCTTCTTGGCGGTTAAATTTCTTGCCAAAAAAAAAGCCCCATACGGGGCTTAATTTATTTTCAGAACGCGGAACGGTGTATTACTCAGGGAATTTTTACACCTGGCTTTTTTAGGATTGCACTGTTTTCACAGAAGCTTGGATAATAAAAACGGGAACCAATCAGAGTGGGTTAATCCTTTAACATCAATTGTTTAATAATGATGCCTCTTAGCAGTGGATTAACAACCATAATAATCATAGAAATCGGATACTGGAAAAACAGCGGATAAACCACCTTCCCCGGAGTTTCATAGAATCATTCCTAAATAACAAATACAGTGCTAGATTTTTTGATTCACTACCCTAATGAGATAAAATAATAACCGGATAAGCATCCTGATGTTGTGTTGCCTTATTTAATATCATGTTAAAGCATTGGATTTCAGTAATTCACTCGGCAATTCATCAAATTCTTTTTTAAATGCCAGGGAAAAATTACTGAGGTTTGAAAAACCCATTTCCATACCTACCGCTTTTACCGACCGGTTCCCTTCGAGGAGCATTTCACGTGCTTTTTGCATCCGGTTTTTTTGGAAGTATTCATAGATTGGTAATCCATAAACATCTTTGAACTGCTTTTTTAGCTTGGACGGGCTCATGGCTGCCTGCCTTGCAAGCTGACTGATCGTTGGGGCCTGTGCCAGGTTACTGAGCAATTCCTGTTCTACCACAGTGATCTGATCAATCTCCTCTCTGCTCATTTTTATTTTCAGCTCCATAACAGACATCTGCTGATATAACCAGGAGAAGAAGTTTTCCAGCAGCATCATGATCCGGTTTTGCACGAAAGCTTTTTCCACCGGCGAATCCTTATCAGGATGAAGTATCTCATTCATTAATTGCTGGCTGTCGAAATCAAAATCCCGCACATGCACACTTTTTGATTTCAGTGCCAGGTATCGCTGAAGCACCTCATCGAGTTGATCTATCTGGAGGTATTTTGCGAGCCAATCCTTATTGAGGATCACCCGTAATGTAGAAATATGGGTACCGGCAGACGCAAATTGACTGAGATCGGACAGGTAACTCAGGAGATACATGGCCGAAAATTGTGCATCTTTTTTCTCAAGCCGGTCCTGGTCGATATCCACAACAAATTTTTTTACATGATCCGCCTTATCACAAATAAATACATAAAACTCTTTATTGAACCGCACCCTTTCCCAAAGCAAATCCTGTTTGATCGTAAAATCACCGATGAATGCTTCCAGTCCGTTTGGCAGGCTCAGAGCTTTCAGGTATCCGGAACCTGCTGATGCCGGAAAAATAAGCGTATCACCCTGCAAAGGAGCAGACAGTGTTTCAGACATTTCCTGCAGCAATTCGTGGAAAGTTGTTAATGCAAACCTGAAGCGGATCAATGAGTCAAATTTAAATAATGTGTAGAACTACTTAAAAATAACTAATTCCCTGAATACATATGATGAAAATTGACGAACTGAAAGAAACAAATGTTTACTAGGTTAGTGCACTGGGCAGCACACCGTATTCTTTTTTGAATGCATTGGCAAAATTACTGAGGTTCTGGTACCCTAATTTATACCCAACTTCCTTAACGGTAAATTCTCCTGACATTAGCAGGTCTTTTGCTCTTGCCATGCGGTTTTTCTGGAAATACTCAAATACAGGTTTNCCATAAATCTGTTTGAATTGCCGCTTGAGTTTGGAGACCCCCATGGCATGTTTCCCGGCCAAAGCCTCTACTGTTGGNGCATTCCGTGAATAATCATGCATCAGGTCGCTTTCGATCTCCATCATCCGGTAAATGTCTTCCTGCCTGATCTGAAGAGCCCTCAGCTGTTTAGACTTCTGGTATACCTGCGTAAAGAAACGCTCTATGAGCATCATGATACGGTTTTCCGTAATGGTAGCGAAAAGCGGATTCTGCGGGTCGGTGTTGAAAATATCATCCAGCAGGCTGCGGTATTCGGCATCAAGCGGTTCAAAGTTGAGGTTTCGGGATCTGAGTGAGAGATATCTTTTCAGGACTTCATTATCTTTTTTTATACCCAGGTATTTCGACATCCATTTGGAATCGAAAATGCATTTCACCGCCCTTATGCCATTGCCTTTTGACGATATGGAAACACGGTCGAAAAAAGTGGTATTGAGATAGGCCCCGGCAAATAAAGGCGGATAGCGCTTTTCCTTGTGTCCATTGATGATCTCTATGAGTTGGTGTTTGATATAGACTTCATCAAAACCCAGAATATAATAACATTCATCGATCTGTTTACGATGAAGGTACATGTCGAAGTTGAAGCAGTTTTCAGTGATAAGTATGCTCAATCCGTTGGGCAGTCTGGTTGCATGCAGATATCCTTCGCCTTGTTCCGGTGATAAATAAAGCGTATCCCCCCTGAGTTCTGTACCAAGCTTTTGCGCAGCATCGCGCAGCATGGTTTGGAAATCCGTATGATCAAAATGGAACTCAAACACGGGAATATTTTTACTGCACACCTGTTAAAGGTAACGCAGTGGGTTACGACGGGCATCCAGGATATAATGCTTCACATTCATCCAGAAAGCCAGGAAAATATAAATAATCACAGGAGACCCCATGGTGAGGAAGGATATGTATATGAAGTATTTCCTGATGGTGAGTGTGGAAATCCCCAGCACTTCACCGATCCGGGCGCAAACCCCGAAAACCTTCCATTCGATAAAATCTTTGAACCTGTTCATATATCAAATTTAGTCATTCCTATTTAATTTAACGAACACTTGGTAGCAGATAGTGTTTTGTTTACATTCGCAACACTAAAAAGACAATCCTGCAGGCGTTTTGTTTAACCTTTTTCGAGGTTCCTGCCGGCGTTTTCACTGAAATAAAAAACACATTATCATGGTTTTCGATCTGGATCTCATCAGGAAAGTGTATGCTTCCATGCCCGGAAAAATAGAAACCGCCCGGAAACTGGTTGGCCGTCCCCTGACTTTGTCGGAAAAAATCCTTTACAGCCATCTCTCACAGCCTGCCAGTATAGCCTATAACCGGGGCATTGATTACGTGGATTTTGCCCCGGACAGGGTTGCCATGCAGGATGCTACGGCCCAGATGGCCCTCCTTCAATTTATGACCTGCGGCCGGGATAAGGTTGCCGTTCCCTCCACCGTGCACTGCGATCACCTGATCCAGGCCAAGACCGGCGCCGTTGAGGACCTCAGGACAGCGCTCGATACCAATAAAGAAGTATATGATTTCCTGGCTTCGATCTCCAATAAATTCGGCATTGGCTTCTGGAAAGCCGGTGCAGGCATCATCCACCAGGTGGTGCTGGAAAATTATGCGTTTCCAGGCGGAATGATGATCGGTACCGATTCCCATACCCCCAATGCGGGCGGACTGGGTATGGTAGCCATCGGTGTGGGCGGTGCAGACGCAGTAGACGTGATGGCCGGCCTGCCATGGGAACTGAAAATGCCTAAACTCATAGGTGTTAAACTCACCGGAAAAATGAGCGGCTGGACCTCTGCCAAAGACGTCATTCTTTGGGTGGCTGGTCAGCTTACCGTGAAAGGNGGAACGGGTGCCATCGTGGAATATTTTGGCGAGGGCGCCGACAATATCAGCGCCACCGGAAAAGGAACCATCTGTAATATGGGGGCGGAAATTGGCGCTACCTGCTCCATTTTTGCCTACGACGATAAAATGGCGGGTTACCTGAAATCCACCGGCAGGACCGAAGTGGCAGAACTGGCCGACAGCATTCGCGAACACCTTCGCCCCG
>Ga0031656_10000473_pt1 | contig 13729 bp, 10 predicted proteins | sample FrelakmetDIP11DI_FD_55080 | JGI IMG/M metagenome (GOLD analysis project Ga0031656, IMG submission 55080) | Freshwater lake sediment microbial communities from the University of Notre Dame, USA, for methane emissions studies - DIP11 DI | ecosystem: Environmental > Aquatic > Freshwater > Lake >... | reverse complement strand
ACCTGCTTCGGCGGGGCATCCGCCGGCAGAACTCCCGCCGCGATCGCGTCGCAGAGGAGAAGGTGGAGGCCACACTCGACGAGATCCGAGTCGTATGCAAGACCCCTGAGCTGTGCGGCGGCCTCGTGGAGCGGTTGCGGCAGCGGTTCATCTGCCACCATCCGCCGACGATCGTCGAGCAGGAGCCGCTGCCTGCTCTGCACGGCGTTCATCACGAGCCCCTGCTCCAAAGCAGCGGCCACATCGTCGTCGTCGGGATCCTCCTCGGAGATATCACGCAGGGCGTGCAGGAGCTCCTGCACCTCGTCCACCCACGCGTCCTCCTCGACGAGGATCCGGATGTACGCCGGCAGCAGACGGCGGAATGGCTGCCGGACCTCTGCAGACTCTTCCGGATTGAGGACCTCTGCATCCGGCAGCGCTGTCAGGATCTCGAGGGCGAGCCATTCGAGGCCCACGCCCTCGAGGGCCTCGACCAGCGGCGCAGCCACCTGGAAACGGCGAACGGACGGCCAGGAAGAGAATCGGTCGATGGCTTCCTTCAACCGACCCAGAGCCGCGTTGGCCTGCTCCTCCGGCAGCTCCCTCCCCTGCTCCTCGAGGTCCTCGAGCCGCAGGACCTCGCACACCGCATCGAGAAACCGGTGAACGTCTACTGCACCTTCCGCACCCTCGGGCATCGGCTCGCCATCAAACCACTCCTCGAGCAGGCTGCACGCCTCTTCTGCGAGCGCGATCTCGGCGTCATACCGGGTCGAATGTCCCACCGCGCGTCCTTCGCCTCTCGCCACCTGTCGACCTCCTCGTGGCTTGCACCTCGCAGTGACGGCCCGCCGACCGCCTCAGCCGGCCAGCCATCGTGCTCGGCAGAGTTCCGTGAGGCGCGAGTATGCCACACGCTCACCCCGAGTCCCGCTCGAGGCGCCTTCATCCACGAAGTCCGCACACGCGCCTCTCCAGACCGCTTGCCGCACTCGAGATGGTCGGGATTGCGCTGGCCGTCTTCCGCCGACCGGAGGGGACAGCGAGAGGCCCGCCTATCCCTTCGGCAGCCTCGGCATCGGCACGAAGCCGTCGAGTGCTTCGACCCGGCTGAGCCAGGCGCGGACGCTCGGATAGTCGACGAGGTCGATGCCGCCCTCGTCTGCCACGGCGAGGTAGCTGTAGCAGGCCACGTCGGCCAGGGTCGGGCCATCGCCGACCAGCCACGACCTGGACTCGAGGTGGGTGTTCATGACCCCGAGCAGCTGGTGGGAGGTAGCCACGGCCTGCTCATAGTCACCCGGCCGGCCCCAGGCCTTGATCACCCGCGCCCGCGACGGCCCGAGGTACACCGGCCCGGCGGCGATTGCCAGCCACTCGTAGACGTGAGCCCGCGCGATCGGGTCGAGCGGGAGGAAGGTGCGATCGTCGTCGTAGTTCTCGGCCAGGTAGAGGATGATCGCGACCGAGTCGCGCAGCACCACGTCGGCGTCCTCCAGCACCGGCACCTGCCCAAACGGGTTCAGCGCGAGGAACTCCGGGGACTTGTGCGCCTGGCTTTTCATGTCGACCGGCTCGAGGTCGAGGTCGAGCTTGAGCAGGCCGCACATCAGCCGAACCCGGTGCGCGTGACCGGAGTAGGTGGCGTCGTAGAGCTTCATCGTCATCCCCTCCCAGGGCCGACATCGCAGCCACCAGCTGCAACGCGCCCGTGCCAGCGAGCATTCTACGTCGGCGCGCCGTGCATGCCGAGGAGCGCAGGCGGAAGAGACCAACCACAACGGCCTCGTCACGGCCGCCCACAGGGGCCTCTGCCCTGCGCGCTCCGGCGCAGGCGAGGTCCTCCAGCCGTGGCTTGACGCCACCCGGCGAGGGCCCGACAATTGTCCTAAGGCACGCAACGCGGCAGGAGGAGGAGGAGACGGAGTGGCTCTCTCCCCGGGCTCCATGCTCGGCCCATATCGTGTCGTCGGCTTGCTCGGCGCGGGCGGGATGGGCGAGGTCTACCGGGCCCGGGATGAGCGGCTGGGCCGCGACGTCGCGATCAAGGTGCTGCCCGCGGACGCCGCCGCCGACTCCGATCGCCTGGTGCGCTTCGAGCGCGAGGCGCGGGCGACGGCTGCGCTCGACCACCCGAACATCCTCGCCGTCTACGACGTCGGGCGGCACGAAGGGCAGCCCTACCTCGTCACGCAGCTGCTCGAAGGCCGGACGCTACGCCAAGCGATTGCAGCCGGTCCGCTGCCGGCGAGCAAGGCCATGGAGCTCGGTATCCAGATCGCCCAGGGCCTCGGGGCCGCGCACGACCGGGGCATCGTCCACCGCGACCTGAAGCCCTCGAACATCTTCCTGACCAGCGATGGCAGAGCCAAGATCCTCGACTTCGGTCTCGCCAGGCTCGCCCTGTCGGAGCGGACGACGGGCTCGCCCGGGGAGCGCAGCACCGCCACCGATCTCACCCTCGGCGGCGTCCTGGTCGGCACCGTCGGCTACATGGCGCCGGAGCAGGTCCGGGGCCTGCCGGCCGACAACCGTTCCGACATCTTCTCGTTCGGCTGCGTGCTGTACGAGATGCTCGCCGGCCAGCGGGCGTTTCTCAAGGACTCCGCGGTCGAGACCATGGGCTCAATCCTGCATGAGGACCCGCCGCGGCTCGCCGCCAACGGCCGATCGGTCCCACGAGCGCTGGCCGCGGTCGTTCAGCACTGCGTGGAGAAGCTGCCGGAGGACCGCTTTCAATCGGCGCACGACCTCGCCCTTGCCCTCGAGGCAGTCTCCACCAGGAGCGGCGACGCGACGCCCTTTGTCCTCGTCCGGCCATGGCGGTGGCGGTGGCGGTGGCGGAGGTGGCTTGCCATCGCAGCCGGCGCCGTCGCGGTGGTGCTCGCCGTGGTTGGTCTGAGTCGGCTCGTCAATCGAGACTCACTTCCCGACTTCGAGCCCCGGCAGGTGACGACCCGCCCGGGGCTGGAGAGCGAACCCGCGCTCTCGCCGCTGGGGACGGACATCGCCTTTACCGGGCACGACGGAACCCGCAGCGACATCTGGGTCGTCGACGTCCGCGGCGGCCAGCCCCTGCGTCTCACGACTGACGGCGCGGCCAACCGGAGTCCGACCTGGTTCCCTGACGGAAGCGCCGTGGCCTTCACCACCAATCGGGACGGCCACTCGTCCGTGTGGATGGTGCCCCGCCTCGGAGGCAGCCCGCTGCTGCTGGTTCCTGACGCGGAGGAGCCCGCCATCTCCCCTGACGGCACGGCCATCGCCTTCGCACGTTCCGGTGCCCTGGGTTTGTTGCGCATCGTCGTGGCGCCCCTCGGAGCTCCACAGCAGGCGCAGGTGCTCACCGGGGACGGGGAGGGCGTGTGGAACCACCAACAACCGGTGTGGTCGCCGGATGGAAAGACGATCTGCTACCACGACCAGAACGACCTCTGGCTCATTCCATCGCAGGGTGGCGAGGCGCGACGTCTGACGGCGGACGACGCACAGGATTTCGATCCCGCCTGGTCGCCATCCGGACGGTGGATCTACTTCGCCTCTACCCGGCAGGGGACCAGGGCGATCTGGCGCGTGGACGTCCGAAGCGGCGAGCTCAACCGGGTGACGCTGGGAACCGGGCAGGAGCAGCGGCCGACGCTGACACGATCAGGCGAGCTGCTGGCATACTCGTCGCTCGTCGAGCACATGATGATGGAGCTCGTCGATACCGTGACGCAGGAGCGGACGCGTTTCGAGCGCGGCCTGCGGCTGTTCGAGCCCTCGATCGCACCGGACCGCCGGTCCGTGGTCGTCGCCTCGAATGCCGAGGGCTCGTTCGACCTCTGGCGGCTGCCGTTGCGGGGCACCATGGTGGCCGGCGATCCAGTGCGGCTGACGCAGCAGTCCGGGACCTGCATGAGCGGGGCCTTCTCGCCCGACGGGAGGTGGCTGGCCTTCCTGCGCGTCGAGGGAGGCCAGCGGGACGTGTGGGTCATGCCGGCCGCGGGGGGTCTCCCCAGGAACTTCACGGACCACCCCGCAGTCGAGACCTGCCCCGAGTGGTCTCCGGACGGCAGTCGTCTGGCTTTCGTCTCGGACCGATCCGGTGTCGAGCAGGTCTGGATCGCCCCGGTCCAGGACGGAGAGCGGGCGGGGGAGCCGCGACAGATTACCAACCTTGACAGCGGAGCCACCTCGCCGAGCTGGTCACCTGACGGCGATTGGATCGGTTTGGTGGGACCGGAGCACGAGGTATGGGCGATTGCCGTCGACGGGTCGCAGCCTCCGCGTGCGCTGACCAAGGGTGCTCAAGCGCAGATCGTCGTGTGGAGCCGATCGAACGACGAGTTGCTCGTCCTCGGCAACTGGGGGGCGCCGCGTTTCGCCATCCGCGCCGTGGCTCCCGCCGGCGGGCCCCCACGCGAGCTGCCGGCAGCAGCGCCAACCGAGGAGTCGGCTGATCTCATCGGCGGCTTCGACGTGTCCCTCGACGGGCGGCTCCTCGCTCTTGCAGAAAGCAGCGTCAACGGCGACGTGTGGGTCTTGAAAGCCACGACCGGGCGATTCTGAGGCGCTCGGAGCGCGTTGAGCGGACCGAAGACGCGTCGCAGCGAGCCAACGAAGGGAGTGCACCATGAGCAACGAGCCGACATACGCGACCCTCCAACAGGCCATCGTACGCATCAAGGAGCGGTGGCCGGATGCGGCAAGCTGGCTCGAGCTGGACAAGGTCGCGGGGCTCATGCCCGAGGATCCGGCCTCCTGGGAGACCCCGCTTCCGGAGGCGGCCCGGATCCCGGTCAAACGGCTCCTCGAGAGGCTGCCCGAGCCTGGAGATTTCATTCCCGGCTTGCGGCCCCTCGGAATATGTGACCTCTGAGCGGCCTGGGTCGGCTCCGCGCCGGCGCGACCGATCAGCCTCCAAGCGCGAGCAGCCTGGGTGCGAACACGCCTCACACGGGGAACTCGGCACGACGGCGCCCCCTCGCGGCCGGCAGCGGGCTCCGGCCCGGTGAGCGACGGCGGACCTCCACCATGCTCCGCGCGCTAAACCTCCTGCTGTCCCACCGCTGCAACCTCAGCTGCGGTTACTGCTATCAGCGCGAGCGCAGCGTTCCGGCGCGGATGCCGTGGAGCACGGCGAAGGCGGCCATCGACCTGCTCCTGGCCGGCATGCCAGCGAAGGCGGCAGTGGAGCTCAGCGGCGGTGAGCCGACCCTCGAGCCGGCACTCCTGCGAAGGTGCGTCGAGTACCTGGGGTCGGCTGCGCCGCCGGGCGTTGCCGTGGACTGCTCGCTGACCACCAACGGCACCCTCGTGGACGACGAGCTCCTGGCGTTCCTCGCCGATCACGACGTCAGGCTCGATCTCAGCTTCGACGGCATTCTTGCCGCCCAGGAAGTCCGGGGCGCAGGGAGCTTCCCAACCCTCGACCGGCTGCTGGTGAGAGCCCGCAATCAGCATCCTCGTTACTTCGCCCAACGCGTGACCGTTCGCATGGTGGTGCAGAGACGTACGCTGCCCCACCTTGGCGCGTCGGTACGCCACTTCATGGAGCGCGGGGTGCGCCGGATCGCGGTCGCTCCGTGCATGGCGCCGGACCCCGATTGGGACCCGGAGAGCGAGGAGGTCCTTCGTGACCAGCTGCATGAGATCGTGGCGGACAGCCTCCGCCACCTGCTGGCGACCGGCTCGGTCCCGGTGGGCTTCATCGCCGGCGCTGAGGGTGACCCGCGAGCACGAGGCGAGGGCCCGGAATGCGCCGCCGTCTCCGGACACTGTGCCTGCGTGGATGCCGCTGGCCACGTGTGGGGGTGCCCGCTGTTCGCGCGTTCGCTCCGGCGCCTGCCGCCGCTGGCGGCACTCGTCGCTGACTTCGTCTTCCTGGGGGGCGTTCACGATTCCTCGTTGACTGCGCGTCTCGCTGCCCTTCCGGCACGCACCCGACATGATCCGTTGTTTTCGGCGCGGTCCCGGCGCTGCGGTTCCCGGCAGTGTTGCGACTGCGAGTTTGCCGCCGACTGCCGCATCTGCCCGGCGGCGATCTGCGAGCGGTCGCACAACCCGGACCCACGCGAGGTCCCCACGTTCCACTGCGCCTTCAGCCGCGTCACCCTGGACGCGAGGCGGCGCTTCCGCGACATGCGCGCGAAGGCTGGCACGCAACAGTGCCCGGCCGAGCTCGCGGAGGCGCTGCGCGACGTGGCGACGGCGCTACAAGCACAAGTGTCCGGGATGCCGGAGTCCGGGAGCGGGCGAAGCTGAAGGTCGGCGGTCCGCCACCCGTCGGCGGCATGCGCATCGGATGGCCCCTCGCAACTGAAGTGCTTCGCCTTCGTATTGTCCAGGGTGGCTTCCAACCCGATCCATCCAGATCTCAGCAAGGGGGCGTCCATGACACGAGTCGCTGGTCTCGTCCTGGGTTTGTGTCTCGCCGCGATCCCAGCTCTCGCCGGCGCTGCCGATGAGGAGCTGCCGTTCGAGGTCCAGCGGCTGAGCGATCGGGTGCTCGTGCTCAAGGAGCTTTCACCCTGGGAGAGCAACCACGTCGTGATCGTCAGCGCCGCCGGCCTGGTCCTGGTGGACCCCGGCCACTCGGCGGTGATGGGGCGCCTGATCCGTGAAGCGGCGGCCCGCGAGCTCGGCCGCGACCGCTTCGCCTACGTCATCGACACACACGGCCACTGGGGCCACTGCTGGGGCAACGCGGCCTTTCCCGAGGCGCTGGTGATCGGCCACGACAACGCGCTCGAGGAAATGCAGGCCGATGCCGCCAACCTCGAACGTCGGGCCGCGTACATGCGCGGACAGGCCGACCTTGCGTCGACCCGGCTCGCCGCGCTCGACCCGGCTGGCGACGAGGCCCGCGCCGCCCGGCAGGAGCGGGACCATTTCGACCGCATCGCGCGCGGTCTCGCCGAGGCCGGCTTCGAGGTGCAGCCGCCGCGGCTGACCTTCTCCGACCACCTCCGCCTCGACCTCGGCGATCTCAGCCTCGAGCTGTCCTACCTGGGCCGCGGCCACTCCGACTCGGACATCACGATCCTGATCCCCGAAGAGAAGGTGCTGCTCCTCGGCTGCTTCTTCCTCGAGCAGGGACCGCTACCGATCTTCGGCATCCAGCCGGTGCTCGACCCGGACCGCTGGCTGGCGACCTTCGGCTCGGCTGTCGACCGCGAGCCGGGGATCGAGCACGTGGTCCTCGGCCAGCACACGGTGTGGTCCCGCGAGCAGCTCGCCGAGATGCGCGACTACATCGCCTGGCTGTGGACCGGGGTCCAGGCGCTCGACGCCGAAGGGGTGGGCCTCGACGCGGCCGTGGCGCGACTCCCGCTGGACGCGAGGCTCGCCGGGCTCCGGCAGGCCGGGGTCAGCGAGGAGGATCTCGCTCGCTTCCACCGCGCCGAGGTGACAACGCTTTGGCGGCAGGTCAAGGAGTCGGCGGCGGCCGAGATCGGGCGAGCCATCGACGAGGGCGGCGCCGCGGCCGGGGTCGCCCGCTACCGCGAGCTGGTCGCCGCCAACGACCCCGACGTGTTCTTCGACGAGAACGAGTTCAACCTGCTCGGCTACCGGCTGCTCGGCCAGAGCAAGGTCGACGACGCGATTGCGGTGTTCGAGCTCAGCGTCGAGCGCTACCCCGACTCGTGGAACGTCTACGACAGCCTGGGCGAGGCGCACGCGACGAAGGGAAACAGGGAGCGCGCGATCGAGCTCTACCGCCACTCCCTCGAGCTCAATCCCGACAACACGAACGGAGTACAGGCCCTCGAGCGCCTGGGCGCCGGTGTCAAGGACGTCGACTGAGCTGAGCGCCTCCCGGACCGTCACTCCCGCCGGCATGCTAGCGTGGGAGGCTGCGATTTCGGCAGATCGCGGAGGCACGCATGCGGGTGACCATGAACGGGTATGCGCTGGCGGTCGAGGACGGCGGACATGGGACCCCGCTGCTTCTGCTGCACGGCTTCCCGATGTCGTCGGCGATCTTCTCGCCGATCCGTCCGTTCGTCGAGCGGGCGGGCCGCCTCGTCACGATCGACCTGTGCGGGTTCGGGGCCTCGGACGCCCCACTGGGTCCCTATGGCATGGACGACCTCGCGGCGGATGTGGTCCGCGTCGCCGACCAGCTCGGGCTGGAGCGATTCGTGCTCGGCGGCCACTCGATGGGGGGCTATGTGGCGTTCCGGGTCGCCGCCCGGCACCGCCACCGGCTGTCCGGCCTGGTGCTGATGGACACCCGCGCAGCGGCGGACACGCCCGAAGGCGTTGAACGACGACGCGCGTCCATCGCGGCCATCACAGCGGGTGGTCGCGACGCCTTCCTCGATGCCTTCCTGCCGTTGCTCGTGGCACCCGCAACTCGGGATCGTCAGCCGGAGGTCATGGAGCTGCTGCGCGCGATTGCGGCCGGAATCCCGGACCATGTCCTGACCGGCTGCCTTGAAGGCATGATAACGCGGCCGGACAGCCGCGGCCTGCTCGCGGGCTTCGACCGTCCAGCTCTCGTCATCCACGGCGCAGCCGACGCGGTCATGCCGCCCACTGAAGCCCGCGCGCTCGCCCTCGCCCTGCCGCGGGGCGAGCTCCTCGAGGTGCCGNACGCCGGCCACACGCCGACCCTCGAGCAGCCGCAGCTCGTCGGCGAGGCGATCGCACGGTTCCTGGCCGAGCAGCTCTGACCAGCGGGTGAGGGCCGGCAGCCCCGCCGACGGCGCTCAGACTCCGGGCTGGCAGAAGCAGGAGGAGCGCAGCGCGGTGTCCGCGCCCGCCCAGGCTTCCGCAAACCGGGCCTCGACCTGCTCGGCCTCGGTGGTCTTCCCCTGCAGCCGCAGCGCCCGCCCGAGGCCGTACAGCGACCAGCCATTGCCGGGCAGTCTCGCGAGGTCCTCGCGGTACACCGACTCGGCTTCGGCATGGCGGCGCTCCATGAGCAGGGTGGCGCCGAGGGCGTGGCGGACCGGCTGGATCCAGTCGGGCGGCTCGTCGTAGCGAAGCTGGTCCTCGCGCGCTGCCGCCTCGTACAGGGCGTTGATCCCTTCGTCCTTCTTGCCCTCTCGATAGAGGATCTCGCCCTCCACGAGCCGATCAGCGACGTCTAGGATGTCGTGGGCGCGGTTGTTGCCGAAGATCGCGTCCGCGGCGACGGCGGTTCTCGCCTCGAGAAACGCCCGCTGCTCGGCGCGGGCCTCTTCAGGACGGCCGAGAGCCGCGAGCGCGACCGCGCGCGCGGCGAAGTGCAGCGACCTGGTGAGCGGGATGTACGAGGGCGGCTCCGGCTCCTCGAGGATTTCCTGCCACCGCCCGAAGCGCATCAGCACCTCGTACGGCATGGCGACGAAGCCGTCGGCCCAGCTCGCGTTCGCCTTCAGCCAGTCGTCCGGGATGTCGGCGACCAGCTCGCGGATCGACGTCAGGGCGACCTCGCTGCGGCCGATCATCATGGCGGCATACGCCTTCATGTGGTGGTTGTGAGACATGTAGAGGCGGTAGAAGTCCGGCGGCGCAGGTGCCGCCTCGCGATAGGCGCGATCGGCCTCGATGGCCCTGGTGTTGGCGATGATCGCTTCCTCCCAGCGGCCGCGGCGGACGTCGATGTGCGACGGCATGTGCACCATGTGGCCGAGGCCGGGTGTCAGGTCGCGAAGGGCGTCGGCGGCCGCGTCGGCGCGGCCCGGCTCGCTCGAGGCCTCGACCGCGTGAATGTAGAGGTGTAAGGCCAGAGGGTGCTCGGGATGGCGCCCGAGCACGTCCTCGAGCACCTCGACGATTCGCGGCGTCCACTCCTTCGGCTCACCGGCGTGAGTCCAGAGGTCCCACGGGTGGAGGTNGAGCAGGGCCTCGGCGTACAGTGCGCCGACATCGCCGTCGTCGGGGAAGCGCCGGTAGGCTTCGGCCATCACATCGGCGAAGGCCTGATCGAGGGGCGCGCGATCCTCGGGCTGGGGTGAGGCGTAGCGCAGGACCACGGCCTCGATCAGGGCACGATTCGGGCCGTCGTCGAACGACGCCGCCAGGCGCACGGCCTCGCTGGCTGCGGCAACGCCCGCCGCCTCCCGCTCCGGCGGCACCACCGGCTTGTTGATGTGCGGGCCGTTGGCGACCGCGATCCCCCACTGCGCCATGGCGCACCCCGGATCGAGCTCAGCGGCGCGCTGGAACGAGCGGATGGCCTCGTCGTGGTTGAACGCGTACAGGAACGCCAGTCCCTGGTCGAAGTACCTCTGCGCCTCGGCAGACGAGGTGTCCACCGCGCGACGGTGCGTCCCGGTGCCCACGAAGACCGGCTCGACGGAGGCCGCGGGTCCGGTCGCAGCGCCGCCACAGGCGCCGAGGACCCCGACGAGTGAGACGAGACAGCCCAGCCGGCCGAGCTGATTCATGATCCGTGTCCGCATGCTCCTGCTCCCCTCGGCTCGCTGCTCCACGCTTCAACCGGCACTGCAGGTGGCCGGCAGGAACCGCCCGCTGCATCACCGAGCAGGATGCCGCAAGCCGGCAGATTTCCACCTTCAAGAGTGGGGGGCGCGGGCTTTATTCCGGGCTGAGGGCCCGTGCAGGGGCCCTCAGCGGCGGCGGGCAGGTTGCCCAAGGCAGGCAGGATGCCCGCCCCTACAACACACGGAGGGTCGCTCAGCTGTCGGGCGCGGCGGCGTCCTCGCTGCCAGACTCGAGCTCGACGCCGGCGCCAGGGCCGAGCAGACTGCCGAGCAGGGGCCCGAAGAGGCCCTGGAGCTTCTGGTCGAGCTGCTCGGCCGACTCNACNNCCNCGAGCTCGGTCAGCATCGCGTCGNCCATGCCGATGACCGCCATCGCCTGCGCCGACCCCTGCGCGACCTCCTCGTCGGTGATCGAGGCGAGCTTCTCCCTGNCAGCGGCGANCTTCACGTCCCAGTCGGCGGCCATCTCGGTCGGCACCCAGCGGCCCTCGACCCTGGTCAGCGCCAGCTCCTCGGGCTCCTCGCCCGGCGCGGTCATCCGCACCGTCGCCTGGTCGCCGTCGCGCGCGACGAGCTCGACCTTCGTCTGCCGCAGCTTGCCCGCGAACTCGCGCTCGTAGGCGTTGTCGCCACGGGCCTTCGAGACCTCGGCAGCCTCGCTCATGAGCTGCCGGCCGGTGGTGGCGAGGTATCGCTCCCAGTCGATGGTCTTGAGCGTCTCGAGCCGCGTCACGTCGCTTCCGAAGAAGCTGTCCAGCACGCTGACCACGGAGTCCCAGCCGTCCTCGATCCGGCGGCGGTCGTCACCCACCGCCTGGAAGGTCTCGGTGCCCAGGAAGAGCGCCTTCTTGTTGCGCAGGATCCCAACCGCCCTGCGGCCGAGGCCGAAGGCCGCGTCCCAGACCGCCGGGTCCATGCGGCCGGCAAAGGTGTGGGTCAGCTCGGTGATGTCCTTCTGGTAGCTCGGCGGCAGGGCCTGCCAGAGCACCTCGGGGTGGCGGTCGGAAACGGCCGCGGTGACCGCCCGGACGGCGCCGTCCGGCGTGTCGGGGATGTCGACCGCCAAGCCCGGCGCGGCGACTGCCACGACGAGGGCAGCGAGGATGTGGCAGAGCAGAGTCTTCGGATACACAGTGTGATGCACGGCAAGCCCCTTTTGCGACGTCGTCGCGGCCATTCTCGCACACGCGAGCCCGACCGCAAAAGGAAACCCGCGGGCACGGCGCCGCGTCGAGGCAGGCAGGATGCCCCAGGGCAGGCCGAAAGCCTGCGCTACCACGGGCACCTGCGCTTTCGGCAGGTCGACCACTGGACAGGCGCCTGATGGCGGCCTGGTCATCGGTCGCGCCGTGGCGCGGGGTAAACTCCGCGGGTGGTGGCAGCTGAGGCCCTGATCATCGTGGTTGCGGCAGTCGCGATCTTCGAGCTCGCCGAGCACGTGGTGCTCCCGATCGCGGTGGCGGTCGCCGCCCGCAAGCGGCGTCCAACCACCGGTGCCGAGGGCATGGTCGGCAAGGTCGCTGAGGTCACGCGCTGGAGCGGGACCGAAGGGACGGTGCGAGTCGACGGAGAGCTCTGGCGCGCGGAGAGTCGTAGCCCGCTGGCGGCCGGCGACCAGGCGGTCGTCCGCGCCGTTCGCGGGCTGACCCTCGAGCTCACTGCGAAGCACTGAACCGGACAAGCCGTACTCCCGCCGCATAGGGTGCCAGAAGCAGCCGGCATGGCTGCNCTNCCAGGCGACATGCAGGCAGGNTGCCGCGGGCAGGATTCCCCAGGCAGGCAGAATGCTCTAGGCAGGCTGGAAGCCTGCGCTCCAACGATCAGTGCCGGTAGGAGCGGCGGCGGGCGGACAGGCTCGCCAGGCCGCGCCCGTTGTCGCGGTCCGCCGACGACTGCCGTTCGACGGCGAAGGCAGCGAGGTGGACGAGGCGGTCGTCGTGGACCAGCCCGCCGCCGACCAGACCGTCGGCGGACAGGCGGACCGTGGTGCCGAGGCCGACAGCGGGATAGCTCTCGACAGTCGCCGTCGCCGCCGCGTCGAGGAAGGCGCGGGCGCGGCCGGCGCCGGGCTTCGAACCACTGCCGTCATCGACGCGGATGGCGTCGACCGCGTAGCTGCGGACCAGCTTGGGGAGCATCGCCCGCAGCGTCGCGGCGTGGGCGAAGAGATCAAAGCCAGCCGGCGCATCGGCAATGGCGAACAGGGCGCCGACCTGGCGTTCGACCGGCCGGAAGGCGGCGACGAACTCGTCGATCCGCGGACGGTGGCTTTCGAAGATGTCACTCATCGCCCGGGTCGGCGAGTGCACGCCGAGGCACTGCGCGGCGCAGCCGATGTCGTCCCACACCCGTCCCTGGTCGGCGTGCGCGACCCCCTCGTGGTGGAGGTGGTAGCTCACCGTGGCCGCCTTGGCAGCGCGCCCGCTCGCCATGTGCACCCGCTCGGAGACCTCGGCCTCCCGCGACTGGTAGTGCCAGCGGCCGGCCTCGACACAGGACACCGGGATCACGATCGTCGTCCGGGGCGGCGCCAGGATGGTCAGATTGGTGGTGCGGTTCTGCTTGGCGCCGACCAGCTCCTCGCCTTCGAGGATCAGCACCGGCAGGTCGGCCAAGTTGCTGAACTTCAGCTCGGGGACGTGGCCCGACTCCGAGACCTCGGTGACCCGCGCCACGCCGGAGCGCAGGGCCTCGCCGGCCAGCAGGTAGTCGACGCCACCCTCGGAGGAGGCCAGCAGTGGCAGCATGGCCAGGCTTCCGTGCTGCTGCGCCTCACCGATCTCGCTTCCTTTCAGTGATTTCTGAATCGATTCCATGAGCACCTCCCAAAGTCGACACAATATTGTCGCTAATTGACAGTATAATAACACTGTCATCAAAAGTCAACAGGATTTGACAGTCGTTTCCACGGTCGTTAGATTGAAGTCACGATGTGGGAGGAACGCACCTACACCATGGAGGAGATCGAGCGCGAGACCGGGCTCGATCGGCGAACGATCGCCTACTACGTGCAGGAGGGCCTGCTGCCCCGGGTGGGTCGCCGCGGGCCGAAGACCCGCTACCCCCGGCAGTTCCTCGACCGGCTGCTGTTCATCCAGAAGATCCGCGGCCTGCAGGACCAGGGCCAGCTCGGCAACTACACCCTCGATGACATCCGGGAGATCTTCGAGAGGGTTCCCGAGCACCTGATCGCGGACATCGTGTCCGGGAAGGAGCCGCTCGAGGTCGCGCCATACGGTCGGACCCTGCGGCGCCGGCCGGACGCCCTTGGCTCGCCGCGCGATCGGATCGAGCGGCTGCGGCGGCTGAGCGAGCGGCAGGGCTCGGCG
>Ga0031656_10000471_pt1 | contig 13751 bp, 18 predicted proteins | sample FrelakmetDIP11DI_FD_55080 | JGI IMG/M metagenome (GOLD analysis project Ga0031656, IMG submission 55080) | Freshwater lake sediment microbial communities from the University of Notre Dame, USA, for methane emissions studies - DIP11 DI | ecosystem: Environmental > Aquatic > Freshwater > Lake >... | reverse complement strand
TCTGCCAGCTTGCGGTCATAGGCCATGGCGATCTCCCGGAGTGCTGCTCACGAGTTGACCGGCAGGGTCGCCGGTCGGGCTGGATGCGCCCCGTCGATAGCCGACGAAGCTCTCGCCGGCAATCTCCACCTCCGCCTCGGGTGCATAGGCCAAAGGAGAAACGCCGCTGACCCTGGTGCAAGTCGTGGGGAGAGGTACCGTCACCGAGGCCAGGTTGTGCTCAGCGAAGGCACGGCGCACGATGACCTCATCGATGGCAGACCCGGTGCCCCGGACGCGCGGGGCGAGCGCCAATCCGAAATCGGCTTCACCTTGCTCCGGCTGCAACCCGCCCCAGCCGGCGAACTGGCCATCGACCTCGATCGCCGATGGGCCGTAGCCATGCTCCTCCTACATCGCCTCCCTCGCCGCCAGGGACTGGTCACGGTCGATCTCGGTGAACGGCAGGCTTGACAGCGGCGTCTGTCGCACCGCAGGCGGGTCCGCCACCAAGGCCATCAGTCCCGACCTGGGAGCTTCGGACAGTTCACGCGGCTCGATCTTCAGCTCACTTCACCCCCGCCGTAGCATGAGCAGCCTTTCCCTCGTACTCGGCAGGGAATGACCCTGCTGGGGCTCGTTCTTTTCGCATGCCCGCGACGCAGGTCGCGCCTCGGCGGCGAGGCATTCACCCCTTCGACCTCCCAAGGGTAGCTGGTACCAACTCGAGCCGGGTGGGTCCGCAGGAAGCCTTTGCGGTCAGGGCCAACCCTGCAGCGGGCCTGCCCCAGGGGTCTAGCCTCAGGGCCTACACCCAGGCCTCCTGCGCCGGACCGGACGCGACTAGTTGTAGATGACGAGGAAGAGCTCCTTCCCCTCGAAGGCAGCGGACTGCGCAAGGAAGGCGGCGCGCTCCAGCATCCGCTCCGCCCACTCCTCGTCGGTCGCGTGCTCTCGCATCCGATCGCTGGCCGCCCACCGCACGGCGAGTGCCTGATGATCCTGCGGCGCGACATCCGCTAGGCGGCGAACCATCTCCGGGGGCACATGAACTAGCCACGGGCCTTGCTCGGAGGCCTGTGCCGCCGGGCGGTAGGCTGTCAGCAGCTCCTGCGGCGGCTGGCCCGTAAGCAAGGCGTGCAGTTCGGCAAGCATCAGCGGGTCCAGTCCGTCGGCATTGCTGCCTTTGAACGTCTCCAGCGGGTAGTCGGAGGTGACGATCGACTGCGTGTCGGCCATCTCGGCCACGATCAGATCGGCCAGGACACCCATCCTGCCCTCCCTTCTGATGCGCTCTGCGCGGGATCATGTACCCGGCCAGCGCCCGCCACGCCGAACCAGTCAGGCTCGGCTGGAAGACNTCGCCATGTGCCGCACCGAGGCTCGGATCAGACGTNTAAGGACCGCCAGGTCGATATCATCAAGCGAACGGACATACAGACAGGCTTTGCCCGTCTTGTGCTTTCCCAATCTGGCCAGCAGATCCTCATAGCCATCAAATCCGGACATGATGTACAGCGTCAGGTTCTGCTTCCTTGGCGAGAACCCGGTGAGAGGCCAGTCAGCTTCCTTCCCGGAAGCGTACCAGTAGTGGTAGGACCCAAAGCCGACGATGCTCGGTCCCCACATCTTCGGCCGGGAGCCGGTGACTTCCTCCATCATCTTCGCCAGGAGTTGGCAGTCTTTGCGGGTGCGGCCGTCCTCGATCGCCTTGATGAATGCACTCACGCTCAACCCCGTGGGCCTCGTCTTGAGTTCAGCCATTCCCCTACCCCGCTCCCCAGGGGAGCCTACCTGCAGATGCGGANGTTCCTGCCCCACATGNAGCTGCTGCGCATCGCAGTGCGGACGCCCGGCGCTCGACACGCAAAGCGTAGCCTGACATCCGCTGGACGGCAAGCCCCCTGTGCGTGCGCTCGGGAGAGCATGGACTTTCGGCGATTGGCAATTGGCGACCCGGCAGGCNAGCATCTGCCCAGAAGGGTGGAGCGCGAGAGTCCCCCCGGGAATCGGCGTCACAGGGAACCCCATCATGAATGCCAGTGCGAATGCAAGAACCCGGATCGGCAGCGTAGCCCTTGTGTCCTCCTCCATGACCCCCCCCGCAGGCGGCCCAGAAACGCAAGCGCGGCCAGCGTGGCACGGGCCGGTCGGTTCGGCATGACAACGTACCGGAAGACCCGGCACACCACGGGACGATGGAGCCTGCTCGGCGGGCAACCCCTGTCGAGCTAGCCAGTAGCGGATTGGGGTGGNCCGCCGCCNGCGGTAGGCCCGGTGCCGGCTGGCGGATGACGATTCGAGTTGTCCCGTCTCCAGACGAGCCAACCCGGGATCACGAGGGCGACGCCAAGGGTGGCGCCGAGCCCGAATCCGACATAGGCGAAAAGCAGCATCGGCGCGATGGCGTGCGTCCATGAATTGGAGAATGGCTCATAGGGTTGGATCGGCATGCTCCTTCGGGTGAACCCCTAGCATGCCGAAACGAGGGACCCGAGCCCGCCTAGCAAACGGATCCGACTCACCAAACAATGCGCCGCAACGGTGCGGCGATTGCCACCACGGGCAGCAATACCAGTAGCACCAGCCGACGCGTCAACCCAGTTGGCAACGCGCCTGTGCCCACCCTACACATCCCCTGACTGGACCTCAAGGGGCCGGGCGATTGGTCCGCCTCCCGTTTCCGGCTCTTCTCACAATACTCGCGCCGGACAGGGTACGCGGCCCAAGAGCACTTGTCGGTGCACCGCCCTACCCGGCGCGCCCTTGTCCATGGCTGCTCCGGGATAGGCAGGGCCGTTTCGCGCTCGGAGCAGGCGCGCCTGTAGGATCCCCTGGGAGTGGTTGCGGCAATCGCTCATCAACCATTCGACGCAGCGCGAGCCCGTCGTCGAGCCTCCCCGGTAGTGAACCACCCCGCGGTCGGCATCCCATTCGTCATCACGCACGGTTCCGAGGAAGCTGGACAGCGCGGCCAGGCTGGTGGTCAGATCGGCCAAGAGCGTCTCCGGCTCGCGCGCGGAGAAGCGGTGAATGAAGCCGGCATTCGGCGTTCGGTATTCGTTCGGGCCATCCTGCGGGCAGTAGGGCGCCACCCCCTCGCGCAGCTCGGCGCACCCGACCAGGATGCCGCACTTCCACCCAATGAGGTGCGCCACGATATCACGCGGCGACCAGTCCCGCAGCAAGGCGAGGAGCTCCTGCGGCGGGAGACTTCACACACAGGCCATGAGCTCCGCAGCCGCCCGCTCCAGGTCCAGCATCCGGTGTCGTCGAAGCTCGTTCATCCGTACTGCCCCCGGGGCGCGCCCACCCTCAGCATGCATTGGGCCGCTGCCCCGTGCGGCTCGCCCCGCGCTGCTTCCTTGGCCGCACGGACGCGTTCCCACGCACCTGTCCGTTCACCAGACGAGGCTGGCCATTGTGTGGGCAGGGGCAATGGGCTGTACGGCCTGGCATCAAAACCGGGTCACGCCCGCTTGCAGTGATGCTCGGTGAACCGCCGCCAGCCTTTCTTGGTCTTGGCCTCCACGGCCCAGTGAAAGCCAACCCCTTCCGCCGGCCAGAAGATCATGCGCGCCGTGCCTGCAGGCATCTTGGCCTCGAAGCCAAACGCCTCTGGATGAACTTCACGCACCTTCACCAACTTACCCTGAGAACGCTTCCCGTCCGAGGTGAACGACCAGAACCCCAAGCGGCCGTCCGCCCCCGCGCCGTACAGGGCGATTTCCTCGTAGCGGCTCTTGCCGATCCGCCATTCCGCCACCAACTGGACGAACTTGCCGTTGAGGACTTTGGTGAAGGTACGCGTGCAGCGCACTTTCCCCTGAGGCGACTCGGCGTTCGCTACCCACCGTCCAAGGACAGGCTCCATCACTCCCAGTGTGCCTCTGCCCTTCTTCCACTTCTTGTCCCTCGCAGCCATGTCCCTCTCCTCCTCGAGCCCCCCGACCCCCGCCGCCCCGTCCGCTTGGCATTCTCACCGGCAATGAACATTCTGAACAGCCGCGCGCGCGCGGCACGGACGGTCCACACTTGCAGCCCTGCGAAGCATGCCTCGCGGGAAGGCCGACTCTCGCAGGGAAGGAACCCTCACTGGACCAGTAGCATGACCAACAAAGCAAGGCCTACGACCACCAAGGCGGCGACGGCCAGGAGTACGAGCCGTCGCTGCGACCCTCCTCCGAGCTCCACGGTTGGGACACCCTCCGTCCAGTTCAGCGAGGTCTTGCACACCGGGCACAGCGAGATTCCTGCAGCCACCACTGCGCCACACGCCGGCAATCTGCATTCACTACGTGCACCTCCGACCCCACGCACCCATTTGGGCCTACGCCTGCGGCCACACGCGCCCAGTTCCCCCGCGCCGGGCGATGACCATGATCTCGATCTCGTCCAGGTCGACGGGGCGCCGCCCCCAGTTGCCCGCCGTCCCACCGAAGATCTGCTCGACTTCGAAGCCGCTCACCTCGAGCATCAGGCGCAATTCCGAGGGGACGAAGCCGCGCTCGCGGGTGGGGATGGTCTGCTCGCCCTCCGCCGACTGGTAGGCGAGGGTAGAGGTCTCGACCAGAGTCAGCGGTTCGAATGCGCCTCGCTCGATGGCGTCGCGCGTGGCTGAGCGAATCATCGCCATGCCGTTGAGCACGGTCATGATCAGCTTCCCTCCTGGTGCTAGCGCGGCGTGGATGTTGCGCAAGATCAGCAGCTCATGCGCATACGGATTGTCGGCTGAGCTGAGCAGGCCGAAAGCGCCTTCGCACAAGCAGATGGCAGCCTGGAACTGCCCCCCAAACCCGAAACACGAAGCGTCGGCCTGAACCCAGCCGACGCTCACCCCCAGCTCGGAAGCGCGCGTTTGCCCCTGGCGCAGCATCCCCGAGGAGAGGTCGACCCCCACCACGCGCAATCCCGCCTGCGCCAGGGGAACCGCGTGCCGGCCCACCCCGCACCCCACGTCCAGGATCCATGCACCAGGCGGAAGCGTCAGCTCATTCAGAAGGAATCGGACCTCCGCCTCGGTGTTGCGCGTGAACACCTCCTGCAGATAGCGCGGGGCATGATGATCGAAGAAGGTCCGCCACGGATTCACAGTCCCTCCCGAGCCTGGATCATCGCTGGGGCATGACCTGATCGAGGACGTCGCCGTTGCGGAGCGTCCACTGTCTCGGTCAACGTCTGGGCCACAGCCGNCCGACTCTCGTCAGCTATGGTGCTAAGAGACTCCGGGTTCATGGCTTTCAGCCATGCATCGCACCACTCGCGCGTCCTACCACCCGCCACGTCGCCGGGAGCAGCAGCGCCGCCAGCCCAATCTTGAGCAGATCCCCAAGCACGAAAGGCGCGATCCCGGCCTGGACGGCGGACGCGCCGCCCACGAAACGCGCCAACCACAGCGCGCCGAGCGCGTAGATGCACAGATTGCCGATCACCATTCCGGCGGCGGCAGTACCTGCCCGGCGGTCCCAGCCGCGCTCGCTCAGCCAGCCCACTACACCGGCGGCGACCACGAAGCCCGCCAGGTAACCGCCGGTCGGACCGACCCATCGCACCGGTCCGGCCGTAGCAGCGGCAAACACCGGCGCGCCCAGGAGCCCCAGGACCAGGTAGCTGAGCACGACTGCAGGACCTCGACGGCTGCCAAGCGCCGCTCCCAACAGCAGCACGACGAGAGTCTGTCCCGTGACCGGGACCGGCGAGAACGGCAGCCAAACTTGGAGTTGGGCTGAGAGCGCCAGCAGGCCGACCCCCCCCGCGAGCAAGACGGTTTCCTTCAGCCAACCGGCCGCCGGCCACGCGGCATCCACCAACACTCTCTCCACTGTCCCGAAACGCTGCATGCTCCAACCTCCACTCAGATCTATCTCGCCGGCCTATCACCGGGAGCGAGCTGATCCACGGCCTCGCCCCAAGTGTACCGATTCTGTCAGGTTGCGCAGCTTCCCTGGCACCTTAAGCGGGCATGCCGGCTGCGTCGCGTGAGGCGAGCCCGACACCTTCACGCTATCCCTCGAGTTCGGCAACGCCCGGGTCAAGCTGACACCCCGGGCGGGCCAAGCGTACCCGCAAGGGAGGAGCAGAAACCCATTGGCTCACCCTGTGCGCCGTCTGCCAGCTCTGCTTGGTGGTTTCCTGCCGCCTCGTCCCGCTAGACCGGCCGCTCCATCAGGACATCGGTTTGCACGTCTGAGCCCAACCGGAAGGGCTGGGTGCCGACCTCGCGGAAGCCCCACCTCNCGTAGAAGGCTCGGGCGCTCGGATTCCGTTCCCAGACATCGAGCCATAGCGTGAGCTTCCCTCGCAGGCGAGCCTGCGCCAAGCAAGATCGCATCAAGGCCGCTCCCACTCCGCGCCCGATCCAGTCCGGGCGCGCATAGAAGCGCACGATCTCAATGGGACTCGCGCCTTGGACCGGGTCCGGCGCCGGCCCCTCTCGCAGGCGGGCATAGCCGACCGCCTCACCGCCGACCACGGCCACGAGAGACAGACTCCCCGGCTCTGCCAGCTCCGCAGCCTGGATCTGCGGGCCGAAGGCCTGCTTGAGGTAGGCAACCATATCCTCGGGGGTGTTGTCCGGTCCGTAGGTGTGGACAAATGCCTGCGCCCCCAGCTCAGCCAGCATCTGCGCATCGGCCAACGTTGCCAAGCGGACAGCGATCGAGTCGGCGACAGATGGATTCTTCTCATCCATTCCAATCACGTGATGCGCGCCCGTGGGGGCGCGACGAGATGGCGCCTTCCTCTTCGGTCCATCCCATGTCACCTGCGCGGGCAAGCTGGTCAATCATCGCTGGTCGGCTGCCTCGGGTTCTGGGGGCCTTCGCGACCCGTCAAACTGCAGACCGGCGAGCACTGCCTGCGCCAGGACCATGTGCCCGGCCTGCGCCACGTGGACCCGGTCATCCGCCAGGTCGGTCGGGCGCACCCAGGCCATCACCCGATCAAAGGCGGCCTGCGTGTCCACTGCAACCGCACCATGCTGTGCTGCCAGCCGATGCACGGCAGCACCGAAGTGATCCATGGCCTGGCGCATCGGATCGGANGNATCCGGCTGCAGGTAGTATGGCGTCATCAGCATCAGCCCGGCCAATCNGGGTAGGGTCCTGGCAAGCAGCCCGCCAAGCGTGGCGGAGNACTCGTCCAGCCCAATNCCCGCCTGCGACGCATCGTCGAGCGAGAACCGNTGCCAGACATCATTGATCCCGATGAAGACGGCNAGCCAATCCGGCCGCAAAGANNCGACATCGGACTCCCACCGANCCTGCAGNTCGCGCACGGTGTCGCCGGACACTCCCATGTTCAGAACCTTCAGTTCGTAGTCCGCGTAGCCGGCGAGGAACGCCGACTGCACCAGACTGACGTACCCGTCACCCAGGGCGCGCTGCCCCACGCCCTCGCCNACTGGTCGGCGGCGGCCACAATCGGTGATCGAGTCTCCNATGAACAGGATCCTGCTGCGAGGTCTCAGCAACACAGGCCAGCCTCCTCACTCGCGCCTGATTCTACGCCAGGGTGCACCTTGGTGATCCCTCACACTCCATGGAGCCAGGCTGGCCGCTCTCGGCACNCGCCGCCTCCCCTCACTGCGTTCCTGCGCCGGGGCGCCCGCCTCCCGCGGTCCATGCCGATGGACGGAGCTGGAGCCGGGGCAGGCCACGGGTCGGGGGCTATCACGTTCCGGGACCCGCCGCGTCCATATCGAGGGAACAAGGCAAGCCTGACCCCCTGACTGGGGGAATCACGTGGCGGAGCTTGAGTTGTCCCTTCGCCAAGTGTATCCTCCGCCCCTTGAATGCCGGGGCGCTCTCAGGGTACCCACATAAGCACTTCGGCCTCACATCAGTCGATCGGCGTGCTCCTCAACAGGCCCGCCCGTCTGTGTCACTCAGCCTTCGTCAGGAAGGTGGCAACGCGTTCCAAGAGGTCCTCCATCTCCGGACGCGACCAACTCGATCCCGTGCGGATCGACCGTCCGCCGGCCAGCAAGAACTCCAGTGCGTAGCTTGGCGCACCATCACTCCAATCCGTGACGGCAATCTGCATCCGCTCGACGGAGATGATCGGGAAGCTCGACGTGCGAAGCGGCAGAATGGGCGCACTGGCCGAGTAGGAGATCTCGCCGTGAGCCCGGTCGATCCGGATGCTGGAGCTCAACCCGGCAATCGCGGCCCACATCAGGATAGCGCTCAGGGCGATGGCGCCCGCCGAAATCACAGCGACCAACAGGAACGGGAGATTGAAGTAGCTCTGCCAGTCTATGCGCAGGATGAGTTCATAGGGCGCAAGCCAGGGGAATAGCGCCAGCAGCCCGAACAGCACGCGCTGACCCGACGACATGGGGCTGTTGATCTCGAGAGCCTCGTTGCTTTCTGCGATCGTTGTCATTGACCACTCTCCTTCCGGCAACTCCGCACCCTATGCAGGCGCGAGCATATTCATCGAGGGCCGCGCCCCCCATACCCCAACCCATGCGACTCTTCGCCGGCGCTACTCTCGAGCCCCACACCAATGACCCTCTGCCCGGTCTGTCCAGGGTTCGAGCCGCTCCTCGGCAACGATTGGGGACAGGCGGCGCCCAGTTGTCGGCCGAACGTGCGGCCCCGATCCACCTCTGGAAGCCCTCTGGCCCCAGNGAGAAAGGTAAGCTGGGCAGCGCCAACCCAGGCCGTGACCCCTCCAGCTGCTATCGGAGGGGAAGACCTGGGCACTTGCCGGGCACCCGTCCGGTCCAAAGCCGGGATGGACCTCTGCCGCCAACACCATCCTATTCCCGTTCAGTCGGCGGCCGGTGCTACGGATCTCACCTTCGATCCCTTCCGCCCACCACCAGGGGAACCTCATGGCCAGGGGTCTGTCCGATCGGACTTCCCCAGGTCCGCCGGCCCGCATCCTTCCCAGGGCATTCCGGCACCTCGCTGCGCGGGAGCAGTCGCCATCAAGACCGGGTTTCATCCCGCGCGTGCGCACGGCACCCTCGACCAATCGCCGTCAGTTCTACCAGATCTCCGAGCTCACCTGGGGGCANCTTCGATCGTCTCGGTTGAAAACAGCCTCGTGAAGCCGGAATGTTCGGCGACATGCCTCGAGGCGTAATTCCCAACATCGCACCGGTATTGAGCGATCAGGGCTTTCCNCTCGGACTCAAGGCATATCGCCGCCACGATGGCGGGCGCCAGCCGCCGGCCGCGGCAGGCAGGGTCTGTGATCACCCCGATGTCGAGGAAACCATTGCGCCGGTAGCCACTGCCTGCAGACAGCAGGCGGTCGCCTTCGAAGCAGCCGTAGACAATCTCGTGGCTCATCTCGACATAGGCATCGTCCACCTCCTCCGCCTCGCAGCTGGCGCATAGCGCCAACAGCGCTCCNTGGTCGGCCTCGCTCAAGGAGCGCATGCCTACCGGGGGATCAGGTTGCCGAACGACGAGGTGCTGCGGGTCGAGATGGAAGACCAGTCCCCGATGGCTGGCGAGGACACGCCCTGCCGGCAGGGCCTGCTGGACTGCCTCGGCGCTCAAGTTCATCGTCGCGCCGATCCGCCCTAACAGGTCGTTGAGCTCGGAGTACAGCCCGGGATCGATCTCAGCAAAGGCGCGTGCTCGGAGGTGGACCAGGTGNACCGCGCCCGATCCGCTTAGGCGCTCGCGCGCGACAAGGGTCGTCCCAGGACGCCGCAGTTCGTGCGGGGAACAACCGAAGTGCCCGGCCCAGGCCTGGTCGACGAGATCGTTGAAAAGTCCGTCACTCACAACCGCACGCAGGCTTCACAGAGACGGAAACCTCCATCCACCATTTTCTTCGCTGCGGCACAAGGGCAACGCGCCTGTAGCCCTGGTACCGGAGGGAGGTCGCCGCCTCCCACTGGGTGCCGAGACTATCCTTCCTCCACGTGCTGCACCCGGTGGCCCGCCGCCGAAACGCAGGCGAGCGCCGNATCGAGCTCCTGCTCGCGCAAGAGCAGGTAGTCGGTATCGTAGGTGGAGAGCACGAAGATACTGATCCCAGCTCGGGCGAGCGGGGCTGCCAGCGAGGCAAGCACTCCAATCTCCGAGAACTCAAGCGGACCGAGGACTCGGAGGCCGCGATACCCTCGCTCCGCCCGGACCTCGGATGGAACCAGGTCCGCTTCGCATACGATCGAGAGCTCGGTCGGCGTGCGGGTGAGGGACAGCAACGCGCCCGCCTGCGCCCAAACCGGAACGACATCGTGCGGATCGAGGCGGGCGATGGCAAAGCGCTGCGGCAGGAGATGAAGCGTCAGGCTCTTCGTCGTCATCGATCCGCCTCCTGTCCTGCGGAGCTCCCCTGCGCTCCCNTGGTCGCATTCCGCCAACCGGGCTCTGCGCCAGCCTGTGCCATCTCGTCCCCGCTGCTGGCGTGGTCCGCACGCAGANCCACACAGCCCATGGCTACTCCATTCGGTCCTCGATCTCCCAGGCATGGTCAAGCAGATGCCAGGCGACGCGCCGCACAAAGAAGCGGGGGGTCCACAGCCCCCCGCCGCGTGGGCCAGCACTGGGCATCCGGCCTTCAGCCGCCGCAGTCAGCGCATCCAGGATCTCAGCCTCCAGCATGCGCATCTGCTGGATCGGCGGGGCGACCGCTTGCTGCGGCCTCCAGGCCAGCTTCTGCAAGTAGGCACGGTTTCCCTGCAGCACGTGCTCGAGGATTGCCGGCAACGTCCGCCCGCCTCCGCGCGGGCCGGTGCGTAGCTCCCTGCCCTCCCCTGCCTGCAGCGCCGACTCGAAGGCTCGAAAGCAGCTCGTCAGGACCCACACCGCGCGGCGAAGTTCCTCCGGGCGCAGCGGTTGCATGTCGCCGGCCAGCGGGCTATCCGGCGCGCCGAAGTCCGTTGTCGCCGTGCCCCGCACCCGCTCGGAAACGAAGAACTGCTCGACGTCGACTGGCGGCCGCAAGTCCAGGCCGAGCAACTGGACCACCTTGGCGTAGCGCGGTCCACTGGCCAGCACTGCCCGCAAGGCTTCCGGCTCATCGCGCCCGCCGCGGGACCAACCCGGCCATTCGCTGACTCCGGCGAAGGATCGCTTGCGGCCAACTTCCACGAAGACTTGCACGCGCGGGTCGGCCTCCCGGCCACGACTCATCGCTCACCCCTTGTTGATGGCACTTCCGCGAAGCACGCCTGCATTGTGCGCGTCATCGAAACCTGCAGCAAGTGCTCGATATCCGGTTGCAGCGCAGCGCCGGCGCGCGAGAGCAGCGTGCCGGGAAGCTCTCGAGCTCGTGGATCCTTCGAGGCCAACCGATCTGCCGGACGGCGCCGGGGCCATGCGCATGCGGCGCGGCTGGAGCCGCGCCGCATGCAAGAAGCGCTTCGCCGGCATGAGAAGCTAGTCGAGCAATTCCTTCGGAACGTTCCCGCCATTCTCGGCGAGTTTGCGCAGTACGGCCTTGTGCAGCCAGGTGTTCATCTTGGCCGAGTCGTCCATCAGATCGGCTGGGCAGTGCAATTCGGTCGCCAGTTCCTTGCGCGCCTCATAGCTGCTGTCAATATCCAGAAGCTTGAGGAGGTCAACGATGGACCGCTTCCAATTCAACTCTTGGGGATTCTTGGCGGCCATGCCATCGAGCTTGGCAACAACATCGACCTGCGACATGGGCTTCGGCTTGGGCATGATGTCGGGCTTGTAGGTGGAGGTCGGCGACGGCGCACTCGCAGGCTTCGCGGCGGTGGCCTCCTTGATGACCTCCTTCTTGAACCCGAGCTTCTCCATGATCTTGCCAAACAGACTCATTGTGTCTCCTCTCCATCCTCTAGGGTTCTGACGAGTATACAGGTTTCTGCTTCACTGACGTGCATGTCCAGAATCGCCAAGGACACTGGCCGTCTCTTTCCATGGAGGGAACTGTGCCCTTGGATCCATCAAGCACCGACTTCGCCCAGGGTCGGGGCGACGGGCAAGGACTGGGACGAGCATGATGTCTCACTCCGAAAGCCCATCCCCCGGAGCAAGGTCCGCTCGCTCTTGCCGCTTGCCCCCCAGGCGTCCTGTTGGACCGCGAGGTGCGGGCGAGCCCCCTCTGCAGCATCCCCTGCGGAACCGAACAGGAAATCGTCGGCTCCTGCCTCCACCAACGCCGTTTGATGCAACAACTCGATCGGCGCCGTGACCGCCGGCGGGCGTTTTGCTGCCAGCCCAGCGGCTGCATGACGAATCCAGTATATTGTCTTTTCTACGAGAAGGTCAATCCCTCGGGCGCGACTTGTTGATCCGGCGCTCCAAGAACCCCTTTCGGGGCGGATGGTCCCCTGCCCATATTCTGGCGAGAGTGCCCGGACCCGCGCGACCTGCTGCGGGCAAAGCAGCCGTCCTCCAAGGGCTGTATGGGCCCGCCATAGGTGCCGGGCCAGCCAAGCCGCACCGCTAGGCTAGGCTGCGATCGCTTGCCGACTTGCTCGGCAGCAAGGAGGCCGATTCGACGCGCGACCCGCAGATCGAGAGAGCCCTCCGACTTCCACCTTGGGTCTCGATCATTCCACCAAGGGGCTGCAACTCCGGTCGCCGCCACTTNCCTGCNAACCCGACGGCANCNCNCGCGAGCTCGGCAAGGCATCCGCCCGCCGATTCCCAACGCAATCGGTGCACGCCTGTCCATGATGCCGCGNAGCCTCTCCGACACATCCTGTCTTCACGCGCAGCTGTCTCGCACTTGGNGTAGACCTAGAGGAAGAGCCNATCAGGCTCCGAAGGCCCGGCCTTCCTGGTGAAGTATGGTCTCGACCAGATCGAGTTGATGGCAGGGATACGCTGGCCACGCCAAGCAGGCCTGTGTGCCGCTCGCTTTGGCATGTGCAGCTAGTTGGCGGAGCAACGCCGACTTCGTTCTCCCGACCTCATCATGCATGGTCCGGGGAGATGCAACGGACGGGTGGGGGCGCAACGCCCATCGCTCAACTCAGGAAGACGACCGGCCGCCTGGAGTTGCCGAGTCGAAAAAGGCCTCCCACATGTGGCCCGCCAGCAGCCGAACCTCCGGATGCCGCCGTGCCCAAAGCTCCAGCTTCTTGACATGCGCGCCGATGACCAGTCGGTTGAGCCAGTCGGGTGTGAGCTCGAAATCCGCATTCGTCGGCAGTGCATCGGCGCACTGGAACAGCCAACCCTCGCTGACCCGGATCGCCACACCACAGTTCCCAGCAGTGTGTCCGAAGAGAGGGATCAGATACATCTCGGGATCGAAGGGAAGGCGGATTGCATCGGGCTCCAGCCACAGCACGCCAGCATGCTCATCCCGTGACCCAGGATGGCCCGTGAGCGAAGTCAGCCCGGTCGTAGGCCAGCGCCAGCCGGGATCGCGGACGGTGCATGGCCTTGTACTCACGTCGATGCACGTGGACCCTGGCGTGCGGGAAATCGGGGAGGCCGCCAGCGTGGTCAGCATGCAGATGAGTCAGCACGATGTGCTAGACCGAAATCGGGTCAAGCCCCATGCGCGCCAGCTGCTTGACTGCCGTGCAACCGGGGTCCCGGCCGATCCCGAAATCCCACTGGAAGAATCGGACCCTCGGCGAAGGGCGGATGAAGTCATGCAGGCCGAGCCCGGTGTCCACCAGAACCGGCCCTGGGTCCGTGTCGACAAGCAGGCAGGGAGCTCCCAACCGCCACCGAGGAAACCACGGATGCATGGGCGCGCAGCTGAGAATCCGGATCTCCACTGCCCTGCCCTCCGGGATTCTTGCTTAGCCGGCCAGCCGCCGAGCCATCAGAATCGCCTTGGCCGGCGCCGCACTACCGGAAGCGGGCCGAGAACTA
>Ga0031656_10000469_pt1 | contig 13802 bp, 7 predicted proteins | sample FrelakmetDIP11DI_FD_55080 | JGI IMG/M metagenome (GOLD analysis project Ga0031656, IMG submission 55080) | Freshwater lake sediment microbial communities from the University of Notre Dame, USA, for methane emissions studies - DIP11 DI | ecosystem: Environmental > Aquatic > Freshwater > Lake >... | reverse complement strand
CGAAACCTCCCAATTGGGTGGAGGTTGGAAATCCAGCTGTGGCAATTCCTACCATCACAGGTAATGCCGCACAGACGATGGCGGAGATTGGGGCGACACTGGCTGCATTACCCATCGATAAGGCATGGTAGAGGGCTGCCATACCCAGGGCACCGGCCGAGCCCGCCAGGACACCCCATAGAACACTGGATTGGGAAGGTAGGCCTTCCCCCCATAGAAGAACGCAGGCAATCAGAACAACCATCCCGAATAATGCTGCCAGCATAAGCACCTGGTATTGGTGGCTTTTCCTGGCTGCCATACCGCCGCTGAAATCTCCGCTACCCCAAAAAGCAGCCGAGACGAGAGCAAGAAAAGCTCCCAAGAGATTGGCCGGCATCAGGAATTCTCCATGGGTTAAGTGTATCATGGGAGAAATGTTAAAAATAACAGGGCACAATCCTCTAACCAGAGGATTGTGCCCTGGGGTTTAGTTATTACAGCTTACATTTCGCCGGAGGTTTCCTGGCGCACCAGCTCGCGCCTCAATACCTTGCCAACCATCGATTTGGGTAGCGAATCACGGAACTCAAAGAACTTGGGTACTTTATATCCGACCAGCTTGGCGTGACAAAATTGACGCAGCTCATCTTCGCTAACCTGTTGACCCTGGCGTAGCACCACCCAGGCTTTGACCGCTTCGCCTGAGTATGCATCCGGGATACCCGCCACGCCCACCTCTGCCACTGCGGGATGAGTGGCGATCACTTCTTCCACATCACGCGGCCACACCTGGAATCCGCTCGGTTTAATCACGTCCTTCTTGCGGTCGACGATGAACAGGTAACCATCCTCATCCATATATCCCAGGTCGCCCGTAAATAACCACCCATCCCGGATGGAATTGGCGGTTTCGGTGGGGTGTTGGTAATAACCCAACATGATTTGTGGGCAGCGCATGGTAATTTCCCCAACCTCTTTGAGCGGTATCTCCGCCTGGCCCGTCTCTGCATCCATGATCCGGATTTCTACATCCGGCACTGCTAATCCCGTCGAGCCTGGTTTATAGGTACCCCCAATCGGTGAAATCACGGTTGCCATCATCGATTCTGTCATGGCATAACCTTCGACAATATTTCCACCCGTTAGCGCCTCGAAGCGTTGTTTGGTCTCATACATTAGGGGCGCGGCCCCGGATATGCAGTTCTTGATCGACTTGAGACTCACCTTCCCGGATTGAATCTCCGGATGGTTGATCAGTGCAATGAACAGGGTGGGAACCCCGGGCAGGAAGGTCGGTTTAACCTTGTGAATAGTTTCGAGTAAATCCTTCATATCGCGCGGATTAGGAATTAAAACCAGGGTGTAATGCCCAACTAATCCAGTAGGCATTACCCCGGCTAGGCCATACACGTGGAATAGTGGCATATTCTGCATGATGGAGCCTTGCCACTCACTTGCATTCAGCTGGAACCAGCTGTTGATCTGCATACCCGACATGACCAGCCCCTGGTGAGAGCCAATGGCACACTTCGGGGTCCCAGTTGTGCCACCCGAGAACAGGAATATTGCCGGGTCATCCGGTTTTACCTGCACGTCTGGTTTTTTGGCGGAGCTGTACTGATCGAGTAGCGCTCCTAGCCAAATATCGCCTGTTTCAAGCGTGACCCGGTAGCCTTCCTTCTTCTCTTTTACCAGGGTGAATAGCAGGCGCAGTATGGGTGGTAAGTACTCTTTAATGTTCGTGGCTATCACCAAACCTACCTTGGTATGCACTTGAACCGATTTGATCTTGTTATAGAACGAGGAGAGCACAAGAACCACGGTTGCACCGCATTCCTGCAGGGCAAAATCCATCTCGCTCTCGGTATACAATGGGTTGATTGGTACCGCGATGCCACCTGCTTTCCATATGCCGAATAATCCGATGATACTCTGCGGACAGTTAGGAAGAATCAGTGCAACCCGATCGCCTTTCTTCATACCTTTGGCGATCAATGCCGCAGCCATGGCATTGCTTAATTGCTCCAGGTCCATCGCGCACATGGGAGCACCCTTAAACAGCAGCACCGGGAATTCTGGTTTTATTTGAACAATTTCACGCAGGGTTTCTATCAAGGTGATTTCGGGATAGGGTTTCAAGGTTTTTGGCACACCTTGATCATAATGCTCTAACCAGGGCTTATCAGACATGTTTTCCTCCTTGTTTACAGTATGCACCCGCACATTTGGGTTCGACGGATGAAAAATTGGGAACATGGATAAGTGCCATGTTGAGTCAATTAACCACTTAGCCACGGTCAAAATTTAGGAATAATTATCAATATTTCGGATGTACAGTAAAATCAAGCAATACTTATTGAAGAGAAAAAAATACCAATAGAAAACCACCACAATATATTTCGCTGCGTCTAATATACAGGAATCACGCCTGAAAGTCAATCAAATGCCTACCAATAATATTACCCGCATGCTGGATGCCAAAAAAATCCTTTACACTGCATTCGAGCTTCCCCCTGAAAAACTGAGCGCCATCGAAACTGCCCATCTCCTTGGCGTGCCCCTGGAGCAGGTGTTCAAGACCATTGTTGTGAAGCGGGAAGGGAAAGGTAAGCCAATTCTGGCGGTTGTTCCAGGAACATCACAAGTCGATTTAAAAAGCCTGGCAAAAACGTTGGGCGAGAAGAAACTTTACCTGCCCACCGAGCACGAGGCAGAGCAGATTACTGGTCTACAGGCTGGTGGTATTTCACCCCTGGCATTGCTCAACAAGGGGTTCCAGGTTATATTGGATTCCAGTGCAGCTAGTTATGATGAGATCCATATCTCTGGTGGGCAGAGAGGGCTTAATATTCGCCTGCCAGTGGATGCACTCGTTAAGCTTACCAATGCACGCCTCGAAAAAATCATCTCTGAAGGATAAGCTCAAGATATTAAATATCTGAACGGATGCCATATCATTTAGACTGTTCCCAATATGAAGAACAACCCATATAATTCATTAAATCCCTTCCATGGTTAAGGAGATCTGCTGCAATGATTACTTTGTTCGGTTATCCAATCAACCTTCCTCCGCCCCTCGACCAGCTTGATCCAATCTTCGCTACATTTCTAATCACCGCCATAGCCTGGATCGTGATTGGTTTATTGGCTTACCTGATATTGACCTATGTCTTAAAAGCAATTGCCCGCCGTCTGCCTGGAGAGGTCGAAGATACTCTGCTGGGGATCATCCGCAAACCCATCATCCTCCTGCTCGTTTCTTTCGGGTTGGTCAACACTCTGGAAACGCTGCCCCTTACCCCCGACTTCATAATATTTCTTAAAAAATTGCTTCAGACTATCTTGATTTTGGTCGTACTTTACCTGTTATGGCGCTTGATCAAGGATGTGATCGTTTATTATGGCAAGGGATGGGCGCGTAAAACGGAGAGCAAGTTTGANGATAACCTGATCCCGATCCTGAATATTTTTGGCCCTTTGATGATTGTGATTATCGGCGTGATGATGGTGTTGCCTACGTGGGGTTTGGATATCAGCTCTGCCCTGGTGGGTGCGGGTGTGATCGGCTTGATCCTTGGCCTGGCTCTCCAGGACAGCCTCTCCAATATTTTCAGTGGGATGAGCCTGGTGGTCGATGCAGCATACCGGATTGGTGATCTGCTCCAATTGGCCGATGGCAGCGTTTGTGAGGTGGAGGAGATGGGCTTACGCACCACCCGCATGTATTCACTCGCCTCACACTGCACCCTTTATATGCCCAACAAGAGCCTTGCGAATATGACGATCATCAATATCACCAAGCCCACGGTTGAACAGCGCGACCATATCGAGTTTAATCTTCCCAGTCAGGCCAGTATGGCAGCGGTCGAAACCAGGCTCATTCAAATTGCAACGAGCATTCCAGGCGTGCTGGTGTCTGATTTGCAACATAAAATTAATGTTATCCAACAACACCTGGCAGAGTTGGAGGCTTATCTCAATGAAACAGATCAGGATCGCACCCTTAATCATTCACTTGAGGAAGAGGTCATTCGTTATCGAGGCGCAATTATTAAATTGACGCAGGAGTGGGAATTCAACCAGGCGTTGGCTGCTTTTATACGTAACCTGGAAGGGCTTGCATATGGTTTGAAGGAACGCGAAGCGCAGGGATTTTCGGATGACGAAAAAAGAGAGATCAAAGACGAATACCTGGCTCCCACACAGGCAGCCTACCAGGCTTTGCTTTCTGCAGCAAACTCTTGGAGTGAGGAACGTGACCCCTATGCTTCAGCGCCTGAGCACGCTGTTGTCCGTCAAATTTGGGGACTAAGGAATGAACGCCTGGAGATGCGTTGGAACGAGTTGCGGGGGAAGATGATCAAGCCGGATGACCCGACAGAGATGCGCCTGGATGACATGGCTCTCTCCATGGTGAAATGGCTTAGAACTGAATATCGTATACTGCCCGAATCTTGGAAGGATCCGAAGGTAACTTTTAAGAGCTTCACAGGTGATACAACCATCCTTCAGCTCTGGTTCTACGTTGACAACATACGTTTAGAGAAGGATGGACGGTTGCAAAGGGTCCGGACGGACATCGCCCGACGTATCCGAGAAGAATTGAACATATGATGTCACATTAATCCGTAGTATTCGTGATAAGGACTGGATGCTGGCCTCCATAGAAATGGAAATTTTCTTTCCTGGTAGAGTGGAATGGAAGAAGGTGTGATCATTTCTGCATGAGATGCTACTGGCTGAGATAGTTTTTCATTCAGCCATGTTTTTACGAAAGTCTTCTCCTGAACTGGAGGTAATGAACAATACTGACCAGGCTAGCACTTACCTGGGCATACTGCAACATCTCCCAATTCTTCGANGATAAAAACAAAAACCCTCACAGATATCCAAAACCTGTGAGGGTTGATTGCTGTGCTTTTCTATCGGCTATTTATTCTCGCCCTTNCTGGTCAGGTTAATCTCTTGCCTNAGCGACATGAATACATCCACGACCCGNGGNTCGAAGAATTTTTCCTTTTCTTCCAGGATATATTCAATGGCTTTTTCCTTTGACCACGCCTTTCGATAGGGGCGGTCCGAGGTCAGTGCATCATACACATCCACCACGGTAAATATCCGGGCTGCCAGTGGAATTTGCTCACCTTTCAACCCGCGTGGGTAACCTGTCCCATCCCATTTCTCATGGTGGCTGCCAGGGATATCCAATGCAGGGCGCAGGTACGAAATGGGTGCCAGCATCTCATACGCATACTGGGGATGCATGTGCATAACTTTCCATTCTTCTTCGGTCAACGGGCCGGGTTTGAGCAAAACAGTGTCTGGAATCCCCATTTTACCCATGTCATGCAGCATGATACCGCGGCGCATATGCACCAAATCAGACTCCCCCATCCCCATCGTACGTGCCAGGAGCATGGCTATGTCTGTCACTCGCTTGGTGTGGCCTTCAGTCACGCTATCGCGCATGTCCATCGCCCGCGACCAGCCTTCGATGGTGGCATCATAAGCCATGCTGAGCTCAAGATTCGAGCGTTGCAAATTTGCAAATAACTGAGAATTGTCGATAGCAATCGCCACCTGCCCGGCCAGGGTTTCTAAAAAATCCACCCAATCGCTATCGCGGAGGCATGTTTTCCTGTTGTAAACTTCAAGCACGCCTTTTACTTCACCTTTGGCAATTAGCGGAGCTGCAGAATACGTGGCAAAACCCTCGCTTGAAAATATCTCCGCTCGCAATAAAGTTTGGAGCACTGAGTTCAGGTCAGGAATATTGATCGTTCGGCGTTCCATTATCTGCTGGCCAACTACGCCTTCGCCAAGCAAAAAGTGTGATCTTTCAATTGAAGTTGTAACAAAGCCTCTTCCAACAAAATACTCCAATGCATAGCTGTGGGGGTTGAGCAGAAGAATATCGGCTGCATCCACATTCAATTGGGTTACAATCTGATAGAGGATAATGTTTAAGATGGCCTTCAAATCAAAACTGGAAGCGATGGCAGCATCGATCGTTCTTAATGCCTGTACCTGATGCAGGTGGCGCTCGGTCCGTTCGAATAAGCGTGCGTTCTCTAATGCAGCAGCAGCCCGTTCTGCCAACAAACGGCAGGCAGAGATTTCTTCTACCGATGGCTGATAGGGTTTAAGCTGGCTCATCGTGATAACCCCGATCACATTTTCCCTGCGCACCATCGGGAAGGCAAAAAATGCATGAATATCCTGACGGACAAGAACCTGTCGAATGGATGGCTCCTGGTGATCAATGTCTGCCAGGATCAGCGGCTCTCCGCTATCGATCAAATTTCGAATGGCAGGCATGGATAACGGGACTCGCAGGTTGCCTGTATCCGATGCCAATCCGATTTGAGCAGTCAGCACGGCTTCATTTTTATCATAGTCGATAAGCATCACAGTACACGTGGTGCTTTCCATGATATCTGCCACACGCCTTACAAGGGTATCCAGGACTTCATTTTCATTGCGCAGGTTAGCCAGCTCAGTACCCAGTTTAACGATCTGGGTTAACTGGGCCGCGCGCCGCTTTTCTGCTTCATACAGGCGTGCATTTTCGATTGCGATGGCGACCGTATCCGCCACCGTGGAAAGTAACTCCTGTTCCCGTTCCCCAAAAGCATTCGGGCTGTAGGATTGGACAGAAATCACTCCCAACACATCATCTCCAAGCAACATCGGTGCACCCAACCAGGATCGCGAGGGACTCCCGGTTCCCCATAAGGTCATCAAAGGAAGCTGATCCTTTTGGCGGTCATAATCCTCGACCAGCAGGCACTTTTTACTATGGACCACCTGTGCAGTCAGAGCATTCCCAAGCGGACGCACATGGGGTGCTTCATGGATTTCACCATCCACCCGGATTCGGAATTCGATCTGATCAGAATGTTGGTCGTATAGTCCAATAAAGAAAGAGTCAGCTGGCACTACACTGCTGATTTCCTGGTAAACAATTTTCAACAAGGCATCCAGGTCCAATGTGGTACTGATTGCACGTGCAATCCGGTTAAGCAATGCCAGGCGTTCTGCGTGCTTGCGGGTCTCCACCAGGCTTATGCGCAGTGCATCTTCTGCTTCCTTTCGTTCGATGCAAACCGCAACCTGAGTCGACACAAACTCCATCAGGTTAAGGTCTTCCTGGCTGTATAAAACGCCAGGCGTATAGCTTTGAGCAACCATCACCCCCGTCACTCGCTCTTCCAATTTTAGCGGTACGCCGATCCAGTCAAATGAATCTGAGCCGACGACCTCTACCTCTCCGTCTTGTACGAGTTTTCGATATACTGCCTCAGGTGCCCAGAGCGGTTTTTTCGTACGCATGACATATTCAGTCAGGCCGTGTTCTGGTTTGGCCGGTGGGGGAGGTTGGTCGTACAGGTCAACATAATATGGAAAACTTACCAGGTCCTTATTCGGATCATAGAGAGCAATGTAAAAGTTTTCAACCGGCATCAGCTCACCCAGGATATGGTGGATCGAACGATACAATTCGTCCAGGCTGGCTGTCGTCACGACTGCCTGGGATATCCTGTAGATAGCCTGCTGTACCTGTTCAGCTCGTTTGGTTTCTGTAATGTCTCGATATAGCCCGATCGATCCGTGCGAGACTCCGTGTTCATCCCTGAGCTCGATTGCTGAATCGAAAACCCAATGTATTTTTCCGTCGCGTGCCTTAATCCTGTACTCGCATTTCCATGTGGATATCGGATTCTCCCCCGAGCGGGTTGAACGGATAGCTTCCCTCCACGAATTTCCGGCTAAATCTCCGACAAAGTGAGCTTCCTGGATCAATGAGATCCAGATGTCTGAATCAAATTCATTGGGTGCATAGCCTGTGAGCTCTTGTATTCCATCCCCGATGAAATCATACTGAAAAGTTTCTCCATTCTCGGAATAAGATTGGTAATAAGGGACACTGCCCGTTGATTCGATCGCCTGCCGGTAAATGGAGATGGATTCGCGTAAGGCAGTCTCTGCACGTTTTCGTTCCTCAAGTTCTTGGCCAACTGATTCATGCAGGCGTGCATTCTCAACCGCTACAGCCGCATGGTTGGCAAACATGGTCAATTGGCTTAAGTCCCTTCGGGTGAATGGGTCTGATCTACGCAATTGCAGCACACCTTTAACCTGCCCCTGCCAGATCAACGGCACGCTGATCACTGCCTGCAAGAGTATTTCTTTATCATCAAACAGCTTGGACCGGCCAGGCCACTTCGAGTAATTCTTGAGCATCAAAGGCTTGCCGGTCTTAATCACCTCTCCCGCTGCCCCCTCACCATAGTGTAAGCTCGTGCCTGAATAATCGATTGGAGTATTGTAACTGACAACACAAGTTACCATCTGTTCATCATTATTATCCAGGTATAACTTTCCGCTATCGGCATTCAGAAGATTTGTCGCCCGTTCAACGATCAGGTTTAATACCTCAGGCAGTGAATGCTGCGTGGTCAGGTTGAGCACCGTCTCTTGCAAGGCTGAAAGTTCAGCAGCACGTTGCTCGAGCTCCACTTCAATTTGCTTTCGTTCCGTGATGTCGATGATGAAGCCTTGCCAGAATAACGGCTTGCCAGATGGATCCCGGATCAACCAGGATTCATCGTGAACCCATTTGATTTGCCCGGAGCGAGTATGAAGTCGATATTCTACCTTGTAGGTCTTCCCAGTTTGCTCGGTGCGTTTGTTTTCTTCCCAAACGCGTTCCTGGTCTTCTTTATGAATGATATTGAACCACANCAGGTCATCCGCCATCCATTCTTCTGGTGTATAGCCTGTGATCGTCTCCACCTGTGGATTTATATACAGGGTGTGGTTTATGTCGCCAATTGAGTCGGTATATATGATGGTTGGAATTTGCTCAATAATTGCGCGGTAACGCAGCTCAACTGCAGCATCAACTTTTTGTCCTTTGCTGAGCGATGGATTCCCCTCGCCTGAAGAATGGCTACCTTTCTTTGTTGGTAAATTATAGGTTACCATTTTATGTTGCATTTAAAAACATCCACCTCAAGAGGATGCAACTATTACACCATTCCGAACACCAATGAATGATGGGCATTTTGGATAATAGTCCGGGTATTATAAGTAATATAAATTAAAAAAAATGTTGGAAGTTGTTATCAGTTCTGCAAGGTTATTTACAAGATGTCTTTAAGAGACCTGGCAGGTCTGGAGTACATGCCAGGTCTCTTAGCTTTTTATTATGGAGTTCCCGCCTTTCAAGTCTTCGTTTACTTTCTACTTAATTCCACCCCCAGTGCATTGTACAGCACCGCCGCATCCGGTTCCGAGTTGTTCCATATCGGTTTGCTATATCCACAGCTGAATCCATCCCCTTGCGCACTCCCTGACCAAATCCGCAACATTTCACCAGCCTGGAGGATGCCTGATAGGTAGCATTCCTGGTGACCTCTTTCGGAAACCAGGTTCCAGCCTGCCAAATCCACATCAGCGCTGCCCATGTTTTGGATGTCTACATATTCAACTTTCTTATCCACTGAAACAATCGTGACCTGCGAAGATAATGGATCTGGTGTTTGAGTTGCTTCCCAAAGACCGGTTCGACTCGCCAGGGCTCCTTGCTCAGCTGCCGTAAATTGCTCTGCACAGGCGGTATCCGGGGGAAAAGTTACCGCCTTTGCGTATCCCATCCTGACCAATTCCAAATTAACAAAAATATTATCCACGATCACATACCTGAGCAAACGGTCGTATGGATCGGTATCTGATTCATCCTTAATCAGGATCACCGATTTTTGCATCACCAGGTTTGCATTTGTATTGTACGCCTCACTGAAGTTTGGCTGATCTCTTTCAGGTGCATCGATACCAATGTACCTGACCCTGAAAATATCTCCATTCTCAATCTGGATGATGATCGTGTCACCATCGATGATCTCCGTAACAAATCCTCCATGAAATGAGGCACCTTCTTTAAGGCAGTCAGCGATCTTATAAAAGTAGGTAGCCTCAGTTGGGGTGGAGGGTATAGTTGGTGCGAATGTCACTGCTTGTGTTTGGGGGTTGGTTGAGGTGGGCTGTTGAATAGGTGTGTTGATTGGGATGGGAGCTGAAGTTTTTATTGGTAGGCTGATTTCGGTTGCAATACTGCCTGTTTGTCTTGGTGAATCAGTCGGTGCTTTCGAACAAGCCACAAGCAGCATTGTGATCAGGACAAACTGATAGAGATTGTTCATAGATTCATAATTATATTTCTAAATCATATCGAACATAGAAATTTCCACAGTGTAAAATAATTCTCCCCCAAACTGACTTGTTTCAAGGAACGGAAGCCTCGCGATTCTTTTTATGAGCGCAGTTGGGGATTGTGGAAGGGGGCTTATTTGTCATTGCAAACCTAATGTTCTATGTTGGGTGAAGCAATCCCCTCCACTTCATTTCACAGCCTCCAGACATAAAGCACGATAACAATTCCTAATTTCAGAATTGATGGACTCCATTTGTGTAATGTTCTGGACTCCTCTATCAACTCTGTCTTAAGGTCCCACCCTCGGTACCAGCATTGCCCACTTCGCCCCACCATCGATGGTCTTCACAAGTGCAAACTCAGTTTCTGCCCGGGCGACACCCCACCCAACTTGCTCAGTGACGAAATCCACCTCAACATCCCAGTTGACATTCGCAATGGCTTTCCAGGTGAATCCACCATCTGTNGTGCGGTGGATCTTCCTTGCCAGAGCCCAGCCCGTTCCTTCTGAGAAAAAGTAGAGTGATTCCCCCGGATAGGTGGAGGANACCCAANCAGAACCTCCGTTATACGTGGTGAATATGTAATATTGGTAGGTAGGTGGGTCCTGNCTGTAATCCATGCAGTTAACCGCCAGGTGTCCCAGCTCATTGCTGAAGAAAAATGGATCATACGAGCCACAGGCTGCCTCAAAGTTAGAGAACAATCCTAGCGCATTGGTGGGGTCGGGCAATGTGACAGGCGCCCATGTAGCACCACCATCGCTGCTCTTGAATAGTTGCACTCCCGCAGCCACCCCATGGCAATCACCCGTCAGCCATCCTTGGGTGTAGTCGGTGAACAACAAGCCTGTCTTGCTGCAGCTCATGATGCCGGAACTGTCCGTATACGGGTCAAGCAGGCGATCCCAGGTGAGTCCGCCATTATTACTGCGGTATAGGATGATGTAATCGTGGTTCATACCCACTCCCACATGTACCATCAACCATCCCATTTGCCCGTTTACGAACTGCAAATGCGAAGGGTTGTAGAACTCACTCAGATTAGTCAAATCCAGGGGCTGGCTGGCTTGCCAGGTGATGCCGCCATCCTGTGTACGCCAGACGACAGACTGCGACGGGGTGATCCCGCTCGTGTAGGAATAGATCACCCAACCTGTCTGGGCATCCGGGAAGAATCCCGTGGCAGCTAAATTGTCACCACTTGGGGCAGCCTCCTCGGGTGGGGTGACGTCTTTCCAGGTAAGGCCGCCATCAAGAGTGCTCAGCACGTGGTCGCCCCAATCAGTCAGGCCACCAATTGCCCAACCCAGGTTGGCATCAACCATGTGGATCGAAGAGACTGTGAATTCCTGTCCTGCAGTGAAGTGTTGGATGGGGTTTATGGGTGTCAGAGTGGGCGTCGGAGGTAAAGGTGTGGGTGTCTCGGTGGGTGGGATGGGGGTTGCGGAAGGTGGAACCACCTGAGTTGGCGGGAAAGTGGTTGGTGTGGAGGAGGCTGGAATGGTAGTAGCTGGTGAGCTACAACCTACCAAGAAGATAAGTATCTGCATTAACAAGATTGGTATGATGGTTTTTTTAATCATACTATTCTCTAGCTATTTTTTCGTATAAATATCACTTAGTCTATTTTTAGTCGGTAGCAGTTAGCAATCAAATACACGCCAGATGATCGATTTGGAAGTGGCTGGTGCCAGCTTTCTCATGATATATCGGCAATTTTTGATCCACTCTGCCTGTTTATTAGGCATCGAACTCTCCCAGCAACTCGCCATTCACATACACGCTGTATTTTCCGCTGGAAAAACTGCCCAGCGGGATGGTAGCGCTGAACGGTTGGATGACCGTGATGCAGGAGGTGTTTTTATCATAAACAGAATATACGTCCAAATCGATCCTGTTTCTGGAGTTGGCTGGTGTAACAACGACACGCAGTTGGTGGCAGGGGTCTGATAGTGAGCCATTCAAGAGGACACTCACTTGGATGGGGTAACTCTCCATCACAAGCACCTGGCTGTTCTCCAGCTCTAAAAACACCTGGTCACGCGTCAGGTTGGCATCACCCGGTTGAGGCTCGTATCCCGAAGACGGGTTGGAGGGTACTGGGGTAGGTGTGGGTTGCGTACCGCCAGGTATCAGGCTGCACCCGGAGATTGAAATGATGAGCAGGCCTATAATGATGGTTAGGATAATCTCTTTCATAGGTTCTTCCTTTTGAAGTGAAGGCTTTATTATGGACTTATCTAGTGAATGCCCTAGGCTTTACATTTCCAGTTGAGCTTCAGTCCTTCATCCTATTGTTCATCCGCCCCATTGAAACTTTCCCACAAACTGTCCGTTCACGTAAACACTGGATTGAGAAGCACCGCCCAGCGGGTAAATGACCTGGAAAGGCTGGGTGACACTGGTACACATGGTTTGTGGGTCGGAGACCGCATATACCTCCAGGTCGACCCTATACTCGTCATAAGCAGGCTTGAGAACAATGCGTAGCTGGTAACACGAGTCTGGCAGGGAACCTTGAATGTTGACCGCAGGTAAATTCATGGTATCGCTACTTAAACCAGTAGTAGCAAGCTTGGTGAGGGTCATATCCAGGGTCACCTCGCCACTCTTGAGCTGTCCATCCACGGGCTGAGGAGCGAAACTGGCATCAAATTGTCCCAGCAACCCATGGGGTGCACCGCTCGCCAAAACGGTATACTGTCCAGAAGTAAAACTACCTAGAGAGATATTGGCATTAAATAGCACGTCCTTGGAGATACAAGTGGTGCTTGGATCGAACACGGAATAGATCATGATGACGATCGTGCCACCCGCATCCGGTGGGTCCATTTTTACTCGCAGCGAATGGCATGAGTCAGGCAGAGTCCCAGCAAAAATGGCTGTCGCATGGACGGGCTTAGAACCAGTCACAACCAGCTGGCTGGCTGACATATCCAACGGTACCGACTCGCGCTTGAGATTTTCATCCCCAATTTGTGGTTCGTATCCTGATGGTTTTGGTGCATAACTGGTATTGAACTGACCCAACAACTCGCCATTCACCATCACCGAATACACCCCCGCAGTATAACCACCCAGGGGTATGGTGGCTGAGAATTCAGACAAGGCGTTTACGCAATGAAGCGTTTGGTCCATCAGGCTATACACTTCGAGGTTGATCTTATTATTCGCTTCAGGAGCTGTCACGATCACTCGCAAAAAATGGCATGGGTCTGGAGTACTCCCCATCAGGATGGCTACTGCCTGGACAGGATCAGTCGGGCTCATCACGAGGTGGCTGCTCGCCAGATCCAGGAACACCTGGTCACCCTTCAGGTTTTCATCGCCAGGCTGTGGCTCGTAGTGAGACGTCGGGATAGACGAGGTAACTGCCCCGGGAGTTCCTGGTGCTGGGTACACGAATGAAGACGATGTATCTGGTGTAGGGTAAACGGGTGTAGGCACGACGCCTGGGGGTGGGTAAACGTTTGCAGATGATTTGCCATGTATAAGGGAATCAAGTGTGGGTGCTATCCTGACTGGTACCCAGGTGCATCCCGTGAGTGAAAGGATGATCAAACTCATTGTAATGGGTAGGAGTAATGTTTTCATCGCATTCT
>Ga0031656_10000466_pt1 | contig 13859 bp, 9 predicted proteins | sample FrelakmetDIP11DI_FD_55080 | JGI IMG/M metagenome (GOLD analysis project Ga0031656, IMG submission 55080) | Freshwater lake sediment microbial communities from the University of Notre Dame, USA, for methane emissions studies - DIP11 DI | ecosystem: Environmental > Aquatic > Freshwater > Lake >... | reverse complement strand
GGCGAGGCAGCAGGGTCGCTCGCCGAGCTGCTGCGACCGGAGGTGTTCGCATCGATGCTGCTGATGCTGCTGATACTCGTGCCGCTCGTAGTCGTGACGGAGCTGGGACGGAGGCTTGGCCCAGGTGGCCTGCGCCGCCTCGTGCTCGACCGCTAGGCCGGCAGGTCTCGTCGGCTAGCCGTGTACGCCCCGTGGAACGCCAGAGCAATTCGGGGAAGTTGCAGCGGGCTGACCGAACTGCGAGTAAGGATTGGGCGGTACTGACAAGTTAACCATCGGCTCTCTGACGAGGGGGNATCAGGTGCTGCCGACCCANTCAAACCGCGCTCGCGGTGGGCNTCGTCGTCGACGTACGGAGCGATACGCACTGACAACCCGCCGCCGTAGGCTGGTGCCACGGCAACTGAGACTGACCGAGCCGATCGTCTCTTTTGTCGTGCCTAACCTATCAGCTTCGCGCGCTCCAGCAGCTCCGGCAGCCCGGGCTCGTCGGGATCCCACGGCTTGCCCGGGTGGATGATCGCCACCTGGCAGCTCTCCGCAGCCTCGACCAGTTGCCGATAGGTGCCGGCCTTCAGGTCGGCGATGTACGCCTGCTTGTTTTCGTTGTAGGCGAACATGCGCGGGTTGATCTGGGTGCACTCGTTGCAGGTCGAGCAGCGAATGGTCTCGATGTACGGCTCGTCGGGATTGCGCGCCGGCTCCGCTTCGGCCACTGCCGCGGGTGCCGCCGGTGCGGCAGTCGCAGCGCCTTGCGTGGCGTCGGCGGCCGCCGGTGCGGCGGGCACGGCCGGCGACGGCGTGGCCGCGACTTCGCGTCGGTGCGCCTCCTCCCACTCTGCGCGCTCGCGCGCCAGCAGCTTCTCGGCGCGCGAGTCGTGGATGCCCGCCAGTTCCTGCAGCCGGCGCCAGGCGTCGCGGCAGCGCACCGTGACCTGCATCAGGCGCTCGTCCACCACCAGGCGGCACAGCAGGTCAGCCTCGTCCACGGCCGTCACGTACGGCACGTCGGGCGCCGACTCGCGCACCGGGTGCGACAGCCACTCCGGCACGGGCTGCATGCCGTCGCCCCAGGCGGCGCGCGGCGCGGCCTCGAAATGCCCGGCGTAGCGTGCGTCGCACAGTGCGAAGTCGGCAAACGTGAAAGCGAGCTCCTCGCTTGCCGCCTGCAGGTCCTGGTCGGAGTAGGCGAGACGCTCGACCGGCCAGTCCTGCTCCGGCTGCGGGTTGTTCTCGAGCGAGAAGCGCGCCGCGAGATCGGTGCCGGCGCCCGGGTCGTAGCTGAACGCCGGGAAGGCGCGCGACTGCATGGCCGCCGCCGCCTGCAGGTAGCCCGGCAGCACGCCGCCGTTCGGTGCGGCGTAGATGCTGAACAGCGCCGGACCCGGGTGCTGTAGGCCGCGCTGCACGGGAGCGCGCAGCTGCAGCAGGTTCGACGCGGCGGACTGCAGCACGAACACGTCGTCGAGGCTCATCGCCGCATTGGCGAGCCTCGCCGCCCGCATGCCGAACGTGAAATGACCTTCGCCCAGCGCCGTTTCCTCGAGCAAGTCGTCGGCGTGCACCATCACCTTGAGCGGCACGCCGCAGGACAACGCCTCGGTCAGGTGGTCGTGTGAACCGACCTGGCCGGACTCGAGGCACACCATGTAATCGGGGAAGAAGGCGAGGTCCCCGGACGTGACGGACCGCGCGTCGTAGCCGGAGAACATGGCGTCGTGGACGTCATCGACGTAGCGGCCCTCCACCTCCAGCTCGGCCACCTGCAGCGACTTGAGCAGGCGCGCCAGCTCGGGCAGACGCTCGCGGAATGCCGCCAGCGCCGAGTCGACGGTCGCGAACTCGAACCGGTACGCCGCGCCGTCGCCGGCGTGCGCCGCGCGCGGGAAGAACCGTTGCGTCCGCAGCGCCACCAGCGCTTCCTGCACGCGCTCCCGCCGTCGCTCGCTGAGCCCGCCGCGCGGGCCGTTGTGCGACAGCAGGCGCGACATTGCTTCGAAGTCGAACATGGCGTGGTGGGCCGGCCCGAACGACGCCCGCAGCGCCGGCTGCGCCAGTGCCGCCTCGGAGCGCGCGTAGTCCGCCCGCAGGATGTTGCCGAGCCGTATCACCAGCTGGTCGATGCGTTCCAGCGCAGTACGCGCCTTCTGCTGCTGCACCGCCCACCATGCGTGCCGCAGGAACCGCGCCGGCAGCGATGCATTGCAATCGACCAGCTCGCCGTCCACAGGCAGCGCATCGCGCGCCCGGGCGGCATCGGCCCTGAACGCGGCATCGCCGGCGGGCGCAACCGACTCCACCGCGCGGTCCCACATCTCGAGCAGAGTGCCCAGCTCGCCTGCGGCCGCGCGGCGCCGCACGTCGCGCTCGATCCGCAGCGCGCGCTTGCGCAGCGCCTCGCCCGGCGGGCCGGGCGGCGCCGCGCTGCGCAGCGCGCAGTCCACCACCGCCGTCAGCGACAGCACCGCCTCGCCGCCACCCCGCACCAGCACCAGCGGGAAGTCGTGCCGCAGCGCCTCGAGCCGGCGGTATCCCGCCATCAGCGCCGGCCGCAGCCCGGCGAGCGCTGCCGACGGCGCCGCGCCGGATGAATGCCGCCCGGTGAGATGGAAGACGACCTGCGCCTTGCGTTGCTTGTCCATGGCGGTCACGGCCAGACGGTGAACTTGTCGAACTCGGCCTCGAGCGAGCCGCGGATCGCGTCGGTCGTGCGCAGCATGCCGGCACGCCGCAGGTCCTCGTAGCGGGGCACCGCCGGGTTGCGGTACATGATGCCGACCGGAATCGGGTCGTCGCTCGAGCCGATCTCGCGCGCCCGGTTGATGTTTGCCGGGTCGTGCACCAGCTGGTTGCGGTAGATCTTCTGCAGCGCGGGGCTGAGCTGCACGCCGTCGGGGTGAGTGAGCATCAGCATGCGCTGCGCGTCGTGCACCCAGGGCTCGAACATGTTTCCCACGAACTCCGGGCAACGCTGCAGCACGCGCACGAACGACAGCCCGCGGTGACGGAACGCCGCCTGCACGATCTGGTACAGCGACTCCGGGATCCAATCTACCGCCTGCGCGACGAACGACACGTTCTGGATGCCGAGCGTNACGGTGAGCGGGCTCAGCGCGTCGAGGTACGAGCCGCGGGGCGTGGTGTTGCTCTTCGTGCCGAGCGGCGAGGTCGGCGAGGCCTGCTTCTTGGTCAGGCCGTAGATGTGGTTGTCGTGCAGCAGCACGGTCATGTTCATGTTGTAGCGGATCGCGTGGATCCAGTGCGCGGTGCCGATGCTGCAGCAGTCGCCGTCGCCGGTGTTCACGAACACGTGCAGGTCGGGCCGGGCCATCTTGATGCCCTGCGCGATCGGGAACGCGCGGCCGTGGATGCCGTGAAATCCGTAGGTGCGCATATAGTGCGGCAANCGGCTGGAGCAGCCGATGCCCGACACGAACACGGTGTTCTCCGGCTTGAGGCCCTCGTCGCGGCACAGCCGTTGCAACGCTGCGAGGATCGCGTTGTCGCCGCACCCCTTGCACCAGCGCGGCAGGCCGCCCTGGTAGTCCTCGAGCGCGCGGTGCTCCCCGGTGAGGTACTGCAGGCGGGTGGATGCGGTACTCATCGCCGGAACTCCTCGCGGGCAAGACGCTTCCTGAGCTCGGCGCAGATCGAGCCGGGCTTGATGGGCCGGCCACGGGTCTCGGTCCAGCAGTCGACGTCCACCAGGTAGCGCGCCCGCAGCAGCATGGCGAGCGCCGAGTAGCGCCGGTTGGTCGCGTCGATCAGCGGATCCTCGGGACGGTCGGACCAGTTGCCCTCCACGGCGACCACCTGCCTGAAGCGCTGCAGGATCTCCTTGATGCCGCCGGGCATGGGCTGCAGGAAGGTGAGGTGCAGCGACCCGATCCTGTGCCCCTCGCGGCGCAGCCGTACCACCGATTCCTCGATCGCGCCCTTGGTGCTGCCCCAGCCCACCACCAGCAGGTCACCCTCCCCGTCGCCGAACACCTGCGGCGGCGCCAGCATGCGCTGCAGCGCCGCGAGCTTCAGGCTGCGCGCGTGCATGCCCTGCTCGTTGGTCTCCGGGTCGTAGGCGACGCGGCTCGAGCGGTCGTGCGCGAGGCCGGTCAGCGTGTGCATGCCGTTCGGCTGGCCGGGGACGAAGCGCCGCGACAGGCCTGTGATCGGGTCCCAGTCGTACGGCCTGGCGCCCTCGGGCACCGGGTTCTGGTCGATGGGCGGTGCGAGCCAGTCCTCGCTGAACTGCGGGCGCGGGAACGGCTGCTGCGCCGTAGCCAGGCTCGCATCCGACAGCACCACCACCACCACGTTGAAGGTCTCGGCGATGCGCCGCGCGGTGATCATCGAGTAGAAGCAGTCCTCGATGCTGCTCGCGGCCATCACCACCTTGGGCGCGTCGCCGTGGCTGCCGAACATCACCGTCAGCAGGTCGCTCTGCTCGGCTTTGGTCGGCTGGCCGGTGCTCGGGCCGCCGCGCTGCACGTCCACGACAACCAGCGGGATCTCCGCCATCACCGCGAGGCCAATGGCTTCCTGCTTGAGCGAGTAGCCCGGGCCCGAGGTGATGGTCACCGCGACCTTGCCCGCGTACGACGCGCCGATTGCGAAGGCGCAGGCCGCGATCTCGTCCTCCGCCTGGTGGACGATGCCCCCGGCGCGCTCGAACACGTCGCTCAGGTAGTGCGAGGCCGAGGTGGCCGGCGTGATCGGGTACATGGCGCAGATGTCCATGCCCGAGGCGAGCACGCCGAGCGCGATCGCGGTGTTGCCGTTGATCACCAGCTGCGGCTCGGTGGCGCGCTGCGCCGGCACGAGGAAACCGAAATCGAGGTTGCGCTCCGCCCACGCGTAACCGGCCTCGAGCAGCGCCACGTTCGACTTGATGACCTTGTCGGCCTTCTTGCCGAAGATGAATGCGATCTGGTCGCGGGCGAGGTCCATGTCGAGGTCGTACAGGTTGCAGAGCATCCCCAGCACGAACATGTTCTTGCCCTTGCGCGGGTCGGAGACGAGCTTGCGGCACTCGCTCTCCATCGGCACCTCGTGCAGGCGGTAGCCGTCGGCCAGCAACCGGTCGCGCGTCTCGGTGTACTGCAGGACGATCTTGGGGTCGGGGCTCTCGGCCCAGACGCTCTCGAGCAGGATGATGCAGTCGGGCTTCAGTTCGCCGGCATTGACGCGACCGAGCAGCACCTGCTCGTTGAAGGCGATGGCGAGGTCGGCCTCGTCGCCGCCGTTGGTGACGCGCTGCGCGCCGATGCGGATGCGGTTGCCGCTCGCGCCGGCGATGCTGCGCGCGGGCGGCTGGATCTCCGCGGGGATGATCTCCACCGTCCACACGCCGTTGCCCATGCGCGCGGCGATCGAGCCGAACGACTGGCCGCACTTCTGCGCACCCTCGCCCGAGTCGCTCATGATCTCGACGACGTGCTCGTCGAGCGTCATCCGTTGCTTCGACGTCGCCTCGCCGGCCGAGGCCCGGGCGGCGGCCCGTGGCCGCGTCTCCGCTGCAGCATTCATCCCGTCACCTCGGCAGGCGCACGCGCGCGTACCCGTGCTCGGCACGCTCGATGCCGAACAGCGTGGCCACGGCGCCGTCCGGCCGCTCCTGGTAAATGTGGTCCGTGTCGCGCAGGCCCAGCCACGCCTTCATGCTGCGTGCCGCCCGGCGCCCCGCGCCCATCGCCTCGATGACCGTCGCGGCGCCGGTCACGATGTCGCCGCCCGCGTAGACGCCCGGGATCGAGGTCGCGAGGTTCTCGTCGGTGGCGATGTAGCCGCGCCTGTCGAGCTTGAGCCGCGAGGTCTGGCCGATGATCGGGTTGGCGTTGGTGCCGATCGCGTACACCACCATGTCGGCCTCGAGCTCGAACTCGCTGCCGGGCTCCGGCACCGGGCGGCGGCGGCCCGACTCGTCGGGCTCGCCGAGCGTCATGCGCACGCAGCGAATGCCGCGCACGTTCTTGTCGGGGCCGTCGAGGATCTCGATCGGGCTCGCCAGCCAGTGGAAGCGGATGCCTTCCTCCTCGGCGTGGTGGATCTCTTCGGCGCGGGCCGGCGCCTCGGCGCGGCTGCGCCGGTACAGGCAGGTCACCGGCTCGGCGCCGAGGCGCAGGCAGACGCGCAACGCGTCCATCGCGGTGTTGCCGGCCCCGATCACCACCACGTGCTTGCCGGGCTGCAGCGGGGTGTCGTAGTTCGGGAACTCGCGCCCGTGCATCAGGTTGCAGCGGGTGAGCAGCTCGTTGGCGGAGAGCACGCCGTTCAGCGACTCGCCGGGAATGCCCGAGAAGCTCGGATAGCCCGCGCCGGTGCCGATGAACACCGCATGAAAGCCCATCTCGTCGACCATCTGCTCGATGGTGAACAGGCGCCCGACCAGCGTGTTGCACTCGAAGCGCACGCCGAGCTGCTCGAGCTTGCGGATCTCGGCGTCGACGATCGAGTTCGGCAGGCGGAAATCCGGAATGCCGTACTTGAGCACGCCGCCGGCCTCGTGGAAGGCCTCGTAGACGGTGACCTCGCAGCCGGCCTTGGCCATGTCGGCTGCGCAGGCCATACCGGCCGGTCCCGAACCGACGATGCCGACGCGGAAGCCGCTCGGCTCGATGTACGGGACGTTGGACCAGCCTTCCCTGATGGCGAGGTCGCCGACCCAGCGCTCCAGCCGGCCGATGGCCACCGGCTCCAGGGATTCGCCGACGGTGCACACGCCCTCGCACTGGTTCTCCTGCGGGCAGACGCGGCCGCAGACCGACGGCAGCAGGTTGGAGGTGGTGATGACGTCGTAGGCGCCGCGGAAGTCGCGCTCGACGATGCGCTGGATGAAGTCCGGGATCGCGATGTTCACCGGGCAACCGCTGACGCACGGCTGCTCGGGGCACATCAGGCAGCGCTCGGCCTCGAGCTGCGCGTCCTCGACGAGGTAACCGCAGTTGACCTCCTCGAAGTTGCGGGCGCGCACCTGCGGATCCTGCTCGTGCGCAGGCGTGCGCGCCTGCGGGATCATGCGGATGGTCTTCTTCTTCTTCTTCTGTGGTCCGGTGGCGGTCCCCATGTTCAGGCAGCGCCTCCTGCGTCGCCGGGAATGGTGCGCATCCGGCAGTTCTCGTCGAATCGCCTGCTGGCCTGCTGCTCCGTCTCCCGGTAGCGCTGCAGGCGGAACATCAGGTCGTCGAAGTCGACCAGGTGGCCGTCGAAGTCCGGGCCGTCGACGCAGGCGAATTTCACCACCTCGCCGATCTTGACCCGACAGCCGCCGCACATGCCGGTGCCGTCGACCATGACCGGGTTGAGGCTGACCATGGTCTTGATCCTGTGCGGGCGGGTCGCCTCGGCNCAGCCCTTCATCATGATGGGCGGGCCGATCGCCACGCACTCCTCGATGTCGGGGTGCCGTGCGATCGCCTGCCTCATGCCCTCGGTGACCAGTCCCTTGATGCCGGCCGAGCCGTCGTCGGTGCATACGATCAGCTCGTCGCAGCAGGCGGCGAACTTGTCGTCCCAGAACACCAGGTCCTTGTTGCGGAAGCCGAGCACGCCGATGACGTAGGCGCCGCTCTCCTTCCACGCCCGCGCCTGCGGAAACACCGGCGCGACCCCCAGGCCGCCGCCGACGCAGAGCACCTTGCGGGCCTTGCCGATGTGGCTCGGAATGCCCATCGGTCCCACCAGCGCGACGAGCTGGTCGCCGACCTTGAGGTCGCGCTGCATCTCGCGGGTGGTCTTGCCGACCGCCTGGATCACCAGGGTGATGGTGCCCCGGTCGCGGTCGTAGTCAGCGATGGTGAGCGGAATGCGCTCCCCGTGAGCGCTCGCCATGACGATGACGAACTGGCCGGCCCGGGCGGCCTTCGCCAGCATCGGGTGGCGCACCTCGAGCAGGAACGTGACGTCGGAAAAATCCTGCCGTGCCACGATCTCGTAGCCGGTGGCTGGTCTATCAGTAGTCATTGATGTGTCCTGGTTGGTTAGGCATTTATCCTGACGCATCGGCAGTCGCAATCAGTGCATTTGCTGACGCCTGCCGCTGCCGCCGGTCGTGCAAGGGCTTTGCAGGCGATCCGGCGGTGCGTTATCGGTTGGGATCGTCGCCTCGTTGCGCGACGAAATCCCGCATGTACAGCCAGTCCCGCAGTCCTGAGGCGGGCGGCCTCTCCGCCCGAGCCGTTCGTCCGCCCGTTCGCGCGCCGGCATCTCGTCGGTGATCGTCAACAACCCGCACAACCCGACCGGGCGCGTCTATGATCCCGGCCTCAGCCAACTGACGGCGGACCAGCTCGATGCGACACTCGCAGACTGTCGCGGAGGCGCACCCACGTCCGCATTCTGATCGGACTCACGGAGGTTCCCGATGTCCACTCGACTCGATTTCTCGAAGCTCACCCTGATGGACGCCCTCGATCTGGCCTCGCTGATCGAGATCGAGGCGCGGAACCGCTACCTCGAGTTCGCGGAGTCGCTCGGCACGCGGGGCGACGGCGACGCCGGCGCCGTATTCCGCTCGATGGCTGTCAACGAGACCAAGCACTGCGAGGAAATCGCCGAGCGCCGGCTCGCGCTGTTCGGCGACGAGAAGGCGCGGGTCACGCTCGACGACATCTTCGACGTCGAGGCACCCGAGATGGGCGACGTGCGCTGGAACATTTCCGTGCTCAAGGCGTACCAGCTCGCGTTGTACTCCGAGCAGAAGGCGTTCGCGTTCTACGACGAAGCCCTCGACTACGTGACCCAGCCCGACGTCAAGGCGCTGTTCGAGGAGTTGCGCGACGAGGAGACCGAGCACGTCAACATGCTCGTGAAGATCATCGCTAACCTGCCCAAGTCGGCCGAGGTCGAACTCGAGGACGAGGACTACGATCCGAACCGGCCGGTTCGCGACAGTTTCGAGGCGTAGCCCGCCGAAGTACGCAGACGATCGGCGGCGGCCGAATGGCAAAGAATCCTCATGCAGGCAGGCCCTGCCAGGCGCCGGGCCTTCCGCTTTTCGAAGCCGGCGATGGGACGGTCACCAGGAAACGGTCGCCTCGTTCGAGCAGGTGCTCGTGCCGGCCTCACACACCCTGCAGGTTGCGCTGCTGACAGTCTTGGGCGGCTGGTCGGTGTCAACGCCGTCGTTGCGCGTCGATATCAGCCAACTGCCATTGACGACAGTCGTGGTCGGGCCAGACGCGGCGGCGCAACTTGTCAATACGCTGCAGGTTCCATGCNGCAGTCGGAATGTCGCCGTGACCGCCACGAAGAAGTCACGGGCGACGATCGCGCCCCTGCGTCCCGAACCAATCGCGATACGCCTCCCGGATCTCCCCCGTAGCCTCACCCACCGTCGCGGCGCGCGCCACCTGCGCGGCCTGCTCGGTCGCGGCCGTGGCACCGATTCGTCGCAGGGCTGTCACGATTGTGCAACCGCCCGCTCGTTAGGGTGCTGCATCCGGCTCGGTCGCGCCGGATCCGCAGGGAGCCCCTCACATGAATCATTCTCGCCGCTCATTCCTAAAGCGTTCCATAGCTGCGTCGGTCGTCGCAGGGCTTTCGCCAGCGATCTGGCGGCAAGCGTTCGCCGCGAACGCAACCCTCGGCGAGAGTCCGTATGGCCCGCTGGCAGCCCCGGACCTGTACGGAATTCGGCTACCGAAGGGCTTCAATTCGCGGCTCATCGGCATGACCGGCCAGCTCGTCGAGGGCACGGACTACCGCTGGCACGGCTGGCCCGATGGCGGGGCGACGTTCGTGAATCCGGACGGGCGCGGCGGCTGGACCTACGTCTCGAACTCCGAACTGAACGGCACGCGCGGCGGGGCGAGCGCGGTNCGCTTCGACGCGGATGGCACGATCGACGATGCGTACCGGATTCTCGGTGGCACGAAGTACAACTGCGCGGGCGGCTCCACGCCCTGGAATACCTGGCTGTCCTGCGAGGAACACCGCGCCGGACTCGTCTGGGAATGCAACCCCTTCGCACCCGGCCAGGGCGTCGCGCGGCCGGCGATGGGCAAGTTCGCNCACGAGGCGGCAGTCGTCGATCCANNCACCGGNTGGGTGTACATGACCGAAGACACCGGCGACAGTCGCATCTACCGGTTCCGACCGGTCAAGCGTAAGGATCTGTCGGCGGGTACGCTCGAGGCGATGTCAGTTGACCCCCACGGCTTGGTCACCTGGGTCGAGGTCTCGCCGACGCAGCCCTACCGCGGCAAGGACACGACCGCTTTCGATCGCGGCGAAGGCGCGTGGTTCGCGGACGGGCACTTCTACTTCTGCACGACGACGGACAATCGTGTCTGGTCGCTGGACATCGAGAGCAGCCAGCTCGAGATCATCTACGACGCCGAGGCCCTCGGACCCGACGCGCCGCTGCGGGATCCCGACAACATCACGGTTCAGCCGAACTCGGGCGACATCTACGTCGCCGAGGACGCCGACGACCTGCAGCTAGTGCTGCTCGCGAATGCCCACGGCCAGCGCATCGCGGCACCGTTCCTGCAGCTCGTAGGCCACAACGGCTCCGAGGTCGCCGGCCCCGCGTTCAGCCCCGACGGCACGCGTCTGTATTTCAGCTCGCAACGTGGCACGGATGGCGGCAACAACGGGCCGGGCATGACCTTCGAGATTCGCGGGCCGTTCCGTCAGACTGGCGCGCAATGATCGGCCGCTCAGCGATCCGGATCGCGGGCACAGCTCTCGCGCTGCTGATCGGCACCAGCGCCGGCGCGGATCCCGCAGCACCGCCGTGGACCCTCCGTGTCGTCGCATTCAACGTGCTCGCGCCGATCTGGTCTTCGCCGGTGTGGTACCCGGAAGTCATGGACACGGCGCTGCTCGAGACCGAGTACCGGCGCGCACGCATCACGGCCTTCCTAGGCCGCGTCTCGGCCGACGCCGATATCGTCTGCCTCCAGGAAGTCCAGGACAGCGAGTTCCCGCACCTCATGGCGGCGCTCGGCGAGCAATTCGGCGGCGCGATGGCCGTCAACGACCCGGCACTGTGGGCGAACTACCTCGTCGGCACACAATGGGCGCCAAACGGGACCGCGGTCGCGATTCGACGTTCGGTTCTCGATGGTGACCCGCAGTTCAGGGATCTGCCCACGCACGGCGGCAACCATGTCTCCGTGGTCACGGGCACTCACGCCGCCAGCGGACGACGGTTGCGCGCCTACTCGGTGCACCTCGATAGCGAGCGCACGAGCAATCGCACCAAGGAACTGCGCGCTTTGTTCGCCGACGCGAGCCCGGAATCCGGCGCCATTGACATCGTCTGCGGCGACATCAACGAAGACACGATCATCGGCTCGGCCTCCGGTCTCTTCGACCGGGCGGGCTTCGTCGATGTGCTCGGGAGCACCGGCAACCGCGAGGCGACGCACCCATGGAGCACACCTACTACAACTCGACACGTTGGCTTGTTATCGATCACATCCTCACGCGCGGCGCGACGCCGATCGCAGGCGCGGTTCTGGACCTGGGCAGCTCGACTATCGCGGATGAGGTCGAGCGCATCGAAGAGAACTTCCGTCGCAACGGCTCGGACCATTACCCAATCGTCGGCACACTCGAGTTCTAGACTCACTGAGCGGCTGCGCCCCTGGTCTGGGTGGGCGCTGCGATGGCCACGGGATCTCTCACAACACCGCCCGTGTGAAGCACCTCGGCCAGGCCGATCGGGCGATTGATGTACGGGCTCGCCAAAGCCATTCACCGTGTCGGTGGCGACGTCAAAGTGGGTCTCCTGCGACCGCAGTCCGGCTACACCAGGGACCACTTCCCGTTAGACTGACAGCTCCCCGAATCCACGCGCGCACGCGACCCGGACCTTCTCTCAAACTGCCAACGTTCGACCTCGCGAACAGCTGAACCATGGATCTCGCCCCCGAGACGCTGGTGCTTCTCTCCCGCATCCAGTTCGCCTTCACCGTCAGCTTCCACATCATCTTCCCGGCCTTCACGATCGGGCTGTCGGCCTTCGTCGCCACGCTGCTGATCGCGCACCTGCGCACCGGCCGCGAACACTACTTCACGCTGGCGCGATTCTGGACCAAGGTCTTCGCGGTCTCCTTCGCTATGGGCGTGGTGTCGGGCATCGTGCTGTCGTACCAGTTCGGCACCAACTGGAGCCGGTTCTCGGAAATCACCGGCAACGTCATCGGCCCGGTGATCGGTTACGAGGTGCTGACCGCGTTCTTCCTCGAGGCCACCTTCCTCGGCGTCATGCTATTCGGCGGCGACCGGGTGCCGAAGTGGCTGCACGCAATGTCCGCGGTGATCGTCGCCTTTGGCACTGCGCTGTCGGCGTTCTGGATCCTCTCCGCCAACAGCTGGATGCAGACCCCGACCGGCTTCGAGATGCGCGACGGCATCGCTTACCCGGTGAGCTGGTTCCAGATCGTCTTCAACCCGAGCTTCCCGTACCGCTTCGTCCACATGCTGGTGGCGGCCTACCTCACCACCTCGCTGGTGGTGCTGGCGGTCGGAGCACGCTACCTCGTCGCAGGACGCTTCGTGGAGGAAGGCCGCACCATGGCGCGCATGGGCGTCGGCATGCTCGCCGTGCTCGCGCCGCTGCAACTGGTGATCGGCGACTTCCACGGCCTCAACACGGCGAAGCACCAGCCGGCCAAGGTGGCCGCGATGGAAGCGCACTGGGACGGCAGTAAGCCCGCCGACCTCGTGCTGTTCGCGTGGCCGGATGCGAAGGCCGAGCACAATCGCCTCGAGGTGTCGATCCCGAAGGGTGCGAGCCTGATCATCACACACGACCCGGACGGGCTCTTCCCCGGGCTCAAGGACTTCGCGCCCGAGGACCGGCCGCCGGTGTGGCCGGTATTCTTCTCGTTCCGCATCATGGTGGCGATCGGCCTGCTCATGATCGCCATCGGGCTCGTGGGCGCCTGGCTGTGGTGGCGCGGCCGGCTGTTCAATGCGCACTGGTTCCTCAAGCCCGTCGGCTACACCTGGTCGCTCGGATTCATCGCCATCCTCGCCGGCTGGATGGTCACCGAGATCGGCCGTCAGCCCTGGGTGGTGCATGGCGTGCTGCGCACCGCGCAGGCGACCTCGCCGGTGCTCGCCTCGACCGTCGCGATCTCGCTCGCGCTGTTCGTGTTCGTTTACTGCGTGGTGTTCGGGGTGGGCGTGCTCTACATCCGCCGACTGCTGCAGAGCGGGCCGACGTCGACGGTACATGGTTCCGACCAGTCGCTCCCGAACCGGCCGCTCTCGGCTGCCCAGCGGGCGACGCGCGAGGCGCTGGCAACCGGAGGCCCTTCGTGACGGGCCTCGAGTACACGATGCCCGTGATCTGGGCGCTGCTTATCGGTACGGCGGTCGCGCTCTATATCGTGCTCGACGGCTTTGATCTCGGACTTGGGATCCTCTTCCCGTTCTTTCGCAGCGAATCCGAGCGCGACCAGATGATGAACTCAGTCGCGCCCTTCTGGGACGGCAATGAGACGTGGTTGATCCTGGGCGGCGGCGGGTTGTGGGTGGCGTTCCCGCAGGCCTATGCGGTGATCATGCCGGCGCTCTACCTGCCCGTGATCTTCATGCTGCTGGCGCTCATCTTCCGCGGCGTCGCCTTCGAATTCCGTTGGATCTCCAAGCCGCGTCACCGCAAGTGGGACATCGCCTTCGCGGCCGGATCCACGGTGGCTGCGCTGAGCCAGGGCGTCATCCTCGGTGGACTGATCCAGGGCATCACGGTCGAGGACGGTCAGTTCGCCGGCGGCGCGTTCGACTGGCTCACGCCGTTCACGCTGATGTGCGGGATTGGCGTGGTGGCGGGCTACGCGCTGCTCGGCTCGACCTGGCTGATGATGAAGACCGAGGGACCGGTCGAGGTGCGTGCGCGTCGCATGGCA
>Ga0031656_10000464_pt1 | contig 13876 bp, 16 predicted proteins | sample FrelakmetDIP11DI_FD_55080 | JGI IMG/M metagenome (GOLD analysis project Ga0031656, IMG submission 55080) | Freshwater lake sediment microbial communities from the University of Notre Dame, USA, for methane emissions studies - DIP11 DI | ecosystem: Environmental > Aquatic > Freshwater > Lake >... | reverse complement strand
TTGACGTCCTCCTTGCGGACTTCGGGCAGGTCCACCTTGATCAGGTATTCCTTGTCGCGCTCGACGATGTCGGCGAGCGGCATGAACTCCTCGAGGCTCTCGGCNGTCCGGGTCATCGGCATGCGGCCCAGAAACGGCGTGAAGCCCTTCAGGAGCTCGTCCATTTCACGGAACGGTTCCCAGCGTGTCAGTCTCATGGCTCCCTCCTCGGGTCTCCCCAAAAGTGCCTGGGGACCCGGGACTCCGCCGGGCCCCGGTACTATTGTCCACGCCAGCCGGGTGGAGCGCGATTCGCGGCTGTCCTTAGACCCGTGGCCGATAATACCTAGTCCGCCGCCGCGGGTTCCCTTAGCATTGCGGGGTCCCAAGGACGACCCAGCCCCCGCCAGCCCCCGATGTCCCGCAAGCACACCCGCGCCGACCGAGGCGCAGCCTCACCGCGCCCCGCGCGTTCCCACAAGGAGCTGGAGTTCCGCGCGCTGCTCGACGCGGCCGTCGACGCGATCATCGTCGTCGACCATCAGGGGACGATCGAGGAATTCAGCCACGCGGCACAGCGCCTGTTCGGCTATGCGCCCGACGAGATCATCGGCCGCAACGTCCGCGAACTGATGCCCGACCCGTACCGGCGCGAGCACGACGGCTACATGCACCGCTACATGAGCACCGGAGAGCCGCGGATCATCGGCACCGGCCGCGAAGTGCGGGCGCAGCGCAAGGACGGCAGCATCTTCCCGTGCGACCTCGCCGTGGGCCACGTGCGGGGCGTCGATCCGCCGCGTTTCATCGGCTTCATCAGCGACATCACGGCGCGCAAGGAAGCCGAAGAGCGCCTGCGCCGCAGCGAGGCCGAACTGCAGCTCGCGCAGGAGCTGGCCAACCTNGGCAACTACGTGATGCATCCGTCCGGCGCGGCGCCGGACTACTTCTCGCCACAGCTGTACCGGATCCTGGGGGTCAGCGATGGCGACCCCCACGTCGTGCGCGAGGAATTCCTCGGCAAACGGCTGCACCCGGCCGACCGCCAGCGCGTCATGGAAGCGTTCGCCCGCATGGACGCCGGGCAGGCGCCGCTCGACATCGAATACCAGGTGGTGCTCAGGGACGGCAGCGTCAAGCACCTGCACCACATCGCGCAGGCCATGCTGGCGCCCGACGGCACCGTGCTGAAGCACGTGGGCACGATCCACGACGTGACCGACCGCCGCCGGGCCGAGGACGAGGCCCGCGTGCTCCAGGAGCGCCTGACGCACTTCAGCCGGCTCTCGACGATGGGCGAGATGGCCGCGGGACTCGCGCACGAGATCAACCAGCCGCTGGCCGCGATCGCGACCTACGCGCAGGCCTGCCAGCGCCTGATCCGCCAGCCGGACCACGACATCGATGACGTGCTCGCCGCGCTCGAGCAGATCAACGCCCAGGCGCTGCGCGCGGGCGAGGTGATCCGGCGGCTGCGCAATTTCGTCAAGAACCGCGAGGTCAAGCGCGAGCCGGTCAACTGCAGCCGCCTGCTCGAGGACCTGCGCACGCTGGCCGAAACCGACGCGCGTCTGCACAACATCCGGCTGCGTCTCGACTGCGAGGAGCCGCTGCCGACCGTGTACGCGGACCCGATCCAGCTGCAGCAGGTCATCCTGAACCTGGTTCGCAACGCGATCGATGCGATGTCGGAGTCGCCGGAGGACCGGCGCGAGGTGGTGCTGGCGACCCGGATGGCGGCCGACCGCGAGGTCGAGATCACGGTCACCGATCACGGCACCGGTCTCGCGCCCGAGGCGACCGAGCACCTGTTCAACCCGTTCTTCACGACCAAGTCGAGCGGCACGGGGCTTGGTCTCGCCATCAGCCGGTCGATCGTCCGCGCCCACGGCGGCCGGCTGTGGCACACTCCGAACGACGTCTGCGGCGCACGGTTTCACTTCACGTTGCCGGTATCGCCGGCGGTGACGACGGGAGAATGACGCGTGATCAAGGAACAGAAGCCCACGGTGTTCGTGGTGGACGACGATGCGGCGGTGCGCGATTCGCTGCGACTGCTGCTCAAATCAGTGGGATTGCCCGTCGAGGTCTTCGAGTCCGGCCAGGATTTCCTCGATGCCGACCGTGACGATCGGCCCGGCTGCCTGGTGCTCGACATCCGGATGCCGGGCATGAGCGGCCTCGAATTGCAGGTGAAGCTGAACGAGCGCCATTCGATCCTGCCGATCATCTTCATCACCGGCCACGGCGACGTGCCGATGGCGGTCGAGGCGATGCAGGCGGGCGCCGTCGACTTCATCCAGAAGCCGTTCCGCGACCAGGACCTGCTCGACCGCATCAACCAGGCGCTCGACAAGGACGCCGGCAGCCGCCGCATGCTCGCGGAGCGCAACATGATCCGCAAGCGGCTCGAGTCGCTGACGCCGCGAGAGCGCGAGGTGCTCGACCTCGTCGTCGCGGGCAAGGCGAACAAGGTCATTGCAGGCGATCTCAACCTGAGCCAGCGCACCGTCGAGATTCATCGCGCGCGCGTGATGGAGAAGATGGAGGCTCACTCGCTCGCGCACCTCGTGCGCATGGTGCTCGAGGTCGAACGCCCCGAAGCCTGAAATACCGCGGCGCAGCACGATGCTGCGCGATCGCTGCAATTTAGGTATAAATCACGATTCTCGGGTTTTTGGGCGCCGGGAACACTGCGTTGCATGCGGCCACGGATTGCGTGGGCGCGGAACCTATGCAACAGAAGCCCGCCCAGCAGGACGCTCCCCCCATCGTCGGCGTCATCGATCCCGATCCAGTCGCCCGGAACGGGCTCAGCACGCTGCTGCATGGGCTCGGCATCGACGTCTCGACCTTCGACAGTGCCGAGAGCTTCCTGCTCGCGGCCAACGGGCGCCACATCGGCTGCCTGATCGTCGACCTGCTGCTGCCAGGCATGTCGGGCCTCGAATTGCTGCGGCGCCTGCGCAGCGCCGGCAACGACGTGCCCGTGATCCTGCTCGCCGACGAGTCGGACGTACCCACGGCCGTCGCGGCGATGCGCGAGGGCGCCACGGACTTCATCGAGAAGCCCTACGTGGACGTGGCCGTCATGAAGCAGGTGCAGAAGCTGCTGCACAACCCCCCGGCTGCGCTCGCCTGACGCGACGGTCAGCGCTCGAGCAGCCGCTCGAGCTCATCGAGCCGGCGTTCGAGCTGCCGGCGTTCCTCGATCAGGTCGAGGATCAGCGCGACGCCCGCGAGATTCACGCCGAGGTCGTTGACCAGGCGCGCCGTGGCGCGCGCGCGCACGAGCGCGCTCGCCGGGAACGACCATGCCTCGGGCGCCGTTCCGCGCGGCTCGATCACGCCCGCGTCCACGAGCTCGACGACCCAGTGCCGGTCCACGTGCAGGTACGCGCAGAACTCGCCGATCTCGAACCACGCGGTTTCGTCGAGCATCTGGCCTTCGAGGATGCGATCGATGCTGTTCATGGCCGGCGCCTCACTGCCCGAGGTCCGCACGCGGGTCGAACGGTACCTCGCGCTTCATCTGCTCGAAGAGCTGCCGCGAGCGCGGGCTGTCGGGCGGCAGCACGACCTTGAGCAGCACGAACTGGTCGCCGGGCGGCTGGCCCGGCAGGCCGCGTCCGCGCAGGCGCAGCTTCTGTCCGGCGCGGGCGCCGACCGGGAGTTTCATGTCGACCGACCCGCCGAGCGTCGGCACGGCGACGGTTTCCCCGAGTGCGGCCTCCCAGGGCGCCACCGGCAACGTCAACGTGACGTCGCGTCCTTCCGCCTTGAAGAGCCGGTGCGGGCGGAGCATCACCTCGAGATAGAGGTCGCCCGCCGGGCCGCCGCCGATGCCGGGACTGCCCTGGCCCGCGAGGCGAATCTGCTGGCCATCGGTGACGCCCGCCGGGATCGACACCCGCAGCGCGCGCGGCTTGACGACGACGTGGCCGTCGGCCGTCATCTCGGGCGAGCGCAGTTCGATCGTGCGCGTGCCGCCACGGTAGGCGTCCTCGAGATCGACCTCGACGCGCGCGACGTGGTCCTGGCCGGCGGCCGAGAAGCCGCGGCTCGCGCGTCCCGCACCGTGTGCGCCGCCGAACGGGCTGCGCTGTCCGAACAGCTCGGAGAAGAAATCGCTGAATTCGCCGGGCCCGGCGCCGCCCCGGTCGCGGGAAAACTCGAAGCCCTTGCCCCAGTCGGGTGGGGGCCGGAAGTCCTGGCCCTGGCGCCAGTCGGCGCCGAGCTGGTCATAGGCCGCGCGCTTCTCGGGGTCCTTGAGGACCTCGTGTGCTTCCTGGAGTTCCTTGAATTTCTCCTCGGCGTCCTTCTCCTTGCTGACGTCGGGGTGGTATTTGCGGGCGAGCTTGCGATAGGCGCGCTTGATGTCGTCCTGGCTCGCGTCGCGAGCCACGCCCATGACCTGGTAGTAATCCTTGTAGCGCATGACCGTACTTTAACTCCGGAGCCATCTTTCTGTTGCTCCTGACGCGGGTCGGCATCTCCAAGAATCGGGGCAATTGCGCCGAATTTCCAGCTGGAGCACCGGCGCAAATCTGCCGGATCCTGTGCCACATGCACGCGGAGCCATTCCAGGCCACCGAGTACTTCCGCGCCATCCGCACCCGCCCCGACCGTGCGATCATTCGCGACGAGTGGATTCGGCGTGCGATCGAGCAGCCCATCCGGGAGTCCTTCCAATACGACGGCCGGATCCGACGCTGGGCGGCGGTTGCCGAATCGGGCGGCAGGGTATTGCGAGTGATTCTGCTTCCTGATGGGATGACGGTGCACAACGCCTTTTTCGACCGGTCCTTCAAGCCATGAAGATCACTTACTTCCAGGACACGGATACGCTCTACATCGAGTTTCGAACCTCGCAGGTCGCCGAGACCCGCGAGCTCGACGAGAACACGTTGCTGGACATCGATTCGCAGGGAAATCTGTGTGGACTGACACTGGAGCACGCGCGGGAGCGCGCGGACATCCCTCACGTGACGTTCGAGCACGTGGCCGCCTAGCGGCGACCGCACGCATTTCCGCGGAGACGCCATGAGCGACAAACGCCGGATCATCTGCCCGGGCTGCGACGGTATCGTCGCCGTGCCGGCGGCGCGCCTCGCCGACGGACCGAAGTGCCCGCGCTGCCACACGGCGCTGTTCGCAGGGCATCCGGTGGCGTTGACGAGTGCTAATTTCGACCAGCACGTCGCGAAGAGCGACCTGCCGGTGGTCGTCGACTTCTGGGCGCCGTGGTGCGGCCCCTGCCGGATGATGGCGCCTGCGTTCGAGGAAGCCGCGCAGCGGATGGAACCCGGCGCGCGGTTCGCCAAGCTCAACACCGACGAAGCCCAGGAGATCGCCGGACGCTACGGCATCCGCAGCATCCCGACGCTGATCGTGTTCAAGGGCGGTCGCGAAATCGCCCGGCAGCCCGGCGCCATGGGCGCCGAGGCGCTCGTGCGCTGGGTGTCCGGCGCGCTCGCTTAACCGCCCTTCTTCATCGGGCAGGTACTGACCCCGATGACCGAATAGAGCGGGCAGGTGCGGAACAGCCCGGTGAACAGCGGCACGAGGCCCACCAGCGCCCAGTAGCGCGCATTGCCCTCGAGCACGAAGAACAGCGCGAGCACCGCGATGCCGACCACGATGCGCAGAGTACGATCGATTCCACCGACGTTGGTTGTCATGACGAATTCCTCCGGTTGAGTCGCGGCAATGCTAGGCCGGCCCGCCCGCGCGCGTCAGTAACCTAAGTCACCGAGCCTCAGGAGCCCTCCGCCACCCTGCGCAACCCGCCGGCGTCGAGCACCTCGACCGAGCCGCGGCCCAGCCGGACGTACCCCTGGTCGGCGAAGCTACGCAGCACACGGGTCACGATTTCGCGCACGCTGCCGACCTCGTCGGCCAGTTGCTGATGCGTGATGGCGACGAGCCGCCCGTGTCCGAGCAGCGCCCCCGCCAACCGCCGATCGAGCTTGTGGAACGCCACCGCCTCGACCAGCGCCATCAACTCCGTGAGGCGCTCGGCGAACAGCGAGAATACGTACTGGCGGAACGGCGCGTGAGTCCCGAGCAGATCGTCGAACACCGGCTTCGGCAGGACCAGCAATCGCGCATCCTGCTCGACGACGCCCGTGGCCGGATAATCGCGACCGCCGACCAGGCAACCGCCGGTGAGGACGCAGCTCTCGCCCGGCATCACGCGGTACAACTGCAGCTCGCGGCCCTCGCTGCTCTTGGCGACGCGGATCGAGCCCTCCAGCACCAGCGGAAACTGCCGGCAAGGCGAGCCCTCGCCGAACATTGGCGTGCCGGCCGGCACATGCAGCAGTTGCACGCGGTCGAGCACGGCTTCGAGGGCTGCGTCGCCCAGGCTGCCGAGGGCAGGATAGAGCGAGCGCAGTTCGTGCGCCACGTCCTGGGTCTGTTGCGGTGTCACGGCGGCCCGGCGAAGCCTGTGGTGCGCGGATGATAAGCTGACGGGCGATGCACGCTATAGCCATTCACGGCGGCGCCGGAACGCTCGCCCCCGCCGACCTGACTCCGGAAAACGAGCGCGCTTATCGCGCCGGCCTCGAACGCGCGTTGCGCGCCGGGTTCGCGGTGCTCGACGCCGGCGGCACCGCGCTCGACGCGTCGGTGACCGCAGTGCAGGTGCTGGAGGACGAGCCNCTGTTCAACGCCGGGCGCGGCGCCGTCCTCGCGGCCAACGGGCTGCACGAGCTCGACGCCTCGGTGATGGACGGGCGCGATCTCAGGGCCGGCGCCGTCACCGGCGTGCGGCACGTGCGCAGCCCGATCGAGCTCGCGCGGCTGGTCATGGAGCGATCGCCGCACGTGATGCTCGCGGGCACCGGGGCCGAGGAGTTCGCACTGGAGCAGGGCCTGCAGCCGGTACCGAACAGTCATTTCGCGACGGAACGACGGCGACACGAGCTCGAGCGGATGCTGCAGGGGCAGGTCGAAGCGGGCCGCGAATCCCTGATGGGCACCGTCGGCGCCGTCGCGCTCGATGCCGCCGGCAATCTCGCCGCCGCGACCTCGACCGGCGGCATGACCGGCAAGAAATGGGGGCGCGTCGGCGACTCGCCGATCATCGGCGCCGGCACCTACGCGGCGAACGACTGCTGCGCGGTCTCCGCGACCGGCCACGGCGAATTCTTCATCCGCGCCGCGGTCGCGCACGAGATCGCCTCGCTGATGCGCTACCGGGGGCTCGGCGTGGTCGACGCCGCGGACGAGGTCGTGATGCAGCAGCTCGTGCGGCTCGGCGGGTCCGGCGGCGTGATCGCCGTGGGTCGCGATGGCCGCATCGCGATGCCGTTCAATTCCGAGGGCATGCTGCGCGGTGCGATGGACTCGCGCGGCCTGTTCAAGACCGGGCTGTTGCGGGAGTGATCAGCCGGCGAAGTAGCGCGCGAGGTATTCGTCGAAACTGATGCGGTCCGCCGACTCGATGCGCGCCTGCTCGTGCAGCGACGCCTCGGCCTCGCCGGCGAACTCGTCCTGGCGCGACTCGTTCGGCGAATACAGCTCCAGGAAATAGGACTTGTGCAGCGCCGACATCCGGAGCGCGAAGCGGAAGAACGATTCCTCATTGGTGCGCATCTCGAGCAACGTGCGCGCGGCGGGCGTCAACGATACGTCGTGCACCTTGGCCGCCTGCACGTCGAGCGCGGTCGTGTACGGGCGCTGCGCGTCACCGTCGTCGAGCAGCTCGCAGACGCCGCGCATCGAGTCGACGATCTCGAGTGCCCAGTCGCGCAGCGGCACGTCGCGCCCTTCGCGGCGCAACGTCAGGCCGGGCCGGCGCCCCTCGCGGGCGACGCGCCCGTGGTTGCCGTCGAGCTCGGACTGCTCCGAGGGCTCGATCGGCTCGCTGGCGCGCAGCATGCAGAACGCTGCGAACGCCTCGAGGAACCGCAGCTTGTTCTGGTTGACGCCCACCGGGTCGAACGGGCTCACGTCGAGCGAGCGCATCTCGACGTACTGGACGCCGCCGCGGCGCAGCGCCTTGGTCGGCCGCTCGCCTGACAACGTGACGCGCTTCGGCCGGATGAAGCTGTAGTACTCGTTCTCGATCTGCAGCAGGTTGGCGTTCAGCTGCCGGTATTCCCCGTCGACCTTGACGCCGAGTTTCTGGTAGTCGGGGTGCGGCGTGCTGATCGCCAGCGTCAGGTCGCGGACGTAGTGGTCGAGGCTGTTCACCGAGACGTTGAGCCCCGCCTGGCTCTTGTTGCGGTAACCGAGGTCGCTCATGCGCAGCGACGTCGCGTGGGGCGCATAGACACTTTCGGGCGTGAACTCCTGCAACCAGTCCACCTTGCGGCCCTGCAGGAACGACGGGCAGATGGCCGGCGAGTTGCCGAACAGGTAGAGGACGATCCAGCCGTGACGGCGGTAGTTGCGCAGCAGTGCGAAGTACGCGTCGGACCGGAACGCCTGCCCGGCGTCACGGCTCTCGAACAGGTCGGCGAGCACCGGCCAGGCGTGCTCGGGAAACGAATAATTGAAGTGGACTCCGGAGATGGCCTGCATGACCCGCCCGTAGCGCAGGCCGAGCCCGCGGCGATAGACGGTCTTCATCCGGCCGACGTTCGACGGTCCGTACTCGGCGATCGGGATGCTCTGCTCGCCCTCGATCGCGCACGGCATGCTGGTCGCCCAGAGCAACTCGTCGCCGAGGTGCCGGTACACGAACTGGTGCAGGTCGCAGAGGTACTGGGTGAGTTCCCAGGTCTCGGGAAAGGCCGGCGTCACCAGCTCGATCAACGCCTCGGAATAATCGGTCGTGATGTGCTCGTTCGTCAGCGCCGAGCCGAGGGCCTGGGGATGGGGAGTCGCGGCAATCCGGCCTCGCGGAGTGACCCTGAGGGATTCCTTCTCGACGCCCTTGAGCCCGCCATGGAGGGCGGCGGCGGCACGGCCGTTCACCAGGCCCGCCAGACGGCGTTCAAAGCTGCGATCGACGGCCATGCATTCCGCGCCAGGGTCAGGGCAGGGGATGGCAAGGGTAGCAGGAAGGCTGGTTCCAGTCCGCCGAGCGGCTGTCATAGACTGCACGGCATGCAACTCAGGACCCTCCTCGCCTGCCTGCCGATGCTGCTGCCGGGCCTTGCGGTGGCCGACGATACGATGCGCTGCGGCAGCCGCCTGGTCAGCACCGGCGATGGCAAGGACAAAGTGCGCACGCTCTGCGGCGAGCCGACCGACGTCGCGTTCGTCGGCACGATCAAGCGCCGCGGCTTCTACACGGAGGGCCCGTACGACTACTCGTACTTCGGCCCGGCGTGGATCGAGCAGCCCATCGAGATCTGGACCTACAATTTCGGCTCGAACAAGCTGCTGCGCAAGCTGCGCTTCGTCGGCGACGAGCTCGTCGACATTCGCACGGACGGGCGTGGTTACTGAACGCTTCCTGCTCGTGGTGGCGATCGGGCTGCTGCCCTTCGTCGCCGCGGCGGACACGATGCGCTGCGGCAGTGCGCTGATCAGCGACGGCGACTCGATCGACAAGGTCCTCGAGCACTGCGGCGAGCCGCGGGAACGGTCGCGCACGTGGATCCAGCGCCCGCCACGCTTCGAGTTCGGCGGGCAGGAGATTCCGTTCGAGGGTACCGAGGACGTCCCGGTGGACGTGTGGACCTACGACTTCGGATCGAGCCGGCTGATGCGGCGAGTGCGGTTCATCGCAGGCAAGGTGCAGTCGATCGTGACGCTGGAGCACGGCACGGATCGTTGACTCGTCAGGTCTGCGCAGCGATCCAGCGGTCGATCTTCGCCTCGAGCACGTCGAGCGGCAGCGAACCGCCGGCGATGACCTGCTCGTGAAACGCGCGGACGTCGAACCGCGGCCCGAGCTGCTGCTGCGCGCGGCGCCGCAGCTCCAGGATCTTCAGTTGCCCCACCTTGTAGGCGAGCGCCTGCCCGGGCCACGCGATGTACCGCTCCACCTCGGCGGCGATGTCGGCTTCGCCGAGCGCGGTATTCGCGCGAAAGAACTCGATCGCCTGCTTGCGAGTCCAGCCCTTCGAGTGCAGTCCGGTGTCCACGACGAGCCGCACGGCGCGCCACATCTCGGTGGCCAGCGCGCCGAAGGCGCTGAACGGATCCGTGTACAGGCCGAGATCCTTGCCGAGCGATTCTGCGTAGAGCGCCCAGCCTTCGCCGTAAGCGGTATCCCACGCGAAGCGGCGGAAGCGCGGCAGGCCTGCAGCTTCCTGGGCCAGCGAGATCTGGAAATGGTGGCCCGGCACGGCCTCGTGCAGGTAGAGCGCTTCCATCGAGTACCTGGGGCGTGACGGCAGGTCGAACGTGTTCACGTAGAAGACGCCGGGCCGCTTGCCGTCCGCACTCGCCGGCTGGTACGAGGCCGCCGCCTCCGACGGCGCGCGAAATGCCTCGACCGCGCGGATCTCGAATGCCGCGCCCGGCTTGCGCTGGAACAGCAGCGGCAACGCGGCATCCACGCGCTGCTGCAGCGCGCGGTAACCGGCGAGCAGTTCCTGCGGATCCGTGTAGTGCTGGTTCGGATCGGCGCGCAACGCGTCGAAGAAACTGCGCAGGTCGCCCTTGTGGCCCACCTGCTCCTTGATACGCTCCATCTCGGCGCGGATGCGCGCCACCTCCGCAAGCCCCAGCTCGTGGATCTCCGCGGGCGTCAGCGACGTCGTCGTGTGGTAGCGGGCCAGGTACGCATACCACTCGGCGCCGTTCGGCAGTTCGCTCCAGCCTACGAGGTCGCGCGACTGCTCGAGGTATTCGTTCTCCAGGTAATCGTGCAGGCGACGGTAGGCCGGCAACACCTGCTGGCCGAGCTTGTCGCGGTAGGCGGCCACCAGCCGCTCGCGGTCGCTGGCCGGCACGGCATTCGGGAAATTCTGCAGCGGCTTCCAGAAGACACTCTGCTTCGGGTCCTCGACGGCCAGGTCGGCGAGCTGCGAAATCATCCTTTCGACGACGATGCTCGGCTGCACGATGCCCTTTGACGCGCCGGAACGCATGTTGTCGATCGACTGGTCCACCCACTGGACGAAGCCATCCATGCGGCCGAGGAAGTTGTCGTAGTCCTCGGTCGTGTCGAACGGATGAATGCCCTTGCCCGAACCAATCACCGCGAAATCGGTGTGCAGGCCGTTGAACTGGTCCACCGGCAGCAGCTCGCTCGGATAGCGGAAGCCTTCGACGGCGATCGTCCGGCCGCGCTTGAATGCCTCGTAGGTGACGAGATCCTCGCCCGAGAGCTTCTGCGGATCGACCTTCGCGAGTCTAGCCAGCGCGTCCTGCTCGGTCGCGAGCCAGTCCGCCATCCACGACGGGCTGACGTAGTCGCCGAATCGATCGTCGAAGCGGTGATCGCCTTGCGCCGTGGCCGAGAGCGGGTTCAGCGCGAGGTACGCGTCGTAATACGTCTCGGTGATCTCGAGCAGGCGCTGCGCCTCGGCCGCCGCGGCCTTCGCGACGGCAGCCGACGAAGCCGGCGCGCGATCTGTGCTGCCCGACGGCGAGCGGTCGCAGCCGGCGAGGACCAGGCAGCCGATCAGCAGCGGAAGGAGACGAACCCTCACGCTAGCGCTCGCCCGCGATCCAGCGCTCGATCTTCGCCTCGAGCACGTCCATCGGCACGGCGCCGTCGCCCAGCACCTCGCGGTGGAAGTCGCGCACGTCGAACTTCCCGCCGAGCTCGGCCTCGGCCCGGTGTCGCAGCGCCTGGATGTGCAGGTCGCCGACCTTGTAGCCGAGCGCCTGGCCCGGCCACGCGATGTAGCGCTCGACCTCGGACTCGACGTCGCTCGCCGCCAGCGTCGAGTTGTCGAGCATGTACTGGATCGCCTGCTCGCGCGACCAGCCCCTGGCGTGCAGGCCGGTATCGACGACGAGGCGCATCGCGCGCAGCTGCTCGTCGTTCAGGCGGCCGAACCACTGGTAGGGATCGGTGAAAAGCCCGAGTTCCTTGCCGAGATACTCCGCATAAAGCGCCCAGCCCTCGACGTAGGCGGTGTAGTCGCTGCCGAAACGGCGGAAGCGCGGCAGGTCCTCGAGTTCCTGCTGGATCGTCACCTGGAAATGGTGCCCCGGCGAGGCCTCGTGCAGCGACAGCGTCTCCATGCCGAACTTCGGCTGCGCCTTCAGGTTATGGGTGTTGACGTAGAAGATGCCGGGCCGCGAGCCGTCGGCCGACGGCCCCTGGTACGAAGCGCCGGCCGCGGACTGCGCACGGAACGCCTCGACCTCGCGAACCTCATAGTTGGCCTTTGGAAACACCGAGAACAGCTTCGGCAGCGCGGCGTCGATGCGGACCTGCAGGTCACGATAGCCCGCGAGCAGGTCCGCGCCGTTCGTGAAGTAGAACTGCGGATCCGTCTCGAGGTGGGTGAAGAACGCCTCGAGGTCGCCGTCGAAACCGACCTGCTGCCGCACGCGGTCCATCTCGCCGAGGATCCGCGCCACCTCGCCGAGCCCCAGCTGGTGGATCTCCTCGGCGGTCATGTCGGTGGTCGTGTGATCCTGCACGTAGTGCGCGTACCACGCCTCGCCGTCCGGCAGCGCGCTCCACGCGACGGTCGAACGGGTCTTCGGCAGGTACTCATCACGGACGAAGTCGCGCAGGCGCCGGTACGCCGGTACGACCTCGTTCTCGATCGTCGCCGTGTATGCCTTGGTCAGCCGCTCGCGATCCGTGGGCGGGACGCCTGCGGGGAACGCGCGCAACGGCGCGTAGAACGTGCTGTCCTCGGCCCGGGCGACGATCATCGCCTCGAGCTGCGGCAGCACCTTCTCCATGACCGGCCGCGGCTGCACGACGCCCCTGGCGATGCCTTCGCGCATGTTGACGATCGCCTGGTCCAGCCAGGCGACCAGCCCATCGAGGCGCTTCAGCCAGTTCTCGTAGTCGCGGGTCGTCGCGAACGGCTGGGCATTGGTGCCGGAACCGAGCGCCGGCATCAGCGTGGTCAGGCCGCCCGTCTGGCTCACCGGCAGCAGGTGGTCGGGAAAGCGCTCGGCCGCGCGCATCCGCTCGCGCTCGTGCACGAAGATCTCGTGGGAGATGCGGTCGGCCGGCGACAGCTTGTCGGCGTCGATCGCGCTGGCCTCGGCGAGATAGCGCTCGTTCATCGCCCGCACGCTGGCGCGGTGCTGCGGCCCGATGCTGTTCGGCAGCTGGTCGTTGTAGCGCGGGTCGCCGATGAACGTCGCGAGCAGCGGGTTGAGCTGCAGCCACTCCTCGAAGTAGCGCTCGAGCATGGCGTGCAGCTGCCCGCCTGCATCGGGCGCGGGCGTTTCGGCTGCAACGTCGGCGGCCTGCGAGGTCATCGGCGTCGCACCGATGGCGGCCAGGGCGCAGATGGCGAGGATGAACGGGCGGCGGACGTGCATGAGGCGAACCGATACAGGGGTGAAGGGCGCGGATTATACGGGGTCACTTCTCGACGATCGCGGTGACGCCCATGCCGCCGGCCGTGCAGACCGAAACCAGGCCCCGCCCGCCACCGCGCTGGTCGATCAGCTTCGCGAGCGTCGCCAGGATCCTGGTACCCGTGGCGGCGAACGGGTGCCCCGCCGCCAGGCTGCCGCCCTTCACGTTGAGCTTCATCCGGTCGATCGCGCCGAGCGGGCCGGCGAGACCGAGTCGATCGCGGCAGAACCCGGCCGACTGCCACGCCTCCAGCGTGCACAGCACCTGGGCGGCAAACGCCTCGTGGATCTCGTAGAAATCGAAGTCCTGCAGGCCGATGCCGGCGTGCTGCAGCATCCGCGGCACCGCATAGGCGGGCGCCATCAGCAGGCCTTCGTCGTTGACGAAGTTCACGGCAGCCACCTTGCCGTAGCTCAAGTAGGCCAGCACCGGCAGTCCGCGCGCACGCGCCCACTCGTCGCTCGCGAGCAGCACCGCCGACGCGCC
>Ga0031656_10000459_pt1 | contig 13951 bp, 6 predicted proteins | sample FrelakmetDIP11DI_FD_55080 | JGI IMG/M metagenome (GOLD analysis project Ga0031656, IMG submission 55080) | Freshwater lake sediment microbial communities from the University of Notre Dame, USA, for methane emissions studies - DIP11 DI | ecosystem: Environmental > Aquatic > Freshwater > Lake >... | reverse complement strand
TGTACTGCGCAGGGCTGATGTAGGACTGCAGAGCATCAACGCCGACCAGGTAGTTGGCACGCTCGTCCGTGGACATGCCGTAGTTGTCGGCCAGGACAAGGCCCACCGCCAGCAGGATGACCATCAAGCCAAGAAGNGACACCGTCTTCGTTTCGAACGCGTTTTCGACTCTTCGAATAGGATTCATCGCCGGCCATTCATTGGGACTGCCGGATCACGTAGTGGATTATGCACCCGAAGAAGCGATACGGAATCATCACTCGTTGTCTACATTCCTTGTGCAACCAGACGGGCATCCACTTCAGGAATGCCTCCGCGCCGCAAGGCAGGTGTTCGTTGGGATGCAACGACCTCGTGACCCCAAGTCCGGGCGGGCGCCCAAGGATCGTGGCGAGTNGGATTGCGGCCTATGGCTCACATGTACAGGATTCGCGTGAGCATGCGGAAGAGGGTCTNGACTCACCAGATGGGCCACATCGCCCAGATCGTTGTGCCACAAGGAAGTATCATGAGATACGTCGCGGTCGCCCTGATTCCTCCAAGTGCAAGCCCCCAGGAGTCTATCAGAGTTGGCGCGACCAAAGGCAATTGTTCCGGAGTTCGATCACTGTGGGACGCACTTGATCGGCACTCCCCTCACATCGATGCACTCCGCCGATGGATCTGGACCAAGCCCATACACCGATCCCAAGATCGCTGAGCCACGTTTCACTTCGAACAACTTCGTAAGCTCAGCATTCGGCGGCGAAGACATGAGCCCCCAGGAACACGCGAGATAGTAGTCTGGCACCCTTCTGTTCGATTTCGGCCTTACCGCGATGCCCGGACGCGCAGACTCGCCGGCGATCCACGCGGGCCCCCACGAGACCACAAGAGCATTTTCCCCCGCATGCTCGTTGACATACTCCATGGACTCCTTGAGACTTGTGCACCAATAGTCCATCTCGAAGTTGCCCTGGGCTCCCCGAGCTCCGCCAGCAAAGGCGTTGAAGTAGGCATACTCGTAGGGATGCATGATCCAAATGCCCAATAGCCCAGGGAGGATAGCCAGCGCGATCAGGGCCGTGCGCAATGCGCCGGATCGAGTCATCTCGAGAACCCTTGCAAGACCCATTCCGCTGATCAGGAGAACAGCGGGAAGCACAAAGAGCATCTGTCGCAATCCGTTGTATATCGCCATGTGGAAGGCAATGAGCGCCATCAAGGGCACCCCCAGCCAGATTAGCAGGACAACGTAGTAGGACGAGGACGGATGGCGCCGCCACAGACGCCATGCTATGGCAGCCAACCCGAGCAAGAACAGAATCACCACCGGCTCAGTCAACTGTACTCCTGCGAGGGTGGGGAAGTAATCCCAGGGCAGGTCCTCGGATCCTATCTGGGCGCCTCGGAAGAGCACCGGTAGGGATCTGAAGTCCACTGTGTAGCTGATGGTCTCTCGAATGCTGTTCCAGGGGTCTCTCCACACGTAAGGCCATGTGACATACGTGGCCACCGCAGCGGAAAGCCAGTATGGAACAAGAAGAAGCAGCTCGCGCCCACGCATTCGCAGTACCCAATAGCTGACCACAAGTGCACCCGCAAAGACGCCGATCGACCGGATCGAGATTGTGAATCCGAGGAGGGCCCCTTCGAGGATGAGTATCGAGGCAAGCTGCACCGTGGAGGTCTTCCCGAACGTCAAGCTGTTTGGAAACGTGTGCCGAGCAAGAACGAAGCCCGCCGACGCGAGCCCCAAGAGAAAGAGAATCCTCCCCAGCCAATACCCCCACGTCAGCTTGAACTCGTAGGCCGCCAGAGACCTGTAGGGCTCCTGGGCCACCAGCTTGAAGACCTCATTGACCGGAGACCAAGCTTCACCGTTGTACGCTCGCCCAAGGATCGAAAGCAGTAGCGATAGCGTCTTTCCGGCCCAGAACAAGTCCAGGAACGCAACAACACTCAGGGCAACAGTACCTAGCAGGGCGAGCTTGGCCGGCGCCGATGCCGCGCCCCAATCTCGCCTTCCCGTCTGCCAACTACCTCCAAGGGCTCGGGGTTCCGCGCTTTGGCGATCAGATCTATCGCGCCAACGCCAATCTACGAGTTCGATTCCAGTAGTCACACTTGCCAAGAAGAAGGCCAAGAATGGCATATCCTTCTGGTTTATGAATGCGTGGCCAAAGAGCAGAGGCTGTGTCGCAAACAAGGTCGGCGCGAGCCATGCCATCCTTGCCGGGAGCACCTTCCTTGCTAGCATGTACATGCAGCCAATTGCGAGCAGGAACGTGATGTAGTTCGTGAAGTGTCTGGCTGCGGGGCCGCCCCANCCAGGGAACCAACCTGCCAGTGTGCTCCCGAAGGCCCTGTAGGCCATGAAATAGGACGGCCCATGATGCACCAGGGTCTCTCTTCCGTTTTCCAAGTAGGAGAGGTACCCCTGTGGGCTCAGGTACGCGCCAAGAGCATCCTTTCCCACCCTCCAATTGTCGCGATCATCCCAGCTGCTCCCGTAGTCGTCGGCCAGCGCAAACCCAACGCCCAGGGCCAGCAGGAGGGCCAGCGTTGCCAGCGCAAGGCTGGAGCGTTGGTGGATCACACGGGCGAACGCGGATCTCATGGCATCGCNACTCACGGGCTGCCCGTCCCGAGACACACCATCCCGACGGGCTTCGCCGACACGAGACTCTATCGAGGAGTCTATCAGGCTTCCCCTTGCAGAGCAGCCGAACTCCCGGCCATCCCCCGTCGAGCCGGAATGTCAGCCGAGGCCTGCCGGGGAACCTGGTGAGGCCACTCTCGCCTTTGCTGACGCCGACAATGGTATCGGTAGGGCCTCAGGGGCTGACTTCTGGCCGTGGTCCCTTGCCGCCGATATCCTCCACCAGCTCGAGCCCCGTGAAGCGCAGCCCGTCTCAGCAGGATCTTCACCCGCTGGGCAGAACCACCTCTACGCCTTACTCCGGTTGGCGTTCATAGACCGAACCGAGGATGGCGGATCCGCGTCGCACGTCGAATAGCTTGGAGAACTCATCCGGGGGCGGTGGTGTCTCCAGCCCGAAGGAACAGGTGATTACAAAGGATGCCGGCTTCGTCGAATCCAGTCGAACCTTGAGGTCGGGCCGTGCAAATTCCTTGGCCGCCCAGTATGGCCCGTAGGCGACGACGATGGCGTCTGGTTCTGCGTGCCGGTTAACGAACTCGATTGACTCTCGGAGGCTTGTGCACCAGTAGTCCAGTTCGTACTTTCCTGCCGCTCCGCCTGGCCCACCAACGAATTCGTTGAAGTACGCATACTCATAGGGATGCAGGTTTCGGATTCCCAGCAGACCGGGAAGGACAACCAGGATGACAACCGCCACCCTTGCGGGCGCGGATCGGAGCCGATTCAGCAGGGTGCCCAGGGCCACCCCTCCGATCGCCAAGATAGGAGGAAGCAAGAATAGCATCTGTCGGATGCCGTTGTAGATCCCTCCGCCGAGATAGATGAGTGTGAGGAGAGGCAGGCCAAGCCACAAGAGCAATAGGATTACTGCCGGCGACCGGTCATCCCGCTTGTACAGCCAGCGCGCCACAAGCGGCAGGCCGGCCAGGAAGAGTATCCCTGCCGTGAGTGTCAGCTGCAGGGCGAAAAGGGTGGGGAGGTAATCCCAGGGCAGCTCGTCGGAGTTGATGTGGTTGCTCCGAAAGAGCACCATGAGAGAGCCGAACCTTGCGGAGTATCCAAGGCTACTCCAAAGCGCGCCAAACGGGTCCTGCCAAAGGTAGGGCCAGGTCAGGTACATCGTGACCGATGCGGCCGCGAAGTAGGGCAGCAGTAGTCCGAGATCCCTCCACCGAATTCGGAGCATCCAGTACACGATCAAGAGCATTCCGGCAAAGGCGCCAATTGGGCGAATGGAGATCGTGAAGCCCAGGAGGATCCCTTGCAGAACGATCAGAAGGATCACGCGCCGGTATTGATGCCTTACGGTTCGAGATGTCCTCGGCGCGACCTTGCTCCCTACCCAACACCCCGCACCAACCAGAAGGAGCATGATGGCTATTCTCGCCAGCCAAAACGCCCACGTGACCTTGAACTGATATTCCTCCACAGACGTCTTGTAGGAATCCTCCGCCACAAGTCGGAACGCGGTCGTGACCGGGCCCCATGCCTCACCCGCATACGCCGCAGAGACAATCGAGTGCAAGGAGTCCAGCAGGTTCCTTCCCAAGAATAGTTCTGCAATGAACGCCAGCGGGACTACCACAATTGCCACGATCAGCAGTCGTGTAGCCTGTGCGGCCTCCTGCCACTCCCCCTGAAGCGTTTGCCTTAGGCCGGGCGCGCCAGAGCGCATGTCACCACCCGGCCCGCTGGAGCTCATCCAATCCACGAACGAAATCCCTGCCGTCACGCACGCCAGGAAGAAGGCCAGGAAGGGCACGTCCTTCTGATTGATGAAGGCATGTCCAAAGAGCAGAGGCTGGGTGGCAAACAGCACCGGTACGGCCCATGCAACGTTCCTGGGAAGCATCCGCCGCGCGAGCACATACATACAAGAGACCGCGAGCAAGAAGGTCAGGTAGTTCACGAAGTGACGCCCGGCTGCAAGGTCCCACCCAGGGATGGCCGCATCCATACCTTTGGCGATGAGCCAGTAGAGCATGAAGTAGGAAGAGCCATGATGCCCCAAGGTCTCCTGGCCATTGTGCAGATACGACAAATAGTGCTGTTCGCTAAGGTAGGACGCTAGCGCGTCTCGTCCGGCGCGGAAGTTGCCTCGTTCGTCCCAGCTGCTGCCGTAGTCATCCGCAAGCACCAAGCCGACCCCAAGGAGGGCAAGGAACGTCGCAACAACCACCCATCGGGACACTCGGGGCTGGGACTTGCTGAGATCATACGGACTGGACATACCCGACCTTGGGAACCGTGATCAACCCATCTCTGACACGTTATGCTTGGCGGCCGTGTGAGCCTTCAGAATTCCGGGATCGTGACGAGTACTTGAGATGCACAGCGACTCTGGCAGGTTCGGATCAACCCCCTTCGCCCCAGGTCCGCCACCCTCAACATGGCCTGGTGATTGAAGTCCTCTTCTTCGCGTGCCTGCCCGGCGGATGCCTACCTACGCCAAGTCCCAAGTGTCTCACATCATATGAAGGTTGGTTCGGGAGCACCAACCGAGATTGCTTGCCCATGGTTGTCCATCCCCCGCGCGCAGGCGTCCTTCGCAGTCTACTACGGCACTAGCCCTCTGCGCCAGGACTGACGCTCACTCGCCGGAAGATCTCCGCAAACACCGCCGAATCACGCCCCACCGTATGGACCTGCTCAAAGCGCGCGGCCTCGCCCCAATCCTGGCCGAGCCAGCGGTAGCAGGTCACCAGGTAGTCAACGCCGCCAACCTGGCGATCGCCTTCATTGCGCAGGACCTCCAGATCGCTGCGGGCGAAGGCCATTGCCGGCCGCAGCGGTCCCATCACCATCACCTGGTCGCCGGGAGCGGCGACCTCGTTGACATAGGCCATTGCCTCGCGGTACGAGGTGCACCAGTAGTCGAGCCCGTATTGACCTTCGGCGCCTGCCGTGCCGCCCGTCAGGCCGTTGAAGTAGGTGTACTCGTAGGGGTGCAGGCGGACAATGCCGGCAAGTCCCGGGAGAAGCACGAGCGCCAGAAGCAGAACCTGCGCCCAGCGTCGCTTGACCGCCGCCATCAATCCGTCCAGGCCGACTCCGGCGAGCAGGAACATCGGCACCAGCGCGAAGTGCAGCTGACGGATGTTGTTATAGGCGCCGAGTCCGAACAAGATCAGGGCAAGCAGCGGAGCCAGCAGCCAGGTCAACACAACCTCGACCACGGCACGATCGATCGCCTGTCGGCTCCAGCGCCAGGCCGCAAGGCCCAGCCCGCCCAGGAACAGCACCACGGCCGGCGGCGTCAGTTCAAGCCCGGCCAGCGTCGGGAAGTAGTGCCAGGGGAGTTGATCCGAGAACACCCACTCCCCTCGATAGGGTGTCATGTGGACTTCAAAGTCGGCGCCGGTCGCCAGACTCCCCCAGAATCGATGGAAGGGCTCGGCCCACAAGAACGGCCAGGTGGCGTAGGTCACTGCACAGGCGGCGAGGGCGTATGCCCCCAGCAGCCACAGCCCGGTGCGCCCGCGGCGCAGCCAGTAGAGCACAATCAGCACACCGGCGAACGCGCCAACCTGGCGGATGGAGATGGTATAGCCGAGCAATGCCCCAGCCAACACCACCCATGCCACTGATCTGCCAGCACGCACCCTGGCAACGCCGGACGTCGCCCATCGCGCAACCATGGGCGCCAGTGCAATCCAAGCCAGCACCAGAAGCATCCGAGCGATGTCATGCAACCAGGCTAGAGCCACAAGGTACGCCTCGGGGGGCCCTTCTGCCCCGGAGGTCAACGCATCGGCGACGGCCTGTAGTGGAAACCAGGCGCCTCCCTTCGCCGCAGCTTCCGCCATAGTGACAAGCCATGCCTCCCGCCAACTCGGCGAGGCCAGGTTGGCCAGGAGGAGGAGGCCGAACAACAAATAGCCCAGCCCGAGCACTCGCTGGGGCGGGGAGGCGCCGCGCCATCCCCGGCGAAGCTCTTTCACAAAGGACGCTGGAGCAGGTTCGGCGTCCATGCTCCGGGCGATGACCCGGTCGACGGCATGCAGACCGACCGCCACACTAAGCAGGAAGAAGGCCAGGAACGGAGTGTCCTTCTGGTTGATGAAGGCATGGCCAAACAGCAGGGGCTGGGTGGCGAACAATGCCACAGCCATCCAGGCGATGCGTCGGCTTGTCAGGCGAAGCGCCAATGCGTAGAAGGCAACCAGGCCGACAAGGAAGCTCAGGTAGTTCACCAGATGGCGGCCGTCAGCGATGTGCCAGGCAGGGTTCAGCAGGACCAGCGCGCGGGCGAGGAGTGCGAGCAGCATGAAGTACGAGGGGCCGTGATGGGCAAGCGGATCGCCGTGGGAAAGGTAGTCCTGGTAGCGCTGGGGACTGCTGTACGCCTGCAGCGCGTCAGCGCCGACGGTGTAGTTGCGCTCCTCATCCCACGACATGCCATAGTCATCCCCCAGCCACGCGCCCGCCAGCAGGCCGACCAGCAGCAAGAGCGCCAACGGCGCCCAGGCAGAGCGAGAGAACGAGGAACGGAGACGAAAGTTGGACATCAAGCCCTGGCTGGTATCTGCAATGCAGTTCCGCTATCGCATGCCGTGCCCATGTGCTCAAACCGAACGGTGCGCTCGCACCTCAGCCGGATTGAGTATATCAACCCCATCACTCTCCGGCAGCCAGCAGGGTCGTGGGCGGTGCACGCTAGCCGCCGCACTGGCGCTCCTAAGAGGGTCCAGCCTATCGAGTGTAGCCGAGGTCTGCGATCGAGGCGCGGGGGGTTGGAGCCTGGCGGCTAGGGCGCCGCGTCGGGACTTGGGTGGACTTGCCAGACCTCGGCCGCGACCGACGGCCCGATGGTCACCGCGTAGACCAAGTCGGCGCCGCGAGTCATGGCATCCTCGGTATAGTGCGTGCAGACCAGCACGAACTCGGCACCCCCCCGCTCCGCACCTTCCTTGGTCATCTCCAGATCCGGCCGGGCATACTCGATGGCGCTGTGCAGGGAGCGCCGGGCGAAGACCACCGCGCCGGGAGACGCCACCTGGTTGACATACTCCTGCGCCTGGCGCAGCGAAAGACACCAGTAATCCAGGTGATACTTGCCGTTCGCCCCGCTCGTCCCCCCGGCATAGGCGTTGTAGTAGGCGTATTCGTAGGGATGCAGACGGACCAACCCCAGGAGACCGGGCAGGAGCAGAACGACCAGAACCATCGCCCGCAGCCAGAGCGGACGGATGAATCGGAACAGCAGGGCCAGGCCGTAGCCGAAGAACACAAACAGCGCCGGCAGCACGAACAGGATGTGGCGGAAGTTGTTGTAGTGGACTGACCCCGGCAGCATGTACAGCGCGGTGGTCACGCCGAACCACACCAGCACGATCAGCAGCACCGCCCGCCGCCCGGGGCGCCGGCGCAACTCCAACAGCGCCGCCACCAGGCCGACGACGGCGAGCGGCACAATCGGTTCGGTCAGCTGGATCGCCAGCAGGTGCGGCAGGTAGTCCCAGGGCATCGCCTCGGAGGGGTACCACTGCCCGCGGAAGAGCACCAGCTTCTGCTCGTCGAAATCGGCGAGGTATTGCAGGCTCTCGATCAAGCGTTCGACGGGCGCCGGCCACAGCCAGGGCCAGGTGAGGTAAGTCGCCAAACCGGCAACCGCCCACAAGACGAGCAGTGGACCGGCGGATTTCCAGCGCAGCCGGTGGACCAGATAGAGGCTGACCAGCAGGCCGGCGAAGCCGCCCAGCGGGCGGATGGACACGGTGAATCCGAGCAGCCCCGCCGCTGCAAGCAGCAGGAGATACGCTCGAGGCGGGCCAGGCAGGAGGCCCCGTCCTGCGCGCGGCAGCGCCTTGCGCGCCAGGAAGAAGCCAGTCGCCAGCCCGAGCACCGCCAGAAGAACCCGCCCGAACAGCCAGTAGGTGAATTCCACCTTGGCGCGGTAGACACCGACACCGGTCTTGTGGGCATCTTCGGCGATGAGCTCGTACAGCCGGTTGATCGGTTCCCATGCCTGATTGGTATGCGCCTGGCTGACTACGGATTTCGCCAGGCCCAGCAACTGCCCGAAGACCAGCAGGTCCAACATCAGCCAGGTGAAGCCGGCAAGCCAAAGGACGAAGGCCAGCTTCCAGCCCCAGGACCCTGAGCGCAGATCCTCTCGCAGAGCGTGGCGCAGGCCAGCAGAGCTCGCACCGCCCGCAGTCGCCCAGGCCGCTGCCAGCCGGTCGACGCCGGCAAGGCCGACGACGAGGGTCAGCAGGAAGAAGGCCATGAAGGGGGTGTCCTTCTGGTTGATGAAGCCGTGGCCGAAGAGCAAGGGCTGAGTCAGGAAGAACGCCGTTGCAGCCAGCGCGACGCCGCGTGGGAGCAGGCGNAGGCANAGGNCGTACAGTCCGNCCCCGGTGAGCAGGAAAGTCAGGAAGTTGGCCAGGTGACGGCCATCCGCCGGCTGCCAGGCCGGGACGATCCGCNGCGCGACTTCGCTGAAGGCCGTGAAGACCATGAAGTAGGAGGGGCCGTGGTGGCCGAGGTTGTCNCGCTCCATGAACGCGGCATAGGCATCGGCACTGGTGTAGGAACGCAGCGCCTCACGCCCCACGGCGGCATTCACATGCTCGTCGGCGCCCATGCCGTAGTCGTCCGTCCAGAAGAAAGCCAGGAAAAGGGCCAGCGCCAGCAGCCCGATCAGCGGGATCAGCGGCGCGGCGCGCCAGCGAGCGAGGAGGCCTGTGCCTTGGTTCATCGGATGGGCGGAGGGCGGCCGTCGCCTCGCGGCGACGTTCGCGGTCGCGCAAGTATATCCTGCGACCCAACCGCCTCTCGAGGGCGCATCAGGGCATTGCGGTCGGGCCGCGCCCAGGCGCAGGGCCTGCCTTGCGAGTCAGGCGACGATGTTCACCAAGCGCCCCGGCACGACGATGACTTGCCGCGGCGGCTGGCCCTGGAGCTGGCGCTGCACCGCTTCGCTNNCCAGCGCCAGCGCCCGGAGAGCCTGTTCGTCGATGTCGGCAGGAACCGACANCCGGTCGCGCACCTTGCCGTTGACCTGCAGCACGACGGTGATCATCTCCTCGTGGGCCAGCGCCGCATCGTAAGCCGGCCACGGTTGCTGGTGGATCGAGTACGGCTTGCCCAACCGTTGCCAGAGTTCCTCGGCAACATGCGGCGCAACCGGCGCCATCAGAAGCAGCAGCGTCGAAAGCGCCTCGTCCCACGCCGGCGAACCGGCCAGCGCCGGGCGAGCGTCGTGGAGTGCGTTGGCCATTTCCATGAGCGCCGAGACGATGGTGTTGAACTCAAAGGACTCGAAATCGCCGGAAATGCGGCGGATGGTCTGGTGCGTGACGCGGCGCAATTGCCGCGCCGCCTCGGCATCCGCCTGGGCGTGGCCGGCGCCCGGCTCGGTGACAAGCGACCAGACGCGGTTCAGCCAGCGCGCAGTCCCCTCGATGCCCTGACTGCTCCACGGGCCGCCTTCCTGCCAACGGTAGGCGAACATCAGGTAGGCGCGCAGGGCGTCGGCGCCGTAGCGCGCCACCAGCGAGTCGGGCGGCACGACGTTGCCCCGGCTCTTGGACATCTTCTCGCCGTCCTCNCCCAGGATGATGCCCTGGTTGCGCANCTGGAGCATCGGTTCGCCGAAGGGCAGCAGCCCCATGTCGCGCAGCGCCTTGGTGAAGAAGCGCGTGTAGATCAGGTGCATCGTGGCGTGCTCGATGCCGCCNGTATAGCANTCCACCGGCATCCAGTAGTCGAANTCCTTCGGATCCCAGGGGCCCTGGTTGTAGGTCGGGCTGAGGTAGCGGTATTGGTACCACGACGAACACATGAAGGTGTCCATCGTNTCGGTATCGCGCTCGGCCGGTTTGCCGCATGTNGGNCAGGTCGTCGTCTTCCACGTCGAGTGCAGCTTGAGCGGGCTCTCGCCGGTGGGCTTCCACTCGACGTCGTCCGGCAGCANAACGGGCAGCTGGTCTTCCGGAACGGGCACCTGACCGTGCTCCGGGCAATAGACGATCGGGATAGGCGTACCCCAGTAGCGTTGGCGCGAGATCAGCCAGTCGCGCAGGCGATAGATGACGGAGCCCTTGCCCGTGCCATTCTCCTCCAGCCAGCGAATGACCTTGCCCATCTCGGCCGGAGCCGCCGTTCCATCGAACTGCCCGGAGTTGATCATCTCGCCGTCGCCGGTGTAGGCTGCCTCCAGCGGCTTGCCGTCCCAGTCCGGCGGCGCGATCACGACCGGGATGGGAAGCTCGTACTTGCGAGCGAAGGCAAAGTCGCGCTCGTCGTGGGCAGGGACGGCCATGATGGCGCCGGTGCCGTAGGTCATGAGTACGTAGTCGGCAATCCAGATCGGAATGCGCTCCTGGTTCACTGGATTGGTCGCATAGGCGCCGATGAACACGCCCGTCTTGTCTTTGTCCGTCGCCTCACGCTGGATGTCGGACTGGCGTGCCGCTTGAGCCACGTAGGCCACAACCTCCGCCTTGCGGTCGGGCGTCGTCAGCCGGGCGACCAGCGGATGCTCGGGGGCCAATACCATGAAGGTCGCCCCCCACAGCGTGTCCGGCCGCGTCGTGAAGACCTCGATCAGGTCGTCCTTTTCCGACCGGAAGGCGACCGAGGCGCCCTGGCTACGGCCGATCCAGTTGGTCTGCAGGGTGCGCACACGCTCGGGCCAGTCGATGGTCGAGAAGTCGAGTAGCTCTTCGGCGTAACGCGTGATGCGGAAGAACCACTGGTCGAGGCTCTTCTTGATCACCGGCGTGCCGCAGCGCTCGCAATGCCGGTCGTCGCCCCACACCTGCTCCCGTGCCAGGGTCGTGTTGCAGTTCGGGCACCAGTCGACGGGCGAGAGCTTCTTGTAGGCCAGGCCGTGCTTGAACAGCTGGATGAAGAACCACTGCGTCCAGCGGTAGTACTCCGGATCGGCCGAGACGGCCTCGCGCTCCCAGTCGAACATCGTTCCGAGGGTTCGCAGCTGGCGGCGCATGTTGTCGATGTTCTGGTAGGTCCAGGTCTTCGGGTGAATGCCGCGCTTGATGGCGGCGTTCTCCGCCGGCAGGCCGAAGGCATCGAAGCCGATCGGGTACAGCACGTTGAAGCCGCGCATGCGCAGGTAGCGAGCGCGGGCATCCGAGGGCGCCATCGGGTACCAGTGCCCGAAGTGCAGGTCGCCCGAGGTATAGGGCAGCATGGTGAGGAAGTAGAACTTGGGGCGCGACGGGTCGATGCGGGCACGGTACAGCTGATCCGCCTCCCACTTCGCCTGCCACTTGGGCTCGATCGCCACCGGGTTGTAGCGCTCTGGCTTCCCCGCTGCCGCAGGACTTGCCGGCTTGGTTGACTTTCCCATCCCATCTGCTCCTTGTCGCCTTGCGACGGCGTCGCTGCGGGGACACACCCGGCAAACAAATACCCCCCTCGCCTTCCAGGGACGAAGGGGGCAACTCCGCGGTACCACCCTGATTGCCCCAATCCACGGGGCCACTCGATGCCGCGCTAGCGGGCGGAACCCGTCGCCGGCTAGCTCACGGTCTCACCGGCGAAGCCTGCCCCGAGGGACCACAGGCGAGTTGGGCCTTGCTGTCCGGCGCTCCGCAGGCGCCGCAGCCGTTTGGCTGCGGCACACCCATGCGGCGCATGGAGAGCGCTCGCCGGGTGCGCCTTGCCGGGATCTCACCCTCCCCGGCTCTCTGACGGATGGCCTACTGCTCCTGTGCTGGCCGCTGTTCAGTTGTCAGGTGGACCCAGTGGGATTCGAACCCACGACCTTCTCAATGCCATTGAGACGCGCTCCCAACTGCGCTATGGGCCCTTGGCGATCCAGTGGACCTGGAGGGATTCGAACCCTCGACCTCTTCAGTGCGATTGAAGCGCGCTCCCAACTGCGCTACAGGCCCCCAGCGAAGGGTCCGCGCATTCTAAACGAGCCGATAGGCCCTGTCAAGCAGCCGGGCTCGGCCTGTCATTCAAACTTGAAAAGTGAACCGTTCAAACCTGAAAAGTGAACCATTTGCACTGGAAAAGTGAACTGGCCGTGGTAGGGTCTGCCACCTTTCCCGGGAGGCGACCATGGGCCAGCTCCATAAGCGGTTTTCGGCTGAGCAGATCAAGTTCCTGCTCCAGGCATACTGTCAGGGTACTGTGAACAGGGCTGAGATCCAGGAGATACTGGGCATTGGCAAGACCCGCTTCTTCGCCTTACTGAGGGAGTACCGCCATGATCCCCAGGCCTTCTCCCTCACCTATCGGCGGACAACGCCAGCCAAGTTGTCGCCGGCTGTTGAAACCGAGATCGCCAGGCAACTGCTCCGGGAGAAGAAGTTGGTCGAAGACCCTGACCTCCCCATCTCTGACTACAACTACTCTGCCCTGCGCGATCGGCTGAAGAAGAAGTGCATCTCCGTCTCCACCACCACCATCACCCGTCGGGCTAAGTCTCTCGGCTGTTACATCCCTCACCGCAGAACCAGACCCCACGACCGCGAAGTGCTGACCGCCTCCATTGGCGCCCTGGTGCAACACGATGCCTCTTACCACCTGTGGTCGCCTTCGGCGCAAGAGAAATGGACCCTGATCACCTCCATCGATGACTTCAGTCGCAAGCTACTCTTCGCCGACTTCTTCCCTCACGAGACCACCTGGAGCCACATCCAAGCCGCTCAGGCTCTCATGCAGGCCTACGGTATTCCCTTGCGCTATTATGTCGACTCCTTGCGCATCTTCCGCTTCGTCCAGGGGCGAGACAGCTTCTGGCGCAAGCACNTCTTGCAGACCGACGAAGCTGATCCTCAGTGGAAACAAGTCATGCAAGTCCTGGGCGTGGAGGTCGTTCACGCTCTCTCGCCTCAGGCCAAGGGCAAGGTCGAGAGACCTTACCGCTGGATGCAAGACCGCATCGTTCGAACATGCGCCTTAGAGAGCATCTCCTCTCTGGACGAGGTGCGCAGCGTCCTGAAGGAAGAAGTCGACCGCTACAACAATCACCAGGTCCATTCCACCACCGGAGAGATCCCCAGCATCCGCTTTGCCCGGGCCCGCCAAGAAGCCAACAGCCTCTTCCGACCCTTTGCCCTCCCCAAACCCTACACCTCCCCCAAAGACGTATTCTGCCTACGCCAGAAGAGACTGGTCAACGCCTACAACCGTATCTCCTTGTTGAACCGGGAAATCCAGGTCCCCAACGTCCCCCTCAGGGAGGAGGTCGAAGTGCATATGGTCCCCAACCTCGACAAGCAGCTCCTGGAACTCCGCATCTGGTGGAAGCAGCAGATGGTGCACTCGGTCGCCTTCCCCCTCCAGGGAATCAGAGTTCACTTTTGAAGTTTGAAGGAGTTCACTTTT
>Ga0031656_10000458_pt1 | contig 14002 bp, 17 predicted proteins | sample FrelakmetDIP11DI_FD_55080 | JGI IMG/M metagenome (GOLD analysis project Ga0031656, IMG submission 55080) | Freshwater lake sediment microbial communities from the University of Notre Dame, USA, for methane emissions studies - DIP11 DI | ecosystem: Environmental > Aquatic > Freshwater > Lake >... | reverse complement strand
GAGCCTAAATAAGGGTCAGGTCTTGTTTCTTGTACTATGGTATGCCCCATATTTTCTTCTCCCCAGTCCTTTCCGGCGATTCTGCACTTGCTCCCCTTCTTNGTTTGATGCTTCCCATCGAATATACATATTTGTACCAGTAATGCTCAATAATTTCAAGAAATTTGGGACGTTTATAAGCANGTGAANTGGAGCGAGATAGAAAGAACGTTTTTTTTGTAGAATATTTCTTCAGGGAAAAAATCGAACTCAAGGCAGGTGTAATAGGAGAACATGATGGACAATGAAGAATTGATGCATGATCTGATTATAGATCGATTGCGGAGAAAATTTGCCAGGGAATATAAGGAAATTAGGGTTAACAGGGAGGGGGATCCAGATATCGCCCTATCCAATCATGGGCTCACCATTGCTGTAGTGGAAGTGGAGACGGAAAATAGCATAACGCCTGAAAAAGCAAAGATCTGGAGGGAGTTATCGCGGTCAGGTTCAAAATTGATCCTCATAGTTCCCCACAATTCAAAAGCGAAGACAATGGAGCTGCTCTGGGAACAGGGGATTGCTGATAAAGTCGGAATCGGCAGCTACGAGATTAAGATCACTATGCCATAAGGAGGCAAACATATGCCCGCTAAGATAAAGATTACGGTTATGAATATTGTGGCGGACGCTGAGCTTTTTGACACCGCTACGGCAAAGTCTGTCGCCGATGTGCTTCCTTTCGAAGCAAAACCTAACGNATGGGGAGACGAGTTTTATTTTGAAATCCCCGTTAAGCTGCCGCCAGACGAGACAGCAACAACAAAGGTGTCGGTTGGCGACATCGGCTATTGGCCGCCGGGTAATGCCCTCGCAATTTTCTTCGGACCGACTCCGATGAGCAAGGGCGCGGAACCCGTGCCCGCAAGTGAAGTAAATATCGTCGGCAAGATTATCGGCGATGCAACTATTTTTAGAAAAGCAAAGGGCGCAAGCGTCATCAGACTTGAGAGATGCTGATTTCTGGGATAAGCACAGTTTTGAGGATTATCAGAAGGATACAGAAATAGCCAAGATACGGTTTGTTAAAAAACCTAAGAAGTCTATAACAATAAGGCTCGACCCTGAAGACGTTAAATCAGTCGTGCAAATAGCTGATCAAAAAGGCTTAAGTTACACATCGCTTCTCAGAATGTGGATAAAAGATCATCTTGTAAAGGAGTCAAGAAAGATTGCCTGAAACTTCGACGGGATACTTTTGGCCTTTATCTGCCTGATCTCCATATTCCTCACTCATTTTGCAGCTTGAGAAAGGCCATCGATAAGGCCGTCCGGTGTTGATGCAATTTTTCTCGCGGGGATGCCAAGGGCTTCTTCCACGTCATGGAGAGTTATATTATCAAGGAATCTGTCTTCTCCATCGAGCACAACATCTGGCACAAGCACTATTTCATGTCCGTCTGTCCTGTCCAGGGCTGTTTTTATAACATCCCTTCCGGTGAGCAGACCTGCAACGGTTATGGACGAGCCAAAAAATCTGTTCTCGACCGGTAGTAGTTCGATATGTACATTTTCTCTCTCTGAGAATCTTTCAACAAACTTCTTCAGAAAAGGATAAAATGATATGCCGGTAAAGGTAAGAAATTTCTTTTTGCGTTGCAAGGTCCTATGGATTTTGAGTTTTTTTGCCTGATTAAGAAACAGGGGAACCATCCCGACTCCGTTCTCAATCTGGTGGCGTTCACCATATTCCCTGAGGGGTGGAAATGGCCTCTCTGCCTTCAGAAAGAGTTCGTCCGCACCATAGATAAGGGGATTGCCATGACGTTTCACGTATTTCTTCTGAAACGATTCTATGATCTTCAGTGCTTCGAGTGCATCTTCCTTTTCGACAGGGACGATATGCTGTTTCCTATGCATAGTTAAGCCAACCGGAACGACAGCGACAGACAGAAGATAGGGATAAAACTTGTAAAGATCGCTGAGCGTCTGCTGAAGTTCTTTGCCGTCATTATATCCGGGGCAGAGTACAATCTGAACATTAAACCGCACCTTATTATCGCTGAGGAATTGCAATTCCTTTGTGATATCAGGTGCTTTTGGATTCCCAAGCAATCTGTTCCTCACTGTTCTGTTTGTTGAATGCACAGAAATAAAGAGAGGAGTCAGTCTCTGTTCGATGATGCGTTTTTTGTCTTCTTTACTGAGATTAGAAAGCGTAATGTAGTTTCCATAGAGGAATGACATCCTGTAATCTTCGTCTTTTACATAGAGTGTTTTTCTGAGTCCCTGAGGAAGCTGTTTGACAAAACAGAAGATACAGTTATTCCTGCACGTCATGATCTTGAACGGTTTGAATTCAATACCGAATGCCACTCCTTCCTTTTTGTTGATAAACAGGCTCATTTCCCTGTTGTCCCGCTTGAATTCGATCTGTATATCTTCGTCTGTGCCGTAATAGATGAAATCAATCGGGTCCCGCAACCGGTGGGCATTTACCGATAGCAGGGTATCACCGGGATGAAGTCCTGCTTTGTCTGCAGGGCTGCCCGGTTGAATGGTATCTATCTGGAGGCCGCACTCAGCCTGCATGCGTAATCTTTAACCCCCTGAACATATAGTGAATTGCCGAGAGAATGCTGACCCCGGCAGTGATGATGAAAAAAGTGTTGTGAATGTCCGGGAGAACAGGCAGATTGATATCGATAAGAATATAGGCGATCAGTAAACTTTCCAGCCATATCGTCGCCTTCCCAAGCATTGACGGTTCAACCCGCGAGGAGCCGGTGATAAAGTGGAGAACAAACCAGCCTGTGACGACAATGATATCCCTGCTGATAACCGTTATCGTAAGCCATTTCGGTATCCAGCCATAGACTGAAAAGATGACAAATGATGTAACGAGAAGAAATTTATCGGCCAACGGGTCAAGAAAGGTGCCCAGGAGGGTCTTCTGGTTTTTCATGCGCGCAAAAAGACCATCGAATACATCGGTAAGCGCTGCGATTATGAACAGGAAGAGTGAATAATCGTAGCGGGTATATATTATTGATGTAATAAAAATTGGAATAATAACAATTCTGGTTATTGTCAATGTGTTGGGTATGTTCAATGCTCCTACGGTTACCCCCTTAATCAACTTCTTCCCCCCGGACATTGTGCACTCTGTCAAGGAATATTTAAGGGCAGGGAATGAAATTGCAGATTCAGTCCAAGCCGTTGATAACATGACTCCCGGGAAATATCCCCGCTGGTACTTTTTCGGCTTTTGCGCTGTGAAACGGACGATATTTCATGGCACGGTCTGTTTATTATGCTGTGCAATGTTTTCGCGTGGCAGTCTTCCACTGCAAAGCGGTGCTTTGCCAATGCCTTTCGGGCAGACACAAGATGCTTTTCTGCACGGGGTCTGTCACCCGTCAGGAAAGCAATTTCTCCCAGGCCGAGTCTGCAGTATATTATTCCTCTCGGATCCTTTGTCTCCTTGAAGTACTGCATTGCTTTCATCATTTGATCACGAGCTTTCTGATGCTTGCCGTTCATTTTGTATGCAGTGCCAAGCCCCCAGAGCGTATATGCATAGCTGACCTTATCACCGATAGTCCTGTATAGCCTTGTTGCCTTTGCAAAAGAGAAAAAAGCGTCTTCATAGTCCTCAAGCATTCTGTATGCATTCGCGATACCGCAGAAGGAGTAGGCCTTGCCAAAGGTGTCATGCATATCTGAGAACAATCTGTTTGCCGCGATATAGTATTTCAGGGAATCTTTTATCCGGCCTGCGACGCGGGAGGCACCGCCGAGACCACAGAGGCAGTAACCGATACCCTGATTATCAGAAAGAGCCTTAAAAAGCCGATAGGATTCCCTGAACGCTTTGAGTGCACTGGGGATATCCCCCTTGATTCTCAGAGCACCTGCCTCTGCCCAGAGGGCAAAAGCAAGCCCATGCCTGTCATGTTTGGTCTCATATGTTTTCTTTGATGTGCGGATGAGGCGAACCGCTTTCTGCCATATGCCCTGCGCCCGTAACGAAAGACCCAGCCCTATCCGCGCATCAGCAGCCTTGTCCAGGGAATGGATTCCGCGGGCGAGTCTTACAGCCGCCGTATACATTTTTGCGGCATGTTCAAAACGACCTGTCATTCTATAAACGTCACCAAGGGCACGTATGCAATGATATGTTCCTTCCTTATCCCGGATCTTCCTGGAGACCTGCAAAGCTTCCTTGAATAGTTTGATAGACTGCTGATAGCGGGCTCCCTCTCTCAGGGTTTCGGCTGCAGCAATAATATTATCTATTTCGGGTGATTTCACGAAATTTTCTCACAACGGNTGCATAATCTTCAGCATTGAAAAAAGCAGATCCCATGACGAGGATATCTGCTCCGGCNCCTATAATGTCAGGGATGTTTTCGAGTTTTACTCCTCCATCTATTTCTATGGATGGAGTGAGTCCCTTCTCCCGGATGAGTTTTTTCAGCATCTTTATCTTATCAATGACCTGAGGGATAAATTCCTGTCCCCCAAAGCCCGGATTAACAGACATAAGTAAAACGAGATCGATATCCGGCACAATGTCTTCAAGGCTCCATACAGGCGTTGCCGGATTCAGTGACACTCCTGCCCTCACGCCGCTTTCTTTTATCCGTTGGACAGTCCTGTGCAGATGTATGGAAGCCTCATAGTGTATCGTCAGATAATCAGCTCCAGCCTTGATAAAATCCCCCAGATATGAATCAGGTTTCTCGATCATGAGATGGACATCAAGAGGTAAGGAGGTAATGGTACGGATGGCTTCTACGATGGAAGGACCTATGGTTATGTTGGGAACAAAATGACCGTCCATAATATCGATGTGGAGCATATCAGCTCCCGCGGTTTCAGCCGCCTTGATTTCTTCGCCGAGAGATAAAAATTGTGCCGAGAGTATCGAAGGTGCTATTTTGATCATACCTGCTCCGGAAACGATAATTTTGAGGTTATATAATAAAATGAATTCAGAATAGCTTCAAGTAAATTGTATCTCCGGTCTTTATCTGCTTGCCGGGGTCCGGTTTCTGTGCTTCTACGGTTTCTCCCGAACCTTCGGCTGTTACTTTCAGGTTCAGTTGTTTCACCAGTGCTGTCGCCTGTTCAAAAGACATTCCTGTAAAATCAGGACAATGATACCTTTTTTCATAGGGCCCGAGACTGACAAGCACGGTTATCATATCACTGACCTGGTCTTCAGGNCCGGGTTTCTGAGCCAGAATTCTGTCCTTTTCAACAACATCTGAATGAACCGGTACAACCTTNGCTATCTTTAAGCCTTTCTGCAGCAGTAAGGATTCAGCGTTGATAAGCGTTTCATCGACGAGCAGGGGAACTGACTTAATTCTTTGGCCTTTGCTGATGACAACTTTTATCCCCCTTCGTTCTTTCACCTTATTGCCAGACGGCACATCCTGCCTGATAATATTTCCTGAAGGAACAACAGCATCATAATCTTCACCCTCGATCTTGAGATAAAGACTCTTATTCCCCAGCAGTTTATTGCCTTCCAGAAGACTCTTGCCATAAAGGTCAGGGACTTCAACAGTCCGGCTGAAACTCAGAACCTTAAATGTTAAGTATCCGAAGATCAGGCCGAGCATGACGAAAGCGAGAATGTACAGAGGGAATCTCACGAGAGATCGAATTTCCTTATTCACGGTCTGCTCCTGATACCTTTTTCACTATCAGGTTGCTGAAAAAGTCTATTTCTGTCACCCTGAACTTGTTTCAGGGTCTCATAACTTATTGATTNTACGAGATGCTGAAATAAATTCAGCATGACAAACTGTCCATTTTGAGACTTTTTCAGCAACCTTATAGAACGTAGCAGCATAGGTTCTGTCATGAGATTTTAGCAAAAAACAGTATTGCCTCTTTCACCTGAGATATATCAACGCTGGTATTCAGGCACGGGCCGAAAGGACGTTGATTGGTAATACCGAGAATCGGGAGCGGATAGGTATCCGCTATCCCGCTGCTCAGATCATTTTCACATGCAACAGCAATAACAGCATCCGGCTTCGTTTCCTGAATAACCCTTCTTGCAAGTGAACCGCCNGTGGCAACAAAAAGNTTCAGGTGATTTTCCTCGGCGAGNTGGATCAGGTCTTTTATCTCGCATCTCCCGCATCTTTTGCAGTTGTAAATATTATATGTGAGCCTGATGTCGCATTCATTGATCTGAAGACAGTGCGGGAGAAGGAGAAGGAGATTCTCCGGCCTGAATTTCTCTTTCCTGACTAATCTATTATTGAGGTTAATAATGAATTTCTGGTATTTCTCTTTCTTGTTTCCTGCAAGAGATCCGGCAAACATGAGGAGAGGATAGAGAAATTTGAGTGCTATTCCTCTTGCCAATCTATGGCTCATCGAAAAACATACCCTCTTGCAGCCGCCTTCCCCGAAGGAAATCTCTCGTTGCCATCAGCCGCTTCCCTTGGGGTTGCATCTCGATAATCGTAATGAACCCTTCCCCGGTGCCGATAACAAGCTCTTCACCAGCTTGTTCGATTCTGCCCGGAATCCCGGATCCCCGGGATTCCCGTACCTTGGTGATTTTAATCCTTTCATTCTTGAAATAACAATATGCGCACGGCCATGGATACATCCCGCGGACCATGTTGGATATCTCGACCGCGGTTTTTGACCATGTAATCTTCCCATCCTCTTTTTTTAAAGGAGGTGCATAGTTCGGTGTTCCCGTCTGCGGGATTCGCTGCAGCGAACAGTCTTTGATTTTTTGAATCGTCTTCATCAGTAATGCAGCTCCGAGATCCGCGAGTCCTCTGCCGAGCGACTCCGCAGTAGCATCATCCTCAATGACTGTCTCTTCCTGGAGCAGTATGTCACCTGTGTCCAAGCCTTCATCCATATACATTGTTGTGATGCCGGTCTTTCTCTCTCCATTGATTATTGCCCACTGAACCGGTGCAGCTCCCCGGTATTTCGGCAGCAATGATGCATGCACATTGATGCAGCCTCGTGGCGGGAGTTTCAGTATCCCGGGGGGGAGTATTTTCCCATATGCAACGACAATAATAATCTCAGGTTTCATGATGGAGATTTCTTCATGGAATGACGGATCCTTTAGTGTTGAAGGCTGTAATACCGTACAGTCGTTCTGCAGCGCGAGTTCCTTGACCGGAGAAGCGGCAGGGAGCCGGTCTCTCCCTTTTCGTTTGGCAGGTTGTGTAACGACTGCAATGACTTCTTCATCAGAATGAAGGAGAGCCGTTAATGTCGGGACAGCAAATGCAGGAGTGCCGAAAAAGACTATTCGCATTTAAAGTTCAAGTACGTTGCGCAGAGGGCAGATGATTACTCTGGAGCGGATTTTTTTGCTGATAGTCGAAGAAATTATTAAAAAAATAATGAGGCAAAAGCCTCGGAGGTCGGAACGACCGAGAATGAGCAACAGAGTAATCATCTGCCCTCTTTTCCCCACGAGTCACTTCGCTTCACTCAACTGCTTTTTATACCGCCTTTTAAAGAACTCCCTCTTTATGGGACTCATCCTGTCAAGGAGCAGGAGCCCTTCAAGATGATCTAATTCGTGCTGAATCGCTCTGGCGAGAAGCCCCTCGGCTTCTATCGCAATATCTTTGCCTTCTCTGTTGACACCCTTGAGAAAAACCTTCTCGGCTCGCTTGATTGAAGTCAGATACCCGGGAATGCTCAGGCATCCCTCTTCAGCTTCGACAGAACCGTCTCTCTCCACGATCAAAGGATTGATGAGAACAATAAGGGGAGCCTTGTCCTCCCTCAGACTGAGATCAATGATGCAGAGCTTCTGCGGGATTCCGACCTGATTTGCTGCAAGCCCGACACCATGGACCGCACGCATAGTCTCTATCATGTCATCGATGAGCCGCTGGGTAATCCCGTCTATAGTCTGGACCGGAGTTGTTTTTTGTTTGAGAATTTTATCAGGATATTTCCTGATTTCAAGCACTCCCATACAACCATTATAAAACATTTCTTCTGCAGATGTCCGGCTGCTCTGAATTTTCTTGACGGTCATGACATGCACCATGTAGAATTTTATACTTTTAAATACGATCCGGAGGTTTTTGGATTAAACCCGATAAATTCGATTCGAAGGAAGATAAAGAGATTTACCGGCATAGCACCTCTCATGTCATGGCGCATGCCGTGAAGACTCTCTTCCCCGATGCAAAACTTGCCATCGGCCCCGCAACAGACGAAGGTTTCTATTATGATTTTGACGTCGAGAGGACGTTTACGCCCGAAGACCTCTCTCTGATAGAAAAGAAGATGTCCGAAATAATACAGCAGAACAATTCATTTGTGAGGAGAGAAGTTTCGCGGCAAGAGGCAATTGCGCTTTTTCAGGAAAAGGAAGAACCATACAAAGTTGAACTGCTTCAAGAGATACCGGACGATGATGTATCGCTGTACGAGGAAGGTGGTTTTGTCGATCTGTGCAGGGGACCGCATATAGAGACTACCGGTCAGGTAACTGCATTCAAGCTTTTAAGTATCGCAGGCGCCTACTGGCGCGGTAATGAAAAGAACAAGATGCTCCAGAGAATTTACGGGACTTCCTTCACCGATAAAAAAGCCTTAAAGGATTACCTCAATTTCCTTGAAGAGGTGAAGAAGAGGGATCACCGGAAACTCGGGAAAGACCTCGACCTGTTCAGCACAAGCGATGAGATCGGCGCCGGGCTTATTGTCTGGCATCCGAACGGGGCATTGATTAGGAGAGCGATAGAAGATTTCTGGCTCAAGGAGCATTATAAGTCCGGATATAAGGTGCTGTATTCACCGCATATTGCCAAACTCAATTTATGGGCAACGAGCGGACATCTCGACTTTTACCGGGAAAATATGTACTCGCCCATGGAGATCGAGGGGATAGACTATGAGATCAAGCCCATGAACTGCCCCTTTCACATCCATGTCTATAAACATGCATTAAGAAGTTATAAGGAACTGCCGATACGGTTTGCTGAATTAGGCACTGTTTACCGGTATGAACGTTCAGGAGTTCTTCACGGTCTCTTGCGGGTGAGAGGATTCACACAGGATGATGCACACATATTCTGCAGGGAAGACCAGATTGAGGATGAAATCCTCAGGGTGCTGGATTTTACCCTCTTTATTCTCAAGACATTTGGGTTTGACCGGTATGACATTTACCTTTCAACGAGACCTGATAAATATGTTGGTACCCTCGAGAACTGGGAAAGGTCAACGAATGCCTTGAAAAAAGCTCTTGAAATCAAAGGACTCATATATGATATAGACCCGGGAGAAGGAGTTTTCTATGGGCCAAAGATAGATATTAAAGTCAAGGATTCATTGAACAGGCAGTGGCAGTGCAGCACAATCCAGGTTGATTTCAATAACCCCGAGCGTTTTGCCATGATGTACCGGGGGAGCGATGGGAAAGAGCACAGGCCGATAATGATACACAGGGCATTGATGGGTTCCCTGGAAAGGTTTTTTGGGATACTGATAGAGCACTATGCAGGATCTTTCCCCGTATGGCTTACACCGGTACAGGTAAAGATTCTGACGATTGCAGAACGACATGCCGATTATGCAATGAGTCTTTCGGAAACGCTGAAAAAAGAAGAGATACGCACTGAACTGGATATCGAGAACGAAAAGATCGGCTATAAAATAAGGAATGCCACTCTTATGAAAGTGCCGTATTTGGTTATAATAGGCGATAAAGAGGTGTCGGAAAATACGGTTACGGTCAGGAAACGTTCCGGTGAAAACATTGGGCCGTTTACGGTAACTGAACTATTGGGGATTTTGAAGGAAAAGATTACAACGAAAACTCTCGAAATATAAAATCAGGAGGTGAAAGCATAAGCAGGGATATTAGATTCAACCAGCACATAAGGGCCAGGGAAGTGAGGGTAGTTGATGTTGATGGAGGCCAACTCGGTATAATGCCGGTTTTTGAGGCGTTAAAAGTCGCAAAGGAAAGAGGGCTTGATCTTGTAGAAGTGGCAACAAACGTCGTGCCACCGGTCTGTAAGGTGCTTGATTTCGGGAAGTACCGATATCAGTTGAGCAAGAAGCAGACGCAGAAGAAGGCAATGGGTGTCAAAGAGGTCAAGATACGGCCTCGGATAACGGAATACGACCTCGGGTTAAAGGTAAAGAACATCAGGCGTTTCCTCGATGAGGGCAACAAGGCAAAAGTGACGATGTTTTTTAGGGGGAGGGAGATCATCAGGCCTGAACTCGGGATGAAGGTCTTCGAGAAAATGACGCAACTTCTTGCCGGAAAGTTTAATGTCGAGCAGGCACCGAAGCTCGATGGAAATCATATTACCATGGTAGTCACTCCGAAATCTTAAGGTACAGAGAATTTGGTCATAAGATAGTCAATTTACACTTCTTTATAATATCTGATATAATATCTTTTCAATTTTTCACAATTGCCAATAACGAATGACAAACAAAAATGATTTTTTGTGGAGGAAGGAATGCCAAAGATCAAAACCCACAGAGGTGCTGCTAAAAGGCTGAAGGTTACCGGCACGGGACAACTCATGAAAAGGAGCGGTTATAAGAGCCACCTCCTTACGGGGAAATCAGCCAAGAGGACAAGAAGTCTCAGGAAAGCGTCTTTGGTCTCAAAAAGTGATTATGGTAGAGTGAAAAATCTTCTGCCATACGGATAAGGCGAAAGTGATGAGTTGTATGGCAAACGTGAAACAGGGGAAATATTACCTGAAGACTGAACGCACACTATTAAAAGGATTAAAAGGTCGTTGAGGAGGAATAGATGCCAAGGGCAAAGGGTGGATTTAAGACACGGAGAAGAAGAAAAAAGATATTGGAAAGGGCGAAGGGTTATTATGGATCCAAAAGCCGACTCTACCGCATCGCNACNGAGGCGGTTGATAAAGCTTTGCAATATTCATACAGGGACCGCAGGGTTAAGAAACGAGAGTTCAGGGCCCTCTGGATTATCAGGATCAACGCAGCCCTGCGTGCTGTTGGTATGACCTACAGCCAGTTTATGCCGAGACTGAAAACGGCAAATATTGCATTGAACAGAAAGGCACTCGCTGATATGGCTTACAGTGACCCTGCCGCCTTTCATCAGCTTGTAGAGAAAGTAAGAAGTTGAAGTAAGAAGTGGAGGACCTCCTTGCTCTCAGAGATTCATTCCATAAGGAATCCGAATCAGTCACCTCGTTACCGGAACTCCAGCAGCTGAAAGTAAAATATCTGGGTAAGAAGGGTCTTGTCACAGAAAAGCTCAAGACCCTCTCTGCTATTGCCCCCGAACAGCGGCCCGCCTACGGCAAAACAGTCAATGAGCTTAAGCAGCATATCGAGCAGGAAGTAATCAGGGTCGAGTTGCTCCTCAAGCAGGAAGAATATAAAAAGAGTATCCTCACAGAAGCTCTCGATGTAACCCTGCCGGGAAAATATACTCCTTTTGGCAGAGAACATCCGATTCATAAGGTGCTTTCCGAGATAACCGGAATTTTTTCCTCAATGGGTTTCGAGGTAGAAGAAGGACCTGAGGTAGAACTCGACTATTATAATTTTGAAGCGCTGAATATACCCAAAAACCATCCTGCACGTGATATGCAGGATACGTTTTATATCTCTGATGAGGTCGTCCTCAGAACCCATACATCACCCGTGCAGATCAGGGTCATGGAAAAGAGAAAGCCGCCGTTGAAGATTATCGCTCCTGGAAAGGTCTACCGCTGTGATGCTGATATCTCTCACACACCGATGTTCCACCAGGTCGAAGGATTCATGGTGGATACGGATATTGCCTTCAGTGACCTCAAAGGTGTTCTGCAACTTTTTATCCACAGCATGTTCAGTGCCGAGACACCGGTAAGATTCAGGCCGAGTTACTTTCCCTTTACCGAGCCAAGTGCGGAGGTTGATATCGGCTGTATTTTCTGTTCAGGAAAAGGCTGCAGGGTCTGCAAACAAACGGGTTGGCTCGAGATACTGGGTGCAGGCATGATTCATCCGCGGGTATTTGAATATGTTGGATACAATCCGGAAATGTATACGGGGTTTGCCTTTGGCATGGGAGTCGAGCGCATAACCATGCTGAAGTTCGGCATTGACGATATCAGGCTCTTTTTCGAAAACGATCTGCGGTTNCTCAGGCAGTTCTNATACTATCCTTTATTCTTACATTATCCTGATACAAGGNNTTGCANTTGATACTACTTCACCGANNTGAGNGGCAGCTTCACTTCCTGCCTGTTTCAGCTTCATTATTAANTCTCCTGCNTGAGAACCGGGNACAGAGAAGATAAGCCCTCCGGATGTCTGGGGGTCAAAGAGCAGNTCTTCCTCNCGCCTGGATATTTTCGCTTCTATCTCCATATATCCGTCCAAAATTTTTCTGTTTGCTTTGTTGCTCCCTGTTGTTTCACCTTTTTGATACATCGCACGTGCATTCGGATAAAATGGAATCTCTTTATAAAAGAGGTTTATCTGTTTCCTGCTTCCTTTTGCAATTTCAAGCGTATGGCCGGCGAGACCGAATCCTGTTACATCAGTACACGCGTGAATGTCATATCCCAGTGCAACAGCAAGGGCATTTTTATTGAGAGATGCCACTTGTGGCAGGATTAATTCCAATTCCCGGTAGGGCAGCTTTTTTGACTTGCTGGCATTGAATAACACTCCTGTTCCAAGAGGCTTTGTAAGAATCAGGACATCTCCCTCTTGAGCTCTGGAGTTTGTCAGTATTTTCTCGGGATGCACAACACCGGTTACTGCCAACCCGTACTTTGGCTCATTATCATCCACGGAGTGTCCACCACACATGGAGGCACCCGCTTCAATAACCTTGTCATGTCCACCGCGGAGGATTTCCTTCAGACATTGTTTGTCCAGTATTTTTGACGGGAACATAATGAGATTAAGAGCCGTCAGTGGTTTCCCTCCCATGGCATATACATCTGAGAGTGAATTTGCAGCAGCAATCTGTCCAAACCAGTAAGGGTCATCTACAGGCGGTGTGATAAAATCCACGGTGCTTACCAGTGCAATTTCCGGAGTCAGGCGGTATACTGCTGCATCATCAGCAGTGTCGAAACTGACTAAGAGGTTAGGATCATTTGATGATGTCAGAACCTTCAGCGCGTCCGACAAATCTGACGGACCAATTTTAGCTGCTCAGCCGCACGTGCGTGAAAGGCCGGTTAATGTCTTTTTTCTGAAAAGTTTCATTTAATCACCATCAGGCAAATTGTAAAAAAAACCTTATAAATAATTATCCCTTGAGAGATGATAGAAATCCAATAGAAAATCTCAATGAAAATAGCATTACTCATAGAAAAGCTGAATTATGTAACCGGATGGGTTTCTTCAGAACAAAGAGTTAAAGGGCGGTGCATTGGACAATGCCCTTCAGGAGCAGACCTGGGACCCCAGCATAAAATCGCTCTGTCATTTTCCGGATGTCCTCTTTGCCATGAGCGAGAAACTCGACCAGACGAGGAAGCTGGGATATGCTTTTCTGAGCCAGGAGGATGAGGTAATGACCACTGTACAGGAGTTGCGGCTTAAAGCCAAGATGCAGGGAAATCTCAGGACGACAGAAACACAGAAATAATGGGAAACCCTTGTTTTATAGATCAATACCTGAATGATTCTATTCAACTGCCACAAATGTTTCAGTACGTGTCAAGCCCTTGATTTTCCGGATATCCTTCAGAATTTTGCTGAAAATATCATTCATATCCCTGGCCTCAAGGATTGCAATGAGATCATAGGCACCTGTTATGATATCTGCATCGACCACCCCTTTTGTCCCCCGCAGTGTATCTCTTACGAAGATTTCCTTACCGGCTGTGAGATTTGCGAGCATATAAATCCTTGCCATACAGCACCTCCTCTATAGACAGTTTCTTCATAGGAGTCTTTCGCATTAAAGTTGAAAACACCCTGGATCCCCCGATCCCTCCAAAAGGACGGCGGGCAAGCAAGTCGGGGGATGACATTCTTAAGTGTT
>Ga0031656_10000456_pt1 | contig 14014 bp, 10 predicted proteins | sample FrelakmetDIP11DI_FD_55080 | JGI IMG/M metagenome (GOLD analysis project Ga0031656, IMG submission 55080) | Freshwater lake sediment microbial communities from the University of Notre Dame, USA, for methane emissions studies - DIP11 DI | ecosystem: Environmental > Aquatic > Freshwater > Lake >... | reverse complement strand
CTGGATTGCATGACCAGAGCAAGGCAACTGCGCCAGCAGTATGTGGACTTGCCATGGATGTTCCGCTATACCCACAACTCCAGCTGTTTGTCGGGATCGCTGAGCATATACTCACACCCGGAGCTGATAGATTTGGCTTTGTAAATGGCTCATGCCCAAATACAGAAGGACCTCGACTGGAAAAACTAGCGATTCCACGACTCACATCATGGGCTGCACTGGCAAAGGATGCCTGGTAGTCACCTGGAGATCCAATCGTGCTGCAGTTGGGTCCAGTGTTCCCTGCTGAGAAAGCGGGAAAAATACCAGCTGCGCGCCAGGCGTTCACTTTTGTGAGATACCAATCATTGCTGCTTCCACCTCCCCAGGAATTATTGACGATATTTGGACGGTTGGATGGATTTCCATTGGGTGCCAGGATCCAATCGGCACAGGCACTAAGGGAAAACTCTGAGCAGGAGTTGGTTTCACAACCCTTGCATGCGATCCATTGCGCACTGGGAGCTACGCCTGAAAGGTAGGTTAAGCTTGGATCATCATCACCGACCATCGTTGCCATGGTATGAGTACCATGGCCGTTATTATCGCAGGCACTCCCACCGCAGACAATTGCTGGATCATTCCAACACGCGGGGTCGGTTGGATTTCCACCACACTTAAATGATTGATCCAGTGCAGGGTGATTCCATTGGACACCTGTATCAATATTCGCAACGACCATACCTTCACCCCGAACTCCATAAGCTGTCCAAAATTGATCCGCTTTAATATCAGTGATTCCCCAGGCGGTGATTGCATTGGTCGAGCTGCCAACGGTTGTTTGAGCGTGAGTTGCTAATAGATCTCCCACCCAAAACAAATTTTCGATAGGTTTTTCTTGCCCAATCGGGTCAATATAAAATGTGCGCGCAGCATGGATGAATAATACTTCAGGCAATACAACCAATTCAGAGGCAAGTGTTAAATCACCTTCCCAAACATATAATTCATTACCTGCAATGAAGGTTTGGTATTTTATTCCATTGGCAGCCAGCGTTTGTTTGGCATTAGCCTGGGTCCGGACCGAAATATCATTGAGTGAATTGTACACAAACTCACCGCGGGTAATCCAGTCCAATGAATACGCAGCTGACAGATCTGCCTGTTCCGCAAAGGAGACAATGAAATCAGCCGAATCTTGAGCGGAGAATTGTTCAAGTAATCCTCCCTCGATCTTATCCATGTTTTGCTGGGCAGCCACAATCGAATGATCATGCATCAATCCAGAAATTATAAGGATCAAGATAATAACCATACCTGTAAGTTTATAAAAACCTCTGGTTTTCATCGGCTCTCCTATAGAAGAAGTAAGGGTAACTGTTGGAGTGATCTACAGCCAGATATTTCTCTAGCTTATTGAGGGTTTTCATTACCATTCGATTTGCAATATTAAATTTATATCCTGACATTTTTTCAATAAATATTATAACATGTCGAAGCAGATTTAAATGCAAAATTAATTTAACTGGTTAAGAATCATCCAAAAATCAGTTATAATTAAAACCCCGGGGATGCCAGGCTTCGACGGGAGAGGCTGAGCCCGGATTGCGAGCCGAGAGACACCGACCTCGATAAATCAGTGTAAAACACAAGTGCCAATCGCACTTCTTACGCTGCCCTTCCTCTCGCTGCATAAGCGGTAGAATGTCAGCAATGAGCCTCTCGTAGGCTCACGTCCACCTACCCCGTCCTCCGACCGGAGGTAGAGTGGGCGTCAAAAAGTCGGAGTGCCACACACGATGCTGCTACCTGTGTGAAAGAGGAACTTTAGGGTTCCGGCAGCTAGCCAGTTGGTCTTTTTGACGCTTGTATACCAGCTGACGAAACCAACAATCGTCTACGCTCGTAGATATCCGCGGATCTATTCTTTCGGACGCGGGTTCGATTCCCGCCATCTCCACCTGGAACGTACAGTTTATCTGTGCGTTCTTTTTATTTATTTCTTTCCTTTAATTTTGCCAGTATCTCCGTACTATGGTTAGCTGGTTTTACATTTTCGAAAACATGGATGATCGTTCCATCTTGGTCAATTAAATAAGTGGTACGAAATACCCCCATATATTCACGACCCATCATTTTTTTTAGACCCCATACCTTGTATAAATCACATACCAGGTGCTCTTCATCCGCTAAAAGTGAAAATGGAAGTCCAAACTTCGCTTTAAACTTGGCATGTGATTTGGAAGTGTCAGGGCTGACCCCAAGAATTACAACACCAGCATTTGCGTAGCTGCTGTAGTCATCACGGAAATTGCATGCTTCCGTTGTACAGCCAGGCGTATCATCCTTTGGGTAAAAGTATAAAACTACGGGATTGCCGCGGAACTCTAGCAATGACCGAACTGTGCCTGTCTCATCCGGTAATGAGAAATCGGGTGCAATGATTCCACTTGTGATTGTCATTCTTTCACCTCATAAAGTATATTTTTGGTTTAATGTCTGATCCAAGCTATTAACCTACTTATCAAGAATGATCAGAAGAAACTATCCTTATCTAAAAATTACAGGATGACTTGTCCCATTTGGTCAACATTGTATCCTGGTAAACCAGAAACCGTGTTTTTGAAACCTTGATCCATTAATAGATCCAAAAGTGGATTGAGCAGCCGGCTTTCATAATAGCTTTGCGGAATTATCAGATCATAACGCTCCTGATACATTGGGACGAAATCCAACCCTAGAGCCTGAGCAGCTGCTTCGATTCCAAGTCCACAATCCGCCCGTTCGGAAGCAACTGCTGCAGCTACACTCAAATGGGTGTATTCTTCGTTAGAATATCCGCGAATTTCATCTGAGGAAATCCCCAATCGTCGCAGCTGATAATCCAGGAGGACTCTAGTTCCCGCCCCATTTTGACGATTTATATAAGCTACGTCATTCCTGGCGAGATCTTGCAAAGAAATGATTTGTTTCGGATTACCCTTGGCGACCAACAGACCTTGTTGGCGTCCGACCAGGGTGATGATCTTGACTGGAAGGTTTGGGATTATTTCTTGTACATATTTTAAGTTATATTCACCAGTTTCTGGATCCAGCAGGTGAGAGCCAGCCAGGTGGCATTCCCCTCTGCTTAATGCAATTAATCCTCCCATGCTGCCGACATTCGCGGATATTAACCGCCGATCTTTTTCTGCCAGTAATTGAGCCAGGATGTCGATCGTTATATCATGAGAGCCAATCGCAAATATCGTATTATTAATATCACTGGGGTGTCGGTAGAGATTGACTTCCACCTCACTCCCCGCAGGCAGTCCTTGTACTCCGCGAGGCAGGATAGTAATGCCATCTGCGCGAACCATAGAAGTGATCACACCAGCTCCCCTAGACAATGGCGCAGCTAATACCTTGTCTCCTACCCGTCCAACCGCTAAGCGCATATAATCATCATCCCCAGCCGGAGATGTCACTTTCCTGGTCAATGTCGCCTTCATCGTGATGGGAACCTGGGGAGATTTTCCCAGCCATTTGGAAATTAATGGTTCAACAAAAATCTCACCCGTCAGGATCGCTGAGACTGGATAACCGGGTACACCAATGATGGGTATCCGATTCAGTTTTTTCCCTATCATCCCCAAAATGACCGGGTGTCCGGGGCGAACAGCTACCCCATGCACCAGTAATTCTCCCAATCGTTCAACGACTCGGCTAGAAAAATCCTCAGAACCAGCTGACGATCCGGCATTAAGTAAGATCAGGTCATGCTCTCGGGCAGCATCTGCCACTCGTTGGCAGATCAGGTCAAAATCATCCCCAGTCATCGGATAGCGGGTTGCTTCAGCTCCCCATCCGATGACCTGGGAGGCGAGTACGATCGAATTGTATTCAATAATATCCCCTGCTTGAACAGGTTGCCCGACTGGAACAAGCTCGCTTCCGGTAGGGAGAATAGCAATCGAAGGCTTTCTGGCAACCCTGATCGAAGCATGCCCGCTGGCAGCAATTGCACCGAGATCCACGGGTCGAAGGGAATGTCCAGCTGGTAAAACGAGCTGGGTAGCCACGATATCTTCGCCCATGGTTCTTACATGGCTCCATGGAGTCACAGCTGCCCGGATTCGGATCCTCATCATTTTTTGAAGTTGATCGTGAGTTGCTATTGCTTCGGACACATGCTCAATATTTTCGATCGGTATCACCGCATCACACCATGATGGTAATGGATCTCCGGTATCAACATAGGCTGCCTGGGTCCCAATGAGAAGCTCAATTGGATGGGTAGGACCTGCCAAACTTGTGGTGCTTGAATATATAGCATAACCATCCATGGCAGATGCGTGATAGTGAGGCGATGAAATGCTAGCCCAGATGGGTGTTGATAATACACGTCCGAGTGCATGCTCATCTAAAGGAATCTCTTCAGATCCCAATACTCCGATCTTTCCGGCCTCTTTCAAGGCGGCTTCAAATCTCTCTCTGGCTTGCGGTAATGGTATGTCTTGTAAATAGATCGTCATAGGTTATACCTGAAAAATTCGGGGTTGATTTCCTAATCATCCGTCCATGGGAATAAACTTATAAATGTAGGAATATCCGTGTTAGCTGCTATTTCGATTCGACTCAAATCGAACAAAGAATCAAGGGTGCGGTGCCAGTTTAATCCCAAACCCATGCCTGCCAGGTAATTAGAATCTTTTATAAATCTAATGACTTCTTGATCCGTTTTTCCATATGGATAGGCAAAGGTATCAACCTTCGCTCCAAATGTCTCCTGGAGTGTCGAGCGTGATTCCTGAATTTCAAAAGCTAATTTTGAATGGTTTTGGGTTAAATCAGCATGTGACATACTATGGCTACCGATCTCCCAACCATTATTGGCTAAAGTTATAATTTGCTCAGGGTCAACATATCCATTCAATCCGATCTGTTCAACATAAATGTAAATTACGCCGATAAACCCCATTTCCTGCATGATCGGAAAGGCGTTTTGAAAAACATCTTCATAGCCATCGTCAAAGGTAATTACAACAGATCTTGGAGGCAGCTCTCCCCCATGAACGATCACCTCTGCTAAATCGGAAGCTGTAATCGTCTTACAGCCCCAATCATGCAATACTCGTAATTGGTTACGGAAATTTTCCAAAGTAACATAATAACGATTTTTTGGTTCATCATCAGATACATGATGGAATAACAAAATCGGGGCAATTACTCCACCAGCTGGATGCCATGGATTCGTCAGGGTTTGGGTAGGTACAGGTGTATTCGTTGGTTGTGGCGTATTCGTTGCTGAGGACCGATAAGTAGGCGTACTGATCATCAGAGTAATCGTTATCGGAATCACCGGTGTTGCTGTGTTTTTACCAACGATCCCTGGTTTTGTAGACACCAAGAATTCATGTATCTCACGCTTTGCTACGGCATTCGTAGAACAATCCACAAGCAATATTGAAAACAAACCTATCAAAATATATAAAAAGTTTGTATTTCTTCTCATCGTTATAACAATAACATCAATATCAGGCTAATAAATATACTTCTACCAACTCCCCCGCTGATAAACCGGTTGCATCTACAGGAACCCGAATCAGGCTATTGGCTCTCACCAGGCTGAAGATCAGGTTGCTCTTGCTAAAAATTGGGTCGACCTGGTATCCATCTTGAGACACAAATAATCTGGCTGCAACCCAATCCTCTCGCCCCGCCTGAGAAGGGATATTGGTCGTTAATCTTGCCTGGAATTTTGGACGAAAGCCAACATTCGTTATCCCGAGCAATGTTTCAATAACAGGAATTACGAATAATCCGGCGATCACCATGGCACTTACCGGGTTGCCAGGTAAGCCGATGACAACTTTTCCATTGCAGATTGCTAGAATGGTTGGTTTGCCTGGTTTGATATTTACACCGTGCACAAGCACACCAGGGGGACCCAATTGGTTAATCACCCTGGCCGTCAGATCGCGTGCGCTTGCTGAGGAACCTGCCGTAATCACGATCACATCGCATTCAGCCAATGCGCGAGAGCAGGTTGATTTTAATATTTCTGCCTGGTCTGGTACTACACCATATAGCTTTGGGATTGCACCTGCCTGATCGATCAGGGCAGATAACGAGTATGAGTTGATGTCCCAAACCTGACCAGGCAAGAGCTTATTTTCCGGTGGAACAACCTCATCTCCCGTCGAAATAATCCCGATAATTGGTTTTCTGGCAACTTTTAGCTCAACGATACCAAAGGCTGCTAAGCCACCAATTTCTGCGGGGCGAATCCGCACGCCAGGTGAAATGACTTCATCACCGATCTGAACATCTTCACCAATATTGATGATATTTTCACCAACTGCAACGGGACGCAAGATCTCAATGGTATCCACACTGACTGGTTGTGTATATTCGACCATCACAACTGCGTTGCTTGACGCCGGTAGCATACCGCCAGTATGGATCAATCCAGCTTCTCCTGGATTGATATCAAATCCAGGCGTGGTACCCATTAGAATTTCTCCAATCATGCGGAGATAAGCAGGTAAACTTTCAGAAGCACCAAATGTGTCAGCTGCACGTACTGCGTAACCATCCACGGTGCTGCGCGGAAAGGATGGTAACGGTAATGGTGAGGATATCGTTTCGGCTGTCACCCTACCAAGGGCATGGATCGTGGCAACCCACTCTGCAATAATCTCTACTTGCATCTGTGAGAGCAAAACTTGAAGGGCTGGTTGAACAGGGGTTAGCTTTAAAAACTCAGGCATGGGTCAATGAGTCCAGAAGGAAAATGTCAGCAGATATGCGGTTAAACAAAAGGTTGATAATGCGATCAGGATGAACACATTCCAATTCGGTTTTCCACCAGCTGCAATCCGATTCATCATCCANACTTGCATGAANCCAACGGGAAGAACCAGTAATGCAGGCCAGCCAAGGCTCAATGGAAAACCAAAGATGAACGCTAAACCGAAAATCAAAAAACCGGATACTACAAGGATATTATGCAGCAGCATTCCCTTCTGCCATCCAATTCTAATCAGAAGGGATCTTCTTTCATACTTATTGTCAGAAGCGTAAGCAGGAAATTCAAATGCCAATAGCATCCCGAGAAATAAAAATACAAGCGGCAAAGAAACCATGACCATGAGCCGATGTATTTCCTGGCCTTGCAACAGGAAAGCCTGTGCAGGGATGAATCCAGCCATGAGGAGTGCCATGATCAATTCACCATAACCTGATAACACAAGACGTAATGGGGGTATTGCGAATACCATTTCACCCACAAATATCACCCCAAGGATTATACCGCTTTGAATGTTGAGCCAATGATTCTGGTTGAGAAGAATAGTGAGGTAAGTTGCAACAATCAGACAGGTTAAACCTGCCCATAATGCAACCGGTCGTGGTAATTTTTCTGGACCAAGAATTCCAGTGCTTCCTGAAAATGGTGTCATCCACCATTTGTAATCTCCTTTTGTATCCAATATGTAAAAATATTCGTTTAAATATTGAAAACCGATCAGGATTAACACGATCCATCCAAAGCCCAGGAATAATTCCATCCATTCAACCTGACCACTTAAATATCGAGAAATCCCAGCCCCCAGGAAATAAAGCAAGCAGGCGATTAATATAAATACTGGCCGAGCTAATTGGATAAATGAGCGCACCAATTTCACTTTACAAACACCGCCTGGCATCCCTTAGATGAATCTGTAAGTGGCGGTAATTAAGTTTAATAATCTCAGAGAGGGGCACCTCACCGAGGAATGGGTCATTCCCAATTCGATCCAATTCTACCTGGGTTAATTCTCCAACAAACTCGATCAGTTTTGTTCGTTCTTGAGAAAAAATATATAAAAGGTTAGAATCGGACTCCATCGCTAATCGATCCACCTGATCTTGATTAAACCTATCAATATCAAAACCAGGGGGAACTCCAATTCCGCCACGCGCAATATCGATAATTAATTTCAAGTGGCCAATTTCTGAGGATACAAAATGAGCTAAAAGCTCATGCAATGTCCATTTATTGGCTTCTTGATAAATGATCACAGACCATTGTTCCAATGTTAGGTGATTAAAGAAATCGATCACCCTGGCGCCTTCGGTTCGCAGTCGATCCGCCAAAAATTCTGGGGTGTCGGCCATAAATAATCCTTTGTCTTATCGATGGAAGAAATTATAGATAAAAAACCACAGATTTGCTGGTCTTTCAGCAAGCCGGCGCATAAAATATGGATACCACTCGGTTCCATATGGGACATAGACCCTTACCCAATAGCCTTCCTTAACTAACTGCTCTTGTAAATCTCTTCGAATTCCGTTTAACATCTGAAATTCCAGCGCATCTTTGGGTAAGCCGACTTGGTTGGCATACATCTTTGCGTAATCTATTCTATCCGGGTCGTGGGTGGCCAGGGCTGGGATGGGAGGGATTTTCCCATCCGGGCTTATCACCGGGCAGTCTTTTCCTTTAGCACCATCCATTAAGAGAGCGGAACAGCGATCATAGCTCTCATCAACATCTTTCATTTTTGGATATGCAACATTGGAGGGTTCTTTATAAGCGCCTTTACATAAACGAACTTTAAAGCAATCCTCTAATAATTTTCGAATATCTCCATCAGTGCGGTACAAATAAGCCTGGATCACGATTCCAACATTCTCAAACCCACGCTCTCGTAAAGCATATAAAATATCCAATGTTCGTTGTGTAACAGGTGAATCTTCCATATCAATGCGCACAAAACTGTGGCAACTTCTCGCTTTTTCAAGGATCAGATCGAGATTTTCAAGGCACAGGGAATCACTAATGGCAAGCCCGATCTGGGTTAATTTTATGGATACATTCGAACGGACACCTGCTATTTCTATAGCATCCAAGGCTTCAATGATATCTGCCGTCGCTTTTCGAGCTTGCTCTGGAGAATCTGTATGTTCGCCCAGGTGATCGAGCGTCGCATTAATACCTTTGCTATTTAATTGTTTTATGGTTTGAATTCCATTGGCAAGCTGTTCCCCTGCAATAAAGCGGGATGCCATTTTCCATGCGATAGGCCATTTCGTAACAATCTTACGCGCCCAGGCAGCTTTCGATAGGTAACTGAAGAAGGAACGGAACATTGTGTAAGCCTCGTTTTGAAAGATTGATCTGCTAAGATAATGAATTTTAGCACAAATTTCTTGAAATTCCTCTGGCATAGAACTTGCAACATAGGTAAAACGAGTTATACTTGAGGTGTCTTATGTTATTACAAAATCAAAAACCACAATTACGGCCCCAAACCACCGCTCACCTGGCGCAAACCATGGCATTGCTTGAGCTAACAGTAAACGAATTACACCAGAAGGTTGAAGCTGAATTAGCGCGCAATCCCGCTTTAGAATTAATTGATGAGTTTCGTTGTCCGACCTGCCACAAGATTTTACATAATCATCAGCCTTGTCCTACCTGTACAAATAAACTTAATGCCTCCCCAGAACAGCCGATCGTATATTTATCATGTCACGAAGATTTCTTCGTAAAAACCAGGTCAGGTTCATTTCAAGACGATTTACCAGACGATAATTTTGCACCTGAAAGAGAAGTCTTACCCGCNTATATCTTGCGTCAGATCGGTCCCGAGCTTCAAGTGGANGATCGCCAGATAGCTGTCCATATCTTGACTGCCATCGATGAAGACGGATTTCTCACCATTAAACCTGTTGAAATTTCGCTCTATCACCATGTTCCATTATCGCGGGTTGAAAAGATCATTAATATGATCCAACATGCCGATCCTATCGGTGTTGGATCACTCGGTCCTAAAGAGGCTCTCTTGATCCAGCTAGAGGTTTTAGGAGATAACGTCCGCGTACCTCATCTGGCTGAACAAGCAATTCTTGCGGGTATTGAGTTGTTAAGCCCACACCATTTGCCAGAGTTGGCAAGGCATTTAAACATACCGGTTTCGCAAGCCAAAGAAATCGTCCGTTTTATTAGCGATAATCTAAATCCATTCCCAGGTCGAGCACATTGGGGAGATCAGACGAACGCCGGGGTATCCAATGGTCCGGATCACACCTACCATTTCCCAGATATCATCATCAGTAGAGTGAATGAAGGAGAAGACACCCCTCTTATTGTTGAGATTGCAATGCCATTCTACGGTTCATTACGGGTTAATCCATTATTTCGTGAAGCCCTTCAAGAAGCACCAACTGAAAAATCTGAGTTATGGCAGGCAGATCTTGAACAGGCAACNCTTCTGGTAAAGTGCTTACAACAGAGAAANCATACCATTGTACGTTTGATGCAAACCTTGGTNGTAATACAGCGCGAATTCATTCTAAAAGGTGACGCTTACCTAAGACCGATTACACGTGCAGACCTGGCAGACGAACTCGAAGTACACGAATCGACCATGTCAAGAGCAGTCTCCGATAAGGCAGTCCAGCTTCCTAATCGAAGGATCGTGCCCCTCTCTATGTTTTTCGATCGAAGTTTACATGTTCGCACCGCTTTAAAACAATTGATTGATCAGGAAACATACACGCTCAGTGATTCACAAATAGCAGCCTTATTATCCGGCATGGGTTATTCTGTCGCACGACGGACGGTTGCCAAGTATCGCTCCATTGAAGGGATTTTACCTGCGCACTTACGCAATCGAGCCTACAAACCACGTATCATGTTACCTCAACATAATGAACAAAGTGTCGCAGTTTAGCAATTTTCTAAAACGCCAATTACCTCTGTTAGGAACAGTGGAAATTGAAACCTTACTAAATTCTCTCCCGCAAGCTGCGATCATCGTTAATCATCTCAATGATCATATTCAACTGGCCAATACAAAAGCCACCGAGTTAACTGCCTACACGCGTAGCGAGCTGACCCAGGTTGATTTTAATTCCCTCTTTCAGATCATTAGAAGTGAAGACCAGGAGACGGATGAGCGGTTAGAAGAGGGTAGAAATCCTTCCACCTACGAGCTGGTCAGGCGAGGAGGGTCAAAGACCATTGTACAAGTAAATGTAAGTCCACTTGGAGAAAACAACCGCTACTCACTGATATCGTTTGAGCCTGACGAGCTGTTCCGGTTGCATAAGGAAGAAGAAGAAAGAAATCGTGTCTTATGGGACCATTTAAACCAACTGTCACGGGCTTTATTAAGCACTGATTTCGAAAAATCACTGTCATTGGTTCTCCAGGCCAGTCAAGCACTCACCGGTGCATCTATCCTTTGTATTTATCAGGTGAGCGGACACCAGCCTAACCTCCAGAGAGTCGCATCCACACGAAGCACTGATAGCTTTCCCGATGAAATATCGAACCAGGATTTCTCGCATCTACAATCACCAGTATTATGGGTAAAGGGTAAACGAGCGAGTAACAATTTACATCGCATTGCCCATACATCCAATTCATCCTACATTGCATCAGCTCCGATCGGTGAAACCAATGCGTTTATTGGTTTGGTAGTGGCATCCGACGAGGACTCCGCGCCTTCCACAAACCTGCTGACTCAATTGACTTTCCTNTCNTCACANATAAACAATATCATTCAAAGCCACGCCCTTAATACTCAGCTTCGCCTGGATATACAAGATTATTTAACGAAAGTCTTAGTNAATCGTGCAATCTNCGATTCNATGGAAGATGGCATCATCATTCTCTCACCCGAGCTTACGATCAACTCCTTAAATCCATCAGCAGAATTATATTTAGGCTATGCAACCGAGGAAATCGCTGGTCAGCAAATTGAGAATGTATTAATTGGCAGTGATGACTTGAAAGGATCTTTTCAGGTAGTAAAAAACGAACAACGAATTGATAGTATCGGAAGTATTAAACTCTACCGGCGGAATGGGGAATCATTTCTGTCGAATTTACGGATCATTCCAATTGTTAATGAGAACTTGATCACAAGCATTATTATTTTATTTCATGATCTTAGTGATCAAGAGGAATATCGCTTAAAAAACCAACAACTCGAACAACGCGCTACCTTGGGTGAAGTTACCGCCAGTTTTGCTCATGAAGTGCGCAATCCGATCAACAATATTTTTACAGGCTTGCAGTTATTAGCGATCAATTTACCACCTGATGACCCAAACCAAAAAAATATATCCCGGCTCGAGGAAGATTGTGAGCGCCTCACATCTCTGGTAAAATCGAGCTTGATTTTTGTACGCCCTATGGAGTATAAGCCTGAGTCGATCAACCTTAGTCTGTTGATCTCGAATCTCCTTGAACGTTGGCGATCAAGGCTTGTCAAATTGAATATCAAGTACCAAGTTCAGACCGATCAATCCATCCCATCCATTGAAGGAGATTATCGTGCCTTGGAACAGGTGTTTACTAATCTGATCAACAATGCAATCGAGGCCATGGAATCGACAGGAGGAATGCTCTCCATCAAAATCCATCAGGTCAATGAGAGCGAAGAACAACCGCACATTGAGGTGAGTATCTCAGACACCGGTCCTGGTATACCTCTGGAATTACGGGAGAAGATCTTTGAGCCATTCTTTACCACGAAGCAACACGGCACAGGATTAGGATTGGCGATTGTTAAACGAATCATTACGGCNCATAAGGGTTCAATCTATGTGAATAGCATATTAGGCGGTACAAATTTCGTAGTTCAATTCCCGTGCGTATAATAACAACTCGTATATGGATAACAAATGACAGCTACAATACTGATTGTTGATGATGAAGTAAATGCCCGCCTAAATATAGGTGGCTTTTTGGTCACCCGCGGGTATGAAGTTCTTGAAGCGGCTACCCTGGCTGAAGCGCGTGACCAGCTCAGGCTGGGTAGCGCAGATATCGTTTTGCTAGATGTTGAACTACCTGATGGATATGGCCCAACCTTACTGGGAGAAACTGCACACCTTCCAATGCGCCCGCCGATTATTATCATTACTGCTTTTGGTCATATTGATATGGCAGTCGAAGCAATGAAGAATGGCGCACATGACTTTTTACAGAAACCTGTTCAACTTGCTTCGTTAGAAAAATCAATCCAACGCGCCCAAGAAATTGTGGCTATGCGCAGAGAATTGGTCCATCTTCGTGAATCGCAACGAAGAGAATACTCTTCCATGGTCTGTGTCAATCCAGCCATGCAGCTCGTTCTTCATCAGGCACAGCGAGCTGCAGCTGCCTCGGTATCTGTTTTAATTACAGGGGTAACCGGAACTGGTAAAGAAGTATTTGCCAACGCCATCCATCAAATGGGACCCCGTGCAAATAANCCTTTTATTGCCATCAACTGCGCCGCGATTCAAAGTACNGTGCTTGAATCTGAATTATTCGGCTATGAAGCGGGTGCATTCACCAGTGCAGAAAAGAGGAAATTAGGCTTAATGGAGGTGGCAGATCAAGGGATCCTATTTTTGGATGAAATTTCATCCATGCCAGTAGATATGCAAGCTAAATTACTTCGGGCAATTGAAGAACAGAAATTTCGCCGGGTCGGGGGAACGGTTGAAGTACATGTAGACGTGCAGATCATTGCCGCATCCAACCGGGACCTGATTGCGGCGATGGAAAAAGGTGAATTTCGTCATGACCTCTTTTACCGGCTCAAAGTCGTGGANCTGCATTTACCCCCCCTTAAAGAACGCAAGGATGATATTCCAGATCTCGTAGGATTGTTTATTCGCCAAAATAATCAGCGTCTGGGGGTTAATATTCAGGATGTGACACCTCGTGCCATGGAAGCATTAGTCAATCATGCCTGGCCAGGAAATATCCGCGAGTTGCGCAATGTCATTGAACGTTCGATGCTTTTTTGTGACGAAAGTTCGATTGATCTGCCCCATCTACCCATAGAGTTGATCAAATTATCCCAAGAAATAAATTCCGATCCTCAATGATCCATAATATTTATACCTATTGATTCCANATTGAGTAATTTCGAGTGAAGCACACTTGTGGTGAGCTGGGATCAATNAGGCAAATATCATATTGGATATTTGCACCATTCGGTCCGTTAATCGGATCAAGCTCGATGCTTGTCGAGCCCGCCTCCCCCGTTGGGTCGAGCATGTAATT
>Ga0031656_10000455_pt1 | contig 14014 bp, 15 predicted proteins | sample FrelakmetDIP11DI_FD_55080 | JGI IMG/M metagenome (GOLD analysis project Ga0031656, IMG submission 55080) | Freshwater lake sediment microbial communities from the University of Notre Dame, USA, for methane emissions studies - DIP11 DI | ecosystem: Environmental > Aquatic > Freshwater > Lake >... | reverse complement strand
TGATCGTGGCCGCGGCGATCGGGAACGTGGTCGCGACCGTGACACCCGCTCCGGCTCGCGCGGCGAGCCGCGACGTGACGCGCGTCGGGACGAGCCGCGAGCTGCGAACGGCGCTGGCGGCGGTGCGGGGAGCGGCAGCGAACGCCGCGACGGTGACCGGCGGCCCGAGCGTCGTGACGAGCGCAACCGCAGGCCCGACCAGCAGCAAGGTCAAGCTCCGGGTCAGCCGCAGCAACGCGAACGGCGACCTGAAGGGCAGCAGCAACAGCGTGCCCAGCAGCAACCGCGGCCCGAACAACCCCGCCCGGAACAGGCACAGGCTCAGCCGGCCGCGGCCGTGACTCCGATGCCTGTCGCCGGGCAGGAGCCGGCTGCAGTAACGCAGCAGGCGAGTGACGCCGGGAGGCCGACGCCTCGGCCTGAGCGGGCCGATCGGCCCGATCGCGTCGAGGGGGAGCGAACCGGGCGTCGTTCGCGCCGTGGAGGTCGCCGTCGCCGTCGCGAGCCGGGCGAGGTGGCGGTCGGTGCCGAACCACCGGTGATGGGTGAGTCGCAGGACAACGGAACTCCAGACTCCGCACCGCAATCGCGCTCGTCCGATTTCGATCGCGATGCACCCCGTCCAGCGTTCCGTGACGCGCCCGCGCCCGCGCCTGCGTCAGCAGCCGCAGCGGCGCCGGCTCCGGTGATCCCGGTCACGGCGGTCGAGCCGCGCACGGAGTGGACCCCCACGCCGCCGAGCGACGCGACGCGCGAGGGCCCGCGCAGCGAGCCGTGATCTCGCGCCCCGGCGCCCGTCAGCGGCGCCGGGGCCTTGCTCGCTCCAGCACCTCGTCGAGCAAGCCCGCAGCGGCCTCCTCGGCCAGGTCCAGCACTCGCTCGAATCCAGGCGCACCGCCGTAATAGGGGTCGGGCACGTCTTCCACTTCGCTGTCGCCGGCAAACTCCATGAATAGCCGGATCCGTTCACGAAACGGCTCAGGGCTCCGATCGAGCAGCGTCTCACGGTTCAGGCGGTCCATCGCGATGATCAGGTCGAAGCGCTCGAAGTCTTCGTCGCGGACCGACCGCGCCCGCAGGTGACGCAGATCGACGCCGCGTCGCGACGCCGCTGCAATCGCGCGCGGATCCGGCGGATCTCCGACGTGATAGTCATGCGTGCCGGCAGAATCGATCTCGATCTCCACGGCTGGCGCCCGTTCGGACACCAGCCGGCGGAAAACGCCCTCCGCCGTGGGCGAGCGGCAGATGTTGCCCATGCACACGAACAGAATCCGCATCTTCAGTGGCCGCGAAACCAGTTGGGATCGCTATTCTAGCGCGGCGCGCAGCGCAACCGAACCGAGGACCCCGCAGACATGANCCGCCGCACACGACGCATCGTCACCGGCACGCTGGTCACGCTGGTGCTGCTGGTCGGCGCGGCGCTCGCCTTCGCCTGGTGGGGCCCGGTCCCGATCTCGAGCACGCGCGTGCTACTCGACTTCATGCTCGGACGCGGCATCGCGCCGCCGGATCCCGCGCTGATCGCGGAGCGGCTCGAAGTGCCCGACGGCTTCGGCCTGCAGGTCTATTCGACCGACGTTCCGCTCGCGCGCTTCATGGTCGCGACACCGGCCGGCGACCTGATCGTAACGCGCACGCGCGCGGACGTCGTGTCGATCCTGGAGCGGGACCGTGACGGCGACGGACGGGCGGACGGACATCGCGTGCTGCTCGATGGCCTGCAGGGCCCGCATGGCGTTGCGTTGCACGATGGCTGGCTCTACATCGCCGAACGCACCGCGATCGGTCGCGCGCCCTTCGACGCCGAGACCGGCACGATCACCGGGCCGTACGCGCACATCCTGACCGGGCTCACGACGGACGGCTTCCACCAGACCAAGACGATCGCGTTCGGCCCCGACGGCTGGCTCTACCTGTCGCAGGGGTCCACCTGCAACGTCTGCGTCGAACAGGATTCGCGCCGCGCGACCATCATGCGGATGCGTCCGGACGGTAGCGGCGCGGAGATCTTCGCGACCGGCCTGCGCAACAGCGTCGGTTTCGACTGGGCACCGTGGGACGGAGCGCTCTATGCGACCGAGAACGGGCGCGACCTGCTCGGCGACGACTTCCCGCCGGACGAATTGAACCGGATCGAGGCTGGAGGCTTCTACGGCTGGCCCTATCTTCACGGCGATCACGTACCGGATCCGGAGTTCGGCAGCCAGTACGCCGGCGCAATGGAACCGCTTNCGCCNGTCCACGGTTTCAAACCGCACAACGCACCGCTTGGCATTCGTTTCCTGCGCGAGNCCAATGCGCCTGCTGGCCATGAGCGGACGGCGCTCGTCGCGCTGCACGGTTCCTGGAATCGCAAGACGCCGGACGGTTATAAGGTCGTGGCGCTCCGCTGGCTCGAGGACGGGCGGATCGTCGAGTCCGACTTCCTGACCGGCTTCCTAGGTTCCGATGGCATCATCGGCCGCCCGGCCGGCATCACCGAAGGGCCTGACGGCGCCATCTACGTGTCCGACGACTACGCGGGCGTCGTCTATCGAATCACGGCTGGAATGCCTTAAGGCCAGCGGCGGGCCCACTCGTCGAAGTTTGTCGAACTGTTGCGGACGACACAGAACCGCTGGCCGGTCGGCGCTTCCAGGACCCACCACGTGTGCACCTGCTCGATGCGTTTCGCACCGAGGGCTTCCAGCCGCCGCACTTCCGCCTCGATGTCGTCAGCCTCGATGTCGAGATGCACGCGGCTCGGATGACCGACGGTCTGCACTTCGATGTGCAGGACGTCGCTGGGATCGACGAGCCGCACGTATTTCTCGCCCTCTCCGCCCGGCAGCGCCTGCTTCTCCATACCCAGTGCCTGGCTCCAGAAATCGGCCGCCGAGGCGAGATCTTCGGTCTGGCAGTCGATGATGAATCCAGCGAGCTTGCTCCTGTGCATCGTTCGTGCCCCTGTTCGAAGAATCATTCGATCCCGTGCATTGCCCGGAACTCCGGCGGCGGAACCCCCGCCCGTCCGCGTGCAGGAAGCGGCCGAAGGCCGCGCCATGGACCTTGCGGCACATCGGGCAGTGGCAGTGATTGATGAAGCGCGGCGGCGCATCCAGCTCGTAGCGCACCCGCCCACAGAGACACGAACCACGTAGCATGCGAAGCCTCCTCGCCGCAGGGATCGACGGCCGGCCGTCTGCCGTCGCCGTCAGCCGTCGCGGCGCCTGCGCGCAGTCACCTCGATCTCGATTTTCATCCGCGGATCGAGCAGACCCGCGCAGATCATCGTCGCCGCGGGGCGGACGCCGTCGAAATGACGCCTCAGCACCGGCCAGCAATCCCGGAAATCGTCGCCACTCGGCAGGATGTACGTCACCCGAACGACGTCTGCCAGTTCCGCACCCGCCTCACGGAGCGCATGCTGAACGTTCTTCAGGCATTGCTCCGCCTGCTCGGCGGTACTGTCGGAGATCGACATCGTCGCATAGTCGAATCCCGTCGTGCCCGAGACGAAGATCCACTCGTCCTCGACGACCGCACGCGAATATGCGATCTGCTCCTCGAACGGCGAGCCCGAACTGATGAGCCTGCGTGGCATGGTTGACCTGCCGAGTGGCTGCTGCGGCGCGGTGTCGGCCGCGAGCCGCGCAAAGAACAACAGATCCAGGGGCCGACCGTTCTTCGACTCGTAGCCGCGCCGGGTGCCTTCGTATTGGAATCCAAGGCGCCCGAGCAGCCGGATGCTGCGCGCGTTGCCGATGTCCACCTCGGCGCCGACACGGTAAAGATGCATGTCCTCGTAGGCATGGCGCAAGAGTGCCGCCACGCACTCCTGGGCGACGCCCTGCCGCCAATGCTCCGGCAGGAGCCAGTAACCCAGCTCCGCCCTGCGGTGCCTTGCACACAGGTCGTTGATGCCGACCGCACCGAGCAGGTCCGACGGGTTCGCGGGCCGGCAGATTCCCCACCACACTCCCGTCCCCTGCGCGAAGATCTCCTCGAACCAGTTCATCTGCGCCTGGGTCGCTTCCGGCGTCGCGTAGCTGACGCCGTAATGCGCAATGACACGGGGATCGGACAGGCCGCGAAATACGGTGTCGCGGTCCGCNGGAACGAGTCGCCGCATCAGGAACCGAGTCGTGCGAAGCTCACGGAAGGCACGTGGCGACCCGGTGTCCATGAGGATCTCCCGCGTGTGTCGAACGACCGGAAATAGACCACGGGCGACGACACAGCGTCAACCAAGGCCGTTGCCAAGGGGACCCGCGGCCTGTTGGACCGTTGATCGGGACGGATGTCAAACTGCACACGATGTCGAACGGCCGACTCGTCTATTCAACTGGCCCGGGGCGACGGTGCCCGGAATGCGCGCGCCCGCTCGCAGAGTGCCGTTGTCGCCGCAGCAAGCCGACGCAGCCTGCGGAGGCCGTTCCCAGAGGCGACGGCGTCGTGCGCGTGGGTCGTGAGACCAAGGGTCGCAAAGGCAAGGGCGTCACGGTGATCACTGGCGTGCCGTTGGCCGGCGGCGAGCTCGAGGCCCTCGCCACGCGGCTCAAGAAGCGCTGCGGCTCCGGCGGCACCGTGCACGCCGGATCGATCGAGATCCAGGGCGACCACCGCGACGCTCTGGTGACCGAGCTCGCCAGGCTCGGCTACACGGTCAAGCGCTCGGGCGGCTGAGTCCTCACCCGATGCGTATCAACAAGTATCTTGCCGAGACCGGCGCCTGTTCTCGCCGCGAAGCCGATCAGTGGATCGAGGCCGGGCGCGTCATGGTGAACGGCACGCGCGCCGTGCTCGGTACCCAGGTCAACGAAGGCGACGACGTGCGGATCGATCGCCAGCCGCTGCGTGCAAAGCCGCGGCGCGTCTATCTCGCGCTCAACAAGCCGGTCGGCATCGAGTGCACGACGGATCGCGACGTCGCCGGCAACATCGTGGATTTCGTCGGCTACCCGGAGCGGATTTTTCCGATCGGCCGGCTCGACAAGGACTCCGAGGGACTCATCCTGCTCACCAACGATGGCGACATCGTCAACACGGTGCTGCGCGCCGAGAACGAGCACGAGAAGGAATACATCGTCGCCGTGGACCGGCCGCTGACTGAGGCCTTCCTGGCCGGAATGGCGGCCGGAGTGCCGATCCTGGAGACGGTCACGAATCCCTGCAAAGTGAAGCAGGTGGGCAAGAACACGTTCAGGATCGTGCTCACGCAGGGCCTGAACCGGCAGATCCGCCGGATGTGCGAGCATTTCGGCTACACGGTGCGCCGGCTGCAACGCGTGCGCATCATGCACGTGCATCTCGGCACGTTGCCGATCGGTCAGTGGCGGCCGCTCTCGGCTGCTGAGGTGAGGGGTTTGCTGCCCGCGCAGCGGCAGACGCTCAAGCCGAAGTGACTTCACTCTCGCGCCGGTCGCGCCGGTTGCGCAAGTCGAGAAAAAGGTTGTAGATGGCGACGCAGGCCGGGAACAGGTTCGACAGGATCCCGACCGAGTCATTCTTGCCGAAGATGAAGTAGGACAGCAGCAACAGGCTGCCCGTGATGCTCATCAGCCAGAAGACGGTAGGCACGACCGGCCGGCGGTGCTTCCGCGAGTAGTGCATCTGGACGAACCAGCGGCCGGCGAACAAGGCGACACCGAGGTAGCCCACCAGCTTCCATGGCGTAATGGTCAGGCCGAAGGCGTTGTGGATGACCTCGTTCATCATCGTCCTCCGTGGATCGATTCTCAGACGATGGCGGTCGCCTTGCGTCGCGCGCGCTGCAGGTCGGCCTCGGTGTCGACGCCCGGCTCCGGCAGCTCGACGCAGCGCCCGACGGCGATTCGGATGCCGCTCTCGAGCGCCCGCAGCTGCTCGAGTTTCTCGCAGGTTTCCAGTGCCGACGGCGCCAGCCGAGTGATACGACGCAGCGCGCCGACACGATAGGCGTAGATCCCGACGTGGCGGAGCGCACCGGCAAACTCACGCTGGCTGGCCAGGCCTCGCGGCGCACCGTCGCGGGACCACGGGATCGGTGCCCGGCTGAAATATAGCGCCGCGGCATCGTGCGCGGTAACCACCTTGACCACGTTCGGATCGAGGAACTCCTCGAGACTGGCAATGGGTACCGCGAGCGTCGCGATCCCGGCGGCCGGGTCGCGATCGAGCAGCGCCGCCGCCTGCTCGATCAGGGCCGGCGGCAGGAATGGCTCGTCGCCCTGGACGTTCACGACCACGGTGTCGTCGCTCCAGCCCTGCCGGGCGGCGACCGCAGCAACCCGGTCCGTACCGGACGGCAGCGCCGGGTCGGTCATCACGGCAATTGCGGCCAAAGGCNGGCGCGGATCGTGGACGGCCGCCGCGATCCGGGCATCGTCGGTGGCGACCAGCACCTGGTCCGCGCCGCTCGCGCAGGCTCGCTCGACGACGCGCTGGATCATGGTCCGGCCGGCGATGTCGAGCAGAGGCTTGCCCGGCAGGCGTGACGACGCATAACGCGCCGGGATGACGACGTGGAACACCAGGCCTACTCCTCGAGCAGCGGGTCGTCCGAGGCCAGCTTGCGGGCTTCGTCCTCCAGCATCACGGGAATGCCGTCGCGCACCGGGTACGCGAGTCGCTCGGCGCGGCAGACGAGCTGCTGCGAATCGGGATGCCAGGTGAGCGGCCCCTTGCAGACGGGGCAGGCCAGGATGTCGAGCAGCTTGCTATCCAATGTGCACTCCCGCACGGGTGAGACCGGTGCGCTCCAGGATCACGGCGAGCAGTTCCTGCGCGGCCGCCCGCTCGAAACCGACTTCGAGCTCGACGAACCACCACGCCGGGCCTGCGAACGCCCGGCATTTTACGGCATCTTTCTCGGTCATCAGGACCGTCGTTCCCGCTGGGAACCGCAGGGCTACGGCATCGAGCGCCGCGTGGTCCGCCAGCGGATGCGCGACGATGTCGAGGCCCGCTGCGCGCAGTCCGTCGAAAAATGCGCCGGGATTGCCTACGCCGGCGACGGCATGCAGCGGCGTTCGCCGGAATGAGTCCAGGGTGCGGTGCTCGCCGGAGACGAGATTGACGGCATCGCCGAGGCGCAATCTCGCGGTGGCCACGAGCGGCCGGCGGAGTTCGACGCTGCGCGCCGCCTGGTCGCACCGCTCGGTCAAGACGACCGCATCGACGCGCTCGAGTCGCCCCGGGGGCTCGCGCAGCGGGCCCGCGGGCAACAGTTGGCCGTTGCCGAGCCCCCGGGCGGCGTCGATCACCGCGATCTCGAAATCACGCGCCAGCCGCAGGTGCTGCAGGCCGTCGTCGCAGACCACGATCTCCGCGCCCGCCTCGGCCGCACGCCTCGCGGCGGCGACGCGGTCTGCGCCGACCACGACCACGCAAGGCCTTCGCAACGCGTGCAGCACGGCCTCGTCTCCGACGTCCGCCGGGTCGCTGGCGGGCGTCACGACCCGCGGCCCGCCGACCACGCGGCCGCCGTAGCCGCGCAGCACGACACCGACCTTGTGGCCGCGCAGGCCGAGTTGCCGCGCGAGCCAGGCCGCGACCGGTGTCTTGCCCGTGCCGCCGACCGTCAGATTCCCCACCACGACGACCGGCACCCGGGCTCGTTCGACCGGCAGCAGGCGCCACTGATAGAGGGCGCGGCGAACCGCGACCACGGCCCGATAGAGCCAACCGACGGGCCAGAGCGGCAGGCTGAGCCAGCGCGGCCCGTACCACAGCCGCTGCAGTCCGGCCTCGAGGTTCATTCGTTGAACTGCATGCGGTACAGGACCGCGTACTGGCCGTTCTGCGCCAGCAACTCGGCATGGCTGCCCGTCTCGACGATGCGGCCGCCGTCCATCACCAGGATCCGGTCGGCCTTCTCGACGGTCGACAGCCGATGCGCGATGACGAGCGTCGTGCGGTCCTGCATCAGCGCGTCGAGCTGCTCCTGGATCTGGCGCTCGAGCTCGGTGTCCAGTGCGGAGGTCGCCTCGTCGAGGATCAGCACGGGGGTGTTGCGCAGCAGGGCGCGCGCGATCGCGATGCGCTGGCGCTGGCCGCCCGAGAGCAGCGCGCCGCGGTCGCCCACCACGGTGTCGAGGCCCTGCGGCATCTGCTCTGTGAACTCGAGCACCCGTGCCGATTGCGCCGCGGCCTCGATCTCTTCGTTCGTCGCCTGGTGGCCGAACGCGATGTTGCTGCGAATCGTATCGTTGAAGAGCACCACGTCCTGGCTGACCAGGCTCATCTGCGCGCGCAGCCTTTCGACCGGGTACTGGCGCACGTCCCGCCCGTCGAGCATCACGGACCCGCCGGCGACGTCATAGAAGCGCGGCAACAGATTGACGATGGTCGACTTGCCGCTGCCCGAGCGGCCGACGATCGCCACCGTCTCGCCGGCGCGGACGCTGAAGCTGATGCCGTGCAGCACCGGCTCCATGACGCCGGGATACGTGAAGCGCACGTCGCGATACTCGACGTCGCCCAGCGCGCGCTCGATCGGCACGGTGCCGCCCGCGGGCTCCGGCGACGTGTCGAGCACGTCGAAGATGCTCTGCGCCGCCGCGATTCCCTGCTGCAACGGGCCCGCGACGTTGACGAGCCGCCGCAGCGGCGCCGTGATCAGCATCAGCGCGGCGATGAACGACGTGAACTCGCCCACGCTCATCCTGCCCTTGATGGCCTCGACCGTCGCGAGGTAGAGGACGACCGCCAGCCCGGACGCCGCAATGACCTGCACGACCGGGTTGCTCAGGCCCTTGGTGAGCATCAGCTTCATGTGCGAGCGCCGATTGTGCTCGATCACCTGGTCGAACAGCCCGGCCTGGAACCGCTGCGCGTTGAAGACGCGCACGACGCGGGGCGCCTCGATCGCCTCCTTGGCGACGCGCGTGACGTCGCCCATCGAGGCCTGGATGCGCTTGCTGTACCGGCGGAACAGCGTGTTGATGCGCCGGATGATCACGGCGATCAGCGGACCCACGATCAGGCTGATCAGCGTCAGTTTCGGGTTGAGATACAGCAGGTAGCCGATCAGGCCGATGATCGTCAACGTGTCGCGGATGAAGACGGTGATCGAGTCGGTCGTCGCGGTGGCGACCTGCTCGGTGTTGTATGTGAGGCGCGACAACAGGACGCCCGCCGACTGGCGGTCGAAGAACGCGACTGGCAGGTGCAGGTAACGGTCGAAGATCTCGCCACGCAGCGTCTTGACGATCTGGCGGCCGACGAAGCCCGGACAGTAGGTCTGCAGGAAATCACCGAGGCCTCGCAGCACGAAGAGCCCGACCAGCGCGAAAGGAACCAGCCAGACCATGCGCGGGTCCTTGTCGACGAACGTTCCGTCGAGGAAGAACTTGACGAACGCGGCCCAGCCCGCGTCGGTCGCGGCGAAGATCGTCATGCCGAGCACGCCGACCATGAACATGCCGCGGTGCGGGCGCAGGTAACCCAGCAGTCGCCGATAGGTCTGCAGCGCGTTGGCGGGCATCTTGATCCCGCCTTCCGGAGCGAACGGGTCGCCCTTGCTAACGCCCGGCTTTGCCATCGTTCACGGTCGCGATGTTGATCTGCCGGTAGCCCGCCCGGCCGGCCACATCCATGGCCGTCACGACGCTCTGGTGCGTGGCACGCGCGTCCGCGCGCACGGTCACCGGCATCGCGCGGTTGTTGCCCGCGGCCTTGCCGATCGCCGCGGCCAGCGTATCCGGGCTGTTGTTGATCAGCGCGCGACCATTGACGCGATAACCGCCCTGCGCTGTCACCTCGATCACGACCATGTCGCCGGCCTCGGAGGCCTCGGGCACCACGCCGGCCTCGGGCAGGCGCAACTGCAGGCGGCCCTCGTCGATGAAACGGGTCGAGAGCATGAAGAAGATCAGCAGCAGCAGCACGACGTCGATCAGCGACGTCAGGTTGAGGTCCGGCTCCTCGGTCGGCCGCGGGTGGAATTTCACGCCGCGGCTTCCTCGGCGGCCAGCGGTCGAGTGCCCGAGGTGCGGTCGATCGCCTGCACGAGCTTGATGGATTCCTTCTCCATCTGGATCACCAGCGTGTCCACTCGGCCGCGCAGGTACTTGTAAGCGACCAGCGCTGGAATCGCCACCAGCAGCCCGGCCGCCGTGGTGATCAGCGCCTCGGAAATGCCGCCCGCCATCGCGGCCGGGTTGCCGATGCCCGCCGTCGTGATCGCCTTGAACGTCCGGATCATGCCCGTGACGGTGCCGAGCAGGCCGAGCAGCGGCGAGATTGCCGCGATGGTGCCGAGCATGTTGAGGAACCGCTCCAGGTCGTGAACCACGTGTCGGCCAGCATCCTCGATGGCCTCGATCATGACGGCCCGGTCGCGATGACGCGCCGCGAGCCCGGCCGCGAGCACGCGGCCGAGGGGCGAGTGCTGCTGGAGGGCCATGATCTGCTTGTCGGACAGCGCGCGGTTCTCGACCCATTGCCACACCTTGTCGGTGAGCTCGGCGGGCACCACATGCTGTTCACGCAGCGTCCACAGCCGTTCGAGCGTGATCGCCACCGCGAGGATCGAGCAGAGGATGATCGGCACCATCACGATGCCGCCGGCCGTCACGATTTCGAACATTTCTGGCTCGTATCCCCTGCCCCAGCGCTGGCGGATGATACTGCATGGCGGGGCGCCGCCGCGACCTGCATCCGCAATCAGGGATCGTGCCATAAGCGTCGTCGTTCGATGCGCCACAGCCGCGGCGCCGGGATCTGCAGGCCGGGGTCCAGTTCGAATTCGATGGCACCGGTGACCGAGCCCGTCAGCACGTGGCTGCCCGAGTCCTGCCAGCGCTTCACGACTTCGGGCTTCGGGAAACCCCAGCGGTTGCGGTGGCCGGAAGGCACCAGCGCCCACGTCGGACGGGTCGCAGCGATCAGAGCTGCGGTCGAGGACGTGCGGCTGCCGTGGTGCGGTACGAGCAGTACGTCGACGCGTCCGGGATTCCCCTGCTCGAGAAGCTCGATCTCGGCCAGGCGCTCGACGTCGCCGGTGAGCAGTACGGTGTGGGGCCCCGCGCGCACGCGCAGCACGCAGGAGTGGTCATTGTCCCTCGGCAGCAACTCGAGGCCGGGATGCAACCATTCGAACGAGACGCCGTCCCAGGTCCAGCGTTCGCCGCGCACGCAACGCTCCGTCGGCCCAAGCGCATCCAGCGCATGGCCGCTCGCGACCCGCCGGGCCACAGGGAAGGCCCGGGCCAGCGACACCGCGCCTCCAGCATGGTCGAGATCGTCGTGGCTCGCCACCAGCAGATCGATCGTTCGCAGGCCGCGATGCCGCAGGTACGGTTCGACGACCAGCGTGCCGGTGTCGCTGCCGCTGCGAAAGGCCGGGCCAGCATCGTAGACGAGTACGTGTTGGCGGGTTTCCACGACGGCCGCGAGACCTTGCCCGACGTCCAGCATCGCGAAATGCACTGCACCTGGACCGGGTGGAGTCGCACGCCACCCGCAGGCCGCGACGAGCAGCACGACGCCTGCGACACGACCGGGCCGCGGCAACGGCGCGAGCGCCGCTGCGGCTCCGACCACGAGCGCGCACCACGCCAACGAAGAGAGCCCCGCGACACCCCAGGTGGCCCACGACCATCCGGCAGGAACCGCGATCACGGGCCAGGTTGCCTCGATCAGCCACGCCACGCCGTGCATCACGCGCGCCCCGGCAGCGGGCAGCATCAGCACGAGTGCGGTGGCCACCAGCACGGCGGGCACGATCAAGATCGTATAGAGCGGGATCGCCACGAGGTTCACGCCCGCCGAAACGATCGAGACACTGCCGAAGCTGCCGACGAGCACCGGCACCAGCCCGGCCGTCACCGCGACCTGCACCTGCGCGTAGCCGCGCAACAGTCCAGGGCGAGCGAGCGAACCGCTGGTCGCGAGCAGGATGACGCCCACGGCCCCGAACGACAGCCAGAAGCCGACCGCGAGCGGCGCCAGCGGCTCGAGCGCGAGCACCGCGATGGCGCCGAGCGCCAGGGCGTCGCCTGGGGCGACCCGTCGCCGCAGGCGCAGCGCAAGGGCCACGATGCCGATCATGATCGCGGTGCGCTGCGTCGGCACCGACCAGCCTGCAAGCGAGGAATAGGCGATCGCGGTCACGGTGCCAGCCACGACGGCCGCATCCCGACCCGCGCCGAGCGCACCGCGCCGTTGCCGCAGGCGCTGTGCGCCGGCCGCGAGCCAGGCCGCCATCGCCGCCAGCATGCCGATGTGCGTGCCCGAGATCGCCATCAGGTGGCTCGTCCCGCTGCGCGCCAGTTCGCGCCACTGCGCAGAGCTCAACGCGTCCTGCAGCCCGACTGAGAGTCCGGCGACGATGCCGGTGGCTGGCCTGTCGCCGAGCGCTCGACGCGTGGCGGCGTAGATCTCGTCGCGGGACACCAGCACGGGCCATCGCGCGATATCACGCCAGCCGCGCCCTGCGCTCTCGAGCGAACGCACGTAGCCGGTGGCGCCAACGTTCTCGCGCAGCATGCGCGCCTCGTAATCTGCGCCACCCGGATTCGCGAAACCGCGCGGCCGGCGCAGCCGCACCTCGAGCCCGAGCCGCTCGGCCGCCCGCAGCCGTCGGTCCGGTTCGTACCAGGTGAGTTCGAGGAGCGGCGGGATCCCGGCCTGCGCATCCGTCGCGAGGCGAAAGCGGACCCCGTCGGCCACGGTCTGCGGCACGGACGCGATGACGCCGCGGATCTGCAGCGACTGGCCCTCGAGTTCCGGGTCGAGACGGACCGCAACGCGCTCGCCGCCCTGCTGCCAGCTCAACGCGTAGCCGAGCGCGAAAGCCAGCACCGCCGCGCGCCGCAGCACGGCCGCCACCGACGCGGCGGCGAGGCACACGACGGCGAGCGCGCCGACTCCTGGCAGCGTCGGCTGCAGGAGCAGTGCGCAGGCACCAAGCAGCCACGCCACTGCCACCGAGATCACTGTGCCGCCCCGCTTCCGTTCGCTTGCGGGATCAGCGTGCCGCGGACAAGACCGGGCAGCGAGGCGCCTATTGCGCCTCTACGTGCAGTTTCAGCCGGACTGGAGCTGGCCGTCGGCGAGTACGAGCACCCGCTGCATGCGCGCGGCAATCTCTGTCGCGTGCGTGACAATGACCAGGCTGGTGCCGAGTTCGCGGTTCAACTCGAGCATCAGCTCGAGCACGCCGCGGGCATTGCCGCCATCGAGGTTCCCGGTGGGCTCGTCCGCGAGCACGAGCCGCGGCCGCGTGACGAGCGCGCGCGCGACGGCCGCCCGCTGCCGCTCGCCGCCCGACAGCTGCGCAGGACGGTGTCCGAGCCGGGCTCCGAGCCCGACTCGCTCGAGGAAACCGCGCGCGGTGCGCTCCGCCTCAGCCGCAGGAAGACGCCGCACCAGCAGCGGCATCGCGACGTTCTCGAGCGCGGTGAATTCCGGCAGCAGGTGGTGGAACTGGTAGACGAAACCCAGCGCGCGATTGCGCAACTGGCCGCGCGCGGAGTCGGAGAGATCGGCGAACGACTGGCCGTCGATCCGCACCGTGCCGGCCGACGGCAGGTCGAGCCCGCCGAGGATCTGCAGCAACGTGGTCTTGCCGGACCCCGACGCGCCGACGATTGCGAGCGTCTCGCCACGCTCGATTCTCAGGTTGACGTCGCGCAGCACCTCGAGCCGGTTGCCGGCTTCCTCGAAGTGCTTGCTGACGTGCTCGCAGTGCAGGATGGCGTTCTCAGTCATGCCTCAGCGCCTTTGCCGGATGGGTGCGCGCCGCCCGCCACGCGGGATACAGCGTGGACAGGCAGCACAGCGCGAACGCAGTGGCCGCGATCAACGTGACGTCCGCGGCCTCGACGTGCGCCGGGAGGTCGCTCATCAGGTACACGCTTGCGTCCATGAAGCGCGTGCCCAGCAGCCGCTCTAGCCCGTGCACGAGCCGCTCGAGATTGACGGACAGCAGCACGCCCAGCGCGACGCCGCCCAGCGTGCCGAGCAGGCCGATCACCGTACCCTGGGTGGCGAAGATCGCAAGCACGCTGCCCGGCCGCGCGCCGAGCGTGCGCAGGATCGCGAT